>Ga0068714_10006461_pt1 | contig 11902 bp, 14 predicted proteins | sample MTBNYHSulfiMetaG_FD_62988 | JGI IMG/M metagenome (GOLD analysis project Ga0068714, IMG submission 62988) | Enrichment culture microbial communities from rom New York Harbor, USA that are MTBE-degrading - MTBE-NYH (New York Harbor Sulfidogenic)... | ecosystem: Environmental > Aquatic > Marine >... | reverse complement strand
CGGAAAGTGCCCCGGTCGATTCCCCCGATCTTCTCCCCCTACTCCCGGTACACCTGCCTTTCTACCATGATCAGATTGATTTCATTGCGAAAAAATGCAAATTCCTATACGGTGTACTTAGATGCCAAAGCCACTCGGAAAAGTGACTTACCCCCGCCCGTGCCGGCAAAATCATTATTCAGGCAATGCGTTGCACTACTTCTCACGCACGCTGGGGCGGTAGAAACCGCCCCAGCCTTCTTATCTCATATCACGTTTTCACAAACACTCGGGAGCAAACAGAGGGGGTCAATGCAGTTCGTAGTTGATGGCTTCTTCCAACCGCTCTTTATCGAACCCAAGCACCACTTGATGGCCAACCTCTACAACCGGCGGGCCACCCGCTCCACGAGTCGCTTCAATCATGAGTTTGTGTGCATGCACATCGCTGCTTATATCGTATACATGGAAATCAATTCCCCGGTTGGAGAGGTAATTCTTGATCTCCTCGGTTTCGGGCGATGTGGACGACACATACAGGTTCACTCTCGCCATAGTTCTTCCTCCATTCCGGTCTTGCGCCTCTTTTCATCAGGCGGTTCGACCTCCCTCGCGAGTGAAGAACCCGGCAGCGGACTCTTCACTTACGAGTCACTCTATGCAATTGTGCAGAAAGACGTCTGAGATGCTCCTGCTCCTCTTTCACCAGCAGGTTGACCAGTTCTTTACCTTTCTTGCTGTCCGTTGCTTCTTGCATACTTAAGAAAAATATGACCGAATCCTTTTCAAAATCAATTGCAAGCCGCAAGGCATCCCTCATGTCCTTGAGCTCACACACCTTGGTGTCGACGCTTTCGCTTCTGGCGAAAACGTGCTGGTCGGCCATCATCCGGATGTATTGAGCTTGCTGGTTATCGGGGTCAAAAACGGTCGGTGCGGCAGCCTCTTTGGGAAGCTCAGCCAGCATGGATTGGAACTTCTTTTTATGTTGGACTTCTTCGCTCGCCAGTTCTTCAAACAATTGCTTCACTTCGGGATCATCAATGCAGGACAGACTCTGTTCGTAAAACCTTTTCCCATTTTCCTCAATTTCGACAGCGATTTTGAATACTTCAGCAGCATTAAAATTAAAGATCATCGACTCGACTCCTGCTTATTCCCACACTCGCCTATTCTTTCTCAAAGTCACTTTTCGGCGCCCCACATACCGGGCAAACCCAATCATCGGGCAAATCGGCAAACTTGGTTCCCGGACTGATTCCATTGTCAGGATCGCCCTTCTCCGGATCATATACATAACCACAGATTGTGCATACATAACGGTCCATTTAACTCCTCCTTGTTTGATGATGTTGAGATTTCAACTATCCTCTCCAGGAACACTACTCCACATACCGAGTCACTCGGAATTGCATATGCCAAAAGTACGCCACTTCGAAACGATTCGCTTCAAGATTCACGAGCAGCGATGATTTTTCAGACGAAATGAAATCATACGCCAGTCAGTCCTTTGCCGCAATCAATGTCTATTCTGCCGCGCCCACAACAGGCGCAGACGCAGAGCATTTCCTACCACTGAAACGGAGCTCAAAGCCATCGCTGCTGCGGCAAACATGGGGTTCAATAAAATACCGAAAAACGGGTAGAGCACCCCAGCCGCAATCGGAATACCAAGAGAATTGTAGAAAAACGCCCAAAAAAGATTCTGTTTGATCACTTTCATAGTCAAGGCGGAAAGCTTGATTGCGGAAGCGACCAGATGCAGGTTGTCCTTAATCAACGTGATATCGCTTGCCTCAATGGCCACATCCGTTCCGGCGCCGATCGCAACCCCTACGTCTGCGGCCGCCAGTGCGGGAGCATCGTTGATGCCGTCGCCGACCATCGCTACAACCCTTCCATCCTGCTGCAGCCGGCGTATCTCATTGGCCTTATCTGCCGGCAAAACTTCCGCCATCACACGCTCAATGCCCAATTGGTGTGCGATGGCCTGCGCCGTTTCAGCACGATCTCCGGTTATCATCGCTACATCGAGGCCCATCTTCACCAGATCGGCGACCGAACCTCTGGCCGATTCCTTAATCCCGTCCGCAAGAAAGATAGCACCGACCGGTGATCCCTCAACAACTACATAGACACACGTTTCACCAGCCGAAATGTATTCTGCTATCCTTTCGCTCAGCTCTGCGACCTCCACACCCATAGTCTTCATCAGACGCTGGTTGCCCAGGATTACTTTCCGGCCGTCTATGACACCTTGAGCGCCCAGCCCGGAAAGCGCTTCGAATTGTTCCACCTTTACCGGCAACACCCCTTCCGCCTCGCCCTTGTTGACGATCGCCCGGGCAATCGGATGCTCCGAGACGGCCTCTACCGAGACCACCATCTGCAGATAATCGTTGCGCTTGCCGTCAGACCCGAGCAGGATACGCGTCACCTCGGGGGCTCCTCGAGTCAGCGTTCCGGTCTTATCGAAGACGACGGTATTCAGTTGATGCGCCCTCTCCAGGCTTTCTCCCCCTTTGATCAAAATGCCGCTTTCGGCACCGAGTCCGGTTCCCACCATGACTGCTGTTGGGGTCGCCAGCCCCATCGCGCAAGGGCACGCTATGATTAAAACCGAAACAAAATTGAGCAGCGCGCGGCTAAAGACCGGATCGGGAACCGCAAAATACCAGACGGCGAAAGTGATCAAAGCAATACCCATAACGATGGGCACAAATATGGATGCCACCTTATCGGCGAACCGCTGAATCGGCGCCTTCGAGCCCTGAGCCTCTTCCACCAGTCGAATGATCTGGGCCAGCGCTGTCTGCGCACCTATTCGAGTTGCCTTGAATGTCAAGCTGCCGCTCTGATTAATGGTTCCGGCAAAAACCTCATGGCCGGGCTCTTTTGACACCGGCAGGCTCTCTCCGGTAAGCATGGACTCGTCAATGGACGAAACCCCGGATTCCACGACTCCATCGGTTGGGATCTTTTCACCGGGACGTACCAGTATCAGATCGCCGTGAACCACCTCTCCCACGGGAACGTCCAGCTCTTCGCCGTCGCGCAGGATATGGGCCGTTTTTGGAGCAAGCTTGACCAGTTTCTTGATGGCGTCAGAGGTTCGCCCGCGGGCTTTGTGCTCAAGGAATCGCCCAAGAAGCACCAAGGCAACGATCATCGCAGCCCCGTCAAAATAGACATGGGGCTCAGCTCCCATCCGTGCATCGGCAAAGAACTCCGGCCAGACGGTTGCCAGGGCAGAGTAGACGTAGGCAGAAAATGCACCAATGGCAACCAGTGTGTTCATGTCGGCGGTCTTTTGCCGGGCAGCCTTAAGTGCCCCGGTGAAGAAACGGCTCCCGACCCAGAAAACCGCCGGTGTGGTCAAAACGAGCAGTACATAGAGCATGGCTTGCCGAGGAATACGGTGAAGAAGAGGAAACCAATGCGGCATGGATCCTGCCATTATCAGAGTACTCAGCACCAGCCCGAAGCCGAGCTTGATCTTTAGCTCCCTGGCTTCTTTTCTACTTGCAGCTTCAATGGAGTCTGCAGGGGTTTCCCGCGAAAGTCCGCGATACTCGTACCCGGTATCTTCCACCACCCGTCTGATTTCGGCAGCATCGATGCTGCGGGAAGGATGAATTAGGGTTGCCGTAGAAGTGGCAAGATTGACCATCGCTTCCTGTACTCCAGGGATGGATCCCAGTGCCTGCTCGACCCTGCGCACACAAGCGGCACAAGTCATTCCGCCGACCAATACATCCGTTTTGTATTGTCCTTCGCTGTCAGCAGATTGAAGATCCACCGCCCGATAGCCGATCTCCCCGATCCGAGCCTTGATGGATTCTTCATCCACAACGCTCGGATCGTATTGCACCGAAGCTTTCGAGGTGGCAAAGTTGACTCCTGCATCAATAACACCCCGCAGGTCTTTCAGCCCATTCTCAACCCGACGGACACACGCAGCGCAGCTCATCCCCTCGATATGAAAATCCTTCTTAACCAACTTCGTAACCCGCCTTCTTGATTCGCTCCCGCAGGACAATCTCATCTACCGGTTGGGATTCTTCAAAGCTCGCCTCACCTGATGCGAGATCGACCGATGCGTTCTCCACCCCTTCAATTTCATTGAGCGCACTGACCACGGCCTTTACACAGTGTTGGCAAGACATGCCCTTTATCTTGATGGTTCGCATGACAGACCTCCTCGACTTCAGACCACTTCTTCAATCAGTTCTTTAATCATTCTTTTCCAAAAAATCAGAATGCCGTCTTTGCCAACCGCAAACTGAACCAGTTCCCAGCCCTGACGACCCTTATTGTTCAAGATGCTTCTGAGAACCATCATCTGTTGCGCCGGTACCATCTCAATATTGCACCGTCCATCCTCAGAACAAAAGTAGACTAAATCTTTGAAGGCCTCCGCCGGATGGCTGGTGATTTCATACTCAAAGAGCGCCATGGCTTCTGTCCTTTTGATAAATCGTGTTACGCCGTGGATTGGAAGCTTGAAAACGAACCGCTCGATCATCGCGGTCTCAGCAATGTTGCCTGCCGATCATCCACCCCAAGGCATGTTCGCGTAGACTTCAGTTAACCTGTCACGATATTCGCGGAAAAACGTTTCATGCCCTTTTTCCCAAAAAGAAAGCTTGGATAAGGCCTCTCGTGCTTTTCCCTCGGTCTGATCGGCCATTTTTTGGTAAAATTCGCTGAGATCTTTCTCTATGAGCCAGGCGGTATTGAATACCGTCACATCGGGTATCATCGAACCTTCCAGGCACTGCTGCAAGAACTCCGACTTAGCACGCTCGTCGAAGTAATTGGTCGGCTCGATCACCACGCTCTCCAGTTCGGAAGGCTCCAGCTCGCCCCCCTTCTTGAGATCGGCCAAGATCTTATTGATAAAGAAGATGTGCTTCTCCTCTTCCTCTATCAATCGCTTGAAAGCACTCACAGCAGCTCCGATACCCATCCGCTGCAGTGAATACTCAAAGAACCCCTTGCCCGTTTGTTCCTGGTTCAACGCGTACTCGAAAATTTTGATCATTTGAGCATTGGTCGCCATAAATAGACTCCTTTTCATACCCATTTCATCAAGAAAGCTGCTCCGGTTCCTTCCACAGTCATGATAATCGTTTTCAACAATAAGTTAAACCAAGCACTGGAAAAACATAAATCATTGATGGGGGGCGCAGGGCTTTAGCCCTGCTTAGACTTCAACCCAAACTAGGAGGCTGTCCGAGAATGTCCGATTTCGAGGTTTTCCGTGGGAGCGGCTTGCTCCATGCATGGTGTTATTCTCGGACAAGCTCCTGTGCAATTGCCGAATTCAAGGCTTCCACCTGGGTGATCGGCGTTCGACATGCATAGTTTTCACAAATATAAACCGTCGGTTCGCCTCTCACCTGCGTGAGCGGCTCCAGATAATTTGCAAGCTCCACGAGGCGGCGCCCGGCCTCACCTCCCTGCTTGAGCAGCACGACCCGATTGGGTAAAAATGGCCTATGGAGGACATCCACCATCAACCGAACATCTTCCTGCCCGGCTTCACCCACAATTACGATTTCCCGGCTGGGTCCCACGGCAAAATCGACTGCGTTGAGGAACTGCGTATATGCGGAAGGGTACTCCCCAACCATTGCCGAGAACCTCTTAAACAGACGGTCGGCATAGCTTTCCAGTTCACTTGAACCGGTCATTCGTCCCAGCCGCAAAAGGTTTAGGGCGGCAATAGAATTGCTCGACGGAATTGCGCCGTCGTAGATCTCCTTGTCCCGCACTATAAGGCTTTCGCTATCCTGAGCGGTGTAAAAGAAGCCGCCATCCTGTTCATCCCAAAACAGATCCATGGCGTGTCGGTTGAGCTGCAGCGCTTCCTCCAAGTAGCGAACGTCGAAAGTGGATTCATAGAGCTCTATCAGAGCCCATGTCATGAAAGCATAATCGTCCATGTAACCGGGGTTTGCAACTTCGCCCTGCCTATAGCGGCGAAACAGGCGACCGGAATCTTTGCGCAAAACCTTAAGAATGAAATCGGCTGCCTTTTGCGCCGCGCTCAGATAGATTTCATTTCGCAGCGCCTGATATCCTTTGGCCAGGGCTGCGATCATCAACCCGTTCCAGGAAGTTAGAATCTTATCGTCTTTGAGCGGGTGAATTCGGGTTTCGCGAAAGGCGAGCAGCTTTCGTCGGCTCTCCTCCAAAACAGCGGACAATTCCTCTGCGCCCATTCCAACCACTTTGGCAAAAACTTCAGTCGGTTTTGAAACATGCAGGATATTTCGATGGTCTTCAAAATTTCCCGCTTGAGTAACATCGTAAAAGCGGCAGAACAGATCGCCCGCCTCTTCTCCAATCACGGCTTTAATCTGCGCCGGCGTCCACAGATAAAAAAGCCCTTCCACTCCTTCGCTGTCTGCGTCTTCTGCGGAATAGAATGCACCCTCGGGATCGGTCATGTTCCTCAACACATATTCGAAAATCTCACCGGCGACCCTGGCATATCGGTCCTTCCCGGTAGTCTGGAAAGCTTCCAGATAGGCCATGGTCAACATGGCCTGATCGTAAAGCATTTTTTCAAAATGCGGAGCGAACCATCTTGCGTCGACCGAGTAGCGTGCAAATCCGAAACCGATGTGATCGAAGATTCCCCCGTTGCGCATGGCATCCAGGGTCTTTTCAACCATTGCAAGTGCCTGGGAATCGGGCCTTCTTTTGTTCCAGCGCAGCAAAAAAGTCAAATGATGCGGAGTTGGAAATTTTGGCGCAGAGCCAAACCCTCCCCAGGTGGAATCGAAGGAGGAACTGAGTTGATTATAACCTTTTTCGAGCATGTCCACGCTGATCGGCGGCCCTTCGGCAGTCCCCTTTTTTGGCTGGATTGCAGCAGTGATTTTATCGCCCGCAGATAAAGCCCGATGTCGATCCTTTTTCCATAGTTCCGCTATCTGCCGCAGAATGTCCATAAACCCTGGCATTCCCATACGGCTTTGCCTGGGAAAATAGGTGCCCGCAAAGAACGGCTTTCGGTCGGGGGTCATGAATATGGTGAGCGGCCACCCGCCGCTTCCCGTCAGCGCCTGGCAGACGGTCATGTAGATTTGATCGACATCCGGGCGTTCTTCCCGGTCCACTTTGATCGATACATAGTGATCATTCAAGATCTTGGCCACCTCTTCGTCTTCAAACGATTCATGCTCCATAACATGACACCAGTGGCAGGTAGCGTAGCCAATCGATAAGAAAATCGGTTTATCTTCCTCCAGTGCTTTCTTGAAGGCTTCATCCTTCCAGGGATGCCAGTTGACCGGATTATTGGCATGCTGCAATAGATAAGGACTTTTTTCCTGACTTAGCAGATTGGGCATGATTAGCTCCGTTTGCTTTGAAGAACACTTGCCGGAAGTGAAGAGGACGCATGGAGGAGAATAAGTCTCCTCCATGGAAAATGAGGTCATTGCTAGACAAAGTTTTGCTGGCTGGAGTCTTGCTCGGAAATGCACCTTCTCGATCGACTTCGGTGCACGCCTTTTTGCTTATCGAGGTGTTTGTGCACTTCCCCCGGCCTCTAAAGAACATTTGGTGAAGTCAATCTCTTTCTTGCATCCGGCGCAGGTATGTTTCTTGTCGAATTCATCCGAGAAGATTTCTTTTTCTCGACCGCATTCGGGGCACTTGCATACAAAAGATTTCAGATTCTTGAAATTCTCCCAACCGGGGCAATGTTGAGGTGTAGTCATATTGTTCCCTCCTTTGAAAAATGTGTGATCTCCTGCCATCATCCGAGATGCTGAAAAATAACCAATTAACTCAACCGCATACTAACCTCATACGCTGAGGCTCATTAATCCTCGGCTTCCTCTTCTTCAATGATCAACTTGCCCTTGTGCTTGGCACCGCAATTTGGGCAGCGAATCTCAATTTCTTCTTCCGGACCGATATATTTGTCCCTCATCGTTTCCGGGGGAATGAACGTTACATCACCACACGCACACTGTGGGCATTCTCCTCGAACCTTGTGTCTTTGTCTTTTTGCCATCACTTCCTCCTAATCTAATAATCTGACTGGTCAATGTCATCCGCCGACAGAAAATCGCCCTTCGAAAGCCACAATCAAAGTTCAATTTTGAAGCTTTTCGAGCTCTTCTATAAGCACTTCAAGTCGAGGCATCTCATTGATATTATGAACATCAATGTAGCGAATAATTCCCTCTTTATTGATCACGAAAATCGCTCGTTCCGTGGTTCCTTCGGAACGAAGCACTCCATATAGGCCGGCCACTTTGCCGTGAGGCCAAAAGTCTGACAAAACAGGAAACCACATTTCACCGAACTCCTTTGTCCAGGCAAAAAGAGTCGGGAGATTGTCCACCGTGATGCCAAGTAGAATCGCGTCATTCTGGTCGAACATCTCTTTGGCAATGTTATAGCCGGGCCACTGGTCAGAGCAAACCGCCGTCCAGGCGGCCGGAATAAAAGACAATACAACGTTCTTTGCACCCTTGTATTGACGCAGCGAAACCTTTTCTCCACCAATGGAAGGGAGAGTGAAATCCGGAGCCTTGTCTCCAATCTTCAGATGGGTCCGGCTGTCAACAGGTTTGAGCTTTCCCGTCCGAAAGACCTTGCTCTCGCTTTGTTCAACGCCGCAATGAACAAAGGTGGGTTGCACGATCAAGACCGTCAGGAAGAAAAACGTGAGGAAAAATCCTCTCTTCAACATCAGCTATCCTCTTTTCTCAAGCTCGAATTTTCCAGGATGAATTGCAGGAAAGTATCCGGATCTCCAAACCCGCCGAGGCGCGAATAGATGACTTGGTGAGACCGATCGCGGTTCATTTGAACAACAACAAAATAAGGGGTTCTCACCTCACCCAGCAGGCGGTGAATGGTAAAATCAGCATCCGGAAACAGTGTAAACGGAATCTTGTAGCGGTTTTTGAATAATTTGATCTCAAAAGCTGTGTTACCGCCTCCTATGCCGATGATCTTTATCTTATCCTTCAAATCGGAGCGCTTCTGGATGGCTTCATAAAGCTCGTTCACAACCGGCGCTTCCTTCTGACAGTGGGGACAATACATACTGAAAATCTCTATAACGACAATCTCGGCTTTGATCTGGGAGATCTTGAAGGAGCCGTCTTCATCAAGCCCAAGATATTTTTTCTCTTCAGAGTTTTCCGGCACAGGCAGGATTATTTCCGGCAGCTTACCGCCTTCGGCTGGAGGCTCGGTCACTGCCAGAACATAATCGAGGCGAGCATACGAGCCCACAAGGATCGCCAATAAAATGATAACATATGTTTTCCGCACTTAAGCCCTCTTCTGCGAGAAGTGCCCCGTTTTTTATTCTTGCTTTTTCAGGGCCATTTGGATGTCTAGCCAATCGACCATATCCCGAACATTTTTGGAAAGATTCCACCTGCCGTTTTCAAACACACCGTAATCGGCGCCACACATGGCGGAAGAAAAACGCACCGAATTAGCATAGAAAAGCCATTGTTCGATCCATTTCTTCTCTATCGATTCATTGAAGATACTATCTTTGTCGCCGGGACCTTTAGCCAGCCCTTTGGCCCAGGCAGTCTCCAGTATACGGGTCGCGGTTAGAGTCATAGCGTTCGAGGTCTTCAAGGTATTTTCGAATCGAGCCCAGTGCCCATTCACCCAAGTGTCTCCATGGCAAGCCAGGCAAATTTTTTGCATCGTCTTTTGGCGCTTGAGCTGTTCGTCCGCATCTATCAGGAGCTCTGCGACCGGTTCCCCACTCAGCTCTGTGGGCAGCGGCAAACCAGCTTTGTTTTGGATATTCGTTACGTTTGCGGATTTTGCATGAGGATGCGCGTAGATCAGCCCCAAGATCCGCCAGGGAAGCCGATCGTTTGCCTGATGGGTCCTCTCGGCAATAACCTGCCGCTCTTCATCGACCACCAGACTCATATGACAACCCGCACAGGTCGGCGCCGTGAAATCTTTACCTACAGTCCACGGCACTTGTCTGAAGTCCCACTCTTTATTGAGAGAGCTATAAATGTTTCCGTGCTTGCTCACATCATATATCTTGTAGGCGGGGACATCCGGTCCTTTGTGACATTCCGCGCAGGTATACGGTTTTCTGGCCACCTCAATAGCAAACTGGTGCCGTGTGTGACAGGCTGTACAAGAGCCCTGGCTATCATCTGGATTCAGTCGTCCCACCCCTTCGTTCGGCCAGCCGGAAAGAATCGGAAAGGTCATCTCACCCAGGTCCGTCTCTTTGGAGGTGGTCCCTTGCACCTCAATTTTGGTACCGTGGCAAAACAAGCAAGAATCGCCATTGGTGTGATCGTTGGCCGGTTGAACCGTAATTTTCATGTCGGCAAAGGTCTGGCTGCCGTTGATCGACTCCATTAGATCCCGATAGAGGGGATTCTGCACCAGATTTACATGGGCATGAGACATCATATTGCGCGAGAATTGATCCGCCTCTTGGCTGTGGCAGACCGAGCAATCAGGCGGGGTCACCACCACATGCACGTCATAGCCGTTGTGCTCGAAGGTATCTTTGTGCTTATCAAAGTTCATGGTATGGCATTCGGAGCAGCCTATGGCGTAGTCCAGCAATTGCTCGGGGATCTTTTCTCCCGACACTTTCCTCTCCAGCCCGCTCAGCTTGAGTGCATCTCTCGGGTTGGTCTGAGCATGTCGACTTCTTTCCCAATCGGACACAATCCCGGGCGACACCGCTATATGACAGCCGATGCATTCTTCAGTTGCCGGACTCAGTCCGACACTGAAAGCATTATCAGAGCACATCGCGATCAAAACGAGTGACAGAGCAAAGCAAGCTTTTCGCATGGCCATTTCCCCTCCACACAATGTTGCAGAATCATCGCCATCAAGCGATCCTAGCCAAAGGCAACATCCAAGATCATCATCACGGTGAAGCCCGCCATACAACAAAGGGTAGATAAATCGGTATTGCCTTCCCGCTGCGATTCAGGAATGACTTCTTCCACAACCACGAAGATCATGGCACCGGCAGCAAAACTGAGTGCGTAGGGAGAACAGCTTGAGAAAAAAGAACGACTGCTGCACCAATCACTCCGGCAATAGGTTCAACCACAGCCGATAGCTGACCGTACCAAAAGCTTTTCCAGTTGGACAATCCTTCTCTTCGAAGCGGCATCGAAACCGCCAGACCCTCCGGGAAATTTTGAATCCCTATTCCCAGAGCCAGAGCTACCGCCCCGGCAAAGCTCGCTGAAGGTAAATCGGCTGCAGTCGCGCCAAAGGCTACGCCAACTGCAAGCCCTTCAGGAATGTTGTGCAAAGTGATCGCCAAAACCAGCAAGGTGGCCCTTCGCCACTTGGTTGGAACGCCTTCCGCCTCAGACATGGGGAAGCCCAAATGGAGATGAGGCAGAACGCGATCAATGGCCCGTAAAAACAACCCACCCAGCAAAAAGCCGACTGCTGCGGGAAACCAGGCGGGCAGCTCCCCTCCCTGCGACATCTCTAAAGCGGGAGCAAGAAGAGACCAAAAGCTTGCAGCAATCATGACCCCGCCGGCAAAACCGAGCATTCCGTCGAAGAGCTTGCGGGTCAAGCTCCCGGAGAAATAAACCAGCCCCGCCCCCATGGCGGTCATAAACCAAGTGAATCCGGTGGCCAGCAAAGCCTGCAAGATTGGATTTAGAGTCTCTACTGATGACATCAGTTCATTTCGGATAGAGGAAATTCAACGAAGACTCGATCGTCTTTGCTCTAGACTCTTTCCGGCCCGGCGCTTAAAGCCGCGCATATCAATGCTGGCGTTCGATTTGGCAGTCGAAGCAGCATTAAGACGAGTGCTGCAACGTTGAACAGGCTCCGAGCGCTTCAGGCCTGTTGTCGCGCCACCGGGTCCCGAAGCTGCCCAAGCCTGCTGTCCCCATCCGAAGCTAAG
>Ga0068714_10006460_pt1 | contig 11903 bp, 8 predicted proteins | sample MTBNYHSulfiMetaG_FD_62988 | JGI IMG/M metagenome (GOLD analysis project Ga0068714, IMG submission 62988) | Enrichment culture microbial communities from rom New York Harbor, USA that are MTBE-degrading - MTBE-NYH (New York Harbor Sulfidogenic)... | ecosystem: Environmental > Aquatic > Marine >... | reverse complement strand
AAAAAAACTTTGTCCGATAGAATAATACTTGGAATTGATCCCGGCACCAATATTATGGGCTATGGAATTATTGATGCATCAGGTAAAGATCCCATCCTCCTTGAAATGGGAATATTGGATATACGCAAGGAAAAAGATGCCTATAAAAGTCTCCGTATAATTTTCTCCCAGACCATAGCCCTTATTGATAAGTTTCATCCTGACGAATTGGCCATTGAAGCCCCTTTTTACGGAAAAAATGTTCAAAGCATGTTAAAACTTGGACGTGCCCAGGGGGTAGCTATTGCTGCAGCTTTATCAAGGGACCTGCCCATTTTTGAATATGCACCGCGTAAAATAAAGATATCCATTACAGGCCGGGGAAATGCATCAAAGGAACAGGTAGCTGCTATGTTGCAACGAATCATTAAATTTAAAGATATTCCCAAAAATCTGGATGCAACTGATGGCGTTGCTGCCGCTGTATGTCACTTCTTCCAGTCAGGTTCCCTGGTTCATCCCAAAGCTTCAAAGAGCTGGAAAGATTATCTCAGGAATAATCCCGGAAGAATAAAATGAGAAATCATAAAACACAATGCGGCAATTACCGGAAGAAATACAATGCTCACAACCTTACCTGTTCACTGATTTTCGCGGCAATTTCACTGAACTCATCCTGGCTCAGCCTTAGTTTAGGCCTTCCAAAATTAATATCGCCGAGATGGTTAATAGGAATCAAATGTATATGTGCATGAGGAACTTCAAGTCCAAGAACAGCAATCCCTACTCGTTTGCAAGGAATTGATCTGTCAATGGCAAGGGCAATCTTTTTTGCAAATACCATCATACCCCCAAGTAAATCATCGTCAACATCAAAAATATAATCAATTTCTTTCTTGGGAATGACCAATGTATGACCTTTGGCAAGCGGGTTTATATCAAGAAAGGCCAAATAATTTTCGTCTTCAGCAATCTTATAACAGGGAATCTCTCCCCTGACGATCCTTGTGAAAATTGTTGCCATAAAGTAAAATTTTAAAGTGAAATTTCGATGACTTCATATTCAACGACTCCTGAAGGAATCTTGACCTTAACTATATCTCCTACTTTTTTGCCGATCAAGCCTTTGGCTATTGGAGTATTAACTGATATTTTCCCGGCTTTCAGATCGGCTTCAGTCTCGGAAACTATCAGATATTGCATTACCGTATTATTGGTCTTGTTTCTTATTTTCACCCTGTTCATGATCTGAACTGAACTGGTATCAATTTTAGATTCATCAATGATTCTTGCATTTGCTATCTGTTCTTCAATTCTCGCAATTTTCATTTCAAGAAGGCCCTGGGCTTCTTTGGCTGCATCATATTCGGCATTCTCAGTAAGATCACCTTTTTCTCTGGCCTCTCCAATCTGTTTTGAAATAATGGGTCTTTGAGTAATCAGCTTTTCCAGATCCTTTCTAAGTTTTTCCAGACCATCCCGAGTTATGTAATAAATATTTGACATGTTAACTTCCCTTTCTTAGTACCAAAAAGAAAAAGAATTCAGGTGACCTGAACTCTTTGTCGTATAAAATTATACTTTTTTTTAATTAATAAAAAATACTTTGACTAAATTATATCTCTGTATAACTGATTTTTAATACTCCCTGCGACGGAAGATTTCGGAATAAATAAATCCCTGTCGGGCATCAAAATTATTAATTAACTCTTCCAATTCTTCATTATAATCAACCGGGACCAGATCCCTGCCTTCAGAAAGTTTAATCTCATCAATAATTGAATCCTCCCATTGATCAACCAAACTTCGTGTACCTTCTTCAAGGTCAATTGAATCAAGTATTCCTCCTTCATTTTCAATTGAACGATTAAACAATTCTGTAGTCTCTTCAGGTAAAACGGTACTTTCAAGTCTCCCTGATGCATCATCAGACAAAGGAACATCAAGTGTTTCACCAGGAACATCAGATGTTTTAAATACAGGTTCTGATGACTCCAGATTTTCAGTGAAAAATTCCTTCAGTTTTTTTTCCAGAAGATCTCCAGTAGATTCCGCTTTTGTCGGCTCCAATGGGGAGGGAGCATGTTGAGTTTTCTTCCTCTTTCCAAAAACCCCGGCTATTATAAATATTATCATCAACAAAATATAGAAAAGATTCCCAATGTCAAAATCAGCCTTCATGATTAATTTAATTCCGATTAAATTTTGTTAAAGTTACTAAAAAAATATTTTTACTTTTACCATATCAGCTAAAGTTATTATCTGATGCATAAAGATTTTTTTATCCGGATATGGATTATTATTCTGATAGTGTTTGCCTGCAATAAAGATACATATGATTTCCCGTATGTTCTTATAAGGCTGGATCTCGGGTTGTATTCGGATCTTGGCCAGCTAGGCCCCGGAGAGGTACTCTTTAAAGATGGATATGGGGTTAAGGGATTGATCATTTACAGGGATACAGATAATAATTATTTTGTGTTTGACAGGGCTTGTACCCATGAAATAGATTTCAGTTGTGCCGTAGATACTTCCTCATTTTCTTCAGTAGTTGAATGTCCCTGCTGCAATTCCAGATTTCTTCTTGGAGAGTCGGCTGATCCAATAAAAGGTCCGGCTTCTCATCCCCTTATGCGCTACAATGCATACATTGACGGCTCTTTTCTTAAAATTATTAACTAATGATGAATGATCGACAGGTTTATATTTATTTCTACTGATCGAAATCTTGCAACCCGGACAGTATTTAAAGCATCTGTTTAGAGTAACTAAAATTTAATATCGATAATGGTCTGGCTTAAATGGACCATCCACCGGCACTCCCAGGTATTCAGCCTGTGCTTTCGTTAATCGGGTAAGTTTAGCTCCTAAATGTGCCAGGTGTATGCGTGCAACCTCTTCATCAAGTTCCTTTGAGAGTCTGTAAACACCTGTTTTATAATTTTTCTGCCAGAGACTAATTTGAGCGACGACCTGGTTTGAGAATGAATTGCTCATGACAAAAGATGGATGGCCGGTTGCACAGCCCAGATTTACTAGCCGTCCTTCTGCAAGAAGGAATATTTCATGGCCATCATCAAAGATGTATTTGTCGACTTGAGGTTTAATATTAATTTTCCTTGAATTTTTATAATTATTCAGCTGGTCAACCTGTATTTCATGATCAAAATGTCCGATGTTACAGACAATCGACTGATCCTTCATGTTCCTGAGATGTTCAAGGGTAATTACATCCTTGTTTCCCGTAGCTGTAACATAAATATTCCCCTCAGCTAGTGAATCTTCAATTGTTTTTACTTCAAATCCTTCCATTGCAGCCTGCAAAGCACAGATTGGATCGATCTCCGTAACAATGACTCTTGCTCCATAGGATCTCATAGAATGAGCACAACCTTTTCCCACATCCCCATAACCCATCACAACAACAACTTTGCCTGCAATCATAACATCTGTAGCTCTTTTTATACCATCAGCAAGTGATTCCCGGCATCCATAAAGATTATCGAATTTTGATTTCGTAACAGAATCATTGACATTTATCGCCGGAAAGAGTAATTTTCCTTTTTCCATCATCTGGTAAAGCCGGTGCACTCCTGTTGTCGTTTCTTCAGATACTCCTTTGATTTCCTTCACAAACCTGTGCCACTTCTGGTTATCCTGAGCCTGTATTTCTTTCAGCTGTTCAAGTATTACTTTTTCTTCCAGACATGAGGGTATTGCATTCAGGAGGGTTGGATCATTCTCTGCCTCATATCCCTTCATCACCATCAATGTTGCATCGCCTCCATCATCCACTATAAGGTTCGGACCTTTACCGCCAGGAAAAGTGAGTGCCTGAGCTGTACACCACCAGTATTCTTTTAAACTTTCTCCCTTCCATGCAAAAACAGGTATACCAGCTGATGCAATGGCAGCAGCTGCATGATCCTGAGTAGAGAAAATATTACAACTGGCCCATCGTACCTGAGCCCCTAACCCGACCAATGTTTCAATAAGTACGGCTGTCTGAACAGTCATATGCAGAGAGCCTGTGATCCGTGCCCCTTCAAGAGGCTTTTGTGAAGAATATTTTGACCTTAAAGCCATCAATCCAGGCATCTCTTTTTCAGCTATTTCAATTTCCTTCCTTCCATATGCAGCCAGTGTGATATCCTTTATTTTATAATCAAGACTCTTCATAATTGTTTCCGTGTTATCCATTATTCAAATATTAGCTATTCTACTTAATGCAATCTGTTAAAATTGACTTCTTTACTATTCCGGTAATTTGATTGATTAAAAAATATAAGTCATTACAAGCATCATATACATTATGACATACTATCCGGTAAGTGATCAAATATTAGACTAACCTTATTCTCTCACCCGTAATGCATATGGCCGGAACAATAAATCCTTGAGTTACCCTATCCAAAATTATCCAGAAGTAAAATTAACAATTTTAATTCTTTGAGAGAAATCATCTTTCTTTATAATCTTTAAGTATCTTTTGAGCTTCTACTTTATCCTTGACTAATTGATCCCTTAATTGTTCGATCCGGTCGAATTTTTTTTCATTACGGATTCTCTTTCTGAAAAATAAGGTGACCTGTTTTTCATAAATGTTTCCTTTGAAATTAAAAAGATTTACTTCAATTGTCTTCAGTGAGATCCCTTTCTCAATAGTAGGACGAAAACCAACATTTAGCATGCCTTTATGTAATATTCCATCTACATTAATATGTATGGCATATACTCCATCGCGTGGAATAAGCTTATGTGGATCAAGAGGAAGAACGTTGGCCGTGGGAAAACCAATTTTTCTGCCAATTTTATTTCCTCCTACAACTTTCCCCTGAATAAAATAATCATACCCCAGGTATTTATTGGCCAGGCTAAGTTCATCAGAATTCAGAAGCTCTCTGATAAGGGATGAACTTACCTTGACGCCATCAACACTTACCGGAGGTATTTTTTCAATGGTAAAATTGTAGATGTTTGCATATTCCTGTAGTTTATCAAAATCTCCCTCCCTGTCTCTCCCAAATTTGTGATCGTATCCTACAATCAGGTGTTTCATCCCTATCCGGTCAATGAGATATTTCTTAACAAACTGCCATGATTTAAGTTCAGCAAATTCCTGTGTAAAAGGAAGGATCACCAGATGATCAATATCATAATTATTGAGTAAAATTTTTTTCTCTTCAAGGCTTGTCAGATAACGCAGATTTTCTGTATTTCTGTTAATAACCATACGCGGATGCGGCCATAATGTTATCACAACAGTTTCCCTGCTTTTTTCCCCAGCTGAAATTTTCAACTGCTCAAGAAGTCTCCGGTGTCCAATATGAACACCATCAAATATTCCAATAGTGACAATGGGACTATTCGGGAAAAAACCATTTATATCTGTCCAGGTTTTCACTAATCTTTATTAAGATTGTAAAAATAATAATTTTAATCAGTTGATATTATCATTCAGGTATAAAGCTTTCCGGGTTTTATATTATATATCTTTAATCTTAAACAAAAAATGTTAAGATATTTTACTTACAAATTCATATTTCAGAATAGTATAAAAGTGATTATCTTTCATTATTGAAATTTTTTTCTCATGAAATCCCTCGGTATTCTTCAAAGAGATCCTTATCTGGCACCTTATTCGAGGGTCATTGAGGCTCGTCATCAGATGATAAAGCGCAAGCTTAATGAACTCAGTTCCCGGAATTTACTTTCACCATTTGCAAATGGTCATTTATATTTTGGTTTACATAAAGAATCCGGAGAATGGATTTTCCGGGAATGGGCTCCAAATGCAACCGGCATATATTTAATCGGCACCTTTAATGACTGGAAAGAATCCGAGTATTTCTTTTTCAAACGTTCCGGAAAAGAAAACTGGGAATTACGGCTTCCTGAGGTTAAAATCAAGCATGAAGACTTATACAAGCTTTCTGTTCATTGGCACGGTGGAAAGGGAGAAAGGATCCCTGCCTATGCCAGAAGAGTGGTGCAGGATCCTGAAACATTATTATTTGCTGCACAGGTATGGTTCCCTGAAGAGGATTACCAATGGAAGAATGCGAATCCAGCCAGTTCGGATCCTCCGTTTATTTATGAGTCTCATGTCGGAATGGCCACGGAGGATTATAAAATTGGAAGCTTCAATGAGTTCCGCATAAATGTCTTACCCCGGATTATAAAAGCAGGTTACAATACTATTCAACTGATGGCTGTCCAGGAACATCCTTATTATGGATCATTTGGATACCATGTGTCAAGCTTTTTTGCCCCTTCCTCCCGCTTCGGAACCCCCGAAGAATTAATGCATCTTATTGATGATGCTCACAGTGCTGGCATCAAAGTAATTATGGACCTGATACATTCTCATGCTGTAAAAAACGAAAATGAGGGTCTGGCGAGATATGATGGTTCTTATTATCAGTTTTTCCATACCGGAAGGAAAAGAGAACATATCGCCTGGGATTCCCTTTGCTTTAATTATGGTAAAAATTCAGTCATTCATTTTTTACTTTCAAATATCAAATATTGGTTGGAGTATTTCAGGTTCGACGGATTCAGGTTTGACGGTGTTACCAGTATGTTATATAACGATCATGGTTTAAATATTAATTTTACTGATTACAGCATGTATTTCAATGGTCAGCAGGATGAAGATGCAATATCATATCTTTCGCTGGCAAATATCTTAATACATGAAATCAGTCCATTTTCAATCTCTGTAGCCGAAGAAATGTCGGGTTATCCCGGATTGGCTGCCAAAATTGATGACGGAGGGATAGGATTTGATTACAGGATGGCAATGGGTACCCCTGATTACTGGATTAAAATCATTAAGGAAAAATCTGATGAGCAATGGAATGCTGATGAGATTTATTATGAACTTACTAATAAACGAATTGAGGAGAAGACTATTGGATATGTTGAATCTCATGATCAGGCCCTGGTGGGTGATCAGACTGTCATTTTCAGGCTTATTGGGAAGGAAATGTATTTCAATATGAGCAAGGATATGGTGAACCTTGCTGTTGACAGAGGAATTGCTCTTCATAAAATGATACGTTTGATCACCCTTGCCACATCTGGCAACGGATACTTGAATTTCATGGGGAATGAATTTGGTCACCCGGAATGGATTGACTTTCCCAGAAAAGGAAATAACTGGTCGTACCATTATGCAAGGAGACAGTGGAACCTGGTTGATAATAAGAATTTAAAATATCAATTTCTGGCTGAATTTGACCGGAAAATGATACATCTTATACGTGAATCTGTAATACTGGACAGGCAAAGTCCTCAGAAATACCACAGTAACCAAAAGGATCAGATCCTGGGTTTTGAAAGAGGAGATTTATTTTTTGTATTCAATTTTAATCCGGTTAGATCCTTTGAGGCTTACAGGCTTGAGGCAAGACCCGGCAAATACAGGATAATTTTAGATACGGATGAAGTTATATTTGGAGGGCAGGGACGCATTGAACATGGGATCATTTATCGCACCGAACCGCAAAACATACATAATTCAACCCATATGTTGAACTTATACATCCCAGCAAGGACAGGAATGGTTTTGAAAAAAGAAAAAATAAAGGGAGTTTTTGATAACTCCTGAAAAAATTATACCCACATAACCATAGGCAGATCCTGTCTGTGTGCAAGAAGGTCACTCCTGGGAGAAATTCTTATTCCAATATCAAATAATCCCGGAAAAGTAGGAACAGTTTTTACGTGGTAATAGAACTGTGAACCTTCTTTTTTCAGAAAATTAAACTCTTCAATATGAAATATCTTTTGTTTCGTTCCTGATGTTGTGGACTGTGCAATAATAAGCTCAACTCTAATTTCTTCCGGAAGTAGGGTTTTTAAATCAACAACTAACTCACAATTAAAATCATTACCTATGAATACAGGATCTTTACTTGCATCCGGCATTGTGAAGGAGATTACTTCTATCGAATTCCAGGCGCTAATAACTTTTTTCTTCCAGGAAGCAAGCTCTGCTGCCATTTCGAAATCCTTTTCTTTCATCTTAAGTGTTCTCCTGTAAAGAGGTTCATAGTATTTCGTGGTATAATCTGTAAGCATCCTGTTCATAGTAAATTCCGGGCAAATCTCAGCTATGGACTTTTGTATATAACTGATCCATGTAACAGGGACACCTCTTGCATCCCTTTTATAAAAAGCAGGAGCAATTTCATTTTCAAGGAGTGAATAGATAGTTTCTGCATCAAGTTGATCCTGGAAATCCTGATTATCATATACTTTTTCTTCCTCAAGAGCCCAACCTGCATCCTTAACATATCCATCCGCCCACCATCCGTCAAGAACACTTAGATGCAAGACCCCATTCATTACAGCTTTTTCTCCGCTTGTTCCGGATGCTTCAAGTGGTCTGGTTGGTGTATTCAACCAGATGTCAACCCCATGAATCATTTTTTTAGCCAGTGCAATCTCGTATCCTGGAAGGAACAATATCTTACCCATAAATTCCGGGCGTTTTGATATTTCAACAATTATCTTGATTAAATCCTGCCCTGCTTTGTCAGCAGGATGAGCTTTACCCGCAAAAATAAACTGTACAGGCATAAATGGATTATTCACAATTTCCGAAAGTCTGCTTAGATCCTTAAAAATAAGATGAGCCCTTTTATAAGTGGCGAATCTTCTCGCAAATCCAATGGTAAGCGCATTGACATCAAGTTTTTCCTGAATGTCCACAACTGTTTTAGGATTTTCACGTGACAGAAATGAATCTGTCATTAACTTCTCCTTGATATAATCAATTAGAAGTTTTCTTTCCTGACATTTCAATTTCCAAATTTCATGCTGGTCAACATCTTTTATTTTCACCCATAGGGATCGGTCATTTTGTTTCTGATAAAAATCAGGGTTAAGATATTTATGATAAAGTTCCTTCCAGTTATTTGATATCCATGTCGGAATATGAACTCCATTAGTGACATGCCCAATCGGCACTTCTTCCGGAAGATAACCTTTCCACATATCTGCAAACATTTCCTGGCTTACTTTCCCATGAATCTTACTGACACCATTAATTTCCTGTGAAAGGTTTACTGCAAGGCAACTCATTGAAAATTTTTCTCCAATAGCATTAGGATGCATTTTTCCAAGGCTTATCATCTGTTCCCAAGATATTTTCAGACGGTCTGGATAATGAGCCATATAGGTACGCATGAGATTTTCATCAAAATAATCATGTCCGGCAGGCACTGGTGTATGGGTTGTAAAGAGTGATGATGATCTCACGATTTCAACTGCCTCCGGATAAGTACGGTTTTGTCCCTGAATGTATTCCCGCAGACGTTCAAGCATGATAAATGCAGCATGACCTTCATTACAATGATAAATATCAGGGTAATAATTCATTGCCCTCAATGCTCTTATCCCTCCGATTCCAAGAAGGATTTCCTGTTTAAACCTGTTTTCTGCATTGCCTCCATAAAGATGATTTGTGATTGCACGATCTGCCTCCGCATTTTCTTCGACATCAGTATCGAGAAGATAAAGTTTAATTCTTCCCACATTAACGTGCCAGATACGGGCAATCAGATCACGGCCCGGAAACATAATATGAATTTTTTTCCACCGCCCGTTCTCATCATGTACCGGAAGAGCCGGAGTATTTGAAAACAACTGTGGTTCACTAACTGACATCTGTTCTCCCGTGGAGGATAAAGTCTGCTTGAAATACCCATAGCGATATAACAGACCGACGCCAATAATATTCACTTTGCTGTCGCTGGCCTCTTTAAGATAATCACCTGCAAGAAGACCAAGACCTCCCGAATAAATTCTCAGGGAATCATGCAATCCATATTCCATACTGAAATAGGCTACCTGAGGTCCGTTTTTAGGAGGGCTATCCATATAATCGCGGAATCTTTTGTATACCGTATTTAGCCTGTTAATAAAATCATTATCCTTCGAAAACTTATGAAGCTTATCAAAAGGCATATTATCAAGAAAAGTAATCGGATTCTCAGCATTTTCCTTCCATAATTCAGGGTCAATTGACTCGAAAAGCTCAATTGCATCCTGGTTCCAGCTCCACCAAAGATTTCTGCTTAAGACTTCGAGTGGTTTCAATGCTTTTGGCAGGTTCTGTTGGACGATGACTCTTTTCCAAATGGGTTTTTCACCCTTCAAAACTTCAACCTGCGGTAATTGCTCAACATGTTCTGTCTCAACAAATGCATCAACTCTCTCAAGAACTCTACTCAATGCATTTGAATATGCATCAAGGTAATTATCAATAAGATTTGACCATAATGCAATTTTTGAAATTTCATGTGCCTTCTTTCTGGATCCCTCAGTATGCTTTTTATCCTGATTATTCATCTTCCGGATCGCATTCGCGATTTCTCCAACAACTTCATCGTCATTATAATCATTACGTTCAATTACAAAAATACCATTATCCAGATCCTTATACTGGTCCCTTGCCCAAAGGCCAAAACCTGTCAGACTGGTTGTTACGGTTGGAATATGAAAAGCAAGACTCTCAAGGGGAGTATATCCCCATGGCTCATAATAGGAAGGAAATATTGTCAGATCAAATCCGATAAGTAAATCATAATATGCCAGGTCGAATATCCCATCAAAACCATTAAGATAAGATGGCACAAAAATAACTCTGACTTTATCACCCGGTTTATTCTCAATCCCGATTCTTTTTATCCGGTTTAGAATAAGATCATTTTCAGCATAATGTAGATTATGGGTAAGGTAATTATCTCCGTAAATACCGGAATCCATCCCATTCAGTTTTTCTACCAGATCTTTTCTCGGGCCGTAATGGTTTGCGGGTATAAGGATGAAGGCAACAACTGGTCTTTTCAAAGTATCATCATTTTTTAATGCTCCGAGCGAATCGATCAAAAGATCTATGCCTTTGTTCTTAAATTCATATCTTCCGCTATGAGCAATAAAAAATGTGTTCTTTGGTAATTTTTCATTCAATAAAGCACTTGAAACATCAATCAGTTTATCTCTTGCTGTCTGTCTTTTGTCTTCGAAATCCTCTGTAGAAGGAACAAAATCATTTTCAAAACCATTGGGTGTGACAAGATCAACTGCTTTTTGTAGAAATTGTTTGCATTCTCTTGCAGTCAAATCAGAAACAGTAGTAAAACAGTCTGCGTGTTTTGCTGTGATTTTTTCCATTGACTGCTTAGAAACCAGATTAAATTCACTCGCCTTGGCATCTCCATCATATTCATCCATTTTACTGTAAAGAGGTAATTGATTCCCTGCTATGGAACGACCGATAACAGTGGCATGAGTAGTAAAAACACAACCTATTTGAGGCAAAACATTCCGGAGATAAAGTAATCCCGCACCTGTCATCCATTCATGGAACTGTGCAATAACCCTGTCGTGTGAAGAAAGATGATACTTTATATAGCTTTCTATTACTTTACCTGATGCATAACCGAAAAGACTTGGTTCAATATAGTCCCACTGACCTGAAATGGAATCAAGTTTATAAGTCTCCCAGAATTTACTGAAAACTTCATTTTTACTGTTAAAGAAAGGGGTGAAATCTACTAGGATTACCAGTGGACTTCCCTTTATTTTCCACCGACCAATCCTTACTCTGAGTCCTTCTGAGGTGGCTTTCTGTTTCCATCCCGCCAAAAGGTTTTGATCCTCAGTGAATTCAGGATGTTCACCACTTTCCCTCCATACATCCGGGCCGATGAGTATATATTTATCATTATAATCCTTGATTAATGTCAATGTTTTCGTAGAGATAACAGTGTATATTCCACCAACTTTATTACATATTTCCCAACTAACCTCAAATATGTAATTTGGTTTTATTCTTTCCTTTGTCATATAAATGTGAGTGTGATATTGTGATTAATTTGGATTTTCTGTCGATGTGCTTCTTGTTACTTTGA
>Ga0068714_10006459_pt1 | contig 11904 bp, 10 predicted proteins | sample MTBNYHSulfiMetaG_FD_62988 | JGI IMG/M metagenome (GOLD analysis project Ga0068714, IMG submission 62988) | Enrichment culture microbial communities from rom New York Harbor, USA that are MTBE-degrading - MTBE-NYH (New York Harbor Sulfidogenic)... | ecosystem: Environmental > Aquatic > Marine >... | reverse complement strand
TTGCGGTTTCGAGTTTCGGGGATTCGAATTTCGAATTTATCTACATGTCCTACATGCTCTACATGGTTGAAAAGGCGGGAGTTCCTTCAGCCTGCCTTTCGGCGCCAAACCTCATACCCCACACCTCACACCGAGTACGATTATCCAGTGACTCTATGCTCTATGCCCTATGCTCTATGCTAAAACATGTCTACATGTGAAAAGCAGCGGCGCAGGTGCTTGAGGATTCCGTGAAGAAAGCCGAGCCCGATGGCGAGGTTGAGCAGCTGCAGGGCGAAAAAAGAGTAAGCCGCCATCCCGGGCCCGTAAACCCTTCCCGCGAACCGTAAGAACCTGAACTCAACCGCGAGTTGGATCAGCCACGCGGCGGCCATGACCAGCCAAAGAACGGGCAGAAAAAATCCCGCCAGCAGACCCAGGAAGGCGAGAAAGCTCAAGCCGGCGGAGCAGGCCGCGTCCCCGGTCCCCACGGCGCCGCGGGACTCGAACTTCTTCCGGCGCAGGACCAGCGGAACCCAGCGGGCGGTCCGGTCCAGGAGCGCCCGACAGCGCCGGAATAGCTTCTTGTAATGATGGTTGTAGGCGGCCGCGCGCAGGAGCAGGTGCCCGTAGCCCCTGCGCTCCATCTCGTGGCTCATCTGGAACTCCTCCATCCCCACCCCGCCGTGGAGTTCGGTGAAGCCGCCCAGCTCCCGGAAGACCTCGCGCCGGATGGCTCCGCATTCGGACTGGATGGAGGAGAAGGGCCGCTCGGTCTCCCCTTCGTCCCAGTGGTAACCCCAGGCCGAGCGCAGGCCCACGAAGTGGGCGCTCCAGTCCGGGCTCAGGTCGCCCGGAACCGGGTAGGCCCCCACGGCGTGGATTTCCGGCCGTTTTTCCAAGACATCGGCCATCGCCGCCAGGCAGCCGGGCTCGGGAACGATGTCGGAGTCCACGAAGACCAGGATCTCCCCGGCCCCCTCCCGGGCCCCGACATTCCGGGAAGCCGAGACCCCGCGGTTTTGCGCCAGGCGCACGACCCGCACCTCCGCTTCCTCGGCGACAACCGCCGAGCGGTCGGAGCTGGCGTCGTCCACCACGATGACCTCCCAGCCCCGGGGCCGGGAATCCGCCAGGACCGAAGCCAGGCAGCGGGGAAGCCAGCGGGCGTCGTTGTGGACGGGGATGACCACCGTCACCTTCGGTTTTGTCGGTTTTTCATCCATTCAAAAATCTCAAAATAACCGTAATCCGTAATCAGTGATCCGTAATCCGGCTCTAAGCAGAATACAGGAAACAGGAGTCAGGAGGCAGGAGTCACGGGAATCCAGAATCCAGAATGGGAATCTGCGCCAAGCTTCAAGCCGCACACCTCACATCCAGATTACGACTACGATTACGACAACGATAACGACTGAGTCTGTGAAAATCCGTGAAATCTGTGGACAAAATAAATCTGCGGTAATCTGCGAAATCTTAGTTTCATTTCGCGCGGATTCGCGAGATTCGCGGTTTTCTTCAGCCTAACTTCCTCACCACAGAGCGCACAGAGAAAAGTCGGAGGCCACAGAGAAATACTTTTCTTTTCTCACCATGAAGATCATGAAGGACATGAAGGAAAATCTGTGAAATCTGTGGACGGATTGTTTCTTGGCGTCTTTGCGTCTTTGCGTGAGAAAAGCAGGTTTTCTACATGTTCTACATGTCTACATGTAAATGCGGCGGCAGTTCCTTCAGTCTTCAGCCTTCAGCCTGTAGTTCAGACTCCCCGGCGGCGGGCGCGCCAGTAGGCGAAAGAGTTGTAGAGCCGGTAAAGGGATCCTTCCAGGTAGAATTTGAACCAGCGGCGTTTCCAGCGGAAAACCGCCAGGTGATGGGCAATCCGGTAGGCCCAGCGGAAGCGATCGAGGTCCCCGAGCATGTGCTCGTAGCGGAAGGCCAGGAAGGAGATCAGGTAGACGTTGCGGAATAGCGGCCGGCCCTTGAGCCAGGGGGTGTGAATCCGGTCCATCGTAAAACGGCTCCAGCCTTCCAGGGTCGCGGGAGCCCGGAAGCCTTTCTCCAGGGCCTCACGATAAAGGCTGGTCCCGGGCAGGGGGGCATAGGGCTGGATCACGATCTCGGCGGCGGGATGGCGGGAGTGGAGTTCGTCGGCAAAATCGAGCACCGCCAATGAGTCCTGGTAACTCTCCCCCGGAAACCCGATCATCAGGGAATAGGTGCTGATAATACGAGATTTACGCATCAGCTCCACCCCCTGCTCGATTTGCTCCCGGGTCAGTCCCTTGTTGATATATTTGAGCATATGATCGAGCGGCGACTCGATCCCGAAGAAGAGCCACTGGCAGCCCACCTGCTCGAAACTCCGCACCAGCTCCTCGTCCATGAAGTGGATCCGGGGGCTGGCCGACCATTTCAGCCCGAGCCCTTCCAGGGCGCCCACCAGGTCCCGGAGGATGTCTTTTCTCCCCCCCATGCTGTCGTCGTAGAAAAAAAGGTTGTCCGCCCCCAGGGCCTGGAGCCGCTCCAGGTCCGCCCGGATCATGGGGGCCGGGCGGCGGCGGCAGATCCGGCGGTGGTAAAAGTCGCTGTAGCAGAACCAGCAGCCGTAGGAGCAACCCCGGGAGGCCTGGTAGCCCACGGTGGGAAAGGAAGCCCCGGGCCGGAGGTAGCGGGGGAAAAGCTCCGCCGCCTTGCCCTGGTAGGGAAAGGGCAGCCGGGCCAGATCCAGGAAGGGCCGGTCCGGGTTGATATGGGATTGGCCGGAAGCATCTTTCCAGCCCAGCCCGGCAATTTCGGAAAAATCCTCGCGCCCAGCCGAAAGCGCCCGGTAGAGTTCCAGCAGGGTCTCCTCCCCTTCCCTCACCGCGACAAAGTCGATATCCGGATGGCTCAGGGTCTCCTCGGGCATCATGCTCGGATGGATGCCCCCCCAGGCCGTCTTGATCCCGGGGATCCGGGAGCGGATGTGGCGGGTCAGAGTCAGGCCCCGCTGGATCTGGAAGGAAGTGAGGGCGCTCATCCCCAACAGGGCGGGCCTCCGGGCCAAGATCGCCTCCAGCTCCCGCCGGTCCTGGACCCGCTCGTCGTAATATTCCACCTCGATGCCGTTTTGCTCCAGGTAGGTCCCCACCGTGAAGACCGCCAACGGGGTCATGGCGTGGTAGGGAAAAGGGCTCGGGTTGGGGAAGACCAACAGGATCATCGCCCCGGGCCTCGGAAGTTCGCGGCTCGAACCCAGGATAGAGAGACCTTTCCCATTAAGGTATGCAGTTCCTGCATCACGCGGAGACCATCAATATCACCGGGAAAAGCTACTGTTTGCAAGATCGCTCTTGCAAAAAGGCTCCCAAGGAGAATAAATAACGTTCAGGAGAACTAGGCCGGTCCTCTTTTCTTAAAGAGCCTTGACCCAGTTCCAGATGGTCCGGGGGTGAAGGTTAAAGATCAGGTTGCTCTCCAGCCAACAGTTGCTGGCACAACTGTGGCAGTTAGTCGGCGGTCGCAGACGACGAAACGCTTCGGGTAACCCGAGATCCAAAACCGAGAGGGATTCGGCCTTTCCGATGGTCCAGCCGCAAGCGTAAATGTTACCGTCAAAGCTAATCTCACAGGCGGCGCGGGCAGCCAGGCACTGATACAACCGGGAAGGGGCGGGATTCCAAAGACGGCGATAGTCGGGCCAGCGCAGCAATTCCTCAAGATAGGGTAATGAGGAACCGATCGGCGCCCCGGCTTTCTTTAATTCGATCAGCCGGCGCAGGGCAGCCCGGCAGGCAGCATCTTCAGGTAAAAGCCCTTCAATCCCGCCGTAGCTAGGATGAAAATCCGGTCCCATCTCATCGGTCGCTTCCAGGAGAGAGAAGTTTGCCAGTGACTTATGTTGTCGGGCATGCTCAACAATCCAATCGATCTGGTCGATGTTCAGCTTGGTCAGGAGGCTGGTGGTCCAAAATCTTATACCGTCACGAAAAAATATCTCGATCGCCCGACTGACTTCCCGGGCACTCAGATCACCGCAGAGTTTGGCATGTACTCCCGGCGGACCTTCTAAGGAAAGCAAAATCGTATTGCAGAGGCGAAACGCCTCCAAATGCTCCTGCGCCTGAAACCCTGAAGTTGAGACGGTAACGATAAACCCGCGGTCATGGGCAAATCTGATAATCCTATCGAAGTCCGGATGGGTTGTCGGCTCTCCGCCGGTAAAGTTGACCCGTCGAGTACCAAGCCGATAGGCATCTTCCAGAATTTTCTCCACATTATCGCCAGTGAGACGATCGCTACGTTCAATATCGGCATAATTACAATACAGGCAACGGTGAGGACATTTTGCCGTCAACCCGATATGCATGGCCAAAGGAACGCGATAGGAAGAATCAACCTTGAGGCGAAGGGAGTGGTAGAAAAAGTGAAAATAGTTCGAAAAACGGGCGGGAAGCATTCGTTTTCTCATAAGCTGCAGTAGATCTCCTGACAACGCAGATAGTTGGAATAAGCCATCATCTTTTATCCACGTTTCATGCCGTAAAAAGAGTAAATGGCGTCGATTACATATTCGAGCTGATCTTCGATTAAAAACTGGTGAATTGGAAGGGAGATGATCCGCTCCGCTTGCCGTTCCGCCACCGGGAAATCCCCCCGGCCGTAGCCCAAATGGCTGGCGGCTTTCATCAAATGAATCGGAATAGGATAGTGAATCTTAGTCTCCACTCCTTTGGAGTTCAGAAAAGCCGTCAGGCCGTCCCGATCTTCCACCTGGACAACATACGTATGGAAGGATTCGACAACTTCCTTTCGACGAGGGGGGATTGTCAGCCGCCCGGCCAGAGAGGCGAGCCCCTGATCGTAGATCCGCGCGTACCGGTTTCTCTTCTCGGTCACCTCTCCAATTTTCGCAATCTGTGTGTTGGCCACAGCAGCCTTTAATGCATCAAGGCGACTATTAAACGCAAAGACTACCGATTCGTTTCTATTTTTGAGCCCGTGATTTCGCAAAAGCAACAGCTTCTGGTAATGTTCCTCCGAATTCATGGTCAACACCCCACCGTCCCCACAGGTGTTGAGATTCTTGAGGGGGTGGAGGCTGAATGCCCCAAAATCCCCCAAGCCCCCGACTTTTTTCCCGTTCAGCTCGGCATCAACCGCCTGAGCGGCGTCCTCGATTACCGCCAGGCCGTACTTCCTGGCAACGGCATTGATTTCTCCCATGCGAGCTGGGGTTCCGGTAAGATGAACGGGTATGATAGCCCGAGTTTTATCGTTGATCACTTCCTCAAGAAATTCTGGGTCGAGGTTGTAGTCTTTGTCAACATCGACTAAGCGGGGGAAGGCCCCGGCCGTCGTGATTACCCCCACCGTGGATAGAAACGAGTTGGGAACGGTGATTACCTCGTCCCCCTCGCCAATTCCAAGTACCTTGAGAGAGAGAAAAAGGGCGTCGGTGCCGGAACTGAGTCCAACCGCCCATTTCGTTCCGCACAGACGCGCAAAGTTTCGCTCGAACTCCTCCACTCTTGAGCCAAGGATAAACTGCCCCGAGGACAGAATTTCCTCAATAACCTGTCGGACCTGTAGGTTATCCCTGAATTGAGCTACAAGATCAATGTATGGCACTCTCATATTTTGTTAACGATCCTGTTTGAACTGGCGGAATAGTCGCATTTAGAGATAGCTCCGATTTTTCACCGGGCGGATTCAGCCCAGATAGAACCTCCTCACTTCCCTGATCACATAGTCAATCTGCTCGGTGGAGAGATGCTGGTGGACCGGAAAAGTGATCAGAGATTTTACTTGGGTTTCCGTCCGGGACAGATCAGTGTGTCCGAAGGGAATATCCTGGTCGAGGCTGGCCTTCTGCAGATGCACGGGGATAGGATAGTGAACCTTGGCCTCGATCTTCCTCCCCTGAAGAAATTTCAGGAGTTCATCCCGGTTTTCGGCTAAAACCATATACATATGGTAGACGTGGCGTGCATTCTGCCTCCGGGGAGGTACGGTGATCAATCCCTCGAACTCGGGGGTGGAGAAAGCATTATCATAGCGGGCGGCATTGGCTATGCGCCTGTCGGTGATCTCATCGATTTGCGGGATGAGCCAGTTGGCTACTATGGCCTGGATCGTATCCAACCGGGCATTATAGCCGAAGACATCAACCAGATCGCGACCATCGGAAAAACCATGATTGCGCAGCAGAAAGATACAGTCCCGGATCTCCTCCGAATCGGTGACCACTACCCCTCCGTCTCCCCAGGCATTTAGGTTTTTCAGCGGGTGAATGCTAAAAGCCCCGCCCACCCCAAAGGTTCCAACATGCCTTCCCGCACTCCGGGCGCTAATCGCACAACAGGCATCCTCGATTATGGGAAGGCCGCGCTTGGCGGCAAAAGCCATGATCTCGTCCATGTGTGCCGGACTCCCGGAGTAGTGGACCGGCATAATTGCCCGCGTCCGGGCGGTCACGGCTTCTTCCAGGTGGGAAGGGTCCATGGTAAAATCGTCAAGAACATCGACGAAGAAAGGGCGGGCACCCACTGCAATGATCGTCCCGATAGTGGCGACGAAGGTTTGGGAGACGGTGATTACCTCATCCCCCTGCCCTACTCCGGCTGCCTTCAGGAGCATTGTCAAGGACATTGTTCCCGAGGAAGTCCCCAGCGCAAAACGTGCGCCGGTATATGTTGCCATCCTCGCCTCGAACTCATCCAACTCGGGCCCGAAGGTGAACTGGTAATGTTTTAAAAGCTTGGTGCGAATCTCATTCAGAATCGGCTTAGAGTCGGCAAATTGTTGGGGAAGATATGAATAGGGAACTTTCATCGCATCCTCTTCGGCTCGGCAACTTTAACTTAAGTTTATCTCCCGCATTCTCTTAATGTTGTAATACATGGTATTGTTCATTGTGTCATAAAGACGCCCGTCTTCAATAGCTTTCTTGAGGTCTTGGACAGCATCCTCGATCCCGCGGGATGGGATAAACCCCAATTCTTGTTTGATCTTCTCCGACGAGATATGGTAAGAGCGTGGATCGTTTGTCTCTCTGACCACCAACTCGATGTTCTCGCCCACGGCGTCTTTTACCTTATCGGCTAACTCCCTCACCGGGAAATTTTCATAGCCGGCATTAAAAACTTTGCCATTGATCTTGTTATCATCAAATTCAAGCGACTTAATATAGAGATCGGTGATGTCCTCGATATGGATGTTGGGGCGCTTCTGGTCGCCCCCGTCCACCAGGATGCGGCGGTTAACCACGGCGTGGTTGGTAAGGATGTTGATGATCAGGTCCAGGCGCTGCCGGGGGGACCAGCCGCAGACCGTGGCCGGGCGCAGGATCAGCCCGACGAATTTGTCGTCGAGGTGACGGAGCAGGACCTCCTCGCACATCATCTTGAACTTCGAGTAGTCGGTCAGGGGCTCGCAGGCCATCTCTTCGGAAACGTTTTCGCAGTCCTTGACCCCGTAGACGCTGGAAGAGGAGGCGTAGATGAAGCGTTTTACCCCTTTTTTCTTGGCCAGTTTGACCAGGGGCTCGAAGCAGTCGAAGTTGATGGATTTTCCCAGGCCAGGATCAAGCTCGAAGCTGGGGTCGTTGGAGATGCAGGCCAGGTGGATGATCGCGTCGACCCCCTCCAGCTCCTTCTCCAGACGCTTAAGGTCGCGCACGTCGGCCTCGACCAGCTCCAGATCGGGATTGTCCTTGACCCGGGCAAAGACGTCTTGACCGTAGATGAAAAGATCGTAAACCTTGACCCGGTAGCCCTTTTTCAGAAGCTTGGGAACCAGGACCGCCCCCACGTAGCCCCCGCCCCCAATCACCATCACCTTCTCGAACCGTGCCATCTTGTCTCCTCTCGGTAACATTTTGCGAAAAGTAAAAATACCCCAAAAGCCCTGCCCTTTCCAGGCCGTAATCCGTGATCAGTAATCCGTAATCAGGCCCAAGCAGGAAACAGAAAACAGGAGTCAGGAGTCAGGAGTCGGACACGTAATCAGTAATCAGTAACCCGTAATCCGTCGCCTGGAATCAGGAATTCAGAATCCAGAATGCGCCAGGTTCTTCAGCCTTCAGCCTGTAGTTCAATCTGTGAAATCTGTGGAAAAAATAATCTGCGCAGCTCAGACGCGGCCGAGCCAGTTGCGGATGGCCCGGGGGTTGAGGGAAAAAAGCAAATTGGCCTCCACCCCGCAGGCCATGGTGCAGGAGCGGCAGTTGGGGAGCGGCCGCAGCCGCCGCCAGGCCTCGGCGAAGCCGAGTTCCCGGACATCCTCTCCCGGGACCCGCCCCACTCCCATCCCGCAGGAATAAAGCATTCCGTCGGCCTCTAGATGGGCGGTGGCCCGCCCCGCCCAACAGCGGTAGAGCCGGGCCGGTTCCGGCCCGGTCACCCGATCCTCGTAAGGCCAGTCCCGGGCGTTCTCCAGGTAGGGAAAAGAACCGCCCACCGGGGACCCGGCCTTCTTCAGCCGGATCAACTCCTCCAGCGCCCCCCGGCGCGAATCCCCCTTGAGGACCAGTTCCTCGATCTGGGCCAGGGCGGGATGAAAATGCCCGCCCGGCTCCAGGAAGAAATCTAAAAGCACGAAATTGGCCGTGATCCCGCGGGTTCGGGCGAACTCCACGATTTCCCTGATGTGCTTGGCGTTGGCGGTGGTGAGAACGGTGTTGATCCAGACCGGGATGCCCTCCTTTTGCAGGGCGTTGAGCGCCGCCACCGCCTCAGCGTAACTGCCCTCCCCGCGCAGGTAACCGTGGACCGCGGGCGGGCCGTCGTAGGAGACCTGGACCAGGTCGGCGCAGCGAAGTTCCTCCACCCGGGCCGGGACCTGAAAGCCGTTGGTGGAGAGCCCCGCGAAAAAGCCGAGTTCCCGGGCCCGCGCCAGCACGGTCCCGACATCTTTCCGCAGCATCGGCTCCCCCCCGGTGAACTGAACCCGGCGGCCCTCGGCGCGGCGGATTTCCCCCAGAACCCGGAGCAGTTCCTCGGTCTTCCACTCCTGCTCCCGGGGCCGGCCGGCGAAGTTGCAGTAGCGGCAGCGGTTGCTGCAGCGGTTGGTGAGCCCGATGTGGACGCTCAGGGGCACCCGGCGGGAGGGCAAGAGGTTCATGAGCAGGACCTCCTTCCCGAAGTAGATCGCATCCCGCGGCTTCATATTTTCCCGTTCACTTTCCCGCCCGGGGCGGCTTCGCGGATAACCTCGATCGCCGCTCGGCGGGGATCGCCAAGGGCGAGCATGGCCGGGATGGCAGCGTCCAACGTGACCAGCCGGCCGCGGTTATGCAAGGCCAGAGCTAGGAGATAGGCATCGGTAAACTGGCGGTGGCCCATGATCTGCCCCGCGGGCAGGCTCGGGTCGGCGAGGGAAATGGCGTCCGGCCAGAAAACGTGACCAGGCCGGGCGACGATCGCCGCGAGGGTCTCGACGGCTTCCCGGGGGGTGGCCGCCTCGGGAATGATCCCGGGGTGGGAAGAGACCCGGACAAACCCGAGCTGAGTGAGCGGGCAGGTGGCCCAACCCCGCCGGGAATTCCGGGCGAACCAGCGGTGCGCCAAGGTGTGGTGCACGTGCGACGGCCAAGCCATGGCAATCAGGACGTTGACGTCCAGAAGCCCGGCGCTCACGCCTCGTCCTCGATTTTCCTGACGTCTTCCAGCGTCAGCGGCCGGGCCCGGGAAGATACCCGAAAAACCGGGAATCCGTTCTTTCCCCGGGCGCGCGCCGCGGTCTTCAACCCGCCGCGGGCAAGTTCGGAAATCACCGCGCCCACGGAAATCGAGCGCGCCCGGGCCAGGCTCCTGGCCGCGGCCAGCAGGTCGTCGTCTATGGAAAGCGTAGTTCTCATCCCGCTTCTATGATCTCAGAACCTCATCGTGATGTCAAGATGCTCCCGCATCAAAATTCACGGACCCGGCGCACCCGGAGGGCGATATCGTCCATATCCTCCTTGCTGTAGAAAGGGGAGCAGGGGAGCTCGAGACAATGCCCGCCCAGGCGGGCGGCGGCGGGGCAGTCCGGGCCGGGCCGAAAAAACGGCAACGAGGAGCAGTTGCGCATGTCATCGGCCTTGGTGTCCACCCCCGCCGCCAGGAGCCGTCGGCGGACCTTTTCCGGTTCCTCGACCCGGACGCGCAGGTAAAGAAAGGAGGACTCGGCCCCTTCCGGTTCGGCCTGAAACTCGAACCCGGGGATATCCCTCAGCGCTTCCCGGAGGCACCGGGCGTTCTCGCTCTGTCGCTTCAGCCAGAGCGGGAAGCGGCGCAGTTGCCGCAACCCCGCGGCGGCCTGGACCGGGGCCATCCCCCCCCCCGGCGCCTGATAACTGATAACGGATAGCGGATTACTAACTTCCCGGGGTGGGACGACTTCCTCCAGGAATTTTCGCTCGAACATATCCGAGCCCCTTCGGGCCGCCAGGTTCACCAGGGGGTGCAAGGTCCAGGAGTAAAATGTCGGGTGTACGGCCAGCATGGCCGCCATGTTCCCGAGCTGGGCGCGAAAAATTTCCCCCCAGGAGGCCGGGCGCAGGAGTGGGCTCAGCTTTGCCATCTTTTCCGCCAGGTCCTCCCGGGCGGTCGTCACCATACCTCCGCCCCAGCAGGGCAGATTCTTGCTGGGAGCAAAAGTGAAGAAAGCCGCGTCCCCGAAACTCCCGGCCGGCCGGCCGGAACTAACGGCCCCGAAGGCGTGGGCGCAGTCCTCGATCACCGCGATCTTATGCTCCCGGGCGATCCGGACGATTTCCGTCATCCGAGCGGGAACCCCGAAGAGGTGGGTGGGTACCACCGCCCGGGTTCGGGGCGTAATCCGGGAACGGAAAGATTCCGGGTCCAGGTTCCAGGTCCCGGGGTCCACGTCGGCGAAGACGGGCTTGTAACCGAGTTCGGCCGCCAGAACAGGCATGGGGTGGAAAGTATAGGCGGGAAATACGATCTCGTCGCCGGGTTCCAACTCCAACGCCCCCAGGATGAGCCGGAAGCCCGCCCTCCCGCTCCCGACCGGGAACACCCGAAGAAAGCCGCCGTAAGCCCGGAAAGCCGCCGCGAATTTCTCCACCGCTCTCGGGGAACAAGGGGCGAAAAATCCCGGGATCTCCTCAAGCGGCATGCTGATCCGGAACCGGGGGTAGGCTTTCACGCTCCTGGCCTCCTCCGCCCGGCCAGGGCCAGGCCCAGGACCAGAATTCCTCCCAGCCCCGCCAGGATCAATCCCAGACGGACCCCGGCGGGCCGGAAGCGCCATTGGACCAGGTGCTTTCCCCTTTCCAGCCGGACCCCGCGCTGGAGGTAGTTGACCTGGAGCGCAGGGACCTTCTCCCCGTCCACCCTGACTTCCCAGTCGGGGTGGAAGACGTCGGTAGCGACCAGGACCGCCGGGACCTCCATCTCGACCTCGATATCAAGCCCTGTGGGCGCCGGCCGCCGGACCCCGAGGATCCGGTTGCGCCGCTGCAGTGGTTCGAACCGGGCTTGCGGGTTACCCTCCTCTTGCCAGGAATCGTAATCCGTGATCCGTAATTCGTTATCCGTACCCCGCTCAATGTCTCCAGCGGACTGCTCACTGCTCACTGCTAACTGCTTACTGCTGACTGCTAACTGCTCACTGTCCTCAATAAAAACGGCCTCGCGCAGGTCCCCTCCCAAGAGCTCAGCCCGGGCCTCTTCCGCCGAAGCCGCCACCAGCCGGTCCTGGGTATAAACCCTGGGCAGAACGCCTGGGGGACGGAAAACCTCAAGTTTCTCCGGGGAGTTCCCCGGCAAAAGGATTTTTCCCACGCTCATGTTGGGATAAAAACGCGCAAACGGGTCCTGAATCCGCAGGGCGTAGGGATAACCGGATGTCAACTCCTCCGCCACAACCCGGAGGCGGGGAACCAGGGGCTTGGAGCAGTGCCCGAAGAGGTAGTCGCCCCCGTGCCAGGTGGCGCTC
>Ga0068714_10006458_pt1 | contig 11906 bp, 8 predicted proteins | sample MTBNYHSulfiMetaG_FD_62988 | JGI IMG/M metagenome (GOLD analysis project Ga0068714, IMG submission 62988) | Enrichment culture microbial communities from rom New York Harbor, USA that are MTBE-degrading - MTBE-NYH (New York Harbor Sulfidogenic)... | ecosystem: Environmental > Aquatic > Marine >... | reverse complement strand
GCCGCCGGCCGAGCGTCCGTCCGGGATCGAGCTCGCGCCGACCCGGCGTTGGTGGCATGCGCTCTTGATGCTTGCCGAACAGGTCTCTTCAGAGACAGCTGACAAGCCTGTCTCACAGACGTCCGGTCTCGACGCGATCGTAGTGTCTTCACTCACCGGGAGCCTGCCATTGACTTAGGGCCGCTCCTCTCGCTGCGACCTGCGCGGTTGCCTGGATGCCACCCGGCTGCGTCGAAGGTCATGACGAGTTGTCCTCGAGGAGTGGAACGGGTGCACTCCGAATCGGCAAGGAGGCGAGAGTGACGGCCAGAGACGTGGAAGCCGCCCCGCGCGAGCGGCTTCCACGTGGTGAATGTGCCTATTGCCAGCGTCTGAAATCGATCCGCATCCCTTGGTACGGGTAGATGAAATCGATCCCCAGGTCGTTGATCTCGTCGAGCTGCCTTGCGATGACGCTCAATGGCGGCTCGACCATCTGGAAGACGGGCTTGATGTGGGTGACGACGATCGGGAAGCCGACGAGCGCAGCGTACGGGTCACCGGGGTTCACCAATCGCGCCAGCGTGTGCATCTCGGCCATCATCCAGCTGGGCGTCAGATGCCCGAACAAGAGGCTGTCCGCGCGGCCCTCCGCGTAGGAGACCTCCAGGAACATCCCGAGCAGGCTTCCATCCGCGATGAGCGGTGCGATTCGCTCCCACACGGCGGTGATCAGGCCGGTGTGCTCGACGCCTTCGGGCCCCACATCGCCGACGTACAGAACGCAGTGATGCCCCGAACGGACAAGAAACGCGGTGGATTCGTAGGGCGCATCGTGGCTCACCACGTACGCCTCTACGGTCATCGACGTACCAGGGATCGGGGTTTCGACGCCGGGTGTTAGAACGTCGTACTCGTAGTACCCGAGGCTCACCAAGTCGGGCCACGTTTGCCAGTTGTAGATCCCATTCGCCATGTTGTCGATTGTCGACTGGACTCCCATGATCGGCTTCTTCGCTCCGTAGATGTCGGCTGGCGCGTTCAAGTACTGAGCCGATGTGTGATCGAGGTGGGCGTGAGAGATGAGGTACGCCTTGATGTTCTGGTAGATGGATCCCTCGCGGGTGAGGTTCGAGCCACCGGGCGCCTTGAAGTCCCAGAGGTTCCCGAGCTCGTCGGCCCGGCGGATGCCCACGGTCAGCGTGCCGGCATCGAGCGCGATCGCTTCGTCCGGATCCTCCGAGGGGAAGAGCATGTAGCCTGAGACGTTGTCCTCTCGCGGTCCGCCGCCGCAGCCGAGGATCACGACCGACATCTTGCTGTCGTTGGGATCGATCTCGAATGCTGCGAAAACGTTGCGCTGGTACTTGGGGTTGAAGTTGTTGTCCGCCGCGAGGATGAGCGTGTAGTTCCCGTTCGAGAGCTTCGGACCCACCGCGATGGCTTCCATGTTGTCCGGATCGAAGTCGACGTCGGCCTGCGCGGGATCATCCGAGAGCCGTAGGAGCCGCGTCTTGTGGACGGTGAAGCCGGTGTATGGTGTCTCGGGATCGGCGAGGGCTTCTGTTGCGAGGACCTTCTCTCGATCGTAGACGTAGGGAGCAAGCTTCACACCGAACAAGGCGATGTGATTCCCGACGCCGCCAACGTATGAGCGCTCCATCACGATCAGGTCGAACTCCGGTGTGATGTGCCCGACGTAGACGATGCCCGGGACGCCGTTGTCGCCGGACTCACTTTCGGCCGGCCGCACGAACAGCGGCTCGGTGACGTAGATGTACTCGCCAACCGCCACCGGTGCGTCGCCTGTCAGGTCATACTCGACGATCCGAACGGGCGTCCCTACATCGGCTGTCGCGACGTCGCCGTCCTGAACCAGTGCTTCCTCGTTGACGACGTAGAGCGTGCTCCCGTCTGGCGTGATCGCCGACGCTTCGAACGACAGGTTGTTCCGCACGCCGCGGACTTGGACATCCCCATCGAATGCAGGAATGAAGGTCTCGGGAACCGGGAGCTCCGCGACGAGTTCTCCCGTGTGCGTGAACTCCCTTATCCAAGGGGCATTGGCCGCGTCACGCTCCGAACAGATGATGAACCCATCCTCCGTCCACAGCACGTCCTCGCCATCCAGCTCACCTGCGGCATACGGCTGGATCCCCGGAGTGGCCTGATCGCTGTCGAGTTGGATCACGCCGGTGATGTCGACCGCATGCAGCCCCTCGAGATCGACCTTGATCTGCATCTTGTAGAGCACGCCCGGTGGGACGATGTTGTCGCCCCGGTCGTCTCCGATCGCGAAGAACGTTCCGTCCGGTGCCATGCACAGGCCCGAAATCTCGCCGACCTTGACGTCGTCGTGCACCCATCCCTCTCTGGGTGGCTCGAAGCTTCCGAGGACGTTGAGCTCAGCTGCAGAAGCCGACAAGCCCAGGAGTACGACGACCAAACCAAGCAACACCGCCCACCGTCTCATTTGGCCCCTCCTTGTGTCCGTGTTGCGACCTGTCTTCCGGTGCTTGTTCGCTCTTCGCGTCCGACCTCTCCCGGTTGATCCGCACCGGCCCTGTCCTTTCGTGCGCGGCTGGTGCGCCGCTTCTCGCCGTTGCGCTGTTCGGTTCGCCACATAGTCTAGGTCCTGCCAGATCAGCGGACAAGACGCTGCCCGGTTGTCCCCACCGTGCGAACCGGCGACCGGTCCTCCCGGTGCCTTGCGCGCCCGCCCCCCCGGAGAAGGATGCGTCGCTTCGCGTTTGCTGCGTGGCCGATCCTCATGGGCACACGGCGGCTCGATCGTCTCGCCGAGGCCTCTTCACTCAGGCCACGCAGGCGTGGCGTGTACCTGTGGGAAGAATGCATTCTCGGATCTCGTTGCCTCGCAACATCCGTGCTGCTAGGGTGTATCGAGCTTCGAACGAGGAGGACGGCATGGGGAATCCCGAGGCGATTAGCATTCTCAACGACGTTCTCGGCCCGGTCATGCGAGGGCCGTCGAGCTCGCACACAGCGGGCGCCCACCGCATCGCTCGGGTGGCACGCGCGCTCCTCGGCGAAGGCCCTGCATCCGCCCGCTGTGCCTTCGACCCCGGTGGGTCGTACGCAGCGACCTATCAATCGCTCGGCGTCGACCGGGCATTCTGCGCCGGCCTCCTGGGCTGGGACATGACCGACGACCGGTACGCGTCCTCGGTTGTTGCGGCCGAACGAGAGGGAATCGACGTGGGGTTCCTGGTCGAGCCGCTGGAGCGGGCCGACCATCCGAACAGCGTCCGGATCGACCTTGTTGGGCGGTCAGGCACGTCGCTGCAGATCTACGCCCGATCGATCGGTGGCGGGGCCATCGACGTCACCGAGGTGGACGGGTGGCCGATCCGGATCGATGGGCGAGCCTGGGACGTGGTGGCGTGGATGCCGGCGCGCGCCGTGGACCTTGCCCGCAGCGCGTGCCGAGAGGCGATGGTCGACGGGAACGAGCGCGCCCACCACGTGAGAAACGACCGCGCGGTTCTCCATTGGCAGAGCCTCCACGGTGTGGATGCGGGGGGACTCGCGGGCGGCGCGGCGCTCGGTGACCTGCGCTTTGCCGTCTCGCCGCCGCTCTTCTACATGCAGACTGGCTCCGGGCTCTTCGCGTCGGCGGCCGAGGCGCTCGAACTCGCGGATGCTCACGGCTGCAGCCTTGGCGTGCTCGCCATGCGGCACGAGATGTCGCTCCTGGGGCAGTCGGAGTCCGGGATCATGGTCGAGATGGCGCGACGCTACGCCGTCATGAAACGCGCCATCGAAACCGGCCAGACGGTATCCGCCATCGCGATGCCGATCACCGAGCCCAGCGCCGCAAGGGTGTTGGCCGCGGAACGGGCCGGCCGGTTGCCTCTCGGCGGGCCGCAGACCCGCGCGGCGGCTCGCGCGCTCGCCGTGATGCACGTCTGCAACAGCCAGGGTGTCGTGTGCGCGGCCCCGACCGGCGGCTCGGCCGGCGTGTTGCCAGCTGTCTTGAGCGTTCTCGAGGAGGAAGGGATCGCGGACGAAGCGTCGATCCTTCGGGCGTTGTTCGCCGCCTCGGCCATCGGTGTGATCGTCGCCGCGCGGGCGACGTTTGCCGCGGAGATCGCAGGATGCCAAGTGGAGATCGGCGTCGCCGGCGCGATGGCCGCTGCTGCGATCATCGAGACGGTGGGTGGCACGGCACGGCAGGCGGCAGATGCCGCGTCGATCGCGCTTCAGAACACCATGGGCTCTGTCTGCGATCCGGTCTGCGGCGGGTGCGAGATTCCCTGCCACACGCGAAACGCCGCCGCCGCGTCAAGCGCGTTCACGATGGCGGATCTTGTGATGGGCGGCTACGAGAACCCGATCCCGCTCGACGAGGTCGTCGATGCGTCTCTGGCGGTGGGAATGGCGCTCCCGCCTGAGCTTCGGTGTACAGCGCGCGGCGGCGTCGCGGCCACGCCGTCAGCGAAGCGGCTCTGCGACCGGGCGTCTCGCCGCGCGTGGTGCGCCTGATGCACGAAGAACTGGTGGCGTGACGCCGGATAGGGCTCGACGCTTCCCCGGGTAGACCGGCCGCGGATCACGCGCCGCCAAAGCACCTGGCGGGGATTGGGACCGGAGATTGGCTTCTGGCTCGTGGCTTCCCGTCCCTCAGGTTCGGCAAGACGCTACCCTGCAGCGGCCTTCCCGGCGGGCGTCGACGTGTGTCCGCGCGTATCCTCAGCCGGCGTTCGGTGACCCGATCAGCAATTCGGACGGGCGCGGGATGCTGATCATCTCGGTCGGCCTGCTCACAGCCATCGCAGGAGAACGCGCGCCCGGTACCCGGGGTACTCGGCCGGGAAGTCCCTCGCCAGCTGGCGCTCCTCGCGTGGCGCAAAGCATCGCGTTGCTGTGTAGAGCGTTCCACCGATCGCAAAGCCCACCCAGCTGTCGATCACCAGTCCGATGCCAGGGATCACGAGGAGTGCGACGAAGATGTAGATCGGATGAAGGACCAAGGCGAAGGGCCCCGTGGTGATGAGCTTGCCGCGAGATGCGTGGACCAGGATCTGGCCCACCGCCCAGAACCAGAGGGGCGTGCCGAGCGCCAAGAGAACGACACCCGCAATCAGCCCGCCTCGACCCAAGCCCATTCGAAACACATCACCCCATACCGCGTTCGCCGCGATACCCGCGACAGCGAAGGGCATCGCCACCGCCATGATCCGATCGCCCGCGCCCACCAGCTTTCGCAGGGTCATCTTCCGCCTCCTTGGCGTCGATGATGAGACAGACAGGTCGTGAAACCGCGCCCTCACGATCTTGTCTGTTCCCACTTCTTGACCGATGGTCCAGTTGCGCCCGCTCTGTTTCGTTGGATTGTCAGTCGGCTCTTGGCCTTGTCAAGGGCATTGGCGCTGCGCAAACCTGTGAAAAGGGAGGCGGCGGCGCGGCAACCCGAGCACCCTCTGGTTGAGGGGGCGTGCGATGTCATCTGCTTGGGGACGCCCGTTAGAGCGAGGCAGCGGACGAACGCGTTCCGTCAGGGTGAACCGAGTCCCTGGCCGCCGCCCGTTGATGGCGAAGCGGCTCGTCTGGGAGCGCGATCGGTCCGCGCCGCCTTCCGCGTCGCCCGAGCGACGGACTGATGGCCGGGTCCGTGCCGCATGCGTGGCTGCCGGCTAGAGTCCTCTTGCCGCCCGGTCCGCGGCGAGCTTCCCCGTCAGGATAGCGATGGGGAGGCCAGACGGGCTGTATGCCCACTGCCCGGCTTGGTAGACATCCGGCAGGGGGGTGAGGACCGAGCGGGACACCCGCTGCATGCGATTGACGGCCGGTACGACCGGATTGGTGAAGGCCCAGCCGGTGATGGCGCCCTCCGAGGTGCCGACGGTCTCGGCGATGGACAGCGGCGTGGAAGAGAAGCGGTCTTCGATCGCTTCCTGCAATCCCGGGTAGATGGAGGCGGCGAGCCCTTCGACCAGGCAGTCCTCGACGAGGGCCTTGAGGTCGTCGTACCAGCCGTGGCTGCGCGCCGCCGCGCAGAGCCGATAGTCGAACAGCACGCTCACGATCAGGCCGGTCTTGCCCGGGGGCGCAAGCGAGGCATCCTTGAGCACCGGGATCGAAATCTCGTAGGTGGTAGAGTGGATGTAGTGGCGGATCCACGTCTCGGCTTTCTCCCGAAACGCCACGTGCCCATCGGACGACGCGTCAGCGAGAAGGGCCTCGAGCTGCGAGTAGATGCTCTGTCCGACGCCCTTCCGTGTGGGGGTGTAGAAGAGGTGGCCGTTGGACTTGGCGGCGAACCAAGCGGGATCGACATCCACCGCCAGGTAGAGGGTGAAGACGCTGTCGCCGCCCGAGGAGGCCTCAACCAGCGCCCGCCGCTCGCGGACCCGTCTGCGGGTCCGGTCATCCGGCAGGGCGTCGATGTCGACGATCCGGTAGAGTGTCTTCAGGTCGGCGGCCCAGACAAGCCGCTCGTAGGCGTGGGTCCCGCCGTTCGCGTCGGTGGTAGTGTGAGCTATCGGATCCACGGCTGCAATGCGGGTCTTCTTGCGGATCTCGACACCCTTGGCCGCGCAGTATCGCTCCACGGCCCGCGGCAGGGCGCCCGTCCCGCCCACGGGATAGGCGTAGTCGAGATACAGGCTGAAGTAGCTCAATGCGAAGAAGGCCGGCGTCCCCCTGAAGAAGTGCTGGCTGATGATGTCGATCAGGGGCCTCGACTGGCTGAGGCGCTCCAGGTACCGCTCCACCGGCATGGCCATCCGATTGATCTTGCCGATGGTCAACAGGAACTTGCCGAGCCACGGCAGGAGCTTCTTGAAGAGATAGTCCCGATCGCGTCGGAGGTCCTTGAAGGCGGGGTTCTCCACGCCGTAGAGCACGTCCATGTGGGTCATGACCCGCTTGATGACCGCGATGATCTCGGTGATGTCCGCGCGGCTGTCCGGGTAGAGGTGCTCGAGCAGCGCCTGGTAATCGGACAGATTGGCTGGCGACTCGACGGGGATCACCCGGTCCTCGATTCCCAGGGACACGGGGCTCCTGACAACGTCCAAAGACAGTCCCAGGCTCTGGAGCATCGGGAAGATGATCCCCGAATCCTCGAGGGCCCGAATCCCGGCGTCCCACGTGTATCCATTGCGCTCGAAGGAGCCGATGAGGCCGCCCAGGACGGCCTCCTTCTCGCAGAGGAGCACACTGAGGCCCGCGCGTGCGGCGAAGGCACTCGCTGTCAGTCCGGCCATGCCACCGCCCACGACGAGGAGGTCATGGCGGGTCCTCCGGCCCTCGACCGCTGCCATCTGAGAAGACGATTCGCTAGCCGTGCTCACGATAGCCTCGCCAGTCGCAGACTCTCTTCCCAGATGCGGCGGCCCACCTCGCGGTCGAGGGCGTGAGGAGCGGGCTTTTCGGGATGGGTGAGGTTGAAGTACCGGCCGCTCACCCCCTCGAGTTCCGGGGCCGTCGCCAGATAGTGGATCGCCTGCCCGGCGATGGCGGGATCGCGGAGCGTTCTCGACACGATCTTGTCCTTGTACCAGCGATAGAGGGGGCCGTTGTTGTTGCCGATGTTGCTCTTGACCGCGCCGGGGTGCATCGCATTGATCGTGACGCCGCTTCCCTGCAGGCGGTCGGCGAACTCCCAGACCGTGAGCAGTTGAGCCGTCTTGGCGGCGCCGTAGCCACGCAGCCCCGTGTAGTGGCGCCTTCGCCAGCTCAGGTCATCCGGATCCAGGCCTCCGAAGCGGTGCCCCTGCGAGTTCACCTGGATGATGCGCGACGGCGCGCTCCGCTTCATCTTGCTCAGGAGCATCCAGGTGAGGGTGAACGACGCGAGATGGTTCACGCAGAAGACCGTCTCCAGTCCGTCCGCCGTGCGGGTGAGCTTGGTCGAGTGCATCCCGACGTTGTTCACCAACAGGTCGATGCGATCGTCCGATTCGGCAAGGGTGTCCGCTGCGGCACGCACCTGGGAGAGGTCGGCGAAGTCAGCCAGAAGGTAGCTGCACGCCGTGCCGTACGCCTTGCGGAGGATGCCTCTTGCGCGGTCGGACTTCTCCCTGCTGCGGTTGATCATGACGAGGCTCGCGCCGTGACCGGCCAGAGCCTTGGCGGCCTCCCACCCGACCCCGGAGGTGCATCCCGTCACCACGCACCGCCTTCCCGCCATGCTCACGTCGCTTCGGTGTGGCGTGGCGCGGTTGTTCCGGCGCATCTGACGCATGTCTTCGACGCGATACTCCTTGAGGTACTTGAGCACGTGGATCTCCTAGCCAAACTTGCGGTGCATGAACCGACGATAGCGGCGGGCGAACCAGGGGATGTTGTCGAAGATGTCGCCCCAGAGGTCGAAGTAGTCCCGCTGGCTCTCGATCCTGCCGTCCTCGTCCAGTCCCAGTCGGGTCGCTCCGTAGAGGGTGGAGCTGGGATACCGCTTGAAGGTCATCGTCATCTCCCACTGGAGGAAGATGCAATCCGGACCTACGACGATGCTCGGGACGTGCATCCTCAACTGCTTGCAGCGCGTGGCCAGACGCGTGCACATCGCCTTGAACGCCTCCAGGCCGCGGATCTCCTGGATGCTGTCCCTGAAGACGATGTCGTCGCGGTAGTACGGGAAGAGGTGTGACCAGTCGGGTTTGCCCTCCCGGTTGTACGTCCTCGACCACAGCTCCCGGATCTCGTCAATCGACAGACCGGATAGGGAACACTTTTCTTCCATCATGTATCCTGTAGACCGAACATGGATTGTAGCCAGCGTATCCCAAGCCTGGAGGGCAGGCAAGGTGCGAGAAAGGGAACAGGCTGCCGCCATCGGTTCGTACCGGGCGGCCGCCGCCTGGTCTGTGCATGTCTCTACGAGTCACCGGGCCGTAGCTGACGGCGCTCGGCCGTTCCTCCATGCAGGGTGCCGTGGGCTCAGTGCCGTGGCTTTGAGGTGCTCGGATCCTCCCCCCTGGCTCAAGGGGGCCATCGCGGCACCGGAGCGATCCCTAGGCGTCATCTGCCTGCCCTAGATTCCAAGCGGCAGGGGCCACATTGTAGGCTCCGGCTCGTCTGTCAGGCGTAGAGGCCGCACCTACTCGATCGTGACGCTGAAGAACGGCTGCGATGGCGCCCAGATCTCTTCCATGCCCAGCGTGTAGCTGCCGGCCTCGTCGTAGATGTGGCTCAGAAGACCGGTCGCTGTCTGCATGTCAATCGTTACGTGGTCGGCCGTGTTGTCCCCCCACGAGATCGAGTAGTCGATGCCGTGACGGCCCCAGTACCGGACACTGACCCGCCTGCCCTCGACGCTCACCAGCGAAAGGTGACAATCGACGCGCTCGATCAGGACCGACTCCGAAGCGATGGAGTGTCCGCCGGCGTCGAAGAGCGTGATGTCGTATTCCGTCGGGATCTGGTCCCCCGATTGCGAACCTTCGACTGCCTGGTAGAAGTGCTCGTAGAGGTCGTGGCTGGGAAAGACGTTTGAGACGCCGTACGCGCCGCTGGAATCACCCCAATGAAGCTCATAGCCGCTGGACGAGACCCCGGTGACCTTGACCTGCACCCAACCCTGGTCCTGTGAGACGATCTCGAGTTCGGGTGCCTCCACCGGCTGCTGGGACGGCGTGCAACTGGCGAGCCCCAAGGCGAGTATGAAAACCAAGCCCAAGGTAAACCGCTTCATGCTCCCTCCCCTTGTGTCTGTTCACCGCCTCCACGCCAATTCGACAAGGCGGCTACGGGATGTCTCCACCCAGTCTAGTGGCTTCAGTACCCTTAGAGCAAGCGAACCGAACAGCTAGCAAGTGCACGTCGAAGACGTGCTTCTTGCTGACTCCCATAGTGGGATCCGGTTCCACGCAGACCCCCCGGCTCGGCCGCCCAAGGCGTTCTCCGCACCGACGTGCGCCGCTAGGGGTTGACCGTGGCGTCCTGGGTCGGTCCCCAGTCGTAGAGGAACTGGACCTCCACAAGCTTCGTTGGTGCCGCGAATGCATTGGGAGGGAAGATCAGCGTCAACGTGCGCACGGGCACGCCCTCCTTCCCGAATGACACTGGCGTCGCGATGCCCTGCGACGATGTCGGCAGCTTCAGCGCACTCAGGTCGGGCAGCTTCGCGATGCCGGAGCTTCGCTGGGTTGCCCCGGCATAGTGGATCTCAAGGCCTCTGGGCCAGCCACCCACCCAGTGAAGGACGAGGCCGCGCAGCGGTAGCGGGTGCTCTTGGATCAGGTCGATCGTGATTCGTGTCTCGCCTTGGGCGCGCTGAGCGCTCGATCCGGCGCCGAACGACCACGGGGCACCGGATCCGTCAGGAATCCCGCCTCTTCCGATGACCTCGGACGGACCGGACACGCGAACGCCGGTTCGAACGGCCCTCGCGTACTCAACGAGGTCCTTGACGAGTGGCGCGTAGTACGCGTCCCAGAACGGATCTCGCACGTGTGGAATCACCGGCTGCTTGATGAAGCGCGGGAGGCTCGTCTTGTAGTGCAACCGGCTGCTGTCGAAGATCGGGTTCCCGTGGCTGTCGAGGTCGATGCCGAATCCCAAGATCTTGCGGCCTCCGTCGAGCCAGTCCGAGCCCGCCGGCGTGAGCGCGTAGAGATCGTCGAAGTGAGCCGTCGACCGGACACGGTTGGGACTGCCCGCGTTGCCGTCGAGCAGCGTGACCTCCACCTGGGACACCGCACCGGTCCATGTCCGGTGGATCGTCATCTCGTTGATCATCATGCTGTGGCTGTGTCCCTCCCAGGAGGATGTGGATGCGTTGTACTTGCGGATCAGGACGTAGGACCCCGGCGCCGGCGCGTTGATCCCCGGCTGGAAGTCCGAGTAGTCGAGGTCGTCCCAATCGATCCATCGTCCCCGCCCCTGGAAGAACGGCAGGAGATCGAGTATCTCCTCGATCATGTAGAACGAGCGGATGGCTTCGGTGTTCGTCAACTGCCAGTCCAGGTACCACGAACTGCCCCGGTAGCCCGTGCTGTACGGAATGCCGGTCTCACGGTGCCAGTAGGAGATCGTCTCGGAACACCAGGCCTCGCGTTCGTAGGGGTTCAGGCCCATGGTATCCAGCGCTGCAAGGATCGCCGCCATCGCGGACGCGCTGCTCGAGCTATTCAATCCGAGCCGCATCTGATAGAACGGCTTGCCTCCCTCGCTGACGCACGATTCGACCGTGCCGACGGTGCTCAGGGCCACATCCTGGATCCAAGTCCCACTGGGGTTCCACGTCGCCGTGTTGTTGAAGCAGGAGCAATCCGGGCCATCGGAGTTGGTACAGGACGCCAGCCCGACAACGCCCACACCCAGGATCACACCGACACATACGAGGAGCTTCCACATCATATCCTCCTCCTCCTTGGTCTCGAGGCTGTGAACCCGCAGAGAGCGCTTTCGGAAGCGGCTGGCTTCCGGCTGGAATCATTGGGATGCCCCGCTTCCAAGACGGAACCCTCACGGGATCTCCGTGTGTGTCGATTGCTCGATTGCCGGACGCCGGTCTGCGATGTCGAACGTCTGTCGACACCCAAGTCACGCGGCGGTCAGCCGTGTCGAGGTCAACCATGAACAGCCCATCACATGTACCCACCAGGGGACGGCATAGTTCCCGAGTAGGGTTGTCCCGGCGGACCGTACGAGGCTGCGAAGCGGATTCCAGCTGTCTGCCTGCTGTAGATCCAGCTGCAAGTGGGAGCAGCTCTCATTCGAGGAGCGTGGATCCATCTTGGCTGGCACTGCCTCTTTGGCTCGGCCTTGCCGCAGCGGATCGCGGTTCAGAGGAACACCTGACAGCCCAGTCCCCGCGCTTCGCTCCTTGCCGTGGGGGCACGCGCGGACCTGTGGAAGAACCGATCGGTCAGTGCGTCCCTCAATCCGTCCTGTGGTAGACCCAGTCGGCGTGGTGGTCGTCCATGCGATCGATGAGCAACGTATAGCCGTTTCGCTCG
>Ga0068714_10006456_pt1 | contig 11907 bp, 9 predicted proteins | sample MTBNYHSulfiMetaG_FD_62988 | JGI IMG/M metagenome (GOLD analysis project Ga0068714, IMG submission 62988) | Enrichment culture microbial communities from rom New York Harbor, USA that are MTBE-degrading - MTBE-NYH (New York Harbor Sulfidogenic)... | ecosystem: Environmental > Aquatic > Marine >... | reverse complement strand
GCACCTGCATCTTTTTCCCTTGGTTTGCGCCGGGGAGGGAGAACTGGAATGCCGGGTGGTCAACCGCGGCGGCCGCCCGCTGGCGGCGGAAGTCGCGCTGGAGCTGGCGCCGGAGTTCCAGGTTGCCGATGCCCGCCGCCGGCTGGAACTTCAACCGGGGGAGGATCGAAAGCTTTTCTTCCGGGTCCGCAACCTGGCCGCCACTGCCGGGAGCAGCTATCCGGTTTTTCTGGTGGCCGAGCACGGCGACGGGGTCAGGCACTACGCCGCCCTGGCGCAAAGCCTGGTGACGGTGAAGGCGCCCGGTGCGCTCGGCCGGAGCTGGTTTATCGCCGCCGCCGCGGTGGTGGTTCTGGGGGCGGCCGCGGCTGTTTTTCTTCCGCGCCGGCGTCTTCGGGGCCGGGCTTGAAGAATCCGCTTTCCAGAAATTCTCCCGGGTTCAAGTTCGCCCTTAAAGTTTTTTCCATCCTGCTCGGGGTCGGGGTCACCGCTCTGCTGATCTGGAGGTTGCGGGCGGAGTGGGGAAAGTTCCGGGAACTGGAGCTTTCCCTCCGGCCCTGGCCGTTGGCGGTTTCCGGAGTTTGCTTTTTCGCGGGGTTCTGCGCCCTGGTCGAGGGCTGGCGCCGCCTGGTCCGGGCTTTGGGTTTTCCCGTGCCTTACCGGGATGCATTCCGGGTGGTGGTTCGCTCCTCATTAGGCCGTTACATCCCGGGCAAGGTCTGGGCCGCGGCCGGGCTGGTTTACCTGGGCCGCGGCGCCGGGGTCCCGGTCAAGATCGGGGGGGTGGCGGCGGTGATTTCCACGGTTCTACTGGTGCTGACCGGGGCCTTGGTCGCCTTTTACCGGCTGGGAAGTTCCCTCCCCCCCCTTTTCCAACTCTTGCTGGCGGCGCTGGGGGTGTTTTTCCTGCTGCTGGCGCTCCATCCCCGGGTTTGGGCGTGGGGGGCACGCTTTTTTTCCCGTTTCGGTCGGGGGAGTTTGCCGGCCGGCCGCCGCCGGGACCTGTTCGGGACGCTTCCGTTTTACTTTTTTTTCTGGATCGGGATGGGGGTGGGGTTCGTGTTCGCGGTCGCTTCCCTGGTGGGGAAGTTCCCCGTGGCGCCCGCCGAGCTGGTGTCGGCCTACGCCCTGGCCTATGCCGGCGGGGTGCTGGCGGTTTTCGTTCCCGGCGGCCTCGGAGTCAGGGAAGGCCTCCTGGCTTTCTACCTGAGCGGGCTTCTCCCGGAGCCCTTGCCGCTGGCGGCCGGGATCTTCTCCCGGGTTTGGGCCACCGCCCTGGAAGGGATTCTTTTCGGTTTTACCTTTTTGCCCTTCCCCCGCCGCCGCGCCGGGGTTGACTCCCCGCCCCCCGTCCCCGACAATGGACCAGGATTGTCGGATCGTCACTCCTGGCCGGAGTGACTTGCAGTATCGTCCCTCGCTTTGCTCGGGACTTGCAGTATCGTTCCTCGCCCGGCTCGGAACTTGTAGTATCGCCGCTCCTGGCGGAGCGGCTTGCGCCTCTATGCCCTATGCTCTATGCTTCCTGAATCCTTATTCGATTACGATCACGACAACGACTATGATAACGACAACGATAGCGACCGCAATTTGTGTAAATCTGTGAAATCTGTGGAGAAGTAGTAAGCGGTGAAATCCGTGGAAAGAGTCCTGGAAATATCGGTGGTGGTGCCCGCCCATAACGAGCAGGAGAACATCCCGGAACTTCTGGAGAGGTTCGCGGCCATGTTCCGCTCTTCCGGCCTCTCGGGCGAGGTGATCGTGGTGGACGACGGCTCCACCGATTCCACCGCCGCGGTCCTGCGGGAAGAGCAAGGGAAGCATCCTTTCCTCCGGATCAGGACCCACCGCCGCCGCCGCGGGATCACGGCGGCCCTGGAGACCGGCTTTGCCGCCGCTTCCGGCGAGATCCTGGTTTTCTATCCGGCCGATCTCCAGTACCTGCCCGAGGACATCCCCCTGCTGGTGAATAAGGTCAGGGAAGGTTTCGACATCGTGACCGGCTGGCGGCAGGGCCGCTACGGCGGGAAAAAGTTCGTTTCCGGCGTTTATAATCTGCTCTCCCGGCTGTTTTTCCGGGTGGCCGTCCACGATCTCAACGGGGTCAAGGCCTTTGGTCGCGAGGTTCTCCCCGACCTGCAGTTTCAACCCGACTGGCACCGCTACTTGGTGGTCCTGGCCGCCGCGCGGGGTTACACGGTGGGAGAGGTCAAGATCACGCTTCACCCGCGCCGCGCCGGGGTCTCCAAGTTCGGCCCCGGGCGGGTCCTGCGCGCCTTTTGGGATTTCACGGTCGTGCTCTTCGTGGCCAAATACAGCCAGAAGCCGATGCAGCTCTTCGGCAATCTCGGGCTGGTTTTCGTCTCGGTCGGGGTGATCATCTCGGCCTATCTTTCCTATCTGCATTTCCTCGGGCAGAAGATCGGGGACCGGCCCCTGCTGCTGCTGGCGATCCTCCTGATCGTCACCGGGATCCAGTTTTTCGTTCTCGGCTTGATCGGGGAACTGGTGGTTCGCCGCCGCCGCCGCGACGAATAACCCCCTTGGTTCCCGCGCAGAGACGCAACTGCCGTCCACAGATTTCACGGATTTACACAGAACAGCGTACTCGTGCTCGGCATAGCGTCAATCGCCGGGGTTTAGGAGCGAGAATCGGGGTCGGTATCGCTATCGTATTTCAGCATAGAGTCCGAAGAAACAGGAGTCAGGAAAGACCATAATCCGTTGCCTTGATTTGTGCGGATTCGCGAGATTCGCGGTTTGAAAGCGCGACCCGGAATCCAGAATTCAGAATGCGCAAGAATCCGTGAAAATCTGTGAAATCTGTGGAAAAAAAAGGTAGTAACTCGTGAAATTCGAGGATGGCGGAGCCGCCCGGACCGTCTCGATCCTGATGGCGGCGGTCTCCGTCCTTTTCGCCATCTATATTCTGACCCCGTTCTTGGAGGAAGGCTACTCCCCGGCCGGGGACGACTGCGTGCATATCTCCTACAGCGCGGCCCTCCGGGAGATCGTCACGGAGAGGGGGAAGCTTTTCGGCTGGTCTTATCTCTACGGCGCGGGCGCCCCGATCTTCATCTTCCGGCCCCCCGGTTTTTACCTGGCTTCGGTTGCGCTTGACCTGGGTATGGGCGGCTGGCTGGACCTGGTCACGGCCCACAAGCTCGTTTACGTCCTGGCCCTGGCGCTTTATCCGCTGGCGGTTTACTACCTGCTGGCCAAGTTCGGCTTTCCCCGCCTGGTCGCGGGGATCGGGAGCCTCCTGGCGCTGGCCCCGGTCAGCACCTGGGGGCACACCCTCGACGCTTATTTCGATCTCGGGCTGGCCAAGCAGGCCCTGGCCCTGCTGCTTTTTCCTTTCCTGCTCGGGAAACTCCACGGGATCATGCGCCGCCGGGATTCAATCTTCCCGGGGGCGCTGCTTTTCGGGCTGGTTTTTCTCAGCCACCCCTACATGGCCCTGAGCGCCACCTGGTGCGCGGGTCTTTACCTGGTTTTGCACCTGGTTGCCTTCCCTTTCCGGGAAACCCTGCGGGCCTTATGGCGCTCCCTGGCGGTTTTCACGGTCGGGATTCTCCTGATCGGCTTCTGGATCGTTCCCTTCTATTCCTCCCCGGAGATCCATCCCACCACCGCTTACCTTTCCCAGAGCCGACACGGGTTCTCGGTCATGACCGATACCGCAGTCGGGACCGTCCGGCATTTGCTGGACGGTTCTCTTTTCGACGCGCCCGCGCCGGAGCCTTTCGGGTCCGGTTCGGTCTGGGCCTGGCGGGATAATTCCCGCTTCGGACGCCCGCCGGCGCTGACTTACGCCGCCCTGCTCGGGCTGGCCTTTTTGCTGGCGGGCTTCCGCTCCTTCCGGAATCTGTATTTTTTCTGCGGGTTTGTTTTTGCCCTGCTTATTTTCATGGGGCCCGACGACCTTCCCGTCCTGCGCCTGATTCCTTTTCAGGAGCAGTTCCAGTACATCCACTGGATCCCGGTGCCGGAACTCTTTGCGGTGTCCGCGGCCGCCGTCGGGCTTTATTCCCTGCCCGCGCTGGCCGCAGGGCTAGTTTCCCGCTTCGCCCGGGGCGAATTTCCCGGCCGGCTCGCCTTCTGGGGCGGTCTGGCCGCGCTTCTGGGGATTTTTCTTTTCCCGGTCTGGAAGGACAGGCTGGGCTGGGCCGGGCTCAAGGTCAGAACCAGGGATTTTTCTACCTACGAGGGGAAGCAGACCCCGTGGAGCCTGAGATCCCCGGTCAACCGGGATTTCCAGACCTGCCTGGACGAGATATCCCGCTCCCCGGACTTTGCCCGCTTTTACGCTTCTCCTACTTCGCTCCAGGCCGGGCAGGAGATTTTTTTCTTCACCGTCGCCCCGGCCCTGGCGGGAAGGGGGAACGTGATCTCGCCGCTTTTTTCCGGGCTCAAGGGGGGCTGGAACCGGGCGATCGGCGCCGTCATCCGTCGCGACCTCTGGCAAAGTCGGCGCTTGGTCGATTTGCTGGGGATCCATTACCTGCTCACCCACCGGGAGAACCTGGGGAAGTTCGATCCCTTGCCCGGTTTCTGGGAGGAGGTTCTGGGGGAAGGGGTCTGGCGGCTTTACCGGGCCCGGGACGCCTCCGGGAGCTTCGGGTTTACCGCCGTCCCGGCCGTGGCGGCCTTTCTCGACTACCGTTCCTGGGAAGAGTTGCTGGGGTTCTGGGCCGGGTATTACCGGGCGGTGCCGGAATCGGAGCAAGCGGTTTTCGCGGTCCTTGCCCCCGGCGGCCCGCGCCCGCCAGGCGACCCCGAGAACTTTCCCTGGGATCGTTATTGCGCGGTGCTGGTCCCCGGCGGGGACGAATGGGTCTCGGGAGAAGGCGCGGAGTTTCTCGCGGCCGCCCGGTCCGCGGGCCGGGAAGTTTTCAGCCTTTCCGCCCTGCCTCGGGTCCGGGTCTTGAGCGGCCTTTCCGGGGTGCCTTTCGAGAAATTCCAGGTTCCCGCCCCCGGCTGGGAAGTGCTGGGGATCAGGGAAGAAGCGGAGTATCACGAAGTGACTTTCCGCGCGCCTTCTCCCGGGTTCGTTTATTTCAAGGCGGCTTATTACCGCGGCTGGGAGCCTCTCCTGGATGGGGTTCCCGTCGAGCTTGTCTGCCTCACCCCCGGTTATAACGCCCTGCGGGTCCCGGCCGGGGAGCATATCGCCGGCTTTAGTTATCGCGGCGCCAACAACGCCCTTTGGGGGAACCTGCTCTCGGCCGTGACCCTGGCCGGGGGCCTGGCGGCCTGGGCGCGGGCGCGGCGGCGCCGGAGGGAAAGCCGATGATCGGGGCGCTTTTCAACCGGGGCGAGAACGATCGGGGGCTTCGCACCCTACTCATGCTTCTGCCCGCCCTGGGGTTGCTGGCGATTCTGGCGCGGCTGCTGGTTATGGAGGGGATTTACCGGATCCCGGTCCCGATCAAGCCTCTAGACGGGGAGCGGACCGGGACCGACCTGCACCTTTACTGGAACCGGATTCCGGGCGAGGCGGCTTACGATGTCGAGGTCGACGGATCTTCCCCCGAGTTTCGCGATCTCGTTTACCGTTGGTCCGGGCTCCGGGACGACAAGGTCAAGCTGCGGGCGGCTTTCCCGGGCGGCGGGGAGTTTTACTGGCGGGTCCGGGCGGTGGAAGAGGGGGTCCCCGGCCCCTGGAGCCGGGCGGTGCGTTTTCTTCCCCGTGCCGCCGCTCCCCTGCCGGCTCGACCCGGGATCGAGATCACCGCGGCCGTTCCCGTGCTCGGCGGAATCGAGGTGCGGGGAAACTCCGCCCTCCCGGAGGGGACGGTGTATTATCTACACTTGGTCGAGGCGGCTTCGGGACGCTCTCTTTACCGGCTGCGCCACCGGGTCCGGGGCCCGGTTTTCCGGGAGACCCTGCGCCCCCCGGATAAGGTCGCGCCGCCCGGGGAATACCTGATCCGGGCCGCCACCTATCCTGCCCAGGTCTACCCGGTTTCCGACTATCTCGGTCCCCGGGGAGAGCGGCTGGCTCGGGAAGGAGCGTCCGCCGGCCGCGTGGAGCGGGGCCTCCGGGCCGGGGTTCGCTTGCTTCCCGGGCAGCCGGCGGGTTCTTTTGCCGTCGCCCGCCGCCGGTTTTCCGATTACTTCATTGAACTTACCGCCGGTCCCTCGCCGGCCGGGATGCTTCTGGCCGGCCGGACCAATCTCCCCGCCGGAACCAGCTTGGCCGGGACCCTGGTTTCCGAACCCGGCGGGGGAATGGCTTACTCGAACCTGATCCCGGTCAGGAACGGAAACTTCAGCGTGGCGATTAAGCCCCTGCCGGGCCAGCCGGCGCTTGGGGAGGCCGTTTACCGGGCGGAGGTTTTCTTCGACCCCACTCTCCAGACCGCGCTCCTCCCCGGCTACGACCCTTCTCGAATCCCCCCTGACGGACCGGGGGTGGTTTACCTGCTGGTGGACGAATACCCCCTGGCCCTGGCGGGTTCCTTGAACCCCGAACCCTGAACCCTGGCCGGTCCTGGGGCCTTGACCCCGCGCGCGCGGCAGGGTAGCATATCGGGGTTTCTTGCCCCGGCCCAACCCGGGAGAACCGTTCAGCAAGGAAAACACAGATGAAGATTCATTCCACCGCCGTCATATCCCCCGAGGCCGAACTCGATCCCTCGGTGGAAGTCGGACCCTATGTCGTGATCGAGGGCCGGGTCCGGATCGGCCCGGAAAGCCGGATCCTTTCCCACGCCTGTCTTTTTGGGGACACGGAAATCGGGGAGCGCACCCTGGTCCACCCCTTCGCCACCATCGGCAACGCCCCTCAAGATCTGAGCTACCGGGGAGAAAAAACCACCCTCCGGATCGGGTCCGGGAACACTTTCCGGGAGGGCTGCTCCATCCACCGCGGAACCGTTTCCGGGGGGGGGACGGTGATCGGGAACGACGGATTTTTCATGTCCTGTTCCCACGTCGGCCACGATTCCCGGGTGGGGAACTCCGTGATCATGGCCAACGGCGCCCTGCTCGGCGGTCACGTCCGCCTCGGCGATCATGTTTTTCTCTCCGGCAACGTCATTATCCACCAGTTCTGCCGGATTGGGGAGCACGCCATCCTGGGCGGGGGCTCGGCCTACAGCAAAGACGTGCCCCCCTTCTGTACCGGGGCCACCCGCGGGGTCAACGAGGTGGCCGGGCTCAACGTGATCGGGCTGCGCCGCAGCGGTTTCAGCCTCGAGGAGAGGGAGGAAATCAAGAGCGTCTACCGGGTTATCTACAACTCCGGGCTGAATGTCAGCCAAGCCCTGGAGGAACTGGGAAAGAGGAAGTTGGGGCCGCGGGCGGCGGCCATGGTCGAGTTCGTCCGGACCTCCAAGCGGGGGATTTGCCGCCAGTCTTCCCGCCGTCGGGACTGAGAATCCGGCGGGCGGATTTTTGCCCGCGCCGGAGGCGAAAAGGGAGGAAGCATGGAAAAGCTGGTCAGTTTCGCCGGGATGCTGATCCTGCTCGGGGTCGCGTTCCTGATGTCCGACAACAGGCGCCGGATCCGCCCCCGGATCGTGATTCTGGGGGTTCTTCTCCAGGTCTTCTTCGCCTTCATCATCCTGCCCAACAGCCCGCTCAACACCTGGATCAAGTCCGCCTCCGGCCTGGAACGGGCCCCCGGGGAGTGGTTTTTCGACAAGATGAACGACGTGGTTATCCGCCTGCTCGGATTCGCCGAGGAAGGGGGGCGGTTTCTTTTCGGCAACCTGGTCAACAACAACCTTCCCCTGGGGGCGGGGGAGCCGGGCAACGGGCCGGTGGCGACGGCGGCCGGGCAGGTGGCGGTGGCAGGAGCCTATTTCGCCTTCAACGTCCTGCCCACCATCATTTTCTTTTCCGCGCTCATGGGGGTGCTCTACCACCTGGGGATCATGCAGAAAATCGTGGCTTTCTTCTCCAAGATCATGGAGAAGACCCTGGGCACGAGCGGGGCCGAGACCCTGTCGGCCTCCGCCAACATCTTCGTGGGCCAGACCGAGGCCCCCCTGGTGGTCAGGCCCTATGTAAGCTCCATGACCGTTTCGGAGCTGATGGTGGTGATGGTGGGGGGGTTCGCCACCGTGGCCGGAGGGGTGATGGCGGCCTACGTGGGGATGCTCAAGGATTATTTTCCCTCCATCGCCGGGCACCTGATCTCGGCCAGCATCATGTCGGCCCCGGCGGCCATCGTCATCGCCAAGCTCATGATCCCGGAGACCGGCGACCCCGTGACCAAAGGGGGGATCAAGATCAAGCTCCCCAAGACCAACGTCAATGTCATCGATGCCGCCGCTTCCGGGGAGGGGACCGGTCTGCAGCTCGCCCTCAACGTGGGGGCAATGCTGCTGGCCTTCATCGCCCTGATCGCTATGCTCAACTTTCTGATCTCCCTGGCCGGCGACGGACTCGACCTGCTGTTCGGGAACGACCCTAACCGCATCGTCCTCTCCGGCGGCGCTCCGCCCGGGGCCGTCCCCGGCGACGCGATCGAGATTATCCGGGATGGGGAATCTCTGGGCTCCTGGCGCATCGCGGAAATCGCCGGGGGCGAGGTCCGCCTTGCTTCCGGGATCGGCGAGAAGTTTTCCGGTTGCCGGTACCGCATCCTGGCCGCCGCCGGCGGCGCGGAGATCGCATCCGGGACCGGGGCCTCCGGGGATCCGGGATTCAGACTCAGCCTGGAGCTGATCCTGGGCTGGGTGTTCGCCCCGGTGGCCTGGATCATGGGGGTTCCCTGGGCCGACTGCCGGGTGATCGGGAGGCTCCTGGGGGAAAAGATGGCCCTCAACGAGTTCGTGGCTTACTTCAACCTTACCCAGATCCTGGCCCAGGCCAAGGCGGGGCTCCGGCCCGCGCTGGAGCAGCGCAGCGTGATCATAGCCACCTACGCCCTCTGCGGTTTCGCCAACTTCTCCTCGATTGCCATCCAGATCGGGGGGATCGGCGGGATCGCCCCCGACCGGCGCCACGACCTGGCCCGGATCGGGTTACGGGCCATGATCGGAGGGACCCTGGCCGCTTTCATGACCGGCACCATCGCCGGGCTCTTCGTTTGAGGAAGGGGGCTGCGGATGCCGGCGACGGGAATCTCCCTGGGATTATTGATCCTGGCCGCTGCGGCCGCGGCCGGGGAGGGTGAGGTCGTTTCCCTCGGGCTTTTCCCGGACGGCGCTCCCTGCGGAGTCGCCCTGGTTTTTTCCGGGATCGAGGATCATGAACTCCTGGAAAGGCTGAAAACCCGCCTGGGGAATGCCGAGATTCCCGCCACTTTTTTCTTCGACCCGGCTTCCGAAGCCTTCCCCGGCCTGGGCGAACGTCTCCAGGCCCTGAGCAACTGGCATTTCGAAGCCGCCCCGGTCCTGGCCGGCCCCGCCCCCTGGCCGCCGCCGGCCTTTGCCGAATTCGACCCCGGGGGCTATTTCGACTCCGGCCCGGACCTGGAATTCCCAGTTCCCGGGCCGCTTTATCGCTTTCGCCCCCGGCGCGCCGCCGGCGGCATTCCTGGTCCGGGTCCGGGCCCGATCGAGTTCGGGTTTTCCCTGGACTTGTCCCACGAACACCTGCTCTCCATGCCCGCGGAGGATTACCTGGGCCGGCCCGGGGACTTCTCCGTCTGTTTCATCCCCCGGGATTACTTCGACCGGGAAGGGGCCCTGGACCGGATTGGTTGCCTGGCGCGCCAATTGAAGGAGCGGGGCGCCTGGTTGGCCACGCTCAAGGGAGGCGCCTCCTGGTTTCGGGCCCGCGCCGGCGTAAAAATCCGGGGCCGCCTGGAAGGAGACACCCTCACGGTCGAGTACGAGAACCCGACCGGGATCTGCCTAAAAAACGCTTTCCTGGAATATCTTCCCGCTTCCCCCCGGCCCCGGGTTTACCGGGTGCTCGATTCCGCCGGCGAGGTCTCCGCCCAGGGGCTGTTCCCCCCCGGCAACCGTTTCCGGGCCAGCTTGTTTCCCGCCGCGCCCGGGGAAGGGGGTGTGGATGCGCGGTAGTCTTTTCCTGCTCGGGTTTGTCCTGGCTGTTCCCGCCGGGGCGGAACCTTTCCCGGTTCCCGCCCTGCGCGAGCTTCATCCCGGCGTGGCCTATGGCGAAGTCCGGATCCCGGCTCGGGGCCTGGCTTACCACGTCGTCAGGGTCGACCTCTCCGCCCCGGTCCGGGTTCGCCCGGTCCTGGCCCGGGGAAGGGAGGAGTCCCTGCGGGAACTGACGCAACGCCTGCTGGCGGCCGGAGAGCCGCTGCTGGCCTGCATCAACGGGGACTTCTACTCGGCCGGCAACGACCGGGTCTTCTGCCCCTGGGGCTTTTGCCTGTTGGGGGGAGAGGTGGCGTTTTCGGCCCAGGACGACAACCCGGTTTTCTTTCTGGACGCCTCCGGCCTCGGCGCGATCGCCGCTTTCCCCTTGAGCGCGCGCGTGACCGCCGCCGCCGGGACGGGCGCGCTCGAGATTGCCGGGATCAACCAGCCTTTCCCCCGGGACGGGACGGCGTCCTTTCTATATACTGAAAAATGGGTTTCGGCGGCCCCGGAGATTCCCGGCGGCTTCTCCGTCGCCCTGGAGGGCGGGGTGCCCAGGGCCGGGGAGGAAACCGGGCTCACGGTGCGGGAACTGGCGCGGCAGCCGGTGCGGATGGCGGTTCCGGCCGGAGGCTGCGTGCTGGTGATTCCCGGGGAGGTCCCGGCGGGTTTCGCCCCGGGAAGCGAAGTCCGGCTCCGGGTGGAGTCCCCCCCGGGGCGGGTCCGGGATGCGATCGGGGGAGGGTTCCAGATCCTGCGCGCGGGCGAGGCCGATTTGGAGGGCGAGCGCCGGCGCACTACGGTGGGGAAAAGTTTTTACATTCTTTCCGGGCGTCACCCCCGCAGCGCCCTGGGCCTGAGCGGGGAAGGGAAGGAGTTGCTGCTGGTGGCGGCGGAGGGAAGGGAAAAGGACATTCCGGGCCTGAACATGGCGGAACTGATCGAGCTGCTGAAAGCGCTGGGGGCCCGCGACGCCCTGGTTTTCGACGGGGGCCGTTCGGTCGGGCTCTGGGCGGGGGGGGAGATGAAATACAACGGCGGGCGCGCCCTCTGCAACGCCCTGGGCATATTCCGGGAGCCGACGCCGTGAGTCGCCTGGGAGTTTCCTGCGGCGCGGCCCTGATGGCGGCCGCGTTTTTCCTCCCCTGGGACTGCTATCTCTCCCCTTACCGCCAGTTTCTCTGGGCGCTGGAGGCGGGAACGAGCGAATGGCGGTTTCCGGAGTCCTGTCTGCTCCTGTCTGCGGCGGGGCTTTTCCTTTATCCCTATCTCTGGGCCGCGTTCACGGGGATCGCGTTTTTTTCCCGGCGCCCGGGGCTTTTCCGGGCCGGGGGCCTGATCCTGCACGGCGCCGGGTTGGCGCTTGCTTTCGCGCTGGGTCTCTTGTTTTTGATCTTTGACCCCGGTTTTCTTCCCCGTCCCGTGCTGCTTGGGATCGTGGCGGGCGCGCCCCTGCTCTTCGCCCTCACGGCGTTGGCGTCCTTCCGGGGCGGGGACCGGGGCCCAAACCTCGCCGCCGCCGGCTGGATGATTATCTTTGCCGCCGCCCAGGTTGTCCTGGCGGTGGCGACGGCGGGGGAAGAAGAGCCCTGGTGGGGTTACGCCGCCGGTTCGGCCGGCGCCGCCTTGGCCGCCGGGAGCCTTTTTCTGGCCCGGGGGGCGGGGAAAAAGGGGTCCGCTTGCCCGGAGTCACCGGCATGAACTCTCTCCCCGCCCGCCGCCCGACGGTCTCGCTGGCCATGCTCTTTTACAACGAGGAGGCTTGCGTGCGTTCCGTGGTGGAGCGGATGGGAGAAGCGTTGGCCGGGGCGGGAACGGATTTCCAACTCCTCCCGGTGGATAACGGCTCCAGCGATCGCACCCCGGAGATCATCGCTTCCCTGGCCGCCGCCGATCTCCG
>Ga0068714_10006454_pt1 | contig 11909 bp, 10 predicted proteins | sample MTBNYHSulfiMetaG_FD_62988 | JGI IMG/M metagenome (GOLD analysis project Ga0068714, IMG submission 62988) | Enrichment culture microbial communities from rom New York Harbor, USA that are MTBE-degrading - MTBE-NYH (New York Harbor Sulfidogenic)... | ecosystem: Environmental > Aquatic > Marine >... | reverse complement strand
CCGGGGTTCGTCGCGAGGCCGGCGAGGTGCCGTGCGCAGTGGGGATTTCGAGCCGAGGGGCGCGCAGGCGTACGTGCAGTACGTCGAACACCCCGAGGCGAGAAAGCACTGCTGAGTGCGGTACATCGCCGGCCGCAGCAGAAGTCTGGTGCATAATGCGGGCCAGGCCGCGGGATATGCTCCCTGAAGCCTGCCCGGTCGACCGCGGGGTGGTGTGCTGCACGGAGCCCCCCATGCCGGCCGAGCGTCGGCGGGCCTGGTGGCGGATCGGGATCAGCGCGGTGATTGCCGCCAACGCCATGACCCTCGCTCTGGCGGTCAACACCTCCGAGGTGGAGCCCGAGACCGCCCGCCGCCTCCACCTGGCGATCCTGGCCGCGGTGACGGTTGTGCTCGGCCTGCTCGGCTGGCCGCTACTTCGCACCGCGGTGCGCGAGCTGCGCGCGCGGCGGCTGACCCTGGAGGCCCTGTTCCTGGCCGGCATCGGCGGGGCCATGGGGTCGTCCCTGGTGGCCACCTTCCTCGGGGTAGGGGACGTCTACTTCGAGGTGGCCGCGATCCTGCTGGTGGTCTACGCCCTCGGGCAGCAGATCAGCCGCACCGCCCAGGACCGGGCGGTGGCCGCGGTGGGCAACTGGCTGCCGGGGCTGGCCAGCTGCGAGGTGGTCCAGGCCGACGGGTCGACCCTGGAGGCGCCCGCCGGGTCCGTGCGCCCCGGCGACCTAGTCCGGGTCCGTCCGGGGCGGACGGTGGCCGCCGACGGGGTGGTGGAGGAGGGGGAGGGGTTCGTGCGGGAGGCGGAGTGGACCGGCGAGATGTTCGCCGTGGTCCGGCGGCCGGGGGACCCTGTGTGGGCCGGGTCCTCTTCGGTGGACGCCACCCTCACCCTGCGCGCCACTACGGCCGGCGCCGCTCGCCGGGTCGACGGGATTCTCCAGGCGGTGGAGCGCGCCCGGGCCGCGCCGGCCACCCTCCAGCGCCAGGCCGACCGTTTCATCCAGGTGTTCCTGCCGGTGGTGGTGGGGGTGGCGGGGGCCACCTTCGTCGGCTGGAGCCTCAAGGACGGCTGGACGGTGGGGCTGTTCAACGCCATGGCGGTGCTGGTGGTGGCCTGCCCCTGCGCCCTGGGCCTGGCCACGCCGGTGGCTCTGTGGGCGGCTCTTGGACGCCTCGCCAGCCGGGGGGTGGTGGTCCGCCACGGCACCGCGGTGGAGGCCCTGGCCGCGGTGGACACGGTGGTGTTCGACAAGACCGGGACGGTGACCGAGTCGCAGGCCCGGCTGGTGGACCTGGTGACGGCGCCGCCGCCGGGGTGGGACCGGGACCGCGTGCGGGCCGCAATTGGCGAGGTGCAGCGCCACAGCCAGCACCCGGTGGCGCGGGCGTTCGCGGACGCGGCCCCGGCCGGTGAGGAGTCCTTCCGGGTCGACGACGTGCGGGTCCTGCCCGGCCGGGGAGTGGAGGGGGTGGTGCGGCCGGTGGGGGGCGGCCCGGTCACCGTGGTCCGCGTCGGGCTCCCCGACGGCCTGCTGGAGACCCCCGCCCAGCGGCAGGCGTGGGACGAGCTGGCCGGGCGGTTGCGGGGGCGGGAGCTGGGCCGGGAGCTGTGCGCGGTGCTCGACGACGCCGTGGTGGCGGCGGCAGTGGTGGCCGAACGGCTGCGTCCCGGCTGGGCCGAGACCGCGGCCGCTCTGACCGACATGGGGCTCGAGGCGGTGCTGATGACCGGCGACCGCCCCGAGCGGGCCGCGCCCCTCGGGCTGGGTGAGGTGTACGCCGATCTCAGCCCCGAAGAGAAGCTCGCCCTGGTGCAGGGGATGGGGCGGGGGGGGCGGCGGGTGATGTTCGTGGGGGACGGCATCAACGACGCCGCGGCCATGGCGGCGGCGCCGGTGAGCGTGGCCGTGGCCACCGGGGCGGAGCTGGCGGTGAAGGTGGGGGACGTCACCTGGCACGGCGGCGACCTGCGGGTCCTGCCCTGGGCCATGGCGGTGGCCCGGGACACCGTGGCCGCCATCCGGGTCAACCTCCGCTTCGCGGCCGGTTACAACCTGGTCGGCGTGACCCTGGCCGCGGCCGGTATCCTGCACCCGGTGGTGGCGGCCCTGCTCATGACCTGCTCCTCCCTGGTCGTCACCTGGCGGGCCGCCGCCCTGGGCCAGGGGGACCTGGACGCGCCGGACGCGACGTGGCAAGCTGGCCGAGCGCTGGTGGCCCCGGCGGCGGCCTCGCCCGGGGAGGTTGACACGTGAACCCTGCAACGGTGGACCGACTGGTGGCCTCCGCCCTGGGGCTGGCGACCTTCCTCCAGGGGGTCCTGCTGGTCTTCATGGCCCACCTGGACGGTCGGCTGGCCCTGCAGACCCTGTTGGTGGCGGCGGCGGTGGGGCTGGTGGTGCAGCAGGCGTGGCAGCATCGGGAGCTGCTCTCCCACCGGGTCGACATGGCGTTGGTGATGCTGGCCGGCGGCGGTTTCGGCATGCTGATCGGCTGGTGGGTCGACCTGGCGTCCAACCCCGCCCAGATGCACGGCTGCTGCGGCGGCAGCGCCAGCGTGTGGCAGTCGGTGTTCTCCTGGATGACCGGTCTCATGCTGGCCGGCGCCATTCCCCCGTCCCTGGTGCTGACCCGCTGCGCCCGCTTGGCCCGGACCAGCCTCCGGTTGTGGGTCTCCACCCACCTGGTCGGCAACGCCGCCATGGTGGCGGCCATGATCGCCGGCGGGCGGCTGTTCGGCCGCGCCACCGGCGAGCTGGTGGGCTCCCGCCTGGTGGGCGGCCACCTGGCGATGGTGGTCGGCATGGTGCTGGGTATGGTGGCCGGCATGTGGCTCGGCGAGGCGCTGCTGGGCCTGCGCCCCTGGCGCTCCCAGAAGGTCCCCCCGGTCATCCCCAGCGTCCGCTAGTCGCCTCCGGGGGCGAGGAGTTCACAGATGAGTCAAGTTTCGAGGGACGGAGCGTGCGTCCTCGACCTGGAGACCGCTGCCGAGCTGCTCTCCTTCGACCACCACTTCGCGGTCGTCCCGGGTCTGGTGTGGCGCCACATGACCAACGCGACCTGACCCCAAGCCCGGATGTCTCACCGGGGCTCGTCGCGAGGCGCCCGAGACGTTGTCAAATGCAGCGCTTTCGCAGGACGAGCGAGGGAGACGTACTGGAGGTACGTCGCACCGAGCGAGCCCCAGAAAGCGCCGCAGATTGCGGCGTATCGGGCGCCGCAGTAGAGCTCCGATGAGATGTCCGGGCTGGCCCCGAAGGAAGGCGAGCACCTGCTCAACGGCATCCCTGGCGGCGCGCTGCGGGCGGCGACAGGATGACGTCGTAGGCAGCGTCGAGGTGGGCCCTCGCCGGTTGGCCGCAGGCCCCGAGTACCGCCGCCGAGGTCTTCGCGATCTCGGCCGCTCACCGATCGGTCGAGACGCGTCCGTAGAACGCCGACGGGCCGTTCAGCACCTGCCACTCGGCCTCGGCGAGCACCTGTCGGCACTCGGCGACGGTCATGCCCCGCCCCTCCTCGGTACCCTCGCTGGTGTCGCGTGGGTTGCCGCCGACCTCGGCCCTCACCCCGACCGCCTGGGCGACCCCGAGCTCGGCTGTGAGCACGCGGTCGAGCTTCGTGAACCTGTCGTTGTCCGACAGCCAGCGCGTCACCGAGTCGCGGGCGAACCAGCGCGCCACGGCGAACGCCATCGCCGCGCCCAGGGTCGAGGCGACGCTGACCACGACCACCCCGAGCACCGAGCCGAACATCGCGCCTGCGGCAATGGTCAGCAGCGAGCCGGGGATGGCCGCCACCACTGCCACGGCGTAGACGGCGACAAAGACCACCGGCCCCCACGCCCCGAGCCCGAGGATCCAGGTTCGCAGCTCCCCCATCCGGTCCCCCAGGCCGAGCACCTTGGCCGCCACGAGCATGGCGACCACCGCGAGGCCCAGCAGGAGCCGCCGTACCCAGGGTCTCGACCCCGGCCTGCCAGAGGCGTCCGGCCGACCCTCGTGGTCGCCGTCGTCTGCGATCCGAGCGTGTCGCGCCATGTCAGTCTCCCTGCGCCTCGTTGAGGCTCCAGTCGTAGTCGAGGAACGTGATCGTGGTCCGCGGCTCGGCCAGGGCAGCGCAGGGCCGAGAAGCCCCTGGCACGGATCGGGTAGCTGTCGACAATCGTCTTCAGCGTGATGGCGTTGTAGGCGTTGACCCAGAAGGCGATGCGGTCGCTCTCCGGCAACGCCTCGAGCTCCTGCGGCTCTGCCTCCGCGATGCTCGCGAGGAAACGGTCGAGGTCGGCCGGGTCGGCCTGGAGCGCCGCATAGCGAACCGTTCCGTCGACGGTGACGAACCGCTCGAGAAGTCGAGCGTACGACGCCGTGTCGGTCACGGTGCCCGCGCTGCCGGTGGCCGGGCGGACCAACGCGGTCGCAACCAGCAGAGCCGCGGTGATGATCCCAGACTGTACCGCCCCGTTGGACATCGGTCCTCCCTTGCAGGAGTCAGTCCCCCGGACCAGAGATTCGTTGCACGATGGGGACACCGTGTGCTGCCGTCGGCAGCGGCCGGGAAGGTGGCGCGCTGCCCGGGAGACGGTCATCGAGCTCGGGCCTGCACCACAGTTCGCGAGCGAACGGCCAGGCCGCCGGGGCCATCCCGCTTTCTCCGCTAAACTGGCTTGACCCGGCGTTCGCGATCCCGTCATCGCAACGAAACGTCAGCGGCCGACCAGCGAAGGGAGTGGACATGGAGTTTCAAGTACCTCGAACCATCGACATCGGGCAGTTCCGGCGGCAGAGGCCACCGACGAAGACCATCGTCGGGGTGCTGGCGGCGGTGCTGGCCGCCATCCTCGCTTTCTCGAGCCTCTACACCATCCAGCCCGAGGAGGTGGGGGTCGTACTCCGCTTCGGGCGCTACGTCCGCACCTCCGAGCCCGGCCTCAACTTCAAGCTGCCGTCACCGGTCGAGCAGGTCCTCAAAGTGCCGGTGCAGCGCCAGCTCAAGCAGGAGTTCGGCTTCCAGACCGCCGAGGCCGGCGTCCGCACCAGGTACTCCGAACGGGACTTCGAGGCCGAGTCTCTGATGCTCACCGGCGACCTCAACGTGGCGGTCGTGGAGTGGATCGCCCAGTACCGGGTGGACGACCCTTACAAGTACCTGTTCAGGCTCCGCAACGTTACCCAGACCTTCCGCGACATGAACGAGGCCGTGATGCGCGCGGTGGTGGGCGACCGCAGCGTCGACGAGGTCATCACCATCGGCCGGCTCGAGATCGAGGACCAGGTCAAGCTCAAGCTGCAGGAGCTGTGCGACCGCTACGAAACCGGCATCGTGGTCGACCAGATCGTGCTCCAGGACGTCAACCCACCCGATCCCGTCAAGCCGTCGTTCAACGAGGTCAACCAGGCCGAGCAGGAGCGCGAACGGGCGATCAACGACGCCCGCGCGGAGTACAACCGGATCATCCCCAAGGCGCGCGGTCAGGCCCAGGAGACGATCCAGCAGGCCGAAGGCTACGCGCTGGACCGGGTCAACCGCGCGCGCGGCGACGCCGTCCTGTTCGAGGAGGTGTTCGCGGCCTACAGGCGGGCGCCCGAGGTGACCCGCCGCCGGATCTACCTCGAAACCATGGAGGCGGTCTACCCGGCGCTCGAACGCAAGCTGGTGCTCGACGACAACCTCAGCGGGGTACTGCCCCTGCTGGACCTCAAGCCGACCGGAGGTGGAAAATGAGGCGCGCGTCCCTAGTCGTCGTCGTGGTCGTCGCCCTGCTCCTCGCCGTGCTCGCGGGCGGCGCCCTCTACATCGTCAACGAGGCCGAGCAGGTCATCGTCACCCAGTTCGGCAAGCCGGTGGGCGACCCGGTGATTACGCCCGGCCTCAAGGTCAAGGTCCCGTTCCTGCAGAAGGCCAACTACTTCGACAAGCGCTTCCTCGAGTGGGACGGCGCCCCCAACGAGGTCCCGACCAAAGACAAGCGCTTCCTCTACGTCGACACCTACGCCCGCTGGCGGATCGCGGACCCGTTGCTCTTCTTCCAGCGTCTTCGCGACGAGCGGGGCGCCCAGTCGCGCCTCGACGACATCCTCGACGGCGAGACCCGCAACACCATCGCCAACCACAACCTCATCGAGGCGGTGCGGAGCACCAACCGGGAGTTCGTGGTCTCGTCCGCTCTCGACGAGTCCGCCAAGCAGATCGACGCCGGCCGGGTGGCGCTGGAGCAGGACATCCTGCGCAGCGCGTCGGCACGCACCGTGGTGCTCGGCATCGAGATCCTCGACTTCCAGCTCAAGCGCACCAACTACGCCGACGTCGACCGCCCCAAGGTTTACGAGCGGATGACCTCCGAGCGTAAGCGGATCGCCGAGGAGTATCGCTCCGAGGGCGCCGGCGAGGCGGCCCGAATCAACGGGTCCAAGGACAAGGACCTCAAGGAGATCACCTCCGAGGCCTACCGCCAGGCTCAGGAGATCCGCGGCCGGGCCGACGCCGAGGCCGCCGACATCTACGCCGGCGCCTACAACCGCGACCCTGAGTTCTACCGCTTCCTCAAGACGATGGAGGTCTACAGGAACACCTTCGACAAGGACACCATCCTGATGCTGTCGACCGGAGGCGAGTTCCTCAGGTACCTGGAGAGCTCGAGATAGGTACGGGAGCCTCCACCAGAACCCAATGGTGCTGCGCCTTCGCCGGACACCGTCCTCGGACGATCAGGCTCATGAGGGTCGGAATCCCTGCATCACCATCCCACCACCGAAATGGGCGGGGCGTGTCATCCCGAACGCGGTCCCGAGGGTATGCGAGGGACCGCGGAGGGATCTGCCACGGTTGAGGGAGATCCTTCGTCACTTCGTTCCTCAGGATGACAGGCATTGGCGAGCGGTCGTGTTCTCTGCGCCTCTGCGTTGAACGGGCGGGGGGGCGGCTCTGCGCGTCCCTCTTGCGCCTTTGCGTGTCTTCCCTCTCGCGAGGGTTGACAGCCTCAGCGCTGTTGGATTGCGGGCAGCGCCGCGCTCACCGGGCGGCCGGCGGTCAGCCGGACCGCGCGTCCCTCTTCCGCTTGAGCTCCAGGGCGGTCTTCAGCCCCTTGGTGCGGACGGTGTGGAGGGAGAGCTTGAACGTGCTCGTCCGGTAGAAGGCGGTGCCGAAGCGGCGCAGCTTCCGGCGGTCGACGCGGAGCCCGAGACCCGGCTCCTGGGGCACCGCGATGGTGCCGTCGCCCCGCACCTCGATCGGCTCCTCCAGGATCCCGTCGCGCACCTCGGGCACCCAGCCCGGGGGCTCGAAAGGGTACTCCAGCATGACCCGGTCCGGGTAAGCGGCGAAGGCGTGCAGGTTGACGAGCAGGCCGATTCCGTTCGTCCACGTGTGGGGGGTGAACTCGAGGCCCCGCTCCAGGCAGGCGTCGGCGATCATCTTCGACACGGCGAGCCCGCCGCAGAAGGTGGCGTCCGGCTGGTAGACGTCCAGGCTGCCCTTCTCGAGGAGGACCTTGGCCTCGTGCCAGCCGGCGTTCAGCTCGCATCCGGCGATCTTGAGCGTGGTCATCCGCCGCCGCAGCGCGGCCAGCTCGTCGTAGGCGTGCATGTCGAGGGGCTCCTCGAGCCAGCGCACCCCGAGACCTTCGCAGGCCCGTCCGAACTCTGTCGCCCGCTCGAGGTCCCACAGGGGGGCGTCGTCGACCAGGGTGACCCGCCACCCCTGGTTGGCGTCGACGCCGATGACGAAGCCCTCCCCGAGGTGGCGCCGACAGGCCTCGACGATGGCGACGTCGCGCGAGAGGTCGAAGTCGTGGACCCGCAGCTTGACGGCGCCAAAGCCCATGGCGCGGATCCGGTCGAGGTACGCGAGACGCTCCGTGACCGGCTTCACCGATCCCGACGAGGCGTAGACACGGGCCTCGGTCACCGGCGCCGCGAGGCCCGGGTTGAGCAGCCGGTAAACCGGCTTGCCCTCGAGCTTGCCCTTGACGTCCCAGCACGCCGCCTCGATCCACGGGTTGTGCCAGCCCAGGTACGACGCCTCTCTGAGGAGCTGGCGGACCCGGGGAATGTCGGTCGGGTCCATGCCGATCAGGTAGGGTCCGAGCAGGCTCCCGAGCCCCTGACGCTCGTTCTCGAAGGCGTTGCCGGCGGCCCAGCCCTCGACCCCGTCCGCGGTCGTCAGCTTGAGCAGGGTGAAGCGGCTCACGGTCTGGGGATAACCCGGTATCCACGAGGGGTAGAACGGTTCTTGCAGCGGGATCGCCACGTGGTAGAGCGCGAGCCTCTCTATTCTCGTCATGCAACCGACCTTCCCCGGGCGCCTCCGAACCCCGCGGCGTCGCCGTCGGGTTGCCGCGGCGCGGTACGCGCGAATCGGTCCGGCGCGGTCAAAGGAGCGAGTCCCGAGCCGCGTCAAGCTCTTGATCAGACCCTCTTGAGCACGCGGACGAGATACAGCAGGATCACGGCCCCGACCGTCGCCACCACGAGCGAGCCGATCAGCCCTCCCGCGGCGAGCCCCAGCAGCCTGAACAGGAACCCGCCGATCAGGGCGCCGACCACACCGACGACGATGTTGCCGACCACGCCGAAGCCGCCGCCCTTCATGATGACGCCAGCCAGCCAGCCAGCGACCAGCCCGATGAGAATGAACCACACGATGTACATGTCGAACTCCGCTTCCTTCGATCGCGCTCGAGGCTTCCCCTGGGGACAATGCTATCGCATGTCTCGCCCGGGTCGCTTCGCGAGTCGGTCGGAGGCCCCGACGCGCCAATCCGAGCCGCAGCGGGCGCCGGCGCTCGCGAGGCCGTGGGGCCGCGAATCGCGCCACTCCCGGGCTCGGCTCCGCCCGATGGTTGGCACTACGGCACGCTGAACGACCAGGCGGAGGTGGCGCCGGACTCGATCTCGTCCGCGAAGAGCCCGCCCTGCCGCCACGACCGCCGGGGTGGCGCCCGGCGAAGGGAGCCCCCCGCTCGCTCAGTCGTCGATCACGAACGTGACCATGAGGTTGACCTGGTACTCCGTGATCTTCCCGTCGCTCACCCGGACCTGCTGCTCTTTGACCCACGCGCTGCGGACGTTGCGAAGCGTCCTGTTCGCCCTGGCGATGCCGTGCTCGATGGCATCCTGGAAGCCCGTGGGCGAGGTCGAGCTGATCTCCGAGACCTTGGCGATTGACATGTCGTCCTCCTCTGCCGTGCATCGGCATGGGGTCCCCCGGGCGGACGCCCCATGCAACTCGAAATCACACTCGCCCGGAGTGCCTGCGCTACCCTCCAGTCTACCACCGAGCCGGCAACGCCCCGATCGGACGCCGGTCGCCCGCCCCGCGGCCGGGCGGTCTGCTACGATGCGGCGGGCGTCGCCCGCGGCGCCACACCCCCACCCCTGGAGGGTCACGATGCGCACAGCCCTGATCGCTCTCCTCGTCACCGCCTCCGCCGTTGTCGTCTCGGCCGACGAGGGCATGTGGCTCCCGGACCAGCTGCCGCGGGTCGCCGACCGCCTCGAGGCCGCCGGGCTCGGGACCCCGCCGGAGCGGTTCGCCGACCTCACCGGTCACCCGATGGGGGCGATCGTCTCCCTCGGGGGCTGCTCGGCGTCGTTCGTGTCGCCGCAGGGGCTGGTGGCCACCAACCACCACTGCGCGTACGGTTCGATCCAGTACAACTCGAGCGCCGAGCGCAACCTGCTCGCGGACGGTTTCCTCGCCGCCACCCTCGAGGAGGAGCTGCCGGCGGCGCCGGGCTCGCGCGTTTTCGTCACCGAGTCGGTGGAGGATGTCACCGAGCGCATCCTCGCCTCGGTGCCCGCGGGCGCGGACGGCGCGGCGCGCTTCGCCGCGGTGGAGGAGGCCGAAAAGCGGCTGATCGCCGAGTGCGAGCAAGCGCCTGGCTACCGCTGCAAGGTCGCGTCGTTCCACGGCGGGGCCATGTACCGCCTCTACCGCCAGCTCGAGATCCGCGACGTGCGGCTGGTCTACGCCCCGGCGTCCTCCGTCGGCAAGTTCGGGGGCGACGTCGACAACTGGATGTGGCCCCGGCACACCGGGGACTTCTCCTTCCTGCGCGCCTGGGTGGGCCCGGACGGACGCCCCGCCGACCCGTCCCCCGACAACGTGCCCTACCGGCCCAAGCACTGGCTGCGGGTGGGGGCCGACGGGGTGGAGCCCGGCGACTTCGTGATGGTGGCGGGCTTCCCGGGCCGGACCAGCCGCTACCGCCTCGCGTCCGAGGTCGCCGAGGCGATCGAGTGGAGCTACCCGCAGCGGGTCGCACGCAACCGCGAGGCGCTGGCCATCATCGAGCGGGAGACCGCTGGGCGCCCTGACGCGGCCATCGCCTACGCGGCCGTGTCCTCCGGCCTCAACAACAGCCTCAAGAACGCCGAGGGGATGCTGGCGGGCTTCGCCCACTCGAAGTCGGTGGAGCGCAAGCGGGCCCTGGAGGCCGAGCTCGCCGCGTGGATCTCCGCGACCCCGGAGCGGAAGGCCGAGTGGGGCGGCGCCCTGACCGAGCTCGAGGCGCTCGTCGAGGAGGGGCGCGCCCACCGCGCCCGGGACCGGGAGCTGGGGTCGCTCGCCTACAACCAGATGATCTCGGCGGCGCGCACCGCCTACCGCCTCGCCCGCGAACGGGAGCGGCCCGACGCCGAGCGCAAGATGGGCTACCAGGAGCGCGACCTGCGCACCATCCGCGGCCGCCTCGAACGGATGTCGAGGAGCTTCGACGCCCAGGTTGACCGCGCCCTCCTGCAGCGGACCCTGGAGCGGTACGCGGCGCTCCCGCCGACCGAGCGTCTGCCGGTCCTCGACCAGTGGTTCGGCATCGCCGGCGACGGTGACCCCGCCGCCGCCATTTCCTCCACGCTCGACGCGATGTATGCCGAGACCGCTCTCGTCGACGCCGACCGCCGGTTGGCCCTGCTCGACGCCGACCGGAAGTCGCTCGAGGAGAGCACCGACCCCTTCGTCCGCCTGGCGGTCGCCATGTACGACACCGACCGCGCCCTCGAGGCGGAGGAGGAGGCGCTGGAGGGGCGGCTGCTCGAGGCGCGGCCGCGGTTCGTCAAGGCGCACCTCGCGTTCCAGGCGGCCCGAGGCCAGGAGGTCTACCCCGACGCCAACGGCACCCTTCGGGTGACCTTCGGCACCGTCGCCGGCTACTCTCCCCAGGACGCAGTGGAGTACCTCCCGTTCACCACCGCCGCCGGGCTCGCGGACAAGGCCACCGGCGTCGAGCCCTTCGACGCTCCCCGACCCCTGCTCGAAGCAATCGCGTCCTCGGACTTCGGGCCCTATGCGGCGACCTCGCTCGGCACCCTCCCGGTCTGCTTCGTGGCGAGCCTGGACAGCACCGGGGGCAACTCCGGGTCGGCGACCCTCGACGCCGAGGGGCGCCTGGTGGGGCTCCTGTTCGACGGCAACTGGGAGAGCATGATCTCCGACTGGGACTTCCTTCCCGACGTCACCCGCTCGATCCACGTCGACGTCCGCTTCATGCTGTGGGTGATGGACCGCGTCGACCGCGCCTGGCGGCTGCTCGAGGAGATGGGGGTCAAGCCGGCGTTCTCCGGCGCCGCCTCTCCATCGGCGCCGTGATCAGAGAGCGCTTCTGAGACGCAGACTCTTCCGCAGAATTGGAATCATAGCTCCATAAAATGGAGACAGGGCTCCATCCGGCCCCTGGCACCACCGTGTCAGCTCCCGCAGAGTTGGCACGCCAGTTGCTGTAGGAGTACCCGTCCGAAGAGATTGACCGCCAGTCGCCCCGGGGAGCCCCGGAGCGGAATCGAAAACCGGACCGAAACGAAAGGGAGCTGACCATGTCTGAAGTGACCCGTGGCGAGATCAACGACATCATTGCTGGCTTCGCGATGTCCAACCCGGACTACAAGAAGGCCCTCCTGGCCAACCCGAAGGCGATCCTC
>Ga0068714_10006452_pt1 | contig 11912 bp, 10 predicted proteins | sample MTBNYHSulfiMetaG_FD_62988 | JGI IMG/M metagenome (GOLD analysis project Ga0068714, IMG submission 62988) | Enrichment culture microbial communities from rom New York Harbor, USA that are MTBE-degrading - MTBE-NYH (New York Harbor Sulfidogenic)... | ecosystem: Environmental > Aquatic > Marine >... | reverse complement strand
GACCGAAACCATCCTGGAACAGACTGTCCTTGACTGGTTTGAATGCTCGACTTCGCAGACCGCCTTTGAGGCGATGGAATCACCGATGCTATGCCGGCCTGTTTGTCGTGGGCCTTTTGGAAAGGAGAGAGTCTGATCGATGAAAATGGAAACAGACCCGAAGGTTATTGAGAGGCTCGCTCGCGAGCGGGAAGAGGAGAACTGGGAGTTCAGGCGTTTCCTCAAAGATCTCCCCATAGAGGATGAGGAACTGGACGCCATGGTCCACAGGCATTTCGAGGAGGTTTCCTCCCAGGTGGACTGTTGCGCCTGCGCAAACTGCTGCCGGGAGGTGCTGCCGCTCCTATCGACGTTCGATGTGGAAAGACTTGCCGGTGGCCTTAAGATTTCAGGTGAAGAGCTGATCGAGCGCTTCCTGGTTCCTGGAGAAGAGACGGGAACGTTCACCTTCAACAGCAAACCCTGTCCGATGCTCCTTGAAAACCGCTGCACGGTATATGAATCCCGCCCGGAGGATTGCCGCTCGTTTCCACATCTGCATAAAGACGAATTTGTGTTCAGGTTGATTCAGGCGGTGCAGAATTGCTCTATCTGCCCCATCGTTTTTCACGTGTTCGAGCGGTTGAAGAGCGACCTGTTGTCCGAAGCCCGAAGGTGGGACGGTTTGATGGATGAGGAGCTGGAAGAGCTTGCTTTCGAAAACTTCGAGACGTGGAAAAGAGAGAGCTTGATAGACCAGGTGGATGAAGTTTTCCGCGATCATCCGGATGATTATGTCGCGAGGCTGGAGGAACTCGGCTTCCAGTACTTCGATGATGATGAGGATTTCGAGAAGGAGGAAGAGAGGGAAGCGGAACCGCAAAACCGGCGGCAGAGGATCCTGGTGGACTATTTCGAGGGTCGAAGGAAATGGTCGGGGGACCTGCTGAATGCTTTCATGGAAGAGAAGGATTCCGAGGAAACCAATTATGCTCTGATCAGAAGGTACTTCAGGCAAGGAAACCGGAATCTGAAATCACTGCTGCTCCAAGGACTGGAACACCGCCCGGATCGCGTGGTGGACTTTCTAATGGATCTGTCTTTTTTTCATGAATTTGAAAATATACTACGTGAGCTGATCGAAAAATATACCGAGGCCTGTGTGAAGCAGGTCGACCTCGACATCTTCACGGAACTCGCGCAGGATTTCTACGATGCCACGATTCTGGATGGTTATGAGGCTTACCCGGCCCTCCGGGAGCTTTTTGAACCGGAAAGCGAGAAAAGAAAAATCGTTGATTTTCTGATGGCCGAAGAGGCAGGAGGTTCTGGAAATGTTCATTGTTGATCAAAGCGATCCGGAGATTTTTCTACGAAGAGCAACCAGGGCGTTGTCTCTATGTGTTTTTCGATGCCAGCGGGGGCGGTTTCTGTTTCCTGAGAGGCCGCGAGAAAAATCCGGTCACGAGAAACGAAGGGGAGAAAAAGACCAGAGGGTCGGCGGCGACTCTATCCGGCAGGATGTGGTACCAGCGATAACCCAGGGATCGGAAGTAGCGCCTGGCTTCGAGAACGCCGCCTATTTCTCCTGCGGCGGCCAGGGCGGCGTCCCGCTGGCAGCGTGAGGCCGCGGCTCGCCTGAGGATGCGTTTTCGAAGGCCGAAGCGTTCGAACATGGTACGCATGCGAACATATTCGCGGAAACGGGACAGGCTGTCAGCCAGAGCAAATACCGCCAGGCCGGTCCAACCCAGGGCCATGACCTGAAGCGAGAAAAACTTCAGGGTCTGTCCCTCGTCAAGACAATGGGCAGCGAGAAGAGAGAGGAAGGCGGCGGTTGCCGCGGAGAAAAAGCAGGTCGCTGCCGGCAGGGGCGACACGGCGAGGTAGCGGGCTATATTTGCAAAAAAGCGCCTGCTTGCCTGATTCCTGTTTTTACTATCGTGTGTGCTCATACGTTTGAAGGGTTGGTTTCTGTGTTGGAAACTCTTTTTTCAAGGTATTATAATTGCTGGGAGAGGGAGATTCAATAAGGATCGAGAAATCTAAATCGGCGCACCCGGACGCACGGAACACGGCTGTTATAAGACAGGATAAGAATTCATGGACAAGACTGTCACGACCAAAATAGATGAGGGGCTTTGCACCGGCTGCGGCCTTTGCCTGGAGGTCTGCCCAAAGGAAACCATCACGATGAAGGGGAAAAAGGCCGTGGTGACGGGTCTTGAGTGCCTCCACTGCGGCCACTGCATGGCTGTATGCCCCACCGGCGCGATAAACGTCCCGGCCCTGGATCCGGAACTTTCAGCATTCAAGACCTTCGAAACCCGACAATCCTGGCTCCCTTTCGGGAAGGGAGATATCGGGGAACTGGTGAACCTGATGCAGTCCAGGCGTTCGTGCAGAAACTTCCAGGAGAAACCCGTACCGGCGGAGGTGTTGGAGGACCTGGTGAAAATCGGCATCACGGCCCCTTCCGGTTCCAACTCCCAGCTGTGGAGCTTCACCATTCTCCCTGATCGGACGGCGGTCCAAGAGCTCGGCCGATGGGTCGGGGATTTCTTCTTACATGTGAATCGAACAGCCGAGAAAGCCTGGTTAAGGAAAGGGCTTCGTCTTCTGGGAAAACCCGAGCTGGACCGATATTTCCAGACTCATTACCAGACCGTCAAGGATGCCTTTGAAACCTGGGAAAAGACAGGCCGCGACATCCTTTTTCACGGAGCGCCCGCCGTGATTGTGGCAGGCTCGAAAAAGAAAGCCTCCTGCCCGGGAGAGGATGCGCTGCTCGCGATACAGAACATGCTTCTTGCGGCCCACGTCCTTGGTCTGGGGACCTGTCTCATCGGGTTTGCAGTTGAGGCCATGAGACGGGACAAAACGATCCTCCGGCGCCTTGGCATTCCGGACGATGAGATGGTTGGCGCCGTGATTGCCCTGGGGTATCCGAACGAAGTTTACCAGCGTCTTACCGGGAGAAAGAAGGTTTTGATGCGGTATTCTAATGTTCTTCGCGGATGAATCTTTTTCTTTTTAAAGGAGGTTGCCTATGTTTGCCAAATTTATGATTCATGCCATGGTATTCGGTGTATTGTTTGGATTGTTTCTTTTCTGGAACGGGACGTCAGCTGCCGGAGGTGGATCGGGGGCTGCACCGCAGCTTTCCGCCGGGGTCGCCCGTATGGCGGACTGCATCCACTGGTTGGGCCATGATTCGATGCGGATCGATGCCAACGATGTGGTGATCTACATCGATCCCTGGCAGCTGGGCGGGGAGCCGAAAAAGGCCGACTTGGTTTTGATTACGCACGATCACAAGGATCATTGTTCACCCGAAGACGTGGATGCGGTTTTCAAGGAAGGAACCGAGATCGTAACGATCGCCGCGGCTGCAAAGAAGCTCCCTGGAAAACCAGTTCACGTTGTGGCTCCCGGGGACAAGATCACCGCGAAAGGCATTCCGATCGAGGCGACGGCCGCCTACAACGTCAACAAGTTCCGCAGCCCGGGTGTGCCGTTTCATCCGAAGGAGTCCCGTCACGTGGGGTTCGTGATCACGGTAGACGGTGTTCGCATTTATCATGCGGGGGATACCGACGGTATCCCGGAGATGAAAGACGTGCGCGCCGACATCGCTTTGCTGCCGGTGAGCGGAACGTATGTCATGACGGCTGAGGAGGCTGTAAAGGCGGTTGAAATTTTGAAGCCGGAGCTTGCGATACCGATGCATGTGGGCCGCGGGATTGGTTCCATGGAAGATGCGGAGCGTTTCAAGGAGCTTTCACCCGTGCCTGTCCGCGTGCTGCCGATGGAATGACATTCAGCCCGTGAAATTTATTCACGAAGCGACATGCGTGTGTCTCTATCCCTGATGGACGCGTGCGTTGTAAAGAAACCCTGTGCTTCGGGGTCGGGAGTTGGCCGGCGAGCTTTTCGACCCCGATCCAGACCCCGGTAAGACGGAGTTGGTACGTCATACGAACCCATCATCCTTGATATTATTTCCTCTTTCATTCAAGATGGCAGCGGGTCGGTGGGAGCAAGGCGGTGCACGGCGGAATCTTGCAGATCAAAGGGTAAGCCGGGCGGCATTGATTTCGAACGGTTGGGGAATGGGGGTGGCTGATGGAAAAAATATTGATCGGCAGAGGTGAGCAGCCTGTCTATTTGCTGCCGAAGTATGGAAATCGCCATGGGATGGTGGCCGGAGCCACGGGCACCGGCAAAAGCGTTTCGCTGCTGGTGCTGGCGGAAGGGTTTTCACGCCTTGGCGTGCCGGTTTTCATGGCGGATGTGAAGGGGGATATCGCCGGCCTTGCCATGCCGGGCCAAACCAATGACAAGATCCGGCAGCGCGTGGAACAGATCGAAATAGACGCCTATACCAATGAGGCCAGCCCCGTGATTTTCTGGGACATAGACGGCGCTGCCGGTCACCCGGTAAGGACGACGGTGACTGAAATCGGCCCCAGCCTTCTCGGTCGGATTCTTAATTTGAATCAGGTCCAGTGCGGAACGCTCGATATCGTGTTCAATCTGGCGGACGATCAGGGTCTGCTGCTTCTCGACCTGGATGACCTCCGATCTCTGTTGGGGTTTGTGGCTTCCAACCGAAAAGAGATATCCGCGACGTACGGATTGGTCAGCGGTCAGTCCGTGGCTGCAATCCAGCGGGCATTGTTGGCATTTGACCGCGAAGGCGGTGAAGCACTTTTCGGCGAGCCTGCCCTGGAACTCGCAGATTTGATGCGCTCCGACCTCAACGGCCGAGGTGTCATAAGCATCCTTGCGGCGGACAGGTTGATTTTAAGACCTCGCCTGTACTCCAGCTTTCTGCTCTGGCTTCTCTCGGAGCTCTTCGAGAATCTGCCCGAAGTCGGTGATCTCGAGAAACCCAGGCTGGTGTTCTTTTTCGATGAGGCCCACCTCCTGTTTTCGGATATACCGGTGGCGCTGCGGCGCAAAGTGGAGCAGGTGGTACGGCTCATCCGTTCCAAAGGGGTGGGCATCTATTTTTGCTCCCAGTTTCCTGATGATGTCCCGGACGAAATTCTCGGTCAGCTCGGAAATCGTGTCCAGCACGCCCTTCGGGCCTATACCCCCAGAGATCAAAAGGCGGTTCGAACCGCAGCCGAAACCTTTGCGGAAAACCCTGGCATCGACGTGGTGAAGGTCATTTCCGGTTTGGGCGTGGGGGAGGCCCTGGTCTCCATGCTGAAGGACAAGGGCGTGCCCATGCCCGTCGAGCGCACCTTGATCTGTCCTCCTCGCTGCCGAATGGGAACCATCACCGCTCAGGAGCGTACGGCGGTGATGGCACGCAGCCCGGTCGGTTTCAAGTACGACACGCGGGTGAACCGTGAATCGGCCCACGAAATCCTTGCCCGGCGGGCGCTTTCAGCCGCGCTGGACGCCCAGGAAGCGGATCGGAGCCTCCCGGATGCGGGTCGTTCGGAGAAGGGAAGTTTTTTAAGTGACCTTCTTCTCGGTACAAAGAGACGGCAGGGAATGCTCGAGACCATGGCCAAACAGAGTGCGCGCACCATCGGGAGCCAGATCGGGCGGCAGATTCTGCGCGGAGTTCTCGGTGGCATCTTCGGCGGGTCACGCCGTTGACATCTTGATGGTGGATCAGGGGACAAATACCTCTCCAGTAAGGCCTTGATGATGAAAATGGACTGGTGGCTTGCAGGGCTTTGCTCCGCCCGTGCGTTCACCCAGGTGATCACAATGACCTATGCGGCGGCCCTCCCCGTGCTTCAAAGGGAATGGTCGATGTCAGCCGCCCAGGCGGGCGCCGTTTCGAGCGGCTTCCAGATCGGCTACGGCGTTTCGCTTCTTTTTGTTTCGACTCTGGCGGACCGATTCGGTTCGAAACGCATGTATTTGGGGTCCATGGTCACAGGTGCGCTCCTTACCGTCGCTTTCGCGGTGGGGGCCAGGAGTTACCTGTCCGCATTCATCCTTTACACCTTGGTCGCGCTTTTTATCGGCGGAACCTATACGACCGGCCTGATGATCATTTCCGAGCGTTACCCGGTGCAGCGAAGAGGGATGGCCACCGGCTTTTATATCGCGAGTTCTTCCTTCGGATACATGATTTCGCTTACCTTGAGCGGGCTGGCTCTCCCCCTCGGAGGCTACAAACTTTCCTTTTATGTTACCTGTTTCGCAACGATTCTGGGGGCTGCTTTTTCGATACTCACGCTGGCGCGCACGAAGGTGCCGGTAAATCCCAGGGGACTGCGGCAGAGTTTTGCGAAAGAGGTGCTCACGAACAAACCCGCCATTTTGTTGGTCTCCGGCTATACATTCCATGCCTGGGAGCTTCTGGGTATGTGGGCATGGTCGCCGGCATTCCTTGCCGCCTGCCTTGTTGCGGGGGGCACTCCGGAGCTGGATGCCGCTGGACTCGGCGCTTACATGGTCGCGATTTTCCATATGGCAGGGATTGTGGCGTCTTTTTCCATGGGATCGCTGTCGGATCGCCTCGGACGGGCAAACGTGATCATCGTGCTTGCAGGCTTGAGCGTTCTGTGTTCCTTTACCTTCGGCTGGTCCATCGGGTGGCCGTTCTGGGCCGTTATGGCTCTCGGGGTCGTCTACGCTTTCACCGCCATCGGGGATTCACCGGTGCTTTCCGTCGCCCTCACCGAGGTGGTGAATCCCTCGTATCTGGGTTCCGCCTTTGGTATGAGGTCCATGCTCGGATTCGGGGCAGGGGCTGTATCTCCCTTTGTGTTCGGGGCGATTCTGGACTGGACCAACGCCGGGCAGGATTCCTATACGTTGTGGGGCTGGGCGTTTGTTTCGCTGGGGGTTCCCGGCCTCGGCGCGGTATGGGCGGCATGGCGGCTGTCCCGTTCCCGGCGTTTCTGATCTGGATCTATTCAATTTCCAGAAGGACCTTGAGCGCCCGGCCGCTGCGGGCTTCGGCGAAAGCCTGGTCGGCGGCATGGAGCGGGTATCGGCCTGTCACCAGGCGTTCAAGAGGCATATCCGAAACGTCACGCATCATCTTCAACGCATCCGGAAAGCTTCCGCAACGCGATCCCACCACGGTAATCTCATTGACAACGATGGGGGCCAGGTTTATCCCGCCCTGGTTCGCGACGGTTGATTTGAGGACGATGGTTCTTTCAGAGCCGGTGAGCGCCAGTTGATCGAGGACTTCGCAGGCTGCGGCAAGGGGCTCTGTCAGCACGGCCCGGTCATGGCTGATGTCCGGTTCAACGATAAAAAGGTTTTCCACTGGAAGCACGCAGTATTCGGCCATGCATCCATCCAGGCCGTCGATTCCAAGCGTGGTCCGGTTCGGGCAGTGGTGTCCCAGGCCTCGGGTGCACCAGTCGCAGCGGCCGCAGGCCGCATTAATATCTCCTACAACCCGTTTGCCGGCCCAGGCCTCATCCTGGCAGCTTTCCACCACACCCACAAATTCATGGCCCAGAACGCCTTTATAGCCCATGTAGCCTTTCATGATTTCCAGGTCGGTTTTGCAAATTCCGGCTGATTGAACCATTATCCTTGCCCATCCGGCCTTCATCTCCGGAAGGGGATAATTTTCGACATAACGCAGGGAACCGTCGAATATCACCGCTTTCATCGTTTCCATCTGGATTTCCTTTGCCCGTTTCTCTGAAATTTCCTGCTTTGCTCCCGCCGTCGGATGGCATCTAAATGGAAGATCAATGCCGCAGTCCGTGTTTGTGTGATATCCATCTATGATATATATTAAGGGTGTATGATCTATCGATGTGCGCCGGGATGTCAAGATTCGAGGCGCCGGGTTGCTGTGAATCAAAAATGATATCTTTATTCAAAGGAGGGGAAGATGAGCGAAATAGCGGTGGTTCTCGCGGATCTCTTTGAGGATTCGGAGTTTACTGTGCCGGTCGAAGGCTTCAAAAAGGCCGGGCATCGGGTCGTTGTTGTGGGCGTGAAAGCGGGTGAGACCGTCAGGGGGAAAAAGGAGGGAACCCCGGTGGCCGTGGAAAAATCCTTTGATGACGTGTCTCCCGGGGATTTCGACGCGCTCCTCATTCCGGGCGGATATTCCCCTGACAAACTCAGGGCCGATGAGAAGCCCGTCGCTTTTGTCAGGGACTTCATGAAAACCGGTAAACCTGTGTTTTCAATCTGCCATGGTCCGCAGATCCTTATCACCGCCGATGTGCTCAAGGGCAGGCGGATCACCGGGTGGAAGTCCATCAAGCAGGACATTAAGAACGCGGGTGCGGAATTCCTGGACAGCGAGGTGGTTGTGGACGGGAACCTGGTCTCGAGCAGGCAGCCCTCCGACCTTCCGGCGTTCGTCCGCACGTCGCTTGAAAAGCTGTAGGTTTGAAAATTTTGGATTCAGGCCGGTTTTGATGCGTTGAGATGATGGATTTTTAGATCCGGAAGCACCTGTTCCATTTCCGCGAGGAGGTGGGTCTCCTTGGTAAAAAGGATGATCTGCCAGCCGTGCTCGCGATGGAATTTTTGAAGGACATCCAGCGCCAGCAGGGTTCGTGGCCTGTCCAGTGAATGGAAAGGTTCATCCAGCACGACCAGGCCGGGCCGGTCGCCTTGATGAATCCTGCGGGCGAGTGCGAGGCGGGCGGCCAGGTGAAACACATCCCGGGTTCCGGTCGAGAGGTTTTCGATTGCGCGCAAGCCGCCTCCGGCGTCGGAAATTTCTATATCGCCGGCTTTGAAGCCTTTGAGACAAACCTGGCGGCTTTCGGGAAGCATCCCTTCGAGAAAGTGGGCTATATCGGCTGAAAGCTCCAGGAAAATCGAATCGGTATCCCGGGACATTTCTACAAAAATGTCCCGGGCGAGCGCGGCGGCCTTCCGGTCGATCTTCATTTCCATCCGTTCCTGTTCGCACCGGCGGAGGGCCTGCTCCGTTTCGTATATTTCCGCCGGCAGTTCCCCGAGGGAGCCTTTTACTTCCCCCTCCCCCTTGTCCACCTCACTTCGCAGAGAGACTTCACGGGATGCAAGGATATTTCGTTCCTCGCGCAGCCTGGAAAGCTCATGCCTCAGCAGGTTCATTCCGGCCTCCGTTTCTCGTTCAACGTGTATTTGGGAGGCGAGTTCCGCAGCCCTGGTTTCACATTCCACCTTCAGCCGGTCGATGTCCGGTGCGTTGAACTGCTTTATTTCGGGTTCCAGCTCAGCAAGTTTTTTCGCGAGATTCTTTTTGATATGTAGAAGTTCGATCCGGCGGCCGATATATTCTTCAACGCTTTTGACTCCCAGAGCAAGAAGGGTTTCCCCCAGCCTGCCGCGAAGAGTCCTTTTTTGGGAGTCCAGGTCGGATTTGGAAGATGAGATGCGGGCGAGGGCCCCGGCGAGCTCCCTCTTTTCCTCCAGCAGCCTCGCCACCTCCCTCCCGGCTGCATCGCATTCACTTCTCAGGGTGAACAATTCACCACGGATGCCTTCGATCGTTGATGATTTCAGCTCCCCACCGCCGCTCCTCGTGCGCCAGTCGTCTTTGAGGCGATGTACGAATTCCGAAGTATCCGGGGCGCAGGTGCGTTCTTCGGTTTTCCGGGCCAGAAACAAGACGGCCAGGAAAACCGCCAGGGATGCTCCAATGACGGCCGTCGGCGGGGCTGCCTCCCGGTAAAAAGTCAAGATACCCAGTCCAGCCGCGAGAGGCAGAAAGGACAGCACCAGCAGAAGCCGGTTCCAGGCCACGACCTTCCGTATTACAGCCCTGGGTGCTTCCATCTCAATGCGGCTCAAAAGCCCGGCCGCTGCTCTCGCCGTGGTTTCCAGCGCCGCGGCCTGGGCTGTTTTCTTTTGAACCCGGGCGTCTGCTTCGTCGATCCTTTCGCGGGACATCTGGTCTTCCTTTGAAAGGGCCGCGGTTCTGGCTTCCAGGTTCCCGATTTCAGCGGAGAGATTTTTAAGGTCCTCTGTCCGGTCCCGTTCGAAGCCGGTCAGGCGACGGAGCCGGTCTTCAAGGCTTCGGGCTTCCGAGATCAGGGCGAGCGTTCTCATGAGCGCCTCCCTTTCCCTTATCTTCGCCTGCTGTTCCAGAAGGCGTTCCTTTTCAGCCGCCTGTTTCTCCACCTCCCGTTTGCGGGACAAAACCTGCAGGAGTTCACGGCGCAGGCGGTTGAGATCCGTTTCTTTTCCCAGGATTTCCGTTTTCCGCCGGTTCAGTTCTTCACGCCGTTTTTCCAGTCGCCCCTTTTCCTCAACCGTTTTGCGGTACTTGAGGACATGCGTGAACATTCCTTTCTCCTTGGACAGAACGTCGAATTCATCGGCCAGCTTTCGTGGATGAATCCCCCCGGTGAAAAGCGAGGCCTTGAGCGTTTCTATCCAGGCTCCCCCGCCAGCAAAGTTCACCGACAGGAAGCCGGAGCCGACGGCGTTCAGGTTGAGGAAATGCTCGGGATCCATGGAGATGTCCCCGCCGTCGAACTCGATTGCAGCTTTGCGTGAGGAGCCGTATCTGGCTGCGAGCCGTTTCCCGTGGAGGGTGGTCCCTTTGGGTCTGCAGATTCCTTCGAAAAGGGCATCGAAAATCGTGGTTTTGCCGGATTCGTTTTCGCCGGTGAATACCGTGACAGGCAAAACGTCGAAGAACGCGTTTTCGAATTTTCCGAACCTGTTCAAGGTAATGCTTTTGATCATAGGCCGGCCTCGATGATTTCCTTGATTTTCATGAGCCCCATTTCACGCGCCCGCTTCCACACAGGGTATTGTTCGCTGTCTGTTGCCGGTTTTCTCCGTTCAAGCAGCTGAACGAACGTTTTCGCCACCGGGTGTTTCGATATCCCTTCCAGCACCGTAAGGTGGGGTTCGTATTCCACCCGGCGCAAGCGGTTTTTAAAGTCCGCCACCAGGTGATGCATCTCATTCAAGGCTTTTCGTTCGTCTTCCACCAGCCCGAAAAAGCGAAGAAGGACGAAATCGGCGGGATCGAACGCTTCCTGGCCGAAGGGTGCATCGGAAAGGGTTCCGTCAAAATCGATGAAAATGTCCAGGGCTCGGTACTGCCCGGCCGAGGCAAGGTCCAGAGTGGTGACGTGGACGCCTTCATCGAGCGTCACGAGCGCGACCCGGCGGGGTCCGGTTTCGTTTCTTCGCCACACCCTGGCCGAACCCGGGTAGATGATTTCAACGCAGCCTGCGCGCCCGCTCCGGAAGGAATGGATATGCCCCAAGGCGGCATAATCCACCAGGTTCCGTTCAAAAAGATTCGGGTCGATAACGCCTGCCGGGACCGATGTTTCTTCGTCCTGCCAGGTGTAGCTCATACCCGCGACGATTCCGTGGGCAAGCGCCACCCTGTAAGGCTTTTCCTTGTCCGGCAAGTCCCATTCCGTGTAGTCGCTGTAGTGGGTCCGGTGGGGAATTGCGAGAAATTCGACGCCATCGCGTGAAATCAGCGTGAAAGGGTGCTCCGAGGGCTCCAGCACGTTTTCCGGGTGGACCCCCAGGTCGAAGGAGGCCAGAGTGCGTCCTTTTCTCCCCAGGTCTTCATGATTTCCGCAGAGGAGGACGACTTCGCAGGTTCCCGGAAGCTTTTTCATCCGGTTGCGGAATTCACCACGGAGGGCTTCAGCGTCGGCGAAACTGTTGAATGTGTCTCCCGTGAAAAGAAGGTAATCGGCGGCTTTCCGAACCACCGTTGATGCAATTTCGTCCAGCACGGAGAGGCCGTATTCCCGTTCGTTTTCTGTGGCGGAAAGATGAAGGTCCGCGCAGTGGAGGATCCTTATCGTTCTTCGATTGTTACCGTGACGAACGTCAGACATGATTGCGCAGTTTCAGCTCCAGCGGATGGGGGTTCAGGTACGTCTGTTGAGCGAGATAGGGTTGATCGTATCTTCGAACGTAATGCTGGATCAGGGTGACCGGTACGATCAGTGGAACCGATCCCTGTTTGTAATTTTCTATGATCTCGAGCATTTCCTGTTTCT
>Ga0068714_10006451_pt1 | contig 11912 bp, 11 predicted proteins | sample MTBNYHSulfiMetaG_FD_62988 | JGI IMG/M metagenome (GOLD analysis project Ga0068714, IMG submission 62988) | Enrichment culture microbial communities from rom New York Harbor, USA that are MTBE-degrading - MTBE-NYH (New York Harbor Sulfidogenic)... | ecosystem: Environmental > Aquatic > Marine >... | reverse complement strand
CATCGGGCTGGTATGGGGGATACTGATGCTGGGCAATATGACCGGCCCTCTTATCGCCGGGGCAGCTTTCGACCGGTGGGGAAGCTATCAGTGGGTCTGGCTGGCTATGGCGGGGGTGGCGCTGACCGGCGCCGTTATCGTGCTGTTCACTCCTCCCTACCGGAAAAAGTAAGGCTACAGCCTGTCCTTCAAATTTCTGCGCAGGAACACATGTTTCCAGCTGCCGGCCCTGTCCCGCATTTCTCTGAGGCGGGGAACATACTTCAGGGCTGGAATGAGCAATATGCCGATGGAAAATACCACCAGTTCCCATGAGCCGTATTTTAACCAGGCGATGAAGGGAAAGGTGATGAAGGCAATGCTGTAGCTGAGCGTGGGGTAATGGGTGAGGAGAAGGCTGAGGCCGAAAATGGCGGCATAGAATGGAATGCCCCACGGAATCGAATATATCAGGACGCCGATGCAGGTAGCGCCGCCTCTGCCCCCTTTGAATTTGAGGAACACGGTGAAGGCGTGGCCGGTCACCACAGCCGCCCCGGCGAGGAACTGGGCCACCAGCGGGGCGCCCAGCCAGCGGGCCAGAGCCACCGTCGCCGCACCCTTGCCTATGTCCGCCGCCAGAACGATGAGTCCTTCTATGAATCCCACCTGGTAGAAGACGTTCATCGCCCCCATGCTGTGGCTGCCCACCTGGCGGATGTCGACGCCCTTGCGCAGGCGCCCCATGATATAGGCGGAAGGGACAGAACCGACGACATAGGCGCATATGATGGCGATAACGCTGAGAGCTATCTGGCTGTCCATAATAGTTATGAATTCCTGATGAAACCTGTCTCCGGTTCAAGGTCCAGGATATTGAGCCGGAGCGTCTCTTTGCCCCGCCATCGGTCTAGTTCCAGATTATAGACGATGTCAATGGTGGAGTTGATCTGAGAGAGGCAGTTCCCCAGGCGGAAGGCCACGGCATCCCAGATGGCGTTTCCCTGCCGCAGCTTCAGCCGCAGGTGCTCGCCGCCATTGCCCATAGTGCGGCAGTCCATCACGCTTGCCCTCCGGCTGATAAAAGTGGGCAGCGGATTCCCTCGCCCGAACGGGGCCAGCTGCCGGGTTATCTGGTAGGTATCTCCGACCAGGTCAGGCAGACTGACCTCGGCATCGATGTCCAGGCGGGAGCGGAGGTCCGCACCGGCAAGCTGGACGGTGGCCAGAGTGAGCAGCGCTTCCTGGAAGCGGGCCAGATTACGGGTAGGGAGGGTGAAGCCCGCCGCCTGGGAGTGGCCGCCGAACTGGGAGAGGAGGTGGCTGCTCTCTTTCAATGCGGCGATGATGTTGAACTCGGGGATGCTGCGGCAGCTGCCGCTGCTCACCTTTTCACCCACCCTGACCACCACCGCCGGGCGGTAGAACTCTTCGGCCAGTCGGCTGGCCACCAGCCCCGCCACCCCCACGAAATACTCGCTATCGCCGGCCAGCAGCAGCGGCACGATGCCCCGCGCCATCACCTGCTCCCTGGCCCTGGCCAGCGTGGTGCTGGTCAGTTTCTGGCGCTCCGCGTTCTTCTGCTCCAGTCCGCGGGCCAGCCGGTTCGCCTCCTCGGGGGACTCGGTCATCAGCAATTGGTAGCTGGCCATGGCGTGGTCCAGCCTGCCTGCGGCGTTCAGTCTGGGGGCGATGGTCCAGGAAACGCACTCGGCATCCAGGTCGCCGGTGCTCAGTCCTGCCTGGGCGATGAGCTCCCTGATGCCCAGACGGGGAGAGGCGTTGATTAGCTTCAGGCCCTCTTTCACCAGGTAGCGGTTTTCTCCCAGGAGCGGGGCCATATCGGCGATGGTGCCCAGCGCCACCAGGTCCATCAGTCCGGCAAGCTCCTCTTCCCGCCCCACGCTCTGGTAGACTGCCTGGAGCAGCTTGAAGGCGACGCCGACCCCGGTAAGCTCGGCGAAGGGATAGGCGGAGCCGGGCAGCCTGGGATTGACGATGGCCAGCGCCGGGGGTAATTCAGGGAGGGGGGTGTGATGGTCGGTGATGATGACGTCCAGCCCCAGACGCCTCGCCTTCTTTACCTCGTCGATGCTGGTGATGCCGCAATCAACGGTAATTACCAGGCTGACGCCCTGCCGTGCCAGGTTCTCGAGGGCGGCCTTTCTCAGCCCGTATCCTTCGGTGAGGCGGTGCGGGATGTAGGGGACAGCGTTGCCGCCCAGCCCCGAAAGTCCCTTTACCAGTACGGCGGTGGCGGTGATGCCGTCGGCGTCATAGTCTCCGTAGATGGCGATCTGCTCCCCAGACAGCAAAGCTTGAAAAATCCGGGCCACCGCCCGCGGCATGTCCGGCAGCAGAAACGGGCTGGCGGAGAGGCTTTTGTCGCCAGCCAAAAAAGAGGGTAGCTGTGATAGGTCGGTGAGGCCGCGGTTAAACAGCAGCTGGACGACAAGGGGGGGAAGGCCTGCGTTATCGGCTAGAAATCCTTCCGGAGCGGGAGGCAACAGATTCCAGCGATAACGGCTCACCCTTATGCCTCGGCAAACTCTCGCAAAATCAGCACCGAATTATGCCCGCCGAAGCCGAAGGAGTTGGACAGCGCCGTGGTCACCTTCGCCTGGCGGGCAACGTTGGGCACGTAGTCCAGGTCGCATTCGGGGTCCGGATGGGTATAGTTGATGGTGGGCGGAATGATGCCGTTTCTGATGGCCATGATGCAGACTAATGCCTCCGCCGCCCCGGCGCAGCCGATAAGGTGTCCCAGCATCGACTTGGTGGCGCTGACCGGCACTTTATAGGCATAGTCGCCGAAGACAGACTTGATGGCCCGGGTCTCCATGGTGTCGTTGAGGGGGGTGGAGGTGCCGTGGGCATTGATATAGTCGATGTCGGTGGGGGCAAGTCCTTTCTTTTTCAGCGCGATGCGCATAGCCTTGGCCGCGCCCTCCCCGTTCTCCAGCGGCTGGGTCACGTGGAAAGAGTCCGCGGTAGCGCCGTACGAATATATCTCGGCCAGGATGTCAGCGTCCCGTTTCAGGGCGTGCTCCAGAGTTTCTAAAATAAGGACGCAGGCCCCTTCGCTGATGACGAAGCCATCGCGCTCCGCATCAAAGGGGCGAGAGGCTTCTTGGGGGGCGTTATTGCGGGTAGAGATGGCTTTCAGGGCGCTGAAGGCGGTTATTCCCAGGGGATTGATGATGGACTCCGTGCCGCCGGCAAGCATGACCTGGGCGCCGCCGTGCTTGAGCAGTTCCGCAGCGGCGCCGATGGCGTCCGAGCCGCTGGAGCAGGCGGAGGTGGTGCAGTAGTTGGGCCCCTTAAGCCCCAGGGCGATGGATATCTGGGCGGCGGCAATATCGGCGATCATCATGGGGGCCAGAAACGGACTCACCCGGTCCGGCCCGCGTTCCACGAGTATCTTGCACTGCTCGTAAAGCGTGGTCAGGCCCCCGATGCCGCTACCGATGATGACCCCGATGTCGTCGTGATTGGTATGGTCAATCTCCAGCCCGGAGCTGGCCACCGCCTCCCGGCTGGCCGCCACCGCCAGCTGGGCAAAGCGGTCCATACGGCGGGCCTCTTTGCGCTCCACGTAGTTGGTGGGGTCAAATCCCTTCACCTCTCCGGCGAACTTGACCTCCATTTTTTCCGCGTCGAACAGGGTAATGTAATCGATTCCCGATTTCCCGGCGATGAGCCCTTCCCAGGTCGATTTGGTATCCAGGCCCAGGGGACTCAGGATGCCCATCCCGGTGACCACCACTCTATCGCTACAGTTGTCCATGCCTGATTGTTTTTCCTCCATTATCAGTATATCAGAACCAGCCCTACTCTCAAGCCGTAGGGCACCTCCGAAGGCTGGGTGGAATCGCCTATGGGGTAAATATCCCATCCCGCCCTGGTGGCCATGCGGTAGACGTCCATGCCCACCGCTTCCATCGGGGACCTGGCCTTCAGCCGGTGCGGGCACCCCTTGCCGGGGGTGAGCACGAGGCAGTCGTTGTTGGGGCAGAAGAGCATTTTGCATGAGCCGCTGCCGAAGCCTACGGCCAGATGATAGCCATCGTAGAATGCTTCGGCCTCGAGCTTGGCAATAATTTCGGACATCTTCACACGGTAGGGATTGGACAGGTTTTTCTCCACTGCCTCTTGTCCTGAAGTGTGTTCCGGGCGTACCTCAAGCTTGGCGAGGATGCCGTATTGGAAGTTATTGACCAGCTTTCTCGCCTCATCGGGGGTCATGGCATAGGGCGGACAATTGGCGTTGGTCCCGTAGCCCGGGCACTTGGGGTAGACGCATTTAGCAATCACCCGCTCGTCGATAATGACGTCATCGGCGGTGATAATTCTGGCATCGGTGGCGCCCAGTTCAATGGCCCGCTGACGGTACTTTTCCAGGTCCTTTTGCACCTGTTCTTCAGGAATTCTGTCCACGATTTTGCGGGCCATTCGGTCCCTCCATGGATTTATTAAGGTTTTAGCATAAATCCAGGCTATTTGCAAGCGAAGTGGACGCTTTGCGCACTCGGGTCGCCCACGTTATAATTGATTCGGAGATGGCTGAAATTACCGGTACCAAAGTAGCCCTGGACACCCTGGGCTGCAAGTTAAATCAGGCGGAGACCGAGCTTCTGGCCCGGCAGCTTGCCGAGGCCGGCTATGAGCTGGTGAGCTCCCCCGGCGAAGCGGACGTCTATGTGGTGAACACGTGCACGGTGACCCACATCGCTGACCGCAAGTCCCGCCACCTGCTGCGGCAGGCCCGCCGGTGCAATCCGAAGGCGAAGCTGGTGGCCATTGGCTGCTACGCCGAAGGGTCGCCGCAGGAGCTGGTGAAGATAGATGGCGTGGAGCTGGTCCTGGGCAACGGACAGAAGTGGCAGTTGCCGCAAATGCTGCGGGGGCTCGGCTGCGCTGGTTCTTCACACCCAGCCAGCTTCTTCGGCTCGAACGGTTCCCGGACGCGTGCCTTCATCAGGATACAGGACGGGTGCCGGAATTTCTGTACTTACTGCATCGTGCCGCTGGTGCGGCGTGACGAACGGAGCGTGCCCGCTGCGCAGGTCATCGCTGAAATAAAGCATCGGGTGGGGGAGGGCTGCCGGGAGGCCGTGCTCACCGGCACCGAAATCGGGTCGTATGCGGATAATGGGGTGGACCCCCGTGGCCTGCTGGAACGGGTGCTGGCGGAAACCGGCATCGAGAGGGTGCGGCTGTCCTCTTTGCAGCCACAGGAGCTCTCTCCCGAACTCATCAGTCTGTGTCAGGACCGTAGATTGTGCCCGCACTTTCACCTCTCGTTGCAGAGCGGGAGCGACTCCGTGCTGCGCAGGATGAAGCGGCGCTATACGACTGCCGACTATCAGGCGGCAGTTTCCCTGCTCCGCGAGGCGGTGCCTGATGTGGCCATCACCACCGATATCATCGTGGGGTTTCCCGGGGAGACGGAACGGGAATTTGAAGAAAGCGATGAGTTCTGCCGCCGGATGCAGTTTGCCCGCATTAACATCTTCCCTTACTCGCCGCGGCGGGGGACGGAGGCGGCGGAGATGCCCGGTCAGGTGAGCGACGATGTCAAGCGGCAGCGCAGCCAGAAAATGCTGGCCCTGGCCAAAGAAAGCGCCCTGAATTTCAGTAAAAAATTCCTGGGCAGGACGATGGCGGTGCTGTGGGAGAAGAAGTCCGGCGGCGCCTGGTCCGGCCACACGGGCAATTACCTCAAGGCATATTCGAGAAGCAACGAGGACCTGACCAACAAGATAACGTCAGTCAGGCTGGAGAGAATCTGGCGGGACGGGGTTTGGGGAAGAATCGTCTAGTGGAGTGCTGAAAAGGCTCTCTTCTCCCTTTCCCCCTTTGAAAAAGGGGGACGCAAGGGGGATTTCGATTCTAAATCCCTCCTAAAGGGAGACGAAATGCCTCAATCTATTTTCACTGCCTGTTATACCTTAACTTTCTTCGCTGGATTTCTGAACTCGCAGGGCACTCTGGTCTGGCAGAGGCCACATCCCCACACCCCCACCCCGTACTCGTCCCTTAAATGCGCGGTATCCATGTGCAGGTATTCTTGGCATCTGATCTTATCGTGCCCCTGCTCGGTGATGGCGTCCGCAGGGCAGCGTGGGATGCAGGCCGTGCATTTTTGGTTGACATAAAACAGACAGTTGGCGTAGGGACTTTCTGCGGTGCGGGGGCTGACCGGCAAAGGCATATCGGTGACCACGCTGCCGCAGCGGTGGGCGATTCCCCTTTCCGTGATGAAACCGTCGGAGAGGCTGAAGGTGCCCAGCCCGGCGGCGTAGGCAACGTGTCGCTCCGACCAGTTGGAGTAGGGGCCTTTCTCATTGGTGAGGCTGGCGAAGAAGGGCTGGAGAAATGGGGCTACTGCCATATACCCCTTGCCGGTAATCAATCCGACCACGTGTGAGCGCAGGGCCTCGTTGAACTTTTCCCCGTACCACCGGGTATGTGACCAGGCGCGGGACGGCACGTCTTTCTGGGGTCGATTGGACTCTCTGGTCCTCCTGGTGATGGGCAGGACCCAGCTGATGACGGACAGGCGCGATGGCAGTTCTTCAGGGTTTTTGTCATAGGCCTGGGCCAGCGCTTCGCGAGGGGTAAGGTGGACAGGATCGATTATCTTCTTGTATTCCGCAAAAAGCGGGTCATCGCCGTCGGCGAACTGTACCAGCGGCTCCTCGAAGATGGGCTCATCTCTAGAATCGGGAAGGCGGTTGAGTTCGCTGGTGGCGGCGAACTTTTTTATCTCTTTCGTGAGATACGATGCCAGCTCCTCTGCCTCCTCGCGCGGTTTTGTCGACACGTTATTCGGCCTCCAGGGCGTGGGTCAGCACATCCTTCATATGTTCGCCCGGCATCAGGTAATCCTCCTCCGAGACCCCCTGCCCGATGACCCGCAGCCGGTCCAGCAGGGCATAGAAGTTGATTGCCCAGCCCACCCCGAATACCTCGGGAGTAAAAATACGGCTGTCATACGGGTTCCAGTACGCGTCTTTGATCCGCCCCCAGGTGGGCAGCCGGAAGTCATAAGGGACGAAGCAGGCCACTCTGCCGTGCCATTCTCTTTCCTCTTTGGGTTTCTCCAGTTCCTGGCAGATGGCAGTCAGGGCGAGGGTGATCGCCGCCGCCTGAATCATGCTGGTCAGACATTTCCTGTTCATAGCTGCTCCTCTTTTTATGAAATAGTCATCCCCAGTACCACCGACGTCTCTATCTGGCGCCGGGGGATGTCCCAGTAGGTCATCAGCAGGGTGTCCTTGTCCGGCATGAATTGGAAGCCGTGCTGCTGGTAGAACTGGATGGCCCAGCGGGCATCTCCCCATGTGCCCACCAGCAGCCGGGGTGTGGTTACCAGTGCTTTCAGATGCTGCAGCAGCCGGCTGGCGATGCCCCGCCGCTGCCATTGGGGCAATACGTAGGCATGGCGGATGAGGGTGACATCCTTGATTGGCTCAATTCCCATCACCCCCACCAGCTCCCCGTTCTCTTCCCAGCCGAAGAAGGTCATCCTCTCCATCTCCCCTTTTAGCTCTGCCAGCGGCATATAGGGTTCATGGTAGCGGTCGGCCGGAATCACCCCCTGGTAGGCCCTGGCCGCTTCATTGATGATGAAATATATCCTTGCGGTATCGCTCTCCTGGCACTCCCGTATCATCGCCGGCAGCTTATATTAATTATACCATTAGAGGTTCTTTTGACAAGAGAGGCTTATGTCTCTGCTTCGTCCCGGGTTGCCTTCTTTTCTACGCGAGCGGAGCTGGCGATGGCGGTAGCCGGGATAATCCCCTTATCGCCCCGAACCTGGCGATACGCCTGGTCATAATCTCCAAAGGATGCGCCGGACATGGCACGGAGGATACGTATCCTCTCCGATATGGGGGGGTGAGTGCTGGACAAATCGCTGGCCTTCATCCCTTTCTTGCGGAAGGGATTGATGATATACATGGGCGCGGTGGCCTGATTGGCCGATTTAAGCTGTCCCGTCGAGGCACTTATCTTTTCCAGTGCCGAGGCAAGCCCTTCTGGATAACGGGTATACAGAGCTGCTGACGCATCGGCCAGGTATTCTCTTTTTCGGGAGATTGCCAGATAAATGAATCGTGCCATAATCGGTGCCAGAATCATAAAGGCCAGGGCTGCTACCAGGATGATAATCTGGGCCGCCCCACCGCCACCACCCCGTCCGGAACCACCCCGCCTTGACCCGGTCATGCCGCCGAAAATCAGAAAGCGGGAACCATACCAGGCAAGGATAACTATGGTGCCGAGGAGGATGCTGCACATTGCCATGAGCAGCACGTCCCGGTTCTTGACGTGTGACATCTCGTGGGCGATAACGCCCTGGAGTTCATCACGGTTAAGCTTCTCCAATAGTCCCGAGGTTATGGCCACGGATGCCCTTTTGGGGTTCCGCCCCGTAGCGAAGGCGTTAAGCGACGGGTCTTCAATGATATAGATGTCAGGCATCTTTTCCAGGCCGGAGGCGATCTTCATCTCCTCAACGACATTGTACAGGCGGGGGTTGTCATCGGGGCTGATTTTTCGGGCACGGGCCATAGCGAGCAAAATGCTGTCCCCTTGAAAGTAGCCAACTAGGCTCATCATCGCCCATACGGCCAGGGCTATAACCAGGCCCCCGATAGCACTATCGAAGAAGTACAGGCCCAGCAAATAGCCCAGCGCTACCAGCAAAGCTCCCATCACTATTACCAGCACCGCTGACCTTATCTGGTTGGACCTGATCTGCTCCCACATGGCTTTGTTCCCCGGACTAGGTAAAACTGACCTTTGGGGCTTCTCGCTCTGCGGCCAGCGTCACCTCGAAGAATTCACCGGCCTTGAAACCGGTCATACTGGCCACGATGTTGGACGGAAACATCTGCGTCTGGTTGTTATACCTCAGTACTGAATCATTGTAGTACTGGCGGGAAAAACCTATTTTGTTTTCGGTTGAGGTGAGTTCTTCCTGAAGCGCCAGAAAGTTCTGGTTGGCTTTCAGGTCAGGGTAATTTTCCACCACGGCGAGCAAGCGGGAGAGGGCCGAGCTCAGTTCACCCTCAGCCTTGGCGCGCTCACCGGCCCCAGCCGAGGACACCTGCTGGGCAAGATTACGGGCCTGGGTTACCGCCTCCAGCGTTGCCCGCTCGTGTTTCATATACCCCTTGGCGGTTTCCACCAGATTGGGGATGAGGTCATAGCGCCGCTTTAGCTGGACATCGATCTGCGCCCAGGCGTTCTTCACCTCGTTGCGCCGTCTGACAAGGCCGTTATAAATCGCAATGAATGTGATGAAAAGAACCACCACAACCCCGATAATGACATAAACCGCAAGCATAAAACGCCTCCTTAACTAGATTCGTGACTTCAAGGCTTTCTTATCAATAGAATACCATGTCAGCATGAATTACAGAACCCCCATAACCGTATTTATTATACTGGTTTACTTTATTCCTTTGCTGTTTATTATTAGTTTGGCCTCCACCACACGTAGCCCCCTAACTTAACCTCACCCCTTAATCCCCCTCTCCAAACAACTGACTTATGGAAATCGTTTCACCTTGCTGTTTGGAGAGGGGGGAGAAATATTGAGAGGGGGCGTAGCCCTCTACTTATAGTCCCCTCTCCAGCCGGGAAGAGTTTGGGCCAGCTACTACGGCTCAGGCTGGAGAGGGGTCAGGGGTGAGGTAAAGTCATTGGCCAATTGTAAATAAAAGCACTCGTATGGGGACTGGCATCGTAGAAGACAATTATGGTATAATGCTTCTCTTAAGAAGCGCCAGACGTAAAATTCGTTCGCGGATTCTCCGGCCAGTCCAAAATTACAGGTGAGAGGTGCTCATGACCGGACACGAAAAGTTGCAAAAATGGATTGACGAATGTGTCGAATTATGCCAGCCTGACCGCGTGGTGTGGTGTGACGGTTCGGATGAAGAGCGGCAGCGGCTGGAGCAGGAGGCGTTCAGCACCGGCGAGCTGATTCAGCTTAACCAGGAGAAGCTCCCCGGATGTGTGTACCACCGCACCGCCGTCAATGACGTCGCCCGCACGGAACACCTGACCTATATCTGCACCAGCCAGAAAGAAGACGCCGGGCCGACCAATAACTGGATGAGCCCTGAGGAGGGTTATTCCAGAGCGAAGAATATTTTCCGCGGTTCCATGCGCGGACGCACCATGTACGTGATTCCGTTTTCCATGGGGCCGGTGGGCTCTCCCTTCAGCAAGATCGGGGTGGAGCTTACCGACAGCATCTATGTGGTGCTGAATATGCGCATCATGACCCGCATGGGGAAACTGGTGCTGGACGCGCTGGGTGACGATGGCGATTTCACCAGGGCACTTCACGGCAAGGCGGAGCGGGATATCAACCGGCGCCTTATCCTGCATTTCCCGGAAGACAACGCCATCTGGAGTGTGGGCAGCGGCTATGGCGGCAATGTCCTGCTGGGCAAAAAATGTCTGGCGCTGCGCATCGCCAGCTATATGGGAAAGCAGGAGGGGTGGCTGGCCGAGCATATGCTCATCGTGGGCATCCAGGACCCGCAGGGCAATACCACCTACATCGCCGGGGCATTTCCCAGTGCCTGCGGCAAGACCAATCTGGCCATGCTGGTGCCCCCGGCGGCGCTGGAAGCCAAGGGGTTCAAGGTGTTCACCGTCGGCGACGATATTGCCTGGATGCGGGTCAGGGACGGACGCCTGTGGGCCATCAATCCCGAGACAGGATTCTTCGGGGTGGCCCCCGGGACCAACTGGAAGACAAACCCCAACGCTATGGCCACCATTCAGAGCAATACCATTTATACCAACGTTCTCCTCAAGCCGGACATGACCGTCTGGTGGGAGGGGGGCGACGGCGAACCGCCTGCGGAAGGCTGGGACTGGAAGGGCAATTACTGGCGGCCCGGCATGACCGATGACGAGGGAAAGGTTATTCCCGGGGCCAATCCGAACAGCCGTTTCACGGCCCCCGCCGCCCAGTGCCCGAGTATCGCTCCCAACTGGGAAGACCCCCAGGGAGTGCCCATTTCCGCCATCATCGTGGGTGGCCGGCGGGCACACCTGGCCCCGCTGGTCTATCAGTCGTTCAACTGGCAGCACGGCGTGTTCGTGGGGTCCACTATGGCCTCAGAGCGCACCGCCGCCCAGTATGGCACGCTCGGCGAGGTGCGCCGCGACCCCTTCGCTATGTTGCCCTTCTGCGGCTACAATATGGCTGACTACTTCGGCCATCTGCTGCGCATTGGCAAGCAACTGACTGACCCGCCCAAGATATTTCACGTGAACTGGTTTCGCCAGGACGAATGGGGCAAGTTCATGTGGCCCGGGTTTGGGGAGAACTTGCGGGTGCTGGACTGGATCATCAGAAGGTGCCATAACCAGGTTGAGGCTAGAGAGACTCCAATCGGCTACGTGCCCACGCCGGAAGCAATGGATATGGACGGTCTCAGTCTGCCCGTGGAGGTAATGGAGAGGCTCTCTGCGATTTCCCCCGCCGAGTGGGTGGAAGACCTGGATGGGGTGGAAAAGTTCTTCCAGCAGTTCGGAGAGCGGTTGCCGCGGGAGATATGGGACGAATACCGCGCGCTGAGAGGTCGGCTGGGCGGTAAAAAGTAGGTCAGGCTTTCTTTTCCCGCTCCATGCCCTCGATGATGATTTCAGCGGCCAGACGGGCCCCTATCGCTGCGGGCAGGGCGCATTTTTCATAGCCTCCGGCCTGGACAAAGGCCTCCCAGTTTTCCTGGCTGGCCCGGGGGTCCATAAACCGCCCGAACACCACGTCCTCCTGGATTTCGGCGCACTGTAGGGAGCCCAGGGCCTCCTCAAAGCGGGGCAGGAATTCGCGGGCTGCATTTATGGCGGCACCTGTTTTTTCGTAATCAGTCATATCCTCGCTGCCGAAGTAAAGC
>Ga0068714_10006450_pt1 | contig 11913 bp, 10 predicted proteins | sample MTBNYHSulfiMetaG_FD_62988 | JGI IMG/M metagenome (GOLD analysis project Ga0068714, IMG submission 62988) | Enrichment culture microbial communities from rom New York Harbor, USA that are MTBE-degrading - MTBE-NYH (New York Harbor Sulfidogenic)... | ecosystem: Environmental > Aquatic > Marine >... | reverse complement strand
CAGCAGCGACTGGTAGAGGCATGGGCGGAATTGCATCAGGGAGAGCTCATGGAGAACTGGGACAGGTTGCAGTCCGGCCAGTTCCCTTACAGGATATCCCCCCTTAAGTAGAAACGAGGATAGAGATGGAACATCCAATCTACCGTGTTGTTAGTTTTGAAACGGTCGGACCTTACGTCCTGCTTGTGAGATTTGATGACGGACACGAACAAACGATTGATTTCAGGCCAGTCTTAGTCGGCGAGCTATATGGACCGTTGGCGGATGAAAAGATGTTTAGCCAGGTCGAGATCGATCCAGAGGCGCATACTCTGGTATGGCCGAATGGGGCGGATTTTGACCCTGAGACGCTTTATAATTGGCCCACATATGTGGAACATATGAAGTGGATTGCTGAACAGTCATATGCCAAAAGAGCGCAGGCCATGTAATGTGTAATAGTCTCCAAATTCCCATCCGGATCCCAAGGCAGGGTCAACGCGGATGGATTGCCTGAATGAGTTGAACGGCCTCTCAACGTGATCTGAGCTGTCAAGAACTGTATAACTTTTTGGATAATCTCTCAGGTTTCTTCCCTATCAAACCAAAGGAGTCATCCCAATGCATTATCCCGAAATCGATGATCCTCCAAAAAGCCATATTTCTCCCAGAGTCCTCAGGTTGATCCGACATAGTCTTTTGAAATTGAGACCCTATTTCCGGGTCCTCTTCTGCAATAAGCAAGAAAATTACTCTGTGTCTTTGTGGCTTTGTGTGAGATTCTGGTTGCGACTTTGCCTGCCTTGTCAAACCTTTGTTGCACTTGTTTCACTGGGCGCGAGACCAACGCCTTTGAACCATGTTCTGCCCCTCGCTATTTTTCTCTCCTTTCTTTTGACCCCGCTCCACTCCTGCAATGCCTCAAACGAGATTTCCCCAACTCACGCCAATCTCGTAAGCCTTATCAAAGGCTGGGACAACGAAAATTTCAAGAATTGGGGCGGCAATTTTTCTAAAGGCGATGTGAATAGGGACAACATCCTTCTGATCGCAGGACAAAGCTCAACCGCGGTTCCAACAGTCAGAAAAAAGATCCTTAGAAAATCCGAGTCTCTCCAGGCTCCTCAGACAAAAGGCGAATCAGATCAGCCCCTGACCGACAGGTCGGGAGAAAAGCGTCCGATACCAAAACCTCCAACAGGGTTATCCATTGTCGCGTCTGAGCGTCAATTTGCCACTGTAACCATCCCGACGCTGCCTGAAGGCAACAACGGCCTTGCTGGCAGATATCCCGGAGACGAGGGCATCGAAAAAGACCCCAATGTTATATTTATTGAAAAGTTTGATGATGGGCCAGGCTATGAAATTCTGACCCCTGTAGCCATGCAGCTTATTTTTTCACGGTGGGACACTGTCAAAGGAAAGGAAAACATGTCCTTATCTAACGATGTTCCTAAAGCGAGTGCCGACGATCGATCCCTCCTTATAACCCATAAACACGGGCAGGAGAGCGGCTATCTATACCGCCGACTGTTGCCCGGATATGATAAGGTATTTGTTCGATACTATGTGAAATTTGATCCCAAGTGCGCGCCCATTGGCCATTTTGGCGCCTGGATCGGGGGCTACAACCCCCCTACACCCTGGCCGCAGGGAGGAGCAGGGGCCAAACCTGCAGGCCGAGCCAGGTTCACCACAGGGGTTGAGCCTTATGGCAATGACTGGGCCTGGGACTTTTACACCTATTGGCAGGGCATGCATGCCCATGGCGATGGAAAATACTGGGGAACGACCTTTCTGGTTGATGGATCCAAACCGCCTGTTGAAAAAGGAAAATGGATTTGCGTGGAGACCATGCTCCAGATAAATGATCCGGTCGCTGCCTCCAATGGATCACAGGCTTTCTGGATTGACGGAAAACTTTTCCGAAGAGATGGGCAGATTGTCTCTCATTTCGGCGCTGGTTTTCCCAAAGGGGAATGGACAGGCGGGTGGTGGAAGCCTGATGCCAAATCTGACTCCACGTTTGAAGGGTTTCAGTGGAGAAACATTGAGGATTTGGCTATCAATTTTCTGTGGATACAGGCCTATCAGCCGAAAACGCCTCAGGGAATGACAAGCAAGATCTGGATCGACAATATTGTTGTGGCAAACGAATACATCGGCCCAATTTCATCTCGTTAGGTTCTCAAGGTTATGACAATCATAATTGAAAGCCATCTTTTAGTTCGAGACCCATTTCCGGTGCATTAGCTAACGGTGCCTCCCTTGTCGGACTGATACTCACGGTGGTGCATCATGTTCTTTCCCCGTAACGAGGTAGGTCTCGAAATCACCCGATTTTGCTGCTAACATGCATCTGTTCTTCAGATACCACTGTACCTCAGGAGTTAGATAAGCCTTCCACTCCTTGTCAAAAATGATAGCGCGTATATTGTGTTTATTAACGATATCTTCTATTGATCGTCGTTCACTGCTCCGGTCGTATGGGAATATCATTCTATAGAAGTCGTATGCCCGATTTGGCAGACTGAGTCCGATATAGGGTGCTGCAAGTAGATTTTCACATCTATCCAAATTCCTATTTGACCAATCTACAGCCCTTTCATAGAGGGATTTGTTCCAGGAAAGATAGATCCCGCGCATTATCCTACCACCATGATATATGAAGAAAAACGCCAATAGGATAACAGCGGTGGTTTTGAATGCCATTTTTTTGTTGAAGAGTGTATTAGATGCCTTGGCCGCAAAATAACAGAAGGGGAGAAAGGCGGTGAGAAGATATCTGGGAGGAGAAAAAATCTGGCCGGAAAAAAAAAGAAATCCGCTGATGAACCAAATTGCAAAGAGGACATCGCCTCTATTTTTTTGTTTTCCGTATAAACCAAGCAAACCCGCGATAGATAGTGTTAAAATCACAGGCATGTTTATTGCTATGTCGATAACACAAGATAGGAGTCTTTGGGGATGAAGGCCAAAACGACCGAAATGAAATAAAACATTCCCATCCAAAAAATGATCACCATCAACCTCGAAACGATAGGCTGTGAGAAAAGCATCCGGATTGATGCGAAAAGTGATAAAATAACCAACTGCGACAACCGTAGTGACGATCGTCGAAAACAGGCATATCTCTTTGAATCGAGCAATGTTCAGACTCTTACCTTCTCCAACTTGATAGATGGGTCTTAAAATTGAAGAAGATAGGAATGCCAAGAAGACATAGATTGCGTTGAGTTTTGTCAGGAGAGCCATCCCAAAAAAGATAGCAGCAAGAACAACTCCCCTCTTGGTTTCACATATCCAGAAATAAGCAGCCAGGGTAAGCCACAAAACCTGTTGCGTTTCAATCATGATTCGCCGATTGGCGAGAATGTAAAAGCTGCAGAGTCCAAAAAAGAATGCAAGTAACCAGGAGCGTTCAGGCAGGGCTCTTCGTCCCAGCAGCCACACAATAATTACTGTAATAAAACCGACAATAGACGAAAAAACGCGTCCACTTAAAAGGGAAGGGGAACAAAATGAAAAATAGCCAGATAGAGCAGCAAATGTTGTCGGACTTAAAAATGAATGTAATCGTCCGTCGATTAGGGGATCTCCAAAGAGAACATAATTTTTGGGTCCAATAGACCAAAAGCCCTCATCCGGGTGGGGTGCTGGATAATTATTCAGTCCTGCGATTCTAAGCAAGAGCATCCCAGAAAAAAATAGGGCGAAGAGGATAAAAAAATCCCTCTTTTGAAATTTTACGAATAAAGATGCTTTAATCATATTACCGATCTTTTAGAAGATTCAAGCTGAAACGAATTATGTCCTCCAGCAGCCGCGTCTCATCTCCTAAGGAGATCGCATACCGCTGACCATTGGCTGCTATTCTCTTTCGAAGGTCACCATCGTGCCATACCTTTTGAATGGCTTCTGCAAGCGAGTCGCGATCTTCGGGAGGCACGAGAATCGCTTCGTCATGCCTTAGCAATTCCGTAGCTCCCGGACCATGGCTGATAATTACGCATTTACCCATCGCCATTGCCATCAGATAGGTGCTTATGCCTGTAGACTTGAGGTCCCACCGGTAGCGTGGTACAATTACCACTCTTGCGTGGGCTATGTGCCTTATGAAGGAACCCTGGCTACCATCATGGATCTCTTCCCTTACGTTTATCGGGAATTCTCTTTTGGGGACGATAGTGCCGTGCTCGGCCATAACGGGTTCCGTCTGCCTAAGGATGACCCCGGGCAGTTTCGTCTGCTCCATGGCCGAAATGAATGTATTCAGGTCTCTGAGGGATCGACCAATGGCCATGACGCAGTCCCCATCGGAGAGATCCACTGACTTGTCTTTCTCGGCCAGATAACTTTGGATCTTCTCAAGCTGGTTGACCTTAAAGGGGACATAGATGCATTTTTCGTGGCGCAGCCCGTAGTATTTGGAGTATCTGGAGATATCCTTAAAGTATAGGATGAAGGCGTCCACATTTCTGAGAAGAATGCGCTGAATTCGGCATTTGATCATTTCTACAGGCGTTATTGGTCTTTTAAGCAATATGTCCACAGAAATAAGCGGACACTGATTCCATCGAAACAGGTATTTAAAAAGGCAGAGCTTGAAAAGAAGAGGTTCTGCGCCATTCAAGATAAGGAGGTCGGCGTTGACAGTTTTCCAGGATATGCCGGGCAAGGTCAGTAGGTTCCGACCTGGTGATAACGTTTCGACTGATAGCGCAATCTGTTTTCTGGAGGATAGCGCTTGGGAAGTATGGGGGAGCTTTTTGAAATTTGAAACGATAGTGATGGGTCTAATTTGGTTCATTACGCTATCTTGAGTGTCAGGATTACCTGCGTATTAGGCCCCATGCCTCTTGGAAAGTGTTTTTTGCGAAAACCACGACCAAAGCCGTGTAAACCAAGGCCCCGGCAATTATGCACGAAATCAGTCGAGGAATCGGGTTGATATCTGGAAGACCAATAATGATGAAAAAAACTGTAATGTACATGATCATAGCCGCTGCCATTGGGGCTATCATTTGGCGAACAACATCATACAAGGATATCTCTAATGCTCGGACAGCACGTGACATATTTAATAAGAAGGCGAGGGGGAAAACCGTCGCCCAAACGAGGCTGACGCCGATAATGCCCCAGCGGCTGCCCAATAGAAAACCTAATGGCAACACGGATGAAAGAACGATGATGTTGAAAAGCTGCGTATCTGGTCTTCCGACGCCAAGCAACATGGGATTTATAAGGTTGCTGATCATCCGGATGGGAATCACGAGACTGAGAATTTGAAGCGGGGCAATTACGGGTTCCCACTTATGTCCGAGTAGGGTGTTTACCAAGTCCTCAGAGATGCTCGCGATGCCCCATAAAACGGGAAAGGCCGTTAGACTCATCATCCTGATTGCCTTTAAGAAATGGGAAGCCGAGGTCTGAATGTCGCCCCGAATGGAGGCAAACGCGGGGAATGCTACCTGATTAACGATTCCGGAGATTTTTTCCATGGGCAATGCCGCCAAGGTAAGAGCTACAGAATAGAAGCCGAGCAGGCGCTGACCGAGGAGCTTTCCCACAATAATAATATCAGACTGGGTGTAGAAGGTCCATAGTATCCGGGACGCGGTCACATAGCCTCCAAAAGAGACCACCTGACGCATTCCTCGCAAGGAAAAGATGGGAAGAAAGAGCGCTGGCTTGATGAGATTGAACCCGGCCGCCATTAAGAAATTTAGTATGAGGCTTCCCCAAACCAAAGACCATACGCCCCATCCTTTTAAGGCAAGGACAAGGGTTATCAGACTGCCTGCAATAGCCGAAATAAGCTCAACTATAGATCTTTGTCTAAAAGACATTTCCCGATCGATCAATGATCGAGGAATAATGACAAAAGACGTTATGATAAATTGAATCGCTAAAAACCTGATTAAAGATGCAAGACCCGGTTCACCAAAAAAGGAGGCAATTGAAGGGGCTAACATAATGGAGGTGAGAAAGAGGCCCCCATTGACAACGAGCAGTAGACCGAACATCTGCCTTAAGATTTTCGCACTAAGATGGGTATCCTGAATGATGGCAGCGCCAAGACCAAGCTCATTGATAGTGGCCAAGTAGGTAAGAAAAACGCCTGCCATCCCCATGAGGCCATAGTCCTGGGGGGACAAGGTTCTCATTACGAAGATGGTGATAATCCACGTCAATAATTGGCCAAGGAATCGGAGGCCGGCACTCCATCGGAGGCCTGACAAGACCTTTTGCCTCAAGGTGATTTCTGGCAAATTAGTCAACATTTAGGAGCATGTCTCTTTGGTTATTGAAGCAGATCTGGCCGATTTCGTTCATATGGCATCATATGAGGGGTAAGTCGTGAATGTGAGTCAGATTAGAATTATTGGGAGAGTGGCCTTGATGGAGGGAGCTTTTAGTCGACAGGATTGTATTTTCAACCAGCCTCATGAATTTAAGTGTAAGATTCTCCCGTGAAAAACGAAGGAGGAATTCAGAGACGTGATTGTCCTCAATTTGGTTTTGACCATATTTTTGCATTGCATCGAGAATAGCTTCGGCTGCTTTTTCTGGAGATGAGTCAGTTACTACATAAGAACTTGGGCTAAATTTTTTTATGAGCCTTTCAGCTTCACCGGGAGGGATGATAGCCAAAAGAGGGATATTGAGCGCAATGGCTTCAAAAAGTTTAGAGCTTATCATCGGCTGCATGATTCTTATAAGATGAAGATGGCATCGTGCGATGATCTTCAAAAGCTTCTTGTGGGGGACGTAGGGGTTTATGACCATAAGATCGTCGATCTCCAGTTGTTTTGAGATGCGCTTAAGGGTTTCAGTTTCTCCACCGTAATAGACAAATTGAAACAGGTAGCTGCTGATTTTCTTCTGCCTCTTAAGTAGAGATAAACTTTCAAAAAACAAATGGGGCCCAAGCATTTGGAGATAATAATTTCCAGAGTAAACGATCGTAAATTTAGAATATTTTTTGATCGAAGGGCTTATTGATGGCAATTCTGCTGTCTCAACCCCATTATGCACCGTCCATATTTTGTGAGAGTGCTCTTTATATTTGTCGGCATACAGGGCGCGCATTTCCTCGGTAGTCACTAGAAAGAGATCCGCCCATTTAAGCATGTTGCGTTCAAGCCATGAATCGATCTGTTCCCGTAAGCGGGGTTTCGAAGGTGAATGGCGTAATGCTCCTGACTCGATGGCATAAATATCGCGGAAGTCGATGATTAATGGCCTTTTTGTTTTCATCTTAAGGATAATACCAATTATTGCGGAGCTGAACGGAGAGCAGGAGGCATAAATGAGGTCGATATGGTTTTGCCGTATGAGCTTCAGACCATCAAAGGTTGCAAGCGGTATCCATCCCCAGAACAGATCAGGAATGCACAATAAATCGTAAAAATAGTTCCGGCTTACCTTGACACTAAGCAATCTCATTACTTTTGTGAAAAGGCCGTTGAGCTTTCCCGCAATTTTGTAGGGATTAATTAACGAGTAAGAGTATTTTGCGTATATGCCCTCGGGAGGACGGTCGGTCCCGATTAAACAATAAGTTTTGTCCGGGTTTTTGACGCTTAGGACATACGGAATCCATCCATGCTTTTTGAAATACTTGGAAAAAGCAACACTCCTCTTACAGCCTACATCAATAAGGGGCGGGTAATAATAACAAATCATCAGTATACTTGTTGGCATAATGAGAATAAAAGGCGAAAGGCAGAGTTAGAATCCAATTTCTTTCATCAGTCTCTGAATGACAATATCCCATGTGTAATTTTTGAGGACAAAATCCCTTCCAGCTTTTCCCATTTTGCATAGTTTTTCGGGGTCCTTCAGGAGACGGCAGATTGTTTCGGCGAGCGCCTCAATATCAGCGCAGGGAACGAGGTCGCCATTGAACCCAGGTGTCACCATTTCTGGAAACGCCCATTTATTCGTCAAGATACAAGGGAGTTGGTACGCCATGGCTTCCAAGGGGGCGATGCCGAATGGCTCGTAGAGGCTCGGCAGCACGAACAAAGAACTCTGATTCATGATGCTTTCAAATCGAGATTTCCCCTCAGGGGCCTCTTTTGATATGTACCCGTGAAATTCAATGCCTCTCGACAGGTTTTCTTCTATCTTTAAGGTTTTGGGGCCAACAATGTGTAATTTCGAGGCCGGAAATCTCTCTTTAACAATTCGAAAGGCTTCAAGAAGTTGTTGCCCTCCTTTTCGAGGGAAGTCAATTCCAAGAAACAACACTTCCTGTCTTTCATAGTCCTTTTCCTGTTCCTCGGGTATACGTTCCAGGTTAATACCGGCGCCGATATTTGCGACCTTTGATGGATGCATGCCAAAGTCCTCGATAAAGGACTGTCTTAGATACTCACTCATGGCAAAGATTTTGGTCATTCCATGGTAAACTTCCTGTTCAAACCTTAATGCCCGTTCAGTCAGTTTGGCAGATAGGGTTTTGGGCATATAGGGGCTTTTCAACATCTGAGCAAGGTTCCCATCATGATAAGAATAGCAATCAGTTCTATTAGTTACGATGGATGGGATATTGTAAATGGCGCCAATCTGAATGATGCCGTATTCGTAATCATCCGGCCCAAGGCGTTTGGCGATTTCCTGAGTCAACGCCCTGTAATAACCTACATCCAGATAAAATTTGATTTTCCATTTTGAACGATCAAATGAAAAGTTTTTTAGCATAAGCGCGGCTTTTGGTATTGGGGGAACATCGAATCCATAAACACGTTCCAGGATTTCATATTTTTCGCATGTCTTAAAAAAGAACCTGCTAATACCTGACCATGTACGGGGGCTGTAGGGCTCTGATCCCAGCAGTCCGCTCCCGATGATGCCGACCAATTTATGTCTTGGGGCCATGTTCAGCCTTTGGCATTCTTGTGAAGTTGGCGGTCAGAAAGGACCTCTTTTTAGAGAAAGCCATTCTTTCCATCCATCCGATCGAGCGCGCTCTTCGTGTTGTAAGTGAAAAACAGATCATGTCAGGGAGGCAAACAACTGATTATAATGACCTGAAAAACGTGTAAGGCTGTAATATCTTACAGCATCCTTTCGCGCTTCTTTTCCCATCCGTTCGCGTAAGCGCCTATCTGAGACAAGAGACATCAGCGCGTTTGCGAGGCCGGTAGAATCGGATGGACTGACGAGGAATCCGTTTCTGCCTGGGTCAATGACAATTCGAATTCCTTCGACATTGGTCCCCACAACCGGCAGGCCGCATGCCATGGCTTCTATGAGCGATAATGGGAGCCCTTCCCGAAATGACGTCAGGCAAAATATGTCCAGACACTGGAGTACGCGGTGGACATCATCTCTGTAACCCAAAAATATGACCTTTTCCTCTAATCCATAACTGTGAATCAAAGAGTGGATGTCGTTTTCCGTGTTTTCAGCATCCCCAGAAAACCCTTGGCCGATAAGAACCAACTTGACATGGGCGAATTGGTGGCTGATGACGGAGAGAGAAGAAATGAGCAGAGCATGGTTTTTGACTCTCCTGAAGTTTCCTGTCATCCCGATAGCGATGTCATGCTCGTCCAGGCCTATGGCTTTTCTGAAGGGGCTGTTGCCTTTTTCGGGGACAAAGATCTCAGTGTCAATACCGTTTGCAATGGCGTGAACTCGCTGTTCGGCCAACCCATACTTGTTTTTGATAAAGGCAGCTATTTCAGGCGACACCCCAACAACAGCATCGGTTTTCGTGAGAAGGAGCTTTGAGATCCTTCTCCACATTCCAGGGGTCTGTGCAGCTTCCCAAATAGAATGTTCAGTATAGACAATTTTGGCTTTGCTCAATTTGCAAGCGGGAAAGGCATAAAAAAGGGGCATGAAATGGTGAGGGTTAACCAATTTTATGTTTTCGCGTCGGATAATATTGTAGATTGCAGACATCGCTTTAAAGTCGAAGCCATTTCGCTTGTTAAGCGGAAACAAGAAAGTGTCCTCCAACTCTGAAAACGGATACAGGGTTTCGCCATGGAACCATGCAATGCACGGCATAAATCGTGTTCGGTCAATGCCTTTAATAAGGTTGAGTACAACTCGCTCTGCCCCCCCCTGTTTAAGCTGGGGCAGCACAAAGAGGATTCGTTTTGGGGCACTCATGGTGATTTTCTACGTCCGATTACGCAGGCCGGATTCCCGCCTACGATGGTATACGGCTCTATGTCTTTGGTTACTACGGAACCGGCCCCTACAATAGCGCCATGTCCAATTCTTCTGCCAGCGAGTATGATTACTCTGGCCCCAATCCAGACATCGTCTTCGATTACGACAGGAGACACCTCGTCGCTTGTTTGCTCTCTCATCGGTATGTCAGTTCGATCGAACCTCTTGTTTCCACTGAATACGATGAATTCAGGCCCGATCATGACATTTCTGCCGATCTCAACAGCCTCAATATGGGATTGCATTCCGATTCCAGAGTTGTCTCCGATTTTGGTCCTGGACATCAGGTAGAAAAAGACCTTTGGCTCTATATTTACATTTTTGCCGCAGTATGCCAGCAGCCTCTTGCACACAAAGCACCTGAATTGCCTTGCGCCAAAGGAATACGCAACGTACGATCTCGGCAGGTTTTTTGCGATAATGTTGTACAAGAGCCAAAAAAAAGTTCTTTTTGCAATGGAAAATCTCTTACCCAACATGTTATTGACAAAAACCTCCATCATTACGCGACTTGGCCAAATTTTCAGCAATTCCCAGGAGGGCTTGGTGTTTGCCTTTCCATTGTGTTTCGAGTTCCTGCTTTAACTCTCTGACCTCATACTGCAGTCGTTCTCTGTCTCGAATTGCCCTGGTCACTGAGGTCGCGATGGCTCGGGAGTTGTTTTCTGTAAACACCGCGCCCTTATAAAAATAGCGCCTTAGAATAAAAGTATCGGACAGGATCATGGGCTTTTCGAGGGCTACGGCTTCATAAGCGCCGCATACGAGGCAATCTTGCATCAGAGTCAGGTCCATAACGGCATCGGATGCTTGCAGAAGATTCACATACTCTTGCTCAGGAAGGTATCCGCAAAAAAGAACATTGAGGGGGGCCTGCTTAACAATATCTGCCTCAGCTTTTTGATATTTCCCTGTAATGTAAATGCAAATTGAAGTGTCCAAGTAGTGTGCGCTCTCAATCACTTCCTCGTAAGGCTCATCCTTTTCAAACGTGCAGACAAACACAATGTTATGGGTTCCTTTGAGCACGATCCTATTGGTTGGCTTAAGTTGCGGAATTGGGTCCTCAAGCACAAAGGGCCTCCCGCCATTCTCGGCGACCTCTTTGGCCAATTGGTCATTGGTGACAATGGTCAAATCGGCCCCTTTCTGTATCCAGCGGTAAAAAGGCATCAGCCAGTTGTGACGACGGTCAAAAGGCCTCAAGCCTTCGTTATGAGAATCCACAACCAGACGAAATCTGAGAACCCTACTCATGAAAGTTGCAAAGAGCCCAAGAACGATGGATGGGTTCTGAACAAATACAAGCTCAGGACGGCATTTCAAAAGCACCCCAATTGTTTTTAGCAGCGAGTATGGATGCCTCACCCAGCGAGAGGTGTTCATCTGGACGACATATAGTGTCAGGTCTGGCAGAAGCCTTGCCAGTTCAGTGGTACGACGGTGGTTTTCCCAGGTTATCCAGATTTTTCTTGCGCGATTCATGAAGAAAGGCTTTGGCTGTCAGGGGCCTCGATGCTGTTCAATCAGGCTTATGTATTCTGCTTCAATTCTCTTTACCCATCTCTGAATATCAAATTGATCTTCAATAGTCTTTCGGCCTTTTTCGCCGATCCTCTTTCTCATGGAGGGACTCTTGTACAGGGAAAGGATGGCGTCACGAAGGGCAATTACGTTCCCTGGAGGCACAAGGATGCCTGTTTTTGCCGAATCAATGATATTCGGTATCTGCCCGACAGC
>Ga0068714_10006449_pt1 | contig 11916 bp, 8 predicted proteins | sample MTBNYHSulfiMetaG_FD_62988 | JGI IMG/M metagenome (GOLD analysis project Ga0068714, IMG submission 62988) | Enrichment culture microbial communities from rom New York Harbor, USA that are MTBE-degrading - MTBE-NYH (New York Harbor Sulfidogenic)... | ecosystem: Environmental > Aquatic > Marine >... | reverse complement strand
GTGAGGGATTTTGTCGTTGCCCATCCCAATATTGCAGGAGCCCAATCGTACCACAACAGCGGAGGAATGATATTAAGGGGCCCGGCCCAGGAGAAACACATGGAAACCTATGACCGGGAAGACGAGCTTTTATTGAATACGGTTGGAGAAAAAGGCCAGAAGATGATCCCCGGTTACAAATTTTACATTTTATGGCGCGATCTTTACCCTGTTTATGGCGGGGAGATCGACTGGTTCTATGGAGCCAGGGGTATCTATACATTCTCCAATGAACTTTTTACGAGCTATCTTTACTTCGGAAGGGATGATTTGTCAAGGGAAGAATCACAGATTGACGAATATAATTTTGAAAAGTACCTCTTATTCGGGGATGCCCTGATCCCATGGAAAGAATTTCAGCACCCTCAATATGGATCAATTGAAATCGGGGGATTTAAGAAGAACTTCGGCAGGGCGGATCCGGGTTTTCTTCTGGAATCTGAAGCGCACAGGAATATGGCCTTTACCCTGTTTCATGCTTTTCATACACCCACTCTTACAATCGAAGCTATTGATCTTAAAGATGCCGGAAAAGGATTACAGGAAGTAACGGTAAGCATTGTAAATTCAAGTTTATCCCCAACCCACTCGGGACAAAATAAAAAATACAATATTGATCCTCCCGACAGGGTCTTCATTGAAGGTGTGAATGCCCTGGGTAAGATGATCATTCATGATGCAGACCTTAACATCACAGAGGTACAATCCGGCGATCCCGGGATCATTACCCTTGAATCCATCCCGGGGATGTCGGTAACCAGGCTAAGATGGATCACCGAAAAAGGGAAGAACATACGTGTCACCGTGGAAAGTGCGAAGGGAGGGCGGATTAGCAGGGAACTCTATTAATGTACCAATGTACCAATATATCAATGTACCAATGTTCGTGAGCAACAGGTTTTGCGAGCCCGCCCGGATGACTCCTGTCGGACGGGCCCGCGAAGCGAAAACTAATTGCGAACAATCCCGACTTTTCGGGATGCCAATGTACCAATGTGTTTAAAAAAGTAAAATAAAATAATAAAAATGAGCAATAACTAAATGATTTTTTTAAAGTTTTATCATTAATGATATAGTTAAAATTAAAATAATGAAAGAAAATATCATTTTAAACAAATCATTTGAATTTGCTTAAAAATAATTCAGTTTTTAGAGATTTTAGAAGAACAAAAACATTTTATAATAGCAGGGCAGATTTTAAGATCAAAAACTGCGATAGTGTCGAATATCAGAGAAGTTTAGAATGCAGAAAGCAGAACAGATTTCATACATAAATTAATAATATCAGCTAAAGAAGTTGAAGAAACAGTATACTGGCTGCTTTTATGTATGCATTTCAAGAAATATCCTGATACAACAGAACAGCTTATATTATTAAAGGAACTTCAGAAGATTAAAGGAAAATTATTATTATCGGTAAAACAACTAAATTATTAATATTAACGTGTTGTGCGATTAAAAAAATTATAAAGAGATATAAGTTAATGGTAATAACAATTATGTTATTGATATTCAATTATTTATTATATCTCCTTGTGTTACATGGAGACTTTGAGTATTAGTAGCACATAATTTTGCCACCAAAACACAAAGACACTAAATTTCACCAAATCAATTTATTGTATTTTCAATCGCACAACTCGTTAATATTAGAATAATAAACGAAAGGTATTTACACATATCTCAATTGGTACATTGGTACATTGGTACATTGGTACATTGGTACATTGGTACATTGGTACATTTTTATGTTTTCGCCGGATATGTAAATAACGGCTTCCCTTCCAGTGCCCTGGCTTTAATGGCTTTAACCTCTTTCTTTTTTAAAGGAGTAAGTCTGTCCCTGAGGCTGAGTGCAATTTGAAATAAATTCTCATCACCCGGGGGAACGGCTGAAGTAACAGGATGGGATAAAGTAAACCTTAGTCCTGATCTGATATCTTCAGTTTCAGTAAGAGGTTGGTACCAACATTTGGGATATTTTTTCCTTTCGGAAGGCTGAGGCCATGGGCCAATGGCCATAGCTTTAAGCGCCATTATACCCATTTTCTTTTCCTGTGCACGGGCCATGACCTGAGGTCCGAAATTACCGGCATACCAGCTTGTGAAGCTGAAGGGAAATAAAATCGTGTCAAAATCATAACGTTCCATCAAAGCCATCGCTGCCTCGACAGTATGGGATGAAAATCCGATGAAACGGATCTTCCCCTCCCTGCGTGCTTCCTGGAATGTCTCCATTGCACCACCAGGACCCATAATGGTATCAACTTCCTCCAGCTTGTTCACTGCATGAAACTGATATACATCAAAATGATCTGTTCTCAGATTAATTAATGATTGCTCAAGCTCTGCACGGGATTCAGCTTTTGTCCGTTTTGTAGTCTTGCAATTTAGGATGACATTCTTACGGTATGGTTCAAGAGCCGGTCCAAGTTTAATCTCCGCATCGCCATAAGTAGGAGCCACATCAAAATAGTTCACCCCTGCATCTATAGCCATTTTTACTCTCTCAGAAGACTGTTCAGGGGAGGCATTCATCACAACGATCCCTCCAAAACCAATAATCGAAAGCTTTAGACCAGTCTGTCCGAGTGAACGTTTTTCCAGTTGACCAGGAATGATTTCCCTGTAAATACCCGACAGATCAGCCGGGAAAAGACTGATCATCGGAGCCGCAAGGGCTGTCGTTTTTATAAAGTCGCGTCGTTTCATGGCAGTTTGGTTTAAGTTTTAGAATGTACTCATATATCAATGTATCAATGTACCAATGTACCAATGTATCAATGTACCAATGTGTGTGATCGTTGGTTTTTGGGAATAAACGATGCAAAAACTTTACGTGAACCATCCCTCTCGAAAGCTATCGGGATTGTCGGAATAACCATGCACCAATATATCACTTTACCAATTTAATAAAAAATAAGTTAAAAGATGAGTTTAATTAAAACAGATTAAAAAAATTGATTTGAGGGGATGATATTTAATGAATGAAGCACATAAACATTTTATAATAGCAAAGCAAATTTTAAGATCAGGGACTTCGATAGGAGCAAATATCCATGAAGCTCAGAATGCAGAAAGCAGAACCGATTTCGTACATAAATTAAAAATTTCAGCCAAATAGATTGAAGAGACAGAAGATCGGCTTCTTTTTTATAAACATTCTAAGAATTTTCCTGATACAACCGGACAGATCATAATTAAAGGAACTTCAGAAGATTTTAATAAAAATCGTTATTACCTGTAAAAACAACTAAACGATTATTATTAGAATAATGAACGTCAGGAATTCACACTTACCTCAATTGGTACATTGATACATTGGTACATTGATACATTGCCCCCTTCCTTCTCAAAAAATTCAGCAAGTCATTGTCATTTTATTCTACAATGTTTTAACTTGCATGAAGTTCATATGGGAAATGTGACTGATCCATCAAAAGAAACCAATCCATTAAGATGGAGGACAGTCATTGCATTCCCGGTTGAGTAACAATCTTATCCGGAACATAGAATGAAAAGTATCAGATCAGTTTTTATCCTGGTTACCATCTTCAGCATTGCCATAGCTTTTATGGAATCGGCTGTGGTGATATACCTGCGGGAAATAGTTTATCCTGAAGGATTTAAGTTTCCCCTGAACCCTATCCAGGATGATTTAATCCTTACGGAATTCCTCAGGGAGGCGGCAACACTGATCATATTACTTATGATTGGATTGTTAGCAGGAAAAACTTTTTCTCAGAACTTTGCATGGTTTATTTATACTTTTGCCATCTGGGATATATTTTACTATGTATTCCTTAAGATCCTCATCAACTGGCCTGAATCCCTTTTTACATGGGATATCCTGTTCCTTATTCCAACGACCTGGACAGGACCTGTTATCAGCCCTGTAATAGTATCATTAACATTGATTCTTATTGCGGTGGTAATTCTTTATTTTGCTGGTAAAGGAGCAGATACAAAAATCTTAATTCACGAATGTGGAATATTCATCATTGGATGCATGGTGCTATTCCTGTCATTCATTTGGGATTATTCAAGGTTTATCCTGCAACACTTCAGTCTGAAAGAAATTTTGATTCATCCCGACAGGCAATCAATTTATAACACGGCCATCACTTATGTGCCTGAAAAGTTTAACTGGGCGTTGTTCGCTGTTGGAGAGCTGATAGTTTTGCTTATGGTCTTCATTTATTATTTGAGGGTCAGAAGAAAGTTACATTATATGCCATAAGATAAAATAGACTATGCACCATAGACTATAGACCATAGAAATCCTGGAAACCTGGATTCATAATAATTCCACAATCAACAATCCGAAATCCGAAATTTTCTACATCACTTCATAATTTTTGAATAATGAATATCGAACACTGAATGATGAAGTAAGAATTTTGCTTCGGAGATGCAACATTTGCTCTGTGGTTCTTCTTTTTAAATTGTTTTTTCTCTGTGGCCCTTTGTGGTTAATTTTGATAATAAATATTTGAGGAAAACAATATATTTTTTACCACAGAGTTCCCGCGATTTGGAAATCGAATATCAAAATAGTTAACTTCGAATATGAAGTTATATAGTAGTTCCACTGAGAAAAGAAAGACCTGCCTGACGGCAGGCAGAGAACCACAGAGAAAAAAAACCTGATTCATCTAAAATCCTTTGAATATCGAATATCGAACACCGAATGATTTAGTATTTCGGATTTCGGAAGGTGGATTTCGGAGTAGACCATCGATGTTGCCTTCTCCGCTAACCACGGGTTAACACCCGTGGCTATTATACTTTATCCTCCCGCCAATGCGGGACAGGCTCTCCGGGGATATCCTTACTCACCACTCACTACTGACCACTAACTATTAACTATTCACTAAAACATTCCGAAATCACCAATCCGAAATCCGAAATCCTTCATAACTCCATAACCTTAATAATTGGCACAACTTGTCCCGTGTTAACGGGATTGGCATCCCGAGTTCTCGGGATTGTTCGCAATCAGGTTTCGCTTCGTATACTCGCAAAACCTGTCGCTCACGAACATTAGCACATTAGCACATTCATATAATACATTCCTTCATCCCCCTTTTACATCTTTTTATGGAAAAAATTTCATCGCACGCAACTTCTTCAGCTTCTTTTTCATCTTGGTATCAGAAACGAAATGATTTTCCTCCTATATCGTATTAAAATTGGTAAGCATGAAACCCTTTATAAGAATATTATCAATAACCGTGGCGGTTCTGATAGTCGTGGGCTTATATTCATGTGAAAAGAAAATTCCTGATTCTGATACCGGAAAACTCGCAGTCTCCCTTAATCTCTCCGATGATCCCGGTCAGCTCAAATCAGCTGTCTCTGATAGTGTCTTTACAGACACCTTATTTAATGATACAACTGATGTGATGACCTTCCACCTGCTGGTTTCTGTGGAGGACATAGACGGAAATCCCGTTCTCACCGATGAAATGATCCCTTTGTACAAGTTCGGAAGCGGATTTGTCAGTGAAGATGTTGAGTTGAATACAGGGCAATACAGACTTATTAAATTCATGGTGATTAATCCTTATGGACAGGTAGTATTTGCTGCGCCTGTGCAGGGATCACCACTTGCTTATCTTGTCAACAAGCCTCTACCAATAAATTTTATTATCAAAGCCAACAGTGTCACCAATATTTCACCTGAGGTCCTGCCGGTATTGAACCATCCCCCGGGTGATTTCGGATATGTCAATTTTGGAGTTCAGATTGTCAGACCTCTTGTTTTTTACGTGATCTGCCTCCTGGATAATCCAATAAGCAGTTCTGTGATCCAGCCTACAGAAGCGAAACTGACCGTATATGGTAATAACTGGCATTATGCTTTTAAGCTTGAAGCAAGGGTAAACAGGCTTATTATCAGGGGAGGAAGTGATATCTATAGTTTTATCCTGGAAAAAGCAGGATATACACCACAAAAAATGAGATTCACCGCAAGGCAACTGATGGCTACTTCCAAAGAGAATCCCCTTGTATTAAAGATTCCGGATAGTTCAGCATATAAAATACTGGTTCTGCAACCCGGGCCTGATGCCGGCAAGGATGCAATGGTCTCAAACCTTGATGCCGATAAGAATTACGGGAGCCATCCATATTTCGAAGCCACTTTCCTTACAGAGCCCGTCCTTACCGTGATGCGTACGAACCGGAGCATGATATGGTTCAATCTGAATTCATTACCGAAATCAGCAACCATCCGTAAGGTTGTCATGACACTTTTTTATGATGTACCAATCCCGTGGGACTCTGTTGATTATACTACAAATCCTGTAGATTCCACCAGACCCTGGTTTGGTGCCGTATTACAGCAGATAGTCGAACCCTGGGAAGAGGATACAGTAACCTGGAATACCCAGCCTAAATCCATTGAAACAAACCAGGTATATCTGTCCCCCTTCATAAAAAATGCGAATTTCATTGATATTGATGTGACAAGGCTTTATGTGCCGCTTAATGAAATTAATTATCCTAATTACGGTATATTTTTTAAATTATATCCTACTGAGATGTTCCCCGGATTTCGTTTCGCATCCAGTGATTATCCCACTGCGAGCATGAGACCGAAACTGACTATATATTATACCTTACCGATAATTGCTGATTAATAAATGATCCGATGATGATTTAGTTCTACTAAAACCTGAACTAGACAAGAAGGCTGCAAAGAAGATTAAGACAATCCTTTGCAGCCTTATTTTTTCCAGGCACCTGGTAATTTATTTAATCTCTCCCCTTATCAGGCTGATGAATTTCTTTACATTTTCCGCCAGTGAACCTTCTTCCTCAATCGAGCGTATGAAAGCACTTCCGGCAATCACACCGTTTGAATATTTACAGGCATGAGCATAGGTTTCATGATTTGAGATACCGAAACCAACCAACCTCGGGCTCTTAAGATTCAAAGCTTCAATCCTCCTGAAATAGGATATCTGTTCATCACCAAATGTATTTATGGCACCCGTTGTTGCAGCAGTTGAAACCATATATAAAAATCCCTTCGTTAAATAATCCAAATGAACAATCCTTTCATCCGGAGTTTGAGGAGTAATGAGGAAAATATTGAAAATATCATGTTTTTCAAATTCCGATCTATAGATCTCCATATATTCCTCAACGGGAAGATCCGGAATAATCAATCCATCTATGCCGGTTTCATTGCATTTTTGCAAAAACCGGTCCATTCCGAACTTTAAGACCGGATTCAGATAACCCATCAGGATCAAAGGTATATCCGTCAAATCCCTTACATCTTTCAGCTGATCAAAAAGTAGCATGACATTCATCCCATTTACCAGTGCTTTCTGACTGCTTGCCTGAATTACCGGTCCGTCAGCTATGGGATCTGAAAAAGGCATCCCTATTTCAATCATATCAGCGCTAAACTTATCCAGTTCCCTGATTATCCGAAGAGTGTCATTCAATGCGGGATATCCTGCAGTGAAATATATTGATAACATATTTTTCTTCTTCGTCCTGAAAAGAGTTTGAATACGATTCATTGATTATAATTTTTAATGATTGACTTTAAACAGACTTCTTGCAGTCACATATGCTTTCATGTCTTTATCACCCCGGCCGGACAGGTTAACAACGATCACATCCCTCTCACTCAGTTTAAGCTTACCCAATGCAGCAAGTGCATGGGCTGACTCGAGGGCAGGGATGATCCCTTCCAGCAGTGTCAGTTCATAAGCAGCTGCCAGTGCCTCCTTGTCGGTGACATCCATATACTCAGCCTTTCCTGTCCTGGCAAGCCATGCATGAACAGGCCCTACACCAGGATAATCGAGTCCGGCGGAGATTGAGTATGGTTCCGTAATTTGTCCATCCTCATCCTGCATCAGAAGAGTTTTACTCCCATGAATGATCCCAGGTGATCCGACTGCGATCGTTGCAGCTGTAAGCCCAGTATCTGTCCCGTATCCGGCTGCTTCAACACCAATCAACCTGACATTTTTCCTGTCAATATAATGATAAAATATTCCGGCCGCATTACTGCCTCCCCCGACGCAGGCGAGAATAATATCAGGTTCACTCCTCCCCTCTGCATCCTTGATCTGATAAAGCAATTCCTCACTGATGACCGACTGGAACCTGGCAACCATATCCGGGTATGGATGAGGTCCTACCACAGATCCGATAAGATAAAATGTATTCACGGGATTTCTTATCCAGTCGCGTAATGCTTCATTCGTGGCATCCTTGAGGGTCCTGTTCCCGCTTTTCACAGGGACAACCCTTGCTCCCAGCATCTCCATCCTTTCAACATTCGGTCGCTGCCTGGCCATATCCGTCTCTCCCATATAAACCACGCATTCCATCCCCATCAGGGCAGAAACTGTGGCTGCAGCAACACCGTGCATACCCGCACCGGTTTCAGCAATGATCCTTGTTTTTCCCAATTCCCTTGCCAGCAAGATCTGGCCAATGGCATTATTTATTTTGTGTGAACCAGTATGATTAAGATCTTCTCTCTTTAAATAGATCTTCGCACCATACTTTTTACTCAGACGTTCTGTATAAAATAACGGGGTCGGACGTCCGGCATAATCTCTTAACAGCCTCGTAAACTCTTTCTGATAAGCTTCTGATTCAATGATCTTATGATACACATTGCGCAGTGATTCAATGTTATATCTGAGCATTTCCGGGATAAAAGCCCCTCCAAAGTCGCCGTAATAACCCTTGCTGTTAGCTGTAAATGTTTCAATCATAATAATATGTTTTTATTTCGGATATCATTGATAAAGTCTTTGAGCAGAGTGATATTTTTTATTCCTGGTTTAATTTCAAACCTGCTGTTGAGATCAATTCCATGAAATGCAGGATTATTTATCCGGAAGAGATGATACTGATCACCGGGAGCAATCCCCCCACTCAGAAAAAAAGGATGATCAAGCTTATAACCTCCCAGAATTCCCCAATCGAACTTTTCACCTGAGCCGCCGTGTTTTTCTGTTGCCGTATCAAAAAGGAAATAACTGGTAAACGGGACATAAACTGCACATTTCCCGAAATCACCGGGACTATTAATATTAAAAGCCTTGATGATCCGGATCCCGGTTTCTTTTAACTGCCAGCACATCTCAGGACTCTCATTTCCATGCAGCTGAACTATATCCAGGGAGTATTTCAGGACTGTATTTTGAATAGTGTACAGATCTTCATTCACAAAAACTCCCACTTTCCTGATATCTGAAGGTAATTCAGTGAATATTTCAGTCGGCATAGTATCACTCATATTACGAGGCGAAAGGGGATAAAATATGAAACCCATCATATCCGGCTTCAGGTCTGCAACATCAGCCATATTATTTTGTTCACAGATACCACAGATTTTTATTTTGATATTCATAATATTATTTTTCTTAGATCCTTCATAAATTCTGATGCAGCTCTGCCGGGGCTCTTTGCTTTCATGAAATGCTCACCTATCAGGAAGGCATTGAATCCGAGATCGTATAATTTCTTTACATCCCCCGGCCCATGGATCCCGCTTTCCGCAACTTTAAGGTATCCTGCAGGTAAATGACGAATGAGTGCTGCAGAAAGATTCACATCAACTTTAAAAGTTTTCAGATTCCGGTTGTTGATCCCAATTATTTTTATTATATGAACCATTTTATCCAGATCTTCCATATCATGAATTTCGAAGAGCACATGCATACCGAGGTTATGAGCCAGTTTTGTATATATCTCCACTTGCTGTCTGCTCAATACCTTTGCAATCAGCAAAATAGCAGCTGCCCCCAATGATTTGGATTCAACGATCTGATATTCATCGATAATGAAATCCTTTCTCAGGATTGGAATGCGGACAACTGAGGCTGCATCCGTAAGATCTTTTTTCTCCCCTCCAAAAAAGTCCTTATCGGTGAGTACTGACATTGCTGATACACCAGCACCCACATATTCCTTAGCCACCTGTTCGATTTTTGCATGAGTGTTGATCGTGCCAAGTGAAGGTGATTTCCTTTTAAATTCTCCAATTAAAGAAGGCCCCTTTGCCGCAAGAGATTCATAAAAAGAGGGCATTTCACGCCTAAAGAATATGGAATTCTCCAGTTTTCTGACCGGGACATACCTTTTTATATCCAACAGTTCTTTCTTTTTAAAAGATATTATCGTTTCAAGGATATCCATTTTCTTATAGTACCAGAAGCTTTTTCATACTCTTTAAAGCTTTTCCACTGTATAATGATTCTTTAGCCATCTCAAAACAATCAGTTATAGTTTTTTCCGGATGGAGTTTTTTCAGTGCCATTCCTGAGTTAGCTATCACAACAGCATTCTGGGCATCAGTACCCTTACCATTGATAATCTGTAAAAAAATCTCCAGGGACTGTTCCACATTTGAACCTCCTGACAGGTCTTTGGCCAATAACCTTGACATTCCAACCTTTTCCGGTGACAGCAGCTCCTCTTCCCGGTTGGAGATCAGCTTAAACTCACCGGTAAGGGAGATTTCATCATATCCGTCCAATGAATATAAGACAGTATAATTCTTATCCGTCTGCTGGTAGATATAATTATAGAGCCTGGCGGTCTCGAGGCTCCAGACACCCACAAGCTGATTCGGAGGCAGGGATGGATTAACTAGAGGGCCGAGCATATTGAAAAATGTCTTTACAGCCAGTTCTTTCCTCATTGGAGCAACCGCTTTTAATGATGGATGAAACAGGGGTGCATGCAGGAAACATATATTTGACTTTTCGAGTTGTCTTTTCAGGGTATCCTTATCATTGGTAAATTTATATCCGAGAGACTCTAAAATATTACTTGAACCGCAGGCTGATGAGACTCCATAATTTCCATGCTTTGCAACTTTTCCACCAGCACCGGCGACCACGAATGAAGATATGGTGGAAATGTTAAACGTATTTTTTCCGTCTCCACCGGTTCCACAAAGATCAATAGTATTGAATTCGGACAGATCCGTTACCAGGCACAGATCAAGCAGTGCATCACGAAAACCGGATAATTCCTGTACGGTTATCATTCTCATCATATAAACCGTAAGGAAGGCAGATACCTGGGAATTATTATACTCCCCGCTTGTGATCTTTTTTAATACCCCCCTTGCCTCCTCCCTTTCAAGGCTAAGATGGGAGGTCAACCGCTGAAGGATTTCTTTCATATTTTTATAATTTTCATTGTTTTGTTAGTTATTTCATGAATTCCTTTTAAACGTGACTGCGTAACGACGTGACGAGGTAACGAGAAAAGTCCTCAGTCTAAAGTCGGTTGGATTAATTTCTGGAACAAAATTTCTAACAATCAACAGACTGCTGAATGCTGACTGGTTTTCGTCGTCACTTCGTCACTTTTTTAATTAATTTTCACATTTTCACATTTCCACATTTTCACATTGTTACATTGTTACATTTCCACATTTTCACATTGTTACATTGTTACATTGGTACATTGGTACATTGGTACATTGGTACATTGTTACATTGTTACATTACCCATCTCCCAGCCAATTAATCAACATCTGCTTTCCGTATCCCGTCAGGACCGACTCAGGATGAAACTGTACACCCCGCAGATCATATGATCTGTGAGTTATTGCCATAATGATTCCCTTATCGTCTTTTGCGGTAACCTTTAATACGTCCGGCAGATCCATTTTATTGATCACCCATGAATGATACCTGCCAGCTGTAAAAGACTCAGGGACACCATTGAATAACTTCTCATCAGGATCCATCACAGACATTAAAGTTGCCACTCCGTGGTAAACCTGATCGAGGTTGACCAGGCTGCCTCCATAAACTTCCGCAATAGCCTGGCACCCCAGACAGACGCCGAGAATACTTTTTGCATGCGCAAAATACC
>Ga0068714_10006448_pt1 | contig 11918 bp, 9 predicted proteins | sample MTBNYHSulfiMetaG_FD_62988 | JGI IMG/M metagenome (GOLD analysis project Ga0068714, IMG submission 62988) | Enrichment culture microbial communities from rom New York Harbor, USA that are MTBE-degrading - MTBE-NYH (New York Harbor Sulfidogenic)... | ecosystem: Environmental > Aquatic > Marine >... | reverse complement strand
CTGAGATAACATCAGAAAGAGTCACAAGACCAAGCATTAAGAAGGGATTAAGCAAAGCAGAAAAGGGAAGGTTGGGGGAGGTGACAGCTGAAAAGACTATAAAAAGAGCAGGTTATCAGCAACTTCCATCAAAGATGCCTGGAAACCGTGGGATAGATGGTGTATTTGTTAAAATTGCACCTGATGGTTCAATCCAGGATATTATCATCACAGAATCAAAGTATTCTTCAACGGGTAGAGCGTCACTTGCTGTCACTTCAACCAAAGGGAAACAATTAAGTCAGCAATGGATTGATGCAACAATCAATGAAATGCTTCGTTGCAGTGATGTATCTGTTCAGCAAACTGGTAGATTACTGAATAATAATAGATCCCTTATAAGACTCAAGGCGAACGTCCTTGATCCTTTGGGTATCAATAGTTGGAGCAAGATTCACATTCCGGAGAACTAATGAAAAAAGAGGATCAAGAGAAAAAACGAAGTCTTCTTAAAATGTTAAATGAAGATATACCCCTTCTCCGAGCAAAGGCGTTGGATATTGAAAAAGATACGAAAGGAATTGAAGCTTCTGGTTATGCACTTTCTTTGCGAAGTATTGGTGTTTTAGAATATTTATTAAACAAAAATATTAAAATTTTTAAAATGAATCTTGCTGAGACATCAAGGATTCGTCTCAACTTGTTCAGGCGTTATGATCAAGGGGAACCTATCAGCAAGTCCTATGTATCAATGATTGCTTACCAATACATATTCAATGCCCTAGCTGCGGCTAATTTCACTATTGCCGAAGAACTTGCAGCGATATTGGGAGGACGTGATGCTATAGAAAGGGAATTTGATCATCCGTTCGACTATAACTTTGGCTATACATTGAAATGGTCTGTTTTGAAAAATCCAAATGAGATAAGAATCCCTGTCAAACGTTTTTCTGAAATCTGCCAAGAGAAGCTGCATTTGGATTTCAAAGGTTATGTGATGATGTTCAACGCTATTCTTAACAAAGATAGCCATTTAGCAAAGGAAAGCGTTAATGCAATTATCGAGGGACATGAGAAATTATCAAAAGGTAGGGCCGTATTTGCATATTCCGATGATAAATTCTTATGTGTCTGGGGGATCGGGATCGTAAACTTGGCGAGAAATTCTGGCCTAGATGTCCCCTCTGTACCTCCTCTGATCCCAGAAGATTTATTAGTTCAAAATAGCAAGAATAGGGTGATTTCTCGCATGTGGCATTAAAATGGAACTGCATTCAGCGTTTCACAATAAACAAAGTCTACGTTTGAAGTATCTTTTTGGAAATAGGGGACAGTCACGAATGGCACCAACTTAAGGGATCAATTTTTGAAGTCAAGGATAGAGTTCTTGGGGTCAGATCTGCCGTTGACCTTTCTTTTTGATGCCTCGAACAGGATTGAGGCTACCTGTTCCGCGTCGTTAGGGGCTTGGCTGCTGTTTTAAGTCGGACCAGCGTACACCGTCATCCTCTCTTGGGTTTGAGGGAGCCCCCTTTGCCAAAGGGGGCGGACGGGCAGCGGAGGGTCGAGGCCGTGGCGCAGGGGCTGGCGTGAGCGGAGGCGAGGGGAAGTTGACATAATGACCCGCATTATGTCAAAGCGAGAGCGAGGGCAGCCGTGAGGGCACGCCGGTTGCATGGACGGGGCACGTTGTTGTTGCCGGACCGGGCTGGTCTGGAGCAGGCGGCGTGCCTGGGAGGCCAGGTCGGATAACAGCGCTGTTATCGGACCTGCCGAGCGGAGCGTCTTGCCCGAGCCGGAGCGACCAGAGTTCCCGCAGCCGTGGCCGAGACCCGGAGCCGGGCGGGCGGGGGATTTCCTCAACTCCTGCCACCAACCTGTAAGTCCCACCAGACCAGCCCTTGCTCCCTGCCACCAACCTCAAGCCCGCAACCATCAAGCCCTCACACCCACCACCAGCCCGAAACTCACCAAAACCCGCAGATCGCCCACCCGATAGGTCTCGCTCTCACAATCGGCGCAACCCAACTTCCGATCACCATTCTACCGAGGCGAGACCCAGGTGCCGGTGCACATTCGAAGCTTCGGGACCACCTCAAAGCTCAAACCAAAGTAGCGGCCCAATAAAAAAAGCGGGATAGAAAAATCTAGCCGGAAAAGAAGAAATGGTCAAACCTATAATCAAGAAAGTTATCTTTCGGAACCAACTTGCCTCATGGAACGGGGGGTAGATCTGCTTCTGAATTTTCTTTCAGGCTTTTTCCATGATTTCACGAACCCGCCCCGCGTCGTCCGGGGTTCGGCTGCTGCGTGACTGGTGGGCTTGTGGGGGGTCGGGAAGTAAACATAACATGGCATATCCGACGCTGGAAACGGGCCCCAGCCAATCGTTTTCTGGTTTCGCCATCAACCTTTGCCATTCCACTTGATGACCACCTCACCTCGCATCCGATATGCAGATATTATGTGTAACTTCCCTCCCTTCAAGAAATTTCACCCGTCTCGAGGCCTTCAATTCCCCGTCACTATCATCACGCCCCTGAAGACCGCCCACCAGCCACTCCGCACCTCGAACCCCGGCCTCCGCTCCCACCCCCTTGATCTCGGGGTTTTCAGCCTGTCCCTGGAACCTGAGGCCGGTCCGCCGACTCCGGGATGCTCCCGTCCGCCCGAAACCCGACCGGTGCCAACCCTTTGAGCAGCTGAGCAGCTAAAATAAAATACCGCCTCATTCCTGCCCCTGGCGAAGCACCATCCGGTTTTCCCTGCTCCCGTGCGCCCCCCTGCGTCACCGTCCCCGAATCTTGGCACAATCAGGGCTTTGAATCGTGCACCGCCCTCGATCACCACAGCCACAGATTGCGGCGACATTGTCGCCGCTTGGCATAAGTTAATTGTTCTTCTGGCAAAGATACAACGCATTATCGGGATTAAATGGCTTCGATATGTCCATGTGCACTGATTCGAAATTGTTCTTTTTCGCTCTTTTTGTCTTTTGATGGTTTGTAAAGGGCATTCATGATAGCTTTTTCTACCGTTGATAGCGTGACACTTTCAACGAAAAAACTGGCAATGAAAACGCTGGGTGCAAATTCATCGGGTGATAATAAGCCAGCTTCAGCGGGACGAAGAAGATCGATGGTGGGTATGAATGAAGCAAGTAGTTCCTGGACTCTTTGGAACTTCGTATTGAGAAGCTGTTGAGTTCGGTCATAGGGCATGAGGAATAATATTCCCTTTTTATTGTGGAATTGACTGCTTTTCTTCAAAAAAAGGGCAGTCTTGCGAAGTTCATTTAAGATTTGCATTGCTAAAATTGGGACAGGTGGTACGGGCGTTTCCATATCAAGATAATTCAGATCGTTTTTCCACAAAAGACTATACAAACGACCCTGAGTAGTCGAGATTCTTTTGGCCTCATTCTTCTTGTAATCAGTAAGACGGACTAAAACGGTATGGTTCCAATTCTCGCTAAATAAGGACTCCTCATCCTTACTCGTACTCTTCGCACTACTACCTGGCGGTGAGATAACCTGGATGCTGAAATTAATGTGTTTGAGAGCATCACGCCATGGACCCTCGTAAGAAAGCGGCGTATCGTAGAGAATATCACCATGATCAAATTTGCATGCTGCTAATGGATCCGCAAAGCATATCGGCACAGCCCAGGCGAAACCGTCAAAGAATTTATCAGTTTGATTTTTTCCCATGTTTTCACCGTAATGAAATTCCCTTTTTCATCGCATCCTCGATTCTACGTCGAAATTTCTGTTCCTTGCGTTTAGCCACTTCAATTTCTTTCCTGATTGTCTCGTATTCCTTGAGAAGTGCGTTGTATTCACTGCTTTGAATCAAAGATCGGATTTCTGTCAAAGCGGACAAATCATCAGGATTGAAAAGCATTGATTCGTCACCGGCGAGAAGTTGTGTTTTGTGCTTACAAATTTTCCCGTAAATCCCTGCTTGGCAAGTACAAGACACAATAAAAAAGCTTTCATGCTTGGTAACAACAACGTCGTACGGTTCTTCTGAAGAGCTTTTTGCTTTTATTCTAATTTCCTTCATGTTGTCAAGCCTCATAAATTCTTGCGTGTTTTTGTTTACAATATCATTTTTCATGAAAAAATCATAGGATTTTGTGGAATTATGGCCGCGAGAATGACGCCGCATTATTGGGCGGTTAGCGAAGGGAAGCAGGGTGACGTAGGGGCTGGAGTGAGTGCGCGTGACGGAATGAGCGGAGTTCTTGGAGTCACCGCACGAACGCAAGTCCCGGAGTCGCCTGGTTCCCGAGCTGGGCGGGGGGCGGGAACGGAATTCGGGTATCGTCGTCGGAGTGCTCGCTGAGCTTTAAAGGCCGTGAAAATTACATAATATTGGCGGAATATGGGACGCTGCAACGCTTTCTGGGCCACTCGAAACCCGGTCTCGTTCCCGGTCAGGTTGTCTCTGAAACCACGTACCGTCGGTCGTCAGCCATGTTCCATATTATGTAAATTTCACGGCTTCAGGGCCGGTTATTTTTCCTCGGGCCATGTTCCGATGTGCCTGGTAAAGCCGGGGCCAGGCACATCGGAACATTTTTTTTCACGAACGCCCAGCGAGCACGGAGATGACGGGGCCCGAATGGAGTGGGGCGGGGACAAACCCACCGTCGGAGACACCAGAACCGGACCAGCCCTGGCCCACCATACACCGCGCACCGGTCGCACATGACTTCACTCAATCGCCGATTGCGCGAAGCGACAATAAGCGATTACATTCATAGTGTGTCGAGCCCTTTTAAAGTTTGATCTGCGCTAAATCAATTCAAAAGAGGTTCTTAAAATAACAATAAATCTTCGCCAAAATTACCTTCTAGCGGCACTGGTTTTTCATTTGGTGATAGTTGAAGAACCATATGTTGACGAATGCCGGGACCCATGTACCGGATATTACCTTTGTATTCTTTTCCTGTTGAGATAGTCTTCGTAAAATGTTCGCCTTTTTGGTAGATGTACCTATTATCTACACTTAACTCGTCACCCCTTTCATTTGTTAGCTTAAAATAAGTCGGTTGTGCAGTAGGCTTACCAACGGGGATTGTCACAGATAATCCATAGTTTTTTATCACCCCTTTGTATCGGTTATTTAATAAAGGTTGATAGAAATGATAAATTGCATTTGTATCGTTTTTCGTATCAGTTGCGTTTGCAGCTTGATAAAAAAGTATTTTATGTATTGGAGTGTCAGTGTTTTCATTGAAATAATTCATAGCCCATCTGAAACAATTTTTGGCTGATGCGGTAATTGGAAGATTCAAGAACAAACAATTTAAGGTGAAATCATCGTCTTTGGTTTTTACGTTTATCATGTTTTCGGCGGCTTGTTCAAATTTTGATATCAGATTTTTGCTTTCATTCTCGTGATACACCGAAGTAATTACGATTGTATAAGATAAAAAACCAGTATGTAGTGATTTATCAACTATTCTTGAAATGGTGATATGCCAGCTATCCAATTCTAAAGATATTGGTTCGCCATTAAAATGAGCAAATATATTCGGGATGTTGTTGTTCAGGATTGCCCAATCATTGGTACTGGGATATCTATTTGATTGGTCAATGAAAATTTGAATAGTATTGGCGTTATAGTTCTCTCTAAGAAACCCTAGTATATTATCTTTACTATTTGATGCAAAATGCATAAAGCAATTATAATGGCTAGACGTATAATTTTTTAAGGAAAGGTTTAATTTTCCACCATGATTAAATGAAATAGTTGCATCAATTCCGGGTTGGTTTTTTTTGGGCAGATGAAGTTTGTATTTCTCTGATAGAATTGAATTTAAGCCAATTATTTCCCAAAATGCACCCCGCTGATTGTTAATATCGCTACTCAAAATCTGTTTGATCTGATAAGCCACCCATTCATTGTTGATTTTCTTTAAATTGGCGATCGATGTGGCAAGCGTAAACAACTCATTAGTGCTTAATGCATCTTTTCTTTGCCAAAGTTGTTGAATAGGATGATTTCCCTTTGAATTGAGCCAATCATAATGAAATATTTCCACTAAAAGTTGGAATAAACTGTCAAGTTCTGTTTCAGAAACGTTTCTTAATGGATTTTGTCTATTCTTGAAATATTTCATTATAGTAAAGCGTTGCGCGTTTTGCTGGAATGTCATCAACGTGACAGGACCGCTTCCATTTTGCGTTTTTTGATGTAGGCATCGATCAGGGACTTGACGACTTCCTGGTCCTTATCACCCATCGAGCTGACCTCGTTAAACAACTGAAAAAGCTCTTGATCGTGCAGTGAGTCAGGTTGTGGGGCCTCATTATCAAACAGCAGAAAATCAACGGAGACATTGAAGACCTTCGCCATCTTGATCAATGCTTCTGCATTGGGCATGACCTGTCCCGTCTCATACTTGCCAATATGACGGCCATGGATACCGACCCGACTGCCCAGCTCATCTTGAGACCATTTGTGCTCACGTCGTAACTTTCTCAATTTATCGCCAAACGCCATCAGCGTCCTCCCCGATCAAATAAAACAAAAAAGCTCCTTTTTTAAGTCTATTATATGCCGAAACGACCAAATTAACAAGTAAAATAGAGTCTGACTCGTTTTAATACTTGACATGATGAAGTAGTAAGATTATTATAAGACCAAATATGGTTACAGAATATTTATGGTCACTCAGGGATGCATTTTGAGCATTAAAGCTGAACATAATTTTTGAAAGGAGGGCAGTCATGGCGCGGTATACCACGGAAGTGCTTGAACGAATTAAGCGAGAAACCGAGCTGCCGGCATTGGTGCGGGCCAAGGGCATAGAACTCAAGCCTCACGGATCGGACCTGATCGGGCTGTGTCCGTTCCACAACGATAAAAACCCCTCATTGGTGCTGAGTCGCAAGGACGGGGTCTGGTTGTGGCATTGTCTCGGGGCGTGCTCGAGCGGCGGTGATGTGCTCGAGTGGGTCATGAAGGCGGAAGGGATCAGCTTCCGGCACGCGGTCGAGATATTGCTCGCAGGCAACGGTCACGATGCAGTGCGAGCAGACAGGATCGTCAAAAAGACCACGGTGCGGCATCTGCCTTCACCGGTCGAGGCCACCGCAGACGATGTGACCCTGCTCAACCAGGTCGTGCTGGGCTACTATCACCAGACGCTCAAGAAGACACCGGCCGCCCTGGCTTATCTCGAGGGACGTGGCCTGAAGAGTGAGGAAGCCCTTAATACCTTCAAGCTCGGTTTTGCAGACCGGACCCTCGGCCTGCGCATCCCGAACGCCCAGCGGAAAGAGGGCAAAGAGGTCCGGGAGCGATTGACCCGGCTCGGTCTGTTACGGGAGAGCGGGCACGAACATTTTAATGGCTGCCTGACCTGCCCGATCATGGACGAGCACGGGTTGATCACGGGAGTCTACGGTCGCAAGATCAATGACAATCTCCGCAGCGGCACGGCCTATCATCTCTACCTGCCCGGACCGCATCGAGGCATCTGGAATCCGCAGGCGTTAGCTCAGGATGAAGTGATTCTGTGCGAGTCCATCATTGATGCCTTGACCTTCTGGGTGCATGGTTTCCGTAATGTGACCACGAGCTACGGGGTGAACGGTTTCACAGACGAGCTGTTCCAGGCCTTCCTGGACCACGGAGTACGGCTGGTGTCCATCGCCTACGATCGGGACGACGCCGGGGACAAGGCCGCTCAGGCCCTGGCCGATCGTTTACTCGAAGCCGGCATTGATTGCTATCGTATTCTCTTTCCGCGAGGCATGGATGCCAACGAATACGCCCTCAAAGTATCACCGGCCGCCAAGAGTCTGCGTCTGATGGTCCAATCCGCCAGTTGGCTGGGCAACGGCCAGCCCAAAAACGTCGTTCGACCGCTGGACTTCGAGGCTGACCTGGTTGTGTTCCCTGAAAGCAGCGTTCTCCCTGAAGAAACCGAGCCTGACGAATATGTCGAGACGATCAAACCTGAAACACTGCCCCTGTCAGACGAACAAACCGCCCCGCTTCCTTCCTTAGCTGCTAAAGAAGAAACAATTGAGCAGAAAACCGCTCCTCAATCGAACAAACCCGCTGTTCCGGCCACGGTCAAGGGTGAATGTATCGAGCTGACCTTTGCCGACCGGGTCTATCGCGTGCTGGGGCTGAATAAGAACCTGGCCTACGGGGTTATGAAGGTGAACGTCCGGATCATGATCAGCGAAAAGTATCACGTGGATACGCTCGATCTGTACAGTTTCCGGAGCCGGACCTGTTTCATCCAGTCCGCGGCCCACGAAGTGGGCCTTCCCGAAGACACGATCAAAGCCGACATCGGCACCGTCCTGCTCAAGCTCGAAGAGCTGCAGGAAGAACATATCAGGCAGGTCATGAAGCCCAAAAAGAAAGAGATCAGTCTGAGTGAGGCCGAGCGGCGTGAAGCCCTCTCGTTTCTCAAAAGTCCAAATTTACTCGAATGCATTCTGCGGGACTTTGAACGCTGCGGTGTGGTCGGTGAAGCGACCAACAAGCTGATCGGCTATCTGGCCTGCGTTTCGAGAAACCTGACCAAACCGCTCGGCATTATCATCCAGAGCTCGTCCGCGGCGGGTAAAACCTATCTCATGGAAGCGGTTTTGTCCTTTATCCCCAAAGAAAGCTGGAAGAAGTATTCGGCCATGACCGGTCAATCCTTGTTTTACATGGGCGAAACCGACCTCAAGTACAAAGTCCTGGCCATCGTCGAGGAAGAAGGCGCGGAGCGTGCCAGCTATCCGCTCAAACTGCTCCAGAGCGAAGGTGAACTGACCATCGCCTCGACGGGCAAGGACCCCACTACAGGGAAACTTGTGACCCATGTCTACCGGATCGAGGGACCGGTTGTGATCATCATCACCACGACCAACATCGAGATCGACGAGGAACTGCAAAACCGCTGCATCGTTCTGACCGTGAACGAGGACCGGGACCAGACCCGGGCCATCCATCACCTGCAGCGTGAGCTCGAAACCCTCGAAGGCCACCGGGCTCAGCGTGAATGGGCCCACATCCGGACCGTGCACCAGAATGCCCAGCGTCTGCTTCGACCGCTGACCGTGGTCAATCCCTATGCCCGTTCCCTGACCTTTCTCGACACCAAGACCAGGACCCGCCGCGACCACATGAAATATCTGACCATGATCAACTCGGTCGCTCTCCTGCACCAGTATCAGCGACCGATCAAGACCGATGTGTACAAAGGCACGCCATTCCAGTATATCGAGGTAGTCCTCGAGGACATCGAGATCGCCAACACGTTGGCCAGTGATGCCCTGGGACGATCGCTCGATGAGCTGACGCCCCAAACAAGGCGGTTTCTCGGTATTTTAGAAGAGTACATCACTGCCGAATGCCTCAAACGGAAGATGCTGCGCCACAACTATCGCTTCACTCGAAGGGAAGCGCGGGAAGCAACGGGTTGGAGCTACGACCAGGTGCGGGCCCACCTCGATCGCCTGGTCGACCTCGAATATGTCCTGGCCCATCGGGGCGGACGCGGTCAGAGCTTTGTCTACGAACTGCTCTATGACGGTAAAGGCCAGGACGGCAAGCCCTTTCTGATGGGTCTGATCGATGTGAACGCTTTACGCCAAGCCCAGCAAAAAATTATACTTACGACGGAAAGTTTGGGCATCCAAAAATGAAGTTTGGGCAGCTCAAAGGGGAAGTTTGGGGCGTCATTGGGTATCCATTTGGCCCCCATTGGGCATTGACCGAACAACCCCTCACGTCACTGATACCAATGATTTAACCCATTTTAAGCTGATTTTGCTGAAAAACGCATAGAAGGGCATATCGGGAAAAATGCATCATAACCACATCAATCAATCGTAGCAGGAGGTGAACGCGGTGTTAGCGGAAACCATGACCGTCCTGGCGGACGAGTTCTATGAATGGATGCAGGTGACCAACTACTCGGAGCGGACTGTGCAGAACTGCCGGACCAATCTGGGTTACTTCCTGGCCTGGTGCGCGGAGCGTGCTCTGCTTCGTCCCAACGAGATCACCAAACCCATGATCGAACGGTATCAGCGGTATCTGTTCCACTATCGCAAGGTTTCCGGACAACCGCTCACAGTCCGCACCCAGCAGGTGCGTCTCACCCCGATCCGGGCCTTCTTCAAGTGGCTGGCCAGGAACAATTACATCCTCTACAACCCGGCCAGTGATATCGACATGCCCCGGGCTGAGTATCATTTACCGCACCAGATCCTGACCGTTTCCGAAGTGGAGCGGATCATGAACCAGCCAGACCTGAGCACCCGGTCCGGTTATCGTGACCGGGCCATGCTCGAAACCTTCTACTCGACCGGCATCCGACGGCTCGAACTGATCAATCTGACCATTTACAGTATCGAGCTGGAGCGGGGTGTGCTGATGGTCCGTCAGGGCAAGGGCAAACGAGACCGGATCATCCCGATCGGCGAACGTGCCCTTAAATGGATCGAGACGTATCTCTACGACATCCGACCGCTGTTTGTGGTCAATCCGGACCACGGTGTGCTCTTTCTCAACCGCTGGGGCGGCATCTTCACTATCGGCGGTGTCACGGCCATGGTCCGCCGCTATATCACCGCGGCCGGCATTACCAAAAAAGGTGCCTGCCATCTGTTCCGGCACACCATGGCCACGCTCATGCTCGAAAACGGGGCTGATATCCGCTATATCCAGCAGATGCTCGGTCACACCGACCTTGAGAGCACCAAAGTCTACACCCGCATCAGCATCCGCAAGCTCAAGCACGTCCATACGCTCACCCACCCCGCCTCCCATCACCCCGACCAGGATAAACAAGCCTGATCCCTTTCCTTTTTCGCTGCTTATTGTTGCTCGTGATTGATCATGGACCAACGCCTGTGGTATACTCCCTTTAGTCGCTAAACTTCGTATTGAAGAAGCAGCTAAAGAGGAAAACCAGATGCGGTCCCGATCGTTTATTATCGCTGTTCTATTCCTGCTCGTCACCTGTTTTTTACTGACAAGCACATCCAGCGGCCATGTCCGTTATCCAGAAACTCGCGTCTGGGCGCGCGACCTGGAACTCGCCTTAAATGTCAAGTCTCGACCAGCTATAAACCCAGACCACATCAGGTTCGAGCCGCTTTTTAGTACGAAATCTTCGTCATCTGCGCTTGTTATCGCCAAAGAAACAGATCTCGCCACCGGTCAGACTTATTTTGGCGCACGTTACTACGACCAGAACACAGGAAGATTTACGTCAACAGATCCTTTTAAAGGCTATTATTCAGATCCGCGATCATTACATCGTTATAATTACGCATTCAATAATCCTTTGGTGTATGTTGATCCGTATGGTTTCGTCACTTACACCGAACATGGCGGTGTTAATTATTATGAGAACATCACCGAAGGGAAGAACTATTACCTCGATTGGGCTGGTTACTTTGTCTCCGATTTTATGTCGCTCAATCCACTCGCAGAAAATATTGCCAAAGCACAATCGCCAGATGTCAGCATAGGACAGCGGGTCTGGTCAGGAACGAAAGCCGGTGCTCAAGTCGGGATGGAATTTATAGGTGGCAAGGTTATCGGTGGCGGTGTAAAACTCTCTCAAAAGGGCATTAAAGCTGCTTATAAAAAGGCGGTCACAAACAAGTATCTCGCGAATATTTCAAAAAAGGTGGGCGACGTAGCGACAGAAACAGCCAAAGCGATCGGTAATAAACTGAATGAGCTAAGACTTGACGAAGTAGGTCAAATTGATGTCTTGGAACCAATCCGCCGCTTGACTGGCAGGAGTTCAAAGTCAGTAGTTAAGGAAACAAAGGAAATTGCTGAGATAACATCAGAAAGAGTCACAAGACCAAGCATTAAGAAGGGATTAAGCAAAGCAGAAAAGGGAAGGTTGGGGGAGGTGACAGCTGAAAAGACTATAAAAAGAGCAGGTTATCAGC
>Ga0068714_10006447_pt1 | contig 11919 bp, 11 predicted proteins | sample MTBNYHSulfiMetaG_FD_62988 | JGI IMG/M metagenome (GOLD analysis project Ga0068714, IMG submission 62988) | Enrichment culture microbial communities from rom New York Harbor, USA that are MTBE-degrading - MTBE-NYH (New York Harbor Sulfidogenic)... | ecosystem: Environmental > Aquatic > Marine >... | reverse complement strand
CGTATCGCTTTCAGACGACCTTTTAATCCAATTTGCTTTTTTTCATTCTCTTTTGCCAATCGCGATTTTTCTCGAAATTGATCGCCTAAATCCTTGCCTTGCTCTGCCAATAAATTTAACATATTTCGGCGGTGTTCAGTCGAAAGAGATTGACCGCACAACGGGCATTGTGAACCCTGTGCGCTCTTTAGCATTTCGATATTGTTCTTCATTTCCTGCATACGGTTTTTCAAATGTAAATTATCCGCCATGAGTTCAGAATTCGCAGCCTGCAATTCCACCAGGGTTTCTTCAATTTCAGCAAAAGAACTTATCTGATCCTCCAACGATTGCAGCTTTCTTTTTTCCGCTTCCAATTCTTCAAGCCAGCCAGGTATTGCTTGCTGGAGCTTTTCCATTTCATACTGCTGCCCCTGCAGGGAACGCAATTCCTCATTTAGGCGTGCTTCCTCGGTGCGAATCTGGGCAATCAACTCGGAGTGCTGGTTCTGGATTTGGTGATGTTGTTCTGCTAACGCATTCCATTTTTCCAATTGACCCCGTAAAGTCTGCCAAGATTGATAAGCGTTGTTGATGGTATCAGCATTCTTTAAAATAGTCTGATTGTGCTGCAATTCATTCCGGCGGATATCTAATAATTGCGAGGTTCCATCAATCCTTTGAAGAGTACTTCCAAGCTGTGAAGCCAGCAGCGAGATTCGTTCATTGTGTGATTTAATTTTTTCTTTTTCGGCTTGAATGCAGCCCTGCAATTTCTCTTTTTCCAATCGCAATGCGGCGCTTTTATTCAAATCATTCAATAATAGCGTTAATTTTTCTCTTCTTTCCTGCTCATGAGATAATTCTTCAAGGATATCCTCCAGCATCTGCCGCTGCACATTTAAATCTTCGTCAATTGCACGTCTCCTGCGGCTGGCTTCCTCGTGATACAAATCCCAAACCTCAAGACCCAATATACTGCTTAAGATTTCCTTTCGCCTGGCAGGAGCCTGCTGTGTGAATAGATCCGCTTTTCCTTGCAAAAAGAACGATGAATTGATAAATGTGTCGTAATCCATATGTAGCACAGCACGAATGCGATCTTCTGTGGCGCGCAAACCAGCTTCCGTTAATGGTTTCCAATTCCCAGCGCTGGTTTTCACCTGGAATTCCAGCCTAGCTCCTTTACCTCGTTCTTTTCTGCGCTCTACACGGTAACAGTTACCTTCATAATCGAATTCCAAGACAACCAGACAGGATTGAAGGGTGGAATGAATCAAGGCATCGTCATTGCGGCGAGCCCTGCCGAATAAAACCCAGGTAATTGCATCCAACAAGGATGATTTGCCTGCGCCATTTGCGCCCGAAATGCAAGCAACGTCTAACGAACCAAAATCAATCTGCACAAGATTGCGATAAGACAAAAATCCTTCTAAGCTGAGCTTTACTGGAATCATTCTTGCTTTTCCTCATCAGATACATCCCCGAATGAACCCAGCTCAATAGCTTGAATGATTTCACCGGCCAAATGATTGAGATCATCCAAATCAGCATGCTGATCAGACAATGTCTTCCAATACAAATCTAGCAATTCTAACGCTGGCAAAGCGGCCACGCTTTTATCATTTGGCAACCTCAAGCGTGCTTGGATATGCGGACGACGTATCAGGTGAAATTCAAATGCAGACTGAGCTGCCCGTCTAATGGCTGGTTCATCGATCAGAGATTCCCAATCATGGGGATAATTGATAATCAGCCGGAAGATCGCTCCATTTATAACTGTTTCTTCCGGTAAAGCTTGCATGATCTCCTGTTGAACGTTTTCGCTATCTGCAACCGTAACAGTCCTGTCGATAAACGTACGTCCTGGTAGTTTTATTTGCTTAATGGCAGTTTTATTCCTTTCAATTTGCGCGATGATGAAAGATTTCTCATCATGCACTTCCCCAAAATCCACTCTTTCAATTGAACCGGGATAAATAATCGGGGGATGTCCATCAGGATTAAGATTTTGAGCTTTGTGTATGTGGCCTAAAGCTACATAATCCAATCGGGGGTCGCGCATTAATGAAACCGGCAGGACAAAATCCCGTCCCAGCATCACGCTGCGCTCATTGCCATACTTAGCTCCTTGAACTGTGGCGTGACTTGTCAAAATCGCCGGCAGGTCTGGATCAAGCTGATCTAGGAAACTTTCAATCAAAATGGTCAGGTTCTCTGCTAATTTTGAATCCAGATCTCTGGTTGAATCACCTTCTTGCGCCAAAGCGGCCGCCAAACCGGACCGATTGAGCCAGGGTATTCCAATAATTTGCACCGGCAAACCACCAATCTCCGGCGGTTTCAGTAGGCACGGTTTATGAATTACTCTCACATTTGGCACTCGCAGAGTCTCAAATTCCTGCAGTGTATGCGCGCGTCCGGCAGCTGGTGAAACATCATGATTGCCGATGACCAGTAAAGTTTGAATGCCTGCCTCTGAAAGGCGCATGATTCGCTTGCCCCATTCACGCTGATACGTAGGAGCCGGTGCTCGATCCCGATAAGCATCACCTGCGAAGATCACCAAATCAACTTTTTCATTCAAGGCTGAATTCACAACCATATCCAAAGCGTTTAAAAAATCAAGCACGCGCAGCGGTAGACCGCTATCGGGGTCATGACGCCCTTGCCGCGCCAAATCAATGTGTGCATCAGCAAAGTGCAGAAGTTTTATCATTGCTCTGTGACCATTGTTTAAGGCTCCTAGCTAATTTTACTTGTTCGCATCAATTCTATTTTCTAATTCTTTATTTATAAATTATTTATCCATTGCAAATCAATTCTCGGTATACTAGGAAAATCCGGTGGAATAAATAATGATACCGATTAGAGATACTATCCGCTCGCGTTCTTTTCCCTTCGTGAATTGGTTGATCATCATCCTGAACATCTTGGTGTTCATGTATCAATCCAACCTATCCTCAAAAGAGCTGGAGTCCTTCGTCCAGGTCTTTGCGTTAATCCCAGAAAAAGTCTATCAAACAAATCCATTAACCTGGTATCCGTTCATAACCCATATGTGGATGCATGCATCTCTGTTCCACCTGATTAGCAACCTTTGGATCCTGTTTATTTTTGGCGATAATGTAGAAGACCGGTTGGGATCCACCCGCTACTTGATCTTCTACTTTCTGGGTGGCATCTGTGCGGGATTGCTACAATATGTATTTTCGCCAAACATCAATATCCCCGCCGTGGGTGCCAGCGGAGCGATTGCCGCGATCATGGGTGCATACTTTCTCTTCTTTCCGCATTCAAAAGTTGTCACATTCGTACCGATCTTCCTGTTCGGTTGGTTCACAAATATCTCATCCTTCGTCTACATCGGCATCTGGTTCTTATTGCAAGTCTTCAGCGGGTTGGCATCTCTTGGACTCACCAGCAGTGCGCAGGCAGGCGGAGTGGCATGGTGGGCTCATATAGGAGGATTCTTATTTGGATTGATAATGGCTAAACCGTTCTGCATTGGCAAATGCCAGCGACAGACTTACATTGATGAACATTACCCTTGGTAATTAATAACTTTTAACTCTTTTGGAGGAGCACATGGATTTTGTAAATATCATCTGGATTTTTTTTCTTATCTCCAGTTTGGCACCCTTGGTCAAACAGCGCGTGTTGGATGCTGAGCGCCTGCGGGTAATGCGCCGTATCGAAGAAAAACGCGGTTCACGTGTGATTGCCCTCATCCACCGCCAAGAAAGCATGTCATTTTTAGGCTTTCCCATTGCGCGCTATATCGATATTCAGGATTCTGAGGAAGTTCTGCGTGCCATTAAAATGACCGAACCGAAAATCCCTATTGATATCATTCTGCACACACCTGGAGGATTGGTGTTGGCAGCCGAACAAATTGCGTCAGCTCTTGCCAAACGCAAAGGGAAAGTTACAGTTTTTATACCGCATTATGCCATGTCAGGCGGCACCATGATCGCATTAGCCGCTGACCAGATCATCATGGACGAAAATGCAGTGCTAGGTCCGGTAGATCCACAGGTAGGCAACTTCCCTGCAGTATCAATTCTGAAGGTGCTAGAGGACAAACCCAGTAAAGATATTGATGATGAAACCATGATCTTGGCGGATATTTCACGCAAGGCGATCACTCAGGTGAAAAACACCATCCAACGCATTGCCTGCTGCCAGTATTCGGATGGAGAAGCAAAAAATTTAGCGGAAAAACTCGCCAGCGGCCAATGGACGCATGATTACCCGATCACTTATGAAGAAGCCAATGAATTGGGATTTAAAGTAAGCGATAAAATGCCGGAGGAAATTTACAAATTGATGAATCTCTACCCGCAGGCACGCCCGCGGCGACCTTCAGTAGAATTCATCCCTGTGCCTTATGAAAAGCGACCGGGCATTTCTAAAGAAAATGGGAAGAAAGAATAAGCGAGAGGGTACCGTTCAAGATAAAGAAAAGAATAATTCCCAAACACCATCTTCGATTTCTCGAAAACTAGAGGATGGATCAGCAATCACAATCCAGCTGTTGCCGGGTTTAAGCGTCATTGGTTCCCCGACATCGTTAAAGAATTGAAGCGGGTCGGCATCATGCACTGCGCGCCAACTTCCTGAAAAAACCTGCCCATCTCGGAAGAAAATTGCCGGTTTGCCTTTATCGTTTCCACGGATATCGATCAAGTGCCGGCTAGGAGCCAGTTCAGTGTGGTCTGCGTAAATGATGATGACATTTGAGAAAGCCAGTTGGTCGCCCGTCAATCGATCTACTAGAGGGATCATTTCATAGGTGGTATCAGCCGCATTTTCCATAAATTCAATCCAACGCAGGTACTTCCCTGTCTTTGGATCAAAGCGCCATTCTCCACGGTTGTAGTAATTAAAAAGTATATGAACCTGGTCAGCGATTTTACCGTGATTTGGCACCTGCGGATCGAATAGCATTCCCGGCAAATCAGGTGCATTATTTTCCCAACCTTGTTCCGTGACATATTGGCTGAGCGCGTTCGAATTGGCAAAAACACCCACCGGGCTATGTGTATCAGTACCGATGAACATCGGTTCGGGAACTTCTAAGTTGGAAATAGCGTAATCACCTAATTCCGTGACGATTTCCTTATCCGTATCTTCATCCGCGCTGCCATAGGCCAGAATCCCGCTGTACATCATCACCAGCTGCGGATCAACGAAACGGCCTGACCGCACTGGGCCAATCATCTCGGCATCATGCCCATAATAAACCGCCAGGAAACGGTTTGTCCCATAACCAATAAAATAATCAAAAACAATATCCGCAAAGGAAAGACCGGCATGCGGTCGTCCATACTGGGGGAAATTGGAGACTTTTACCATAACTGGCCGGCGGTCAAGCAAATTGGGATTTTCTGGCGGCAAGCCTGTTAGGGGATTTATGAGCGAAGCTGTAGGCGTTATGCTTGAGGTCTGGTCAATTGTTTTTTGCATTTCCTTCCCTGCAACTGTTTGATCAACAGGTAACAATGCGGCTTGAAGATTTTTTACGCCTGATTGAGAAAAAAACAGCAGCATCACACTAAGTAAAAGCCATTGATATTTCCGGATCATACACAAACCTCATTAATAAAGGATTATAAAAGATTCTATACAAGTGGTTGAGTATATATATTTCCACCTAATTCGGGCATTATAATTTTAATAATATAGAATTTAACCTATGAACCGAAAAATTCGCGTTTTGATTGCCAAACCCGGCCTGGATGGACATGATCGAGGTGCTAAAGTGATTGCACGCGCCCTGCGTGATGCGGGTATGGAGGTCATCTATACTGGCCTGCGCCAGACACCCGAAATGATTGCCAACGCTGCCCTTCAGGAAGATGTTGACGCCATTGGTCTTTCCATTCTCTCAGGTGCACACATGACCTTAGTCCCGCATGTACTGAAATTGCTGAAAGCCAATGGACAAACAGATGTATGTGTGTTCGTTGGAGGAATCATTCCAGAAGAGGATGCGCGCGCGCTACAAGATTTGGGAATTCGTGCAGTCTATGGCCCCGGCACCCCGACCGCACAGGTGATTGAAGATCTGACGCGCTTCGTTCAACAAAACTAATTTATTCTTCTGATATAGACTGTGGACGCTGCTGAGCAAATTCAGAAAGGAAACCGGCTGGCACTAGCCCGCTGGCTAACCCAAATTGAGAACGATCTACCACAGGGGCAGGTCCTGCTGGATAGATTGTTTTCACATTCCGGTCATTCCGCCATCATTGGCATCACTGGCCCATCCGGCTCCGGCAAGTCCACCCTGGTCAATCGCCTGGCATTGGATCTGGCGAATACAGAAGATGAAAACCCGATCTCCATAGCTGTGCTGGCGGTGGATCCAAGCAGCCCATTCAGCGGCGGCGCGCTGCTTGGCGACCGGGTGCGCATGCGCGACTTGATGGAACACCCAGAAATCTTCATCCGTTCTTTGGCAACTCGCGGAGTCTTGGGAGGGTTGGCGCGTGCAGCAAACGAGATGGTACTTGCTTTGGAGATTGCAGGGTTCGAGATAATCCTTGTCGAAACTGTCGGCGCGGGTCAATCAGAAGTGGACATCGCGCGTTTAGCTCACAGCACTTTAGTCGTAGAATCTCCCGGCCTTGGAGATGATGTTCAAGCCGCTAAAGCAGGCATCATGGAGATAGCCGACATTATCGTGGTAAACAAAGCCGATAAAAGCGGCGCCGATGCGACAGCGCGTTCCCTGCAGGCAATGCTGCAAATCAACTTGGAATTAGAACCTCCGCGAAATTCGAACCAATGCTGGAAAGTACCTGTTTTAAAGACTTCAGCACTTAATTCAGAGGGAATTCAGTTTTTAAAGCAGACAATTCACCAGCACCAGGATTGGCTGCGTGCCAGTGGCGAATGGCAGAACCGCAATCAGGTGCGCATGAAGGCTTTGTTCGAACGTTTGCTGCATGAAAAACTTTACAGGAAATGGCACGATAACCTGCCGAAGTTCCAAAAAGATCAATTGCTCGCTGCGATCCAAAGTCAAAAGATTTCACCCTATCAAGCGATTCGTCAAATCCTTCCCGATTGATTTCCTTTCCTTGGGCAACTTCATTGTTTGTGGATTACAATCATTGAAATTTATTATCTCTAGTTTTTTCATCAGGAGAAGTTGAGCAATTATGAAACGTACCCCGATCGGTAGTCTGAAAGACCACATCAATGAGGCTGTTACGATTAAAGGCTGGCTGCAAACCCTGCGCGATCAGAAGAATATGCAATTCCTCATCCTGCGCGATCGAAGCGGGTTGGTGCAGGTTGCTCATTATCGCCCTGGGAATCCCGAATTGGGCGAGCTGATCTCAACATTGGGAAGCGAATCGGCGTTGACCATCAGCGGCAAAGTGGTAGAGAACAAGATTGTAAAACTGGGCGGGCTGGAAATCCAGTTAGAGGATCTAAAAATTGAAAATCTGTCCGAAACGCCGCTGCCTTTCGATCCCTTTGATGAAGAAAACCTGCCCGCCATCGATTTCCGCATGGACTGGCGGTATCTTGATCTGCGCAGAGAGCAGAACCAGTTGCTTTTTAAGGTACAAACCCTATTGGAACACGCTATGCGGGAGTATTGGCTGCAGAAAGATTTCATCGAGATGCACTCCCCAAAAATCATGGGCAGCCCTAGCGAGTCTGGGGCGGAACTTTTCGAGGTTCAATATTTTGAACGCAAAGCCTACCTGGCACAATCGCCGCAGTTCTATAAACAGATGGCGATGGCGGCTGGATTTGAGAATGTGTTTGAAATAGGACCGGTTTTCCGAGCTGACCCCTCTTTCACTTCACGCCACATGACCGAATTCACCGGTTTGGATGTGGAAATCTCCTGGATTGAAACGCATGAAGATGTGATGTCTTTCTGCGAGGGTTGGCTGCAATATGCCTATCAGCGCGTAAAAGACCAAATGGGTACGGAAATCGAAAAAACTTTCGGGGTGAACATTCAAATTCCTGAACTGCCTTTCCCGCGCTTGACCATGGCGGAAGCGTATTCTATTCTGAAAGACATGGGCTACAAGCTGCCGCCGGAGCGCAAAGGTGATTTGGATCCCGGAGGTGAACGCGCAATTGCCGAGTATGTCAAGAAGGAATATGACAGCGATTTCTTATTTGTGATTGACTGGCCGATCAGCGTGCGGCCGTTTTATCACATGCGTCATCCTGATGCGCCGCAATTAACCCGCAGTTTTGATTTGATAGCAGGCAGCTTGGAAATTGCCACCGGTGCGCAGCGCGAACATCGCTATGAAGTGCTCAAAGCCCAGGCGCTGGAATATGGTTTAGGACTGGAAAACATCCAATTCTATCTAGATTTCTTCCGCTACGGCACCCCACCACATGGTGGATTCGGCATGGGACTCTCGCGCCTCATTATGGTGCTTTTGGACCTTTCCAACATCCGTGAAAGCGTGTATTTGTTCCGTGGACCCAACCGCCTGCATCCCTAAACGAGAACGGTCATGATCAACGGAAAAAACGTAAGATTGCGCGCAATTTCCCGCAGCGACCTGCTGGCATTCGTTGACTGGCTGAATGATCCAGAAGTACGCCGCAACCTGAGTATTTACTATCCGCTTTCCATCGAGCAGGAAGAGAAATGGTATCAGGATATGCTCGGGCGTTCTGTGGAGGAACAGCCACTAGCGCTTGAAATAAAAAAAGCAGGCGAGTGGGTGCTGATTGGAGACATTGGCTTTCTGAACTACGATCAGCACGCGCGTTGCGCAGAGATTGGCATCTTTATTGGTGAAAAAGATGCCTGGGATAAAGGCTTTGGAACCGAAGCCATGCAGTTGATGGTCAGTTACGGTTTCAAGAATCTCAACCTGAACAGAATTTACTTACGCGTGTTCGAAACCAATGCACGCGCTATCCACTGTTATGAAAAAGCCGGTTTCAAACACGAGGGCAGGCTAAGGCAGGCTTGTTTCTTGGACGGAGAGTACAAAGATGTGCTGATGATGAGTATACTTAAGAGTGAGTTGCCAGAAGAAAAAAATAAGGATTGAGACTAGAACGTATGAGCGCCCCTACCCATTATCATTCCAGCCCGTTGATGTACGGCGGAATTCGCCTTTATGCCGGCTCAGCCTGCCCGGAATTGGCAGATGACATTGCCAGTCATCTAAACCTGCCGTTATGCGAACGGGATATCATCACTTACCCAAATGACAATATCTTTGTCAAATTGCGCAGCAGCGTACGCGGTCAGGATTGCTATGTGATCCAGACTACATCCATCCCGGTGCACCGCAACTTAATGGAATTGCTGATTTTGATCCAGACCCTGCGGTTGGATTCCGCCGCACGCATTACCGCGGTTGTGCCCTATCTGTGCTACACGCGCTCGGACAAAAAAGATCAGCCGCGCGTGCCCATCACCGCGCGCTTGGTAGCCGATATGATCGAAGTAGCCGGTGCAGACCGTTATATGACCTTTGACCTGCATGCCGATCAGATTCAAGGTTTCTTTTCTATTCCAGGTGATGTTCTATACGCCTTCCATGTCCTGATTGGTTATATGGAAAAAATGGTGGCGGGCATGCACAATCCCGTCATCGTCTCACCAGATTTGGGATTTGCCAAAAAAGCGCGCAATTACGCTGCGCGTTTGGATTTGCCGCTTTCTTTCATTGAAAAACGCCGCCTGACCAACGCACCCACCGCAAAAGCTCTAACGTTGATCGGAGATGTAAAAAACCGCGATTGCATTTTGATCGATGAAGAAATCAGCACTGGAACAACCATCGCAGCCGCCGTACACTTGATCAAGGAGCATGGCGCAAAGGATATCTATGTGGTATTTATCCATCCCGTGCTTCCTCAGCATGCTGCCGACCGTCTAGTTGAGCTGCCGGTCAAACAGTTCATCACAACCGACACCATCCCAATCTCATCGGAGGACAAGGCCAAGTTCGGCAAACGTTTAAAGATTATCAGCGTAGCGCCCTTGCTGGCGGAAGTCATCCAACGCGCCAATCAAGGCCGCAGTGTGGGTGAGTTGTTTAACGAATAAAAAGGTGCTTTTGGTTAAATAGCAGACAAGTTATCTGTACTGCCTTTTTAAAAATACTTGATCCCCTTATAACTACTTCTCTACTTATCGAAACTTTTTAAAATATTCGTCAATCTCTGTTCTCATTTCAATGCCAATAAATTATGGTCTTCCACTTTAACATTAGCTATCATTGAATTAAAAGATGAAATATCCACTCCAATTGCATGCATCCCTAATACATTTGATTCAATTAGCGTAGTACCGCTTCCACAAAATGGATCAAGCATAATATCCCCGGGGTTGAAAAACGTTTGTTTCTTATATTCATTAATTTGTGAATCAAGAAAGTACTCAACTAATTGTGGAATGAATTTACCCTTATATGGATGCAGTCTATGAACATGTTTGGTTCTTTCAGACTCTCTATATTCAATAAAGGACAAATTCCAGTTTACATCTTTCCCATATTTTGAAACTGAATGATCGCTCTTTATTGTCGAAACATAATAACGCTTCAATTTAACCAGATTGATTAAAGGATTCCCATTATTACCATATTTGTTTATTCTTCCATACTGAAGCAAATATGACAAATTTGAAACTGTAACCTTTCTGTTTAGATATTTTTAAGCCCAGAGACTTGCATTCTGCAAATTTAAAAAGTCATCATCGTTATACTTAAAAAGCCTTAATTGGTCAGTCATAAAATCATTATATTCAATTTCTTTTCTTTAAAATAAAACTCTATAATAGAACAATGCCTGAACTTCCAGAAGTTGAGACGATTGCGCGTGTATTAAAACAGGGAGCAGAACCCCTGAATGTTTCTCTGATCGGCTGCCAAATCAAGTCTGCCCAGGTATTGTGGCAGCGCACATTGGCCAATTTGTTACCGCGTGAATTCATTCAGCGCATCACAGGCCAGTCAGTTATTGACGTCAGCCGGCGCGGTAAATTTATTGTGGTCAAGCTCGATCATGACTCGCTGCTGATTCACCTGCGCATGAGCGGCGATCTGCGTATGGAGAAATCCACCGCGCAGGATGGATCAACCCTTCCGCTTCAGGAACACGATCGCCTGGCGCTGCAGTTCATCAATCAAAGCCGATTGGCGTTCAACGACACGCGCAAATTCGGGCGCGCCTGGTTGACGGATGATCCGCAGGAAATCCTTGCAGAGCTTGGGCCTGAACCGCTGGGTGAATATTTAACCTCAGAATCCTTCCATGCCATGCTGACCAAACACAACCGTCAGCTTAAGCCGCTACTAATGGACCAGCGTTTCCTGGCTGGTCTGGGAAATATTTATACGGATGAAGCTCTATTTCGAGCAAGCATCCACCCGCTGAAGCGTTCTGGCCAGATAACCCCTAAGGAAGCGCACAATTTGCTGTATGCCATCCGAGAGGTTCTACAGGAAGGCATTCAGCGCAATGGAGCCAGCATTGATTGGGTGTACCGCGGCGGGCAATTCCAACACCAATTCCAGGTATACGGCCGCGAAGGTCAGGCCTGCACGCGCTGCGGCAGCCCCATCCAGCGGCTGGTGGTCGGCCAGCGCGGTACACACGTCTGCCCATCCTGCCAGCCTGCACCATAACAACCTTACATAAAGGTCATTCCTCATTTATAATCCCCCTCTAATTTCCAGGAAGAGATTCTTGAGGTTTACTAAATCTTGAACAAACTTTTCAAATACCGTCTATTCAGATTGGGTTTTCCAATCATGCTGCAGAACTTGTTTGTTGTGCTCGGCAGCGCCATCACCACCCTCATGACCGGGCAGCTGGGGGATATTCCGCTGGCAGCTACCGGTTTATCGAACCAGTTATATTTTCTGCTCTCTCTGGCTCAGTTCGGGATCAGTTCAGGATCTTCTATATTTACAGCCCAATTCT
>Ga0068714_10006446_pt1 | contig 11920 bp, 8 predicted proteins | sample MTBNYHSulfiMetaG_FD_62988 | JGI IMG/M metagenome (GOLD analysis project Ga0068714, IMG submission 62988) | Enrichment culture microbial communities from rom New York Harbor, USA that are MTBE-degrading - MTBE-NYH (New York Harbor Sulfidogenic)... | ecosystem: Environmental > Aquatic > Marine >... | reverse complement strand
CGGTTTTCTTTTTGAACTGCCTCTGGGCCATTGCCGGTGTCCTTGAGGATCGGATTCAGAGCCGGCGAATCAGGGATTCCGGCCGCCTCCCCCCGGTCTATAACAGACTCACACTTCGCAGTCTATTGGCAGCCCCTCCTTCTCCTTGATGGCCCTTAGGACCTTCTCCGGGGTGATGGGCAGGCTCTTGATCCGGACCCCCACCGCGTCGTAGATGGCGTTGGCGATGGCCGGGGCCACCGGGACGCAGCCCGGCTCGCCCACCCCCTTGGCCCCGAAGGGCCCGGCCTGGTCGTCGGTCTCCACCAGGATCGGCTCCACCGGGACCCGGTCCAGGGCGGTCAGGAGCTTGTAGTCCAGGAAGTTGTCGGTCTTGACCCGGCCCTCCTCCACCTTCAGCTCCTCGGTCAGGGCGTAGCCCACCCCCATCACCGCCCCGCCGTGGACCTGGCCCTCCAGGAGCATGGGGTTCAGGGCCCGGCCGATGTCGTGGGCGGCGATGTAGCGGATGATCTCCACCGCCCCGGTCTCCTGGTCCACCTCCACCTCCACCCCGGTGGTCCCGAAGGCGTAGGTGCACGAGAGGTTGCCCTTGAACTCCTTATCCAGCATCTCGTTGGGCGGATCGTAGAAGGTCTCGGCCATGAGCATCCGGCCCTTGTTGGTGAAGTGGGCCTGGCGGAGGACCTTGTCCAGGGCGATCCGGCAGTCCGGGTTGTCCTGGTCGTCCTTGATGTAGCAGGCCCAGTCGCTGAGCTCGATCTGGTGGGCCGCCGCCTCCAGGGACTGGGCCGCCAGCTCCTGGATCTGGGCCTTGAGCTTGAGGGCGCACTGGATGGCCGCGTTGCAGGAGATGAAGGCCTGGCGGCTGGCGTGGGTCCCCACGTCCCAGGGACAGATGTCGGTGTCGTGCTGGACCACGGTCACGTCCTCGGGGCTTATCCCCAGAACCTCGGCCGTGACCTGGGCCAGGACCGTCTCCGAGCCCTGGCCGATCTCTACCGCCCCGGTGATGACCGAGACCTTGCCGAAGTCGTCCATCTTCATGATCATCCCGTGGCCGTCGGACTTGTAGACCCGGGCCCCGCCGCCCACGTGGATCAGGGAGCCGACCCCCACCCCCCGGGCCCTGACCCCGTCCCGGGACCTGGGTCCGGCCTTCTTGGCCTGCCAGTCCAGCTTCTCGGCCACCCCCTCCAGACACTCTTTCAGGCCGCAGGTGGTGATCTCCAGCCGCTGGGGGGTGACCTCCCCGGGCCGGTTGACGTTCCGTAGCCGGAACTCCAGGGGGTCCAGGCCGGCCTTCTCGGCCAGCTGGTCCATGGCCGTCTCGATGGCGAAGGTGGCCTGGGGGTTGCCGTAGCCCCGCATGGCCTGGGAGTAGATGTTGTTGGTGTAGACGCACTCGGCCACGTAGCGGATGTTGGGGACCCGGTAGAGGGAGGAGATGGGGTTCATCATCACCGAGGGGGTGGTCGCCCCCCAGGAGGTGTAGGCCCCGTTGTCCAGGAGCATCCAGACCTCCCGGAAGGTCAGCCGGCCCTCCGCGTCGCAGCCCTGGGCGATCCTTATCCGGGCCGGCTGGCGGGGCGGCTGGGCCCGGAACTCCTCCTCCCGGCTGAACATGAACTTGACCGGCCGGCCGGTCCGGTGGGCCAGGAGGAGGGCCAGGTACTCGTAGACGTGGGTGTCCAGCTTGGAGCCGAACCCGCCGCCGATGGTCGGGCCGACCACCCTGACCGTCTTGCCCTCGAGCCCCATGGCGGCCAAGGCCCGGTTGAAGTCGTTCTGGGCCAGGTAAGGGATCTGGGTGATGGAGTAGAGGGTCGGGTTATTCTGGGCGTCGAACTCGGCCACGCAGCCCGAGGCCCCCAGGCAGCAGTGGGCCACCCAGGTCACCTCAAGCTCATCCTCCACCACAAAGGCCGAGGCGGCCCTGGCCGCCTCCACGTCGCCGGCCTCCAGCCGCCAGGGTAGGGGAAGCTTGTTGGACTTGTTGGGCTTTCCCCGGGGGCCGGTCTCGTGGACCAGGGGGGCGTTCTCTTCAAGGGCCTCCGCCGGGTCGAAGACCCCCGGCAGGTCCTCGTACTCCACCCGGATCAGCTCCAGGGCCGCCTCGGCGATCTCCGGGCTTACCGCCGCCAGGCAGGCGACCTCGTCCTTGTAGGACCGGACCCGGTCTTTTTTAAGGACCGGGTTGTCCTTGAGCATCCCGATCCTGATCTCGGGGGTGTTGGCCCCGGTCAGGACGGCCCTGACCCCGGGCAGGGCCTCGGCGGCCGAGGTGTCGATCCTCTTGATCGCCGCGTGGGGCCTCTCGGAGTACTTGATCCGCCCGAAGAGCATCCCCGGCCGGGTCAGGTCATTGATATACATGGCCCGGCCGGTGACCTTGTTCCGGGCGTCGGTCTTGGGCAGCCTCCGGCCCACGTGGGAAAGCTTGGCCCCGCCGCCGCCTGCCTCCAGGCTCATGAGCTCCCCTCCTTCATCTTTTCGGCCGCGGCCAGGACGGCCTCGACGATCTGGTTGTAGCCGGTGCAGCGGCAGAGGTTGCCGGCGATCCCGGCCCTGACCTCCATCTCGTCCGGGTCCTGGTTCTCGTCCAGGAGGGCCTTGGCCGAGAGGATCATCCCCGGGGTGCAGAAGCCGCACTGGACCGCCCCGTGGTCAATGAAGGCCTGCTGGATCGGGTGGAGCCCGCCCGCGCCATTGGCCAGCCCCTCGATGGTGGTCACCTCCGCCCCTTCAGCCTCCTGGGCCAGGAGGAGGCAGGAGTTGACCGTCCGCTGGCCCCGCTGGTCCTGGAGGATGACCGTGCAGGCCCCGCACTCGCCGGCCCCGCAGCCCTCCCGGGCCCCGAAGAGCCCCATGGTTCGGAGGGCCGCTAGCAGCGACCAGTCGGGCTCGACCATCAGCTCCACCGGGTCCCCGTTTATCTTCAGGTTGACCGGGATTTTCATGCCTGGGTTCTCCATTGCCAAGTTAAAGGTTGATCACCCCCGCCCGGTCGCCAACCTCGCGGCTCTTCCAGGGGGGTGGAAAAAGTTTCAGGAGGTCGAAGCCTCCCTGGCCCTTTTTAGGGCCAGAAGCCCCATCCGCCGGACGTAAACCCGGATCATCTCCCGCCGGTACCAGGCCTCGCCCCGGAGCGAGTCCCGGCAGGAGGACTCCTGGGCGGCCAGGTTCCCGGCCCGGGCCAGGCTCTCCGGGTTGACCGCCGCCCCCTTGAGGACCTCCTCGGCCTCGGGGGAGCGGATGGGGGTCGGGCCGGCCACCCCCAGGGCGATCCGGGCCCTGGCGCAGGTGGCCAGGTCATCCTCCAGCTCCAGCTGGACGGCCACCCCGACCAGGGCCAGATCCATGGCCTTCCGCCGGGAGACCTTGGCGTAGCCCCCCCCGGCCGGACCGGCCGGCTTCCGGATGATGAACCGGGTTAGGATCTCCCCCGGGGTCATCACCGTCCGGCTGGGGCCGGCGAAGAAGTCCTTCAGGGCCATCCGCCTCTCGCCCTCTTTTCCCAGGAGGACCACCTCCGCCCCCAGGGCCAGGAGAGGCGGGGCGGTGTCGGCCGAGGGGGCGGCGTTGACCACGTTGCCGGCCATGGTGGCCGCGTTGCGGATCTGGACCGAGGCCATGTGCTTGAGGGCGTCGGTCAGGATGGGGAACCGGGCGGCGATGAGCGCCGATCTCTCCAGGACCCGGAGGGTGGCCCCGGCCCCGACCCTGACCTCCCGGTCATCCTCCTCAACGAGGTCGAAGCCGGGGATGTGGTTCAACGAGATGACCAGCCCGGGGGCGGCCTCCTTCTTCCGGTACTTGAGGAGGAGGTCGGTCCCCCCGGCCAGGTAGGCGGCCTTTTCCCGGGCCTGGGCGAACAGGTCCAGGGCCTCCTCCAGGCTCCGGGGCCGGGCGTAGGTGAAGGACATGGGTTGCTACCCCCTTTGAAAGGGAACGGTTATCGGCCGGGTGTCCGACCGGTTAAGTTAATTCCTGCCTTCCCTTAACAGGTCCCAGCAGGGTCACTTTCCCCTTTTCACCAAAGGGTGAAGACCGCCAAAAGCTCTTTCACTTCGGCTTGAGTTATCAATGCCAAGCCGCTCCAACCATCTCTAAATCAACCCTCTTTTGGCGGTCTTCATGAAAAATTGGCTATTCCGCCATGACGAACTTGCCGCCTTTGACCTGGACCATGACCATCGAGTCCACCCCCAGGCCGTTGTGGTCCTCTGGGCTCAGGTTGAAGATCCCGGAGATGCCCACAAAACCCTTGGTCTGCTCGATGGCCTCCCGGAGCTTGGCCGGGTCGGTCCCCGCCTTCTTCATCGCCTCGGCCACGATGTAGATGGCGTCCCAGGCGTAGCCTGAGTGGGTGTTGATGGGGAACTCCTTGTCGTACCCGGCCTCGGTGTAGAGCTTGACGAACTCGGCGATGACCGCCTTCTGCTGGTCCGAGTCGGGGAGCTGCTCCCAGGCCATGAGCTTGGTGGAGGGCATCAGGTTGCCCTCGGCCGCCTCCCCGGCCAGCTCGATGTACTTGGGATCGGGCAGGCCGTGGCACTGAACCAGGGGAGCCCCCAGCTTGATCTGGGCCGCGTTCTTGGCCACGATGGAGCCGGCCGGGCCGATGGTCCAGCAGACCACGGCCTGGGGCTCCTTGGCCTTGATCTTGGTCAGCTGGGCGGTCATGTCGGCGTCGCTGGGGTTGAAGGACTCCTGGGCGATAATCTCAAAGCCCATCTCCGGTCCCAGCTTGGTCAGCCAGACCTCGCCGTCCTTGCCGAAGCTGTCCGAGGCGGTGATGACCGCGATCTTGGTCAACCCCTTGGCCTTGAGAAAGCCCAGGATCTTCTCCACCGCCACCGAGGAGCGCTGGGGGGACTTGAAGATCCAGTCGAAGGGCCCCAGCTTGCCGCCCATGATCACCGGATCGCCGCCCACGGTCATGAAGACCGGCACCTTGGCCTCGTGGAAGACCTTCTTGACCGCCATCCCGGTCCCGGTCCGGGTGGGACCGATGACCGCGGCCACCTTGTCCACGTTGATGAACTTCTTGGCCACGGTCACCGCCTGGGTGGGCTCGCCCTTGGTGTCGCCCACCACCAGCTCTAACGGCCGGCCGTTGATCCCCCCCTCGGCGTTGATCTTCTTGACCACCATCTCGGCCACCAGCTTGGTGGGCGTGCCGATGAAGGCCGCCGGGCCGGAAAGGGCGAAGAAGGCCCCCAGCTTGATGGGCTCGGCGGCCGAGGCCGCCCCGGGACCGAAGGACAAGATCAGGACCAACGCCAGGACAACTAAAAGAACTCTTTTCATCCCTACCCCCTAACCTTTCGGGTTGATCCGGCCGTGCCTAAATGACCCGCCGGCCGGGTTAGCCTCTTTCCCAAGTCAATAAAATTATACCCATCCTCCCCGGTCGCAAGGGACCCGGCCTCCTCCGGCCGCGGCGGTTAATCAGAGCAGCCGATCGTCGAAAACCCTCCTGGACTTCCTCTCCGAGCGGGGAAGCTCGCCGTAGGCCGCGATCTCCACCTCCGGGGTGACCATCAGAACCCGTTTGATGTCGGCCTTCAGCGCCCGGGCCAGCTCGCCGTCGCCGGCCGGGTCCCGGCCCTCCTCCCGCTCCACCCTGAGGATCATCCCGTCCCGGCCGTCCTCCTGGCGGAAGAGGTGGATCTGATACTCCGAGCCGACCCCCCGGGCGACCGAGAGGATCTCGTCGATCTGGGAGGGGTAGAGGTTGACCGCCCGGAAGATGATCATGTCGTCCGACCGGCCCAGGAGCCGGTCGTGGCGGGGGAGAAGGTTGCCGCAGGGGCAGACCCCCTCCACCAGCCTGGTCAGGTCCCGGGTCCGGTAGCGGATCAAGGGGGCGGCCTCCTTGGCCAGGGTGGTGACCACCATCTCCCCCACCTCGCCGGGGGGGACCGGCTCCAGGCTGACCGGGTCCAGGATCTCCAGGATGAAGTAGTCGGCCCAGTAGTGGATCCCCGTGTGGAGGTGGCAGTCCAGCCCGGTCCCCGGTCCGTAGAGCTCGGTCAGGCCGGGGATGTCGAAGATGTCCTCCAGCCCCAACAGCTCCTTGATCCTCTCCCGCATGGCCTCCGAATGCCGCTCCGAGCCGAAGATCATCTTTTTTAAATTTATCTTGTTCTTAAGCCCCCTGGTCCGGACCTCCTCGGCCAGGAGGAGGCCCATGGAGGCGGTGCAGCACAGGACCGTGGGCTTAAGATCCTCCAGGAAGGTGCACTGGAGATCCACGTTGCCCGGCCCGACCGGGATGGCCAGGGCCCCGAACCTCTCGCAGCCGCTCTGGAAGCCGACCCCGGCCGTCCAGATCCCGTAGCCCACCGCGATCTGGACCCGGTCCTCCTGGGACAGCCCGGCCATCTCGTAGCAGCGGGCGAAGAAGTGGGCCCAGTCGTCGATGTCCTTGGCCGTGTAGGCCAGGATCTTCCGCTTGCCGGTGGTCCCGGTGGAGGCGTGGACCCTGACCACCTGTTCCAAGGGGACCGAGAGAAGGGGGAAGGGGTAGCCGGCCCGCAGGTCGTCGGCCGTGGTAAAGGGCAGCATCTTAAGGTCGTCCAGGGTCCGGATGGAGTCCGGCCCCACCCCGGCCTCGTCCAGACGCCCCCGGTAGAACTCCGAGCCGGCGTGGGCGTGGGCCACGGTCCACTTGAGCCCCCTGAGCTGGCGCTCCTCCAGCTCGTCCAAGGAGGTGAAGCCCGGCATGAAGGTCATCTAGCTTCCTCCCGCCCAGAAAGGGTAAAGGTAGGCCGCCGCGGTCAGGAGAAAGAACCCCGAAAGGACCAGGGAGACCGGGTGGCCTGGTTTGAAGAAGACAAGCTGGAGGACGAAGCGGAAGACCCAGAAAAGGCCGGTCAGGGAGAGGATTATCCGGCCCAGCCCCGGAGCGGTCAAAAGCCCGCCGTGGACCAGGGAGAGGTAGCCCAGGGAGAAAAAGACGAAGACCAGGCAGAGATTCATGATCTTCATCACCCCCCGGTTGAGGGGGTCGAGCCCGGCCAGGGACTTGGGCCAGCTAAAGACCCGGGAAAAGAGGAGGTGAAAGACCCCCCAGCCCAGGTGGAGCAGGCCGCCCCCAACCAGGCTGGTGTCAAGGGCGGTGGTCATGATGATCCTCCTCGGAGCTCCCTGGTCCGCTCCTCATCCACCTCCCAGGTCTTGGGGTTCACGGCCACCTTGTAGTCCCGCTCCGCGGCCTGAACCGAGATCTTGCCGTCCTTGACCTCCTCGGCCACCAGCGCCGCCCGCCGCTCCCGGGGGTCGCCCATCCCGCCCCCGCCGCCGGCCTCCTGGTAGTAGACCGTTCCCTTGGGCACGTCCTCCACCAGGTCCTTGGTGGTGCAGAGGTAGACCCCCCGCCGGTCCTGGTAGTGGAGCTCGATCTTGTTCAAGGTCCCGGGCAGCCCGCCCTGGGAGCCCCGGGCCGGCTCCACGTCGCCGTCGCCGAAGGTGACCACCTTGGTCCGGTCCGAGCCGATTGTAAACCTGGTCCTGACCCCCAGCCCCCCCCGCCAGCGGCCGGGCCCGGCCGAGTCGGTCCAGTACTCGTGCTCCAGGAGGAGGTGGGGGGTCTGCTGCTCGAACATCTCGTAGTCCTGGTCCAGGACCCCGCCCGAGGCGTCGATCATCCCGATGTGGTCGTAGCCGTCGGCCCCCTTGATGGCCCCCGAGCCTCCCTTGAGCCCCATGAAGCCGATATCCACGAAGGGCTGCTTCTTCCGGGAGTCGATCCCGGTGGTCAGGGAGCAAAGGAGCTCGTTCCACTCGGCCGTAACCCGGTCCGGGATGACCGGCCCCAGGGCCCGCATGATGGCGTCGGCGTTGTTGGGGCAGAGGTGGTTCCCGTAGGTGGTGGCCGCCGGGTAGGAGGCGTTGAGAATGGTCCCCTCGGGGATGATGATCTCCACGGAGCGGACCATGCCGTCGTTGTGGGGCAGGTCCGGGTTGACCATCTGGAGGAAGGTCAGGAGGGTGGCCGAGGCCGAGGAGGTGTAGGTCCCGTTGACGAAGCCGTTGGTCTGGGGGTCGGTCCCGGTGTAGTCGAAGACCACCCGCTCGTCCTCCACGGTGATGGTCACCTTGATCTTGTACTTGGAGCCGGGGTTCTTGCCGTCGTAAAAGGCAAAGGACTCGCCGGTGTAGACCCCGTTGGGGATCTGCCTGATCTCGGCGGCCATCATCTTCCGGGTGGACTTAAACAGGTGCTCCTTGTGGAGCTCGAAGGACTCCCGGCCGTAGCGCTCCAGGATGGCCTTGATCCCCCGCTCCCCGACCACGCAGGAGCCGATCTCGGCCCGCATGTCCTCGGCCACGATGGGCAGGCGGATGTTGGCGAAGATCAGGTCCCAGACGTCCTTGCGGAGCTTGCCCCGGTCGTAGACCTTGACCGGCGGGATGCGCAGGGTCTCCTGCCAGACCTCGGTGGCCTGGGGGTTGTAGCCGCCCTGGACCGCCCCCCCGATGTCGGCCTGGTGGCCCTTGCAGGCCGCCCAGGCGGCCAGCTCCCCCTCCCAGAAGATGGGCTTGTAGACGGCCACGTCGTTGTTCTGGTTGCCCATGGAGAAGACGTCGTTGTGGAAGATGACGTCCCCCTCGTGGAGGTCGGAGCCGAAGTAGTCCAGGATGTACTCGCAGACCGGCCCCAGGGAGAAGGCCAGGATGGGCAGGTTCTCGGTCTGCTCCAGCATCTTGCCCTTGGCGTCGTAGAGCCCGGTGACGAAGTCCTTGGCCTCGCAGAGGATCGGCGAGCGGGTGGTCATGGCCAGGGCGATGGACATCTCCTCGGTGATGGACTTCAGCCTCCGCTGGAGGATGGAAAGCAGGACCTTATCCAGTTTCTGGCTCACGGCAGGATCCTCCCTTGGACCTCATCGGCCACCGACTCCAGGTAGAGGGTGTAGGACCCGTACTTGTCCACCAGGACCCGGTACTCGGGGGTGACGAAGATGGTGGTGTTGACCTGCTCCAGGATGGCCGGGCCCTTGATCCGGTTGCCGAAGCGCAGGGCGAAGGCGTCGTAGACCGGGACGGCGGCGTACTTCCTCTCCCGGGGGAGATAGACCGACCGCTCCCCCTTGAGCGCCCCTCCGGCCTCGGGCCCGGCCAGGTCCTGCTCGAAGAAGCGGGGCTTGTCGGTCACCCCCATGGCCCTCATCCTGAGGTTGATTAGCTCCACCGGGGTCCGCTCCTCCTGGAGCTCGTAGCCGTAGAGCTGGAAGTGGGCCGGGTGGAAGCGGCCGGTCATGGCCTTGAAATCCAGCCTCTCCACCTCCTCCTCCGGGACCTCCACGGTCACCTCGTGGTACTGGCGGACGTAGCGCAGGTCCAGGGCGTAGCTGAAGCGGAGCTGGTCCGGCCGCATCCCCTCCCTGGTCAAGAGCCGGGTCCCCTCCTCCTTCATCTCCTTGAAGGCGGTCTGGAACCGGTCCGGATCGGCCGCCTCCAGGACCACCGGATAGGAGCGGACAAAGTCGTGCTGGAGGTCGGACATCAGCATCCCCGCGGCGCAGAAGATGGACGACTCCCGGGGCACCAGGAGGATCGGGATCTCCAGCTCCAGGGCGATCTGGCAGGCGTGGTTGGGGCCGGCCCCGCCGGCCACGATCATGGGGAAGTCCCGGGGGTCCTGGCCGTGCTGGACCGCCACCTCCCGGACCGCGGCGGCCATATTGACGTTGATCACATTGTACATCCCGGCCGCGGCCTGGGTCAGGTCAAAGCTGAGCGGCCGGGCGATCTTCTCCTCGATGGCTGCTTTGGCCGCCCCCAGGTCCAGCTTCATCCGCCCCCCGGCGAAGTAGTCCGGGTCAAGGTAGCCCAGGACCAGGTCGGCGTCGGTGCAGGTGGGCTCTTCTCCCCCCAGGCCGTAGCAGACCGGCCCGGGCTTGGAGGAGGCCGACTGGGGCCCCATCCGCAGCAGCCCCCCCTCGTCGATCCAGCCGATGGAGCCCCCCCCGGCCCCGATGGTGACCACGTTGAGCATGGGCAGGGCCAGCCGGAGGCGGTTTATCTCCCCCACCGTGGTCACGAAAGGCTTGCCCTCCTTGACCAGGGCCGCGTCAAAGGAGGTCCCGCCCATGTCCACGGTCAGGCAGTCCTCCCGGCCCTGGGCCTGGGCGTAGACCTTGCCCGCCACCGGCCCCCCGGCCGGGCCGGAGAGGAGGGTGCAGGCCGCCGTGGCCGCGGCCGCCTCGGGCGAGACCACCCCGCCGTTGCTGGCCATGATCAAGAGGACCCCCTGGTAGGCCTCCTCCTCCAGCTTCCGGACCAGGGCCTCCAAATAGCGCCGGAGGATCGGCCCCACGTAGCCGTTGAGGGCCGTGGTGGAGACCCGGTCGTAGAACCTGATGGAGGGCAGGACCCGGGTGGAGACGGAGAGGTAGACCCCGGGCAGCTCCTGTTTAAGGATCTCGGCCGCCCGCTCCTCGTGGTCCGGGTTGGCAAAGGAGTTCATGAAGCAGACCGCCACCGCCTCCACCCCTTCCTCCCTGAAGATCCGGGCCGCCTCCCGGACCTCCCCCTCGGGCAGGGGCTTTAGCTCCGCCCCCTGGGCGTCCAGGCGCTCATTCACCGGCCGGCGGAGGTAGCGCCGGACAACAGGGCGGACGTTGAGGTAGCGGTTGTTGTACTGCTCCTCCCTGATCCCCCGCCGCATCTCCAACGCGTCCCGGACCCCCTTGGTGGTCAGAAGGCCGGTCTTGGCCCCGGTCATGGTCAGGACGGCGTTGGTGGTCACCGTGGTCCCGTGGACGATGACCGCGACCCGGCTTAAGAATTCCTTCAGGGACAGGTTCTGGTCCCTGGCCATCTCGGCCAGGCCGCCCATGGTCCCCACCGAGGGGTCGTCCGGGGTGGAGAGAACCTTGTAGATGGCCGAGGTCCCGTCCTCGAAGCAGAGCAGGAAGTCGGTGAAGGTCCCGCCCACGTCGATGCCGATCTTGTAGCTCATGAGGTAGGCTCCGTGGTCTTCTGTCTCCCTGGCCCCTTGGTTGGGGGGAGGGGTTTAAGTGAGGGGACGGTTTTTTCCAGAACCATCGCTTATCCTTCCAACCGATTCCGCCTAGAAGATCCCCGGCTCCCGGAACTCGCCGAAGACCTCCCGGAAAACCCCGGTCATCTCGCCCAGGGTGCAGTAGGCCTTGCAGCACTCCACCAGGACCGGCATGACGTTCTCCCCGGCTTTTGTAATCCGCTCCAGGTCCTTGAGCCGGGCCGCCGCGGCCCGGCCGTCCCGGCTCTGCCTGACCTCCCTGAGGCGGTCGATCTGCCGGTCCTGGGTGGACATGTCGTACTCGTGGAGCTCCACCTCGGGGAGCTCCTCCTCGTCCATGACGTACCTGTTGACCCCGACCTTAGTAAGCTCCCCCTCCTGGAGGGCCTTCTCGTAGGCAAAGGCCTGGGCGGCCATCTTCTTCTGGATGATCCCCTCGTCCACGGCCTTGACCATCCCCCCCCACTTCTCCACCTCGGCCATCTCGGCCCGGATCTTGCCCTCCATCTCCTTGGTCAGGGTCTCGATGAAGTAGGACCCGGCCAGGGGGTCCACGGTGTCCCTGAGTCCCACCTCGTCCATGATCAGCTGGAGGGTCCTTAAAGAAAGCATGGCCGCCCGGGGGGTGGGGATGGTGTAGGCCTCGTCAAAGGAGCACAGGGCGATGGTCTGGGCCCCGCCCAGGGCGGCCCCCAGGGCGTAGAAGGCCCCCCGCATGATGTTGTTCTCCGGCTGGGCCTTGGTCAAACCGTAGCCCCCCCCGCCGAAGAGCCCCCGGAGCCACATGGTCTTGTTTTCCTTGGCCCCGTAGCCCTCCTTGAGGTTCTGGGCCCACATCTTACGGGCCGCCCGGAACTTGGCCACCTGCTCCCAGAGGTTGCCGAAGACGTTGAAGTTGAAGGT
>Ga0068714_10006442_pt1 | contig 11934 bp, 10 predicted proteins | sample MTBNYHSulfiMetaG_FD_62988 | JGI IMG/M metagenome (GOLD analysis project Ga0068714, IMG submission 62988) | Enrichment culture microbial communities from rom New York Harbor, USA that are MTBE-degrading - MTBE-NYH (New York Harbor Sulfidogenic)... | ecosystem: Environmental > Aquatic > Marine >... | reverse complement strand
AAGAATGATGGACCGATACGTATTGAGCGGCGACAAGGATAGGATGCGGCATCCAACTTTCAAACGTGGTAATACTCGCGGTACCATGAAAGGAAGTTTCGAACGCCTGCCTGGGCCGCGAGGTTGCACACCGCTTCGATGGAATGCGCTGTGAACACGTTTTTCAGCGCGGGATAATCGGAGATGTCGAGACGATGAAACGTAAAAGAGGGATGTCTGTCAAGCCTAACCAGGCGGCTTTGTTTCAGGGATACGTCGTAGTAGAGATTCATATTGTCGATCCCGACCACGTCACGGCCGCTTTCAAGGAGCCGCCTGCATAAATGAAAACCGATAAACCCAGCGGCACCGGTCACGAGGACAGCTTTGCCCATGTTTGTTCCACTCCTTTCTTTCGTAAAAAGATGGTTTATGCCGCTTCGCGGCAGCCTATGAGCAACGAACTTCCCCCGCGATTCCAAATCGCTCCCACAGGAACGACATGCACCTTCAAACTGTGGGAGCGGTTTTCAACCGCGATTTTGTCCGCAACTCCGGTGGAGGAACATCGCGAGTACAACTCGCTCCCACAGACAACGACATGCGCCTTCAAACTGTGGGTGTGGGATGAATGCCGTAGTGATTTGAGTTCGCTGGAAGACCCCGAGCCTTCATTTCCGGACGCGAACTTGTGTCGTGGTATCCATAACCGAAAAAATTTCTTGAGACGATAAGTTTTCAAGGATACCTGAAAATCGCTTGAACCATCCAACTGCGAAAATTCCGGCGGCACTGGAAAAGCCTGGATGATGCTTTTTTCATGGCTGAAAATATTTGTACCCGGCCCCTGAAGCAGGGTTACCGGGTACAAATAGGAAGCAATTATTTTTATGGCGGGTTCCGCGTGAAAATGCGAAACCTTCGGGACATCGGGCTGGATTACATCATGCCGCCCATGCCGCCCATGCCGCCCATGCCGCCGCCGCCGGGCATCGGCATGTCTTCCTTTTCCTTCGGTTTTTCAGCAATCATCGCCTCGGTGGTAAGCAGCAGAGAGGAGACCGAAGCCGCATTCTGCAGGGCGAACCTCGTGACCTTCGTGGGATCGATGATGCCGGCTGCCATCATGTCGCAGTATTCATTGGTCTGCGCGTTATAACCATACGCACCTTCCTCGTGTTTCACCTTTTCCACGATTACGGAACCTTCGGCCCCTGCATTGTTGGCAATTTGGCGAAGCGGTTCTTCAAGAGCCCTCATCACGATGTTGACACCGGACTGGGCTTCCCCGTCGAGTTTGAGGTCCGAAACCGCCTTGATACAACGAACCAGTGCGACACCGCCGCCCGGGACGACGCCCTCTTCAACTGCTGCCCTTGTTGCGTTCAGCGCGTCTTCCACACGGGCTTTCTTTTCTTTCATTTCGCTTTCGGTGGCGGCCCCCACTTTGATCACCGCAACCCCGCCGATCAATTTGGCCAGTCTTTCCTGGAGTTTTTCGCGGTCGTAATCAGAGGTCGTCTCTTCGATCTGCGCGCGGATCTGTTTCACCCGGCCTTCAAGGTCGGAACGGGTTCCACCGCCGTCGACGATGGTGGTGTTGTCCTTGTCAATGTTCACAGTTTTAGCTGTGCCGAGATCGTTCAGCGTGATGTTTTCCAGTTTGAAACCGAGGTCCTCGCTAATGACGCGTCCGCCGGTCAGAATCGCGATATCCTCAAGCATGGCTTTACGCCTGTCTCCGAATCCCGGGGCTTTTACCGCCGCCACATGGAGGGTCCCACGCAGCTTGTTCACGACCAGGGTGGCCAAAGCCTCCCCTTCAACATCCTCTGCAATGATCAGAAGCGGCTTTCCCATTTTGGCAATCTGTTCAAGGATCGGAATAAGATCCTTCATCGCGCTGATCTTCTTTTCATGAAGCAGAATGTAGGGCTCGCTGAGAGAGACTTCCATCTTCTCGGGGTTGGTCACAAAATAGGGGGAGAGATAACCGCGGTCGAACTGCATCCCTTCCACCACTTCGAGTGTGGTTTCCATGCCTTTGGCCTCTTCGACCGTGATGACGCCTTCCTTGCCGACTTTGTTCATCGACTCTGCGATGATGTTGCCGATGGTTTCATCGCTGTTCGCCGAGATCGTCCCTACCTGTGCAATTTCATCCTGGTCCTTGGTGGGGTTTGAAATCTTTTTAAGCTCGTCGACGGTCACCTCGACGGCCCTGTCTATGCCGCGCTTGAGTGCCATCGGATTGATGCCGGCGGCCACGAGCTTGGAGCCTTCCCTGTAAATGGCCTGGGCGAGAAGTGTCGCGGTCGTCGTCCCGTCACCGGCCACATCGGAGGTTTTGGACGCAACTTCCTTGACCATCTGTGCGCCCATGTTTTCGAACTTGTCTTCCAACTCTATCTCTTTTGCAACGGTCACACCGTCTTTGGTGATATTCGGGGAACCCCAGGAACGTTCGAGAATTACATTTCTTCCCTTGGGGCCAAGGGTCACCTTGACGGCGTTGGCAAGGGTATCGACACCTTTGAGTATCTGCTCCCTGGCCTTGACACTATATTTGATATCCTTTGCTGCCATACTCCATAACCTCCTTCAATTTGTTCTGTTGAATACTATTCGACGATGGCAATGATGTCGTCTTCGCGCATGATGAGGAACTCGGAACCTTCTATTTTTATCTCGGTGCCGGCGTATTTCCCGAAAAGAACCTTGTCTCCGACTTTTACTTGAAGAGGGATAACCTTGCCGTCTTCCATTATTTTCCCATCTCCGACGGCTTCGATCAAACCTTCAACCGGTTTTTCCTTTGCGGTGTCCGGTATGATGATACCTCCCTTGGTCTTCTCGTCTCCTTCCATCCTTTTGACAATTACTCGGTCATGTAAGGGTTTGACTTTCATCTTCGCTTTTTCCTCCAGTCTATTGATTTTAAGAGTTTTGAACCCTGCATAAGCAAAACGCCATCACGTCGACCCAAAAAAACCGTTCGACCACCCGCTCTACCGGCGTCCGCTTCCATCCTTAATATTTAGTTAGGCGATGTTGGAAATGTTCGGCTCCCGGGAACATTCCGATATACGCCGCGCCGAAACCTATACAAGAGCATTGAAAAAACGTTTCCAATGAAGTTAAGTCGATCGGAAGCAATGTCAAGGGAGGTCGGAAGAATTTGTACGCTAACGGCTGAATCGGCGGGTTTCAACCAGGTTTGTGATTGCATGAATGTCACAAGATAGCGTATTGTTTTTGGATAAATTATGATTTTGGAGTATGGCTAATGAAGAAAACCTCTGTTGATATTCTTGATACGATTGGGAATACTCCACTGATCCCTGTAAAGAAGATAAACCCCTATCAACATGTTGAAATTCTGGCAAAACTTGAATACTTTAATCCAGGTGGTTCCATCAAAGACCGCGCAGCCCTTTCCATGATAGAAGAGGCGGAAAAATCGGGGGATCTGAAACCCGGCAAAATCATCCTGGAAGCCACAAGCGGAAATACCGGCATCGGCCTTGCCATGGTGGCTACGGTCAAAGGTTACAGAATCCGGCTGGCTATGTCGGAGTCGGCGAGTGAGGAGCGGATCAAGATCCTCACAGCACTTGGGGCGGAAATACACCTGACACCGGCACACATGGGTACGGATGGGGCCATAGAGTATGTGTATGAAACCGCGAGGCTGCATCCCGACCAATTTTGGCTTGCTGACCAGTACAACAGTGATGCCAACTGGCTGGCGCACTATCGGAGCACCGGGCCTGAAATTTTGTCGCAGACCGATGGTCGGATAGACGTTGTTATCGCCACGGTTGGAACAACCGGAACCATTATGGGGCTTCGGCGTTATTTCGAGGAAAAGGCGCCGGGGGTTCGGGTTGTGGCTGTCGAGCCTTTTCTGGGTCACAAAATCCAGGGTCTTAAAAACATGAAGGAATCCTATCGGCCGGGTATCTTCCAGAAGGAAATCATCGACGAAATAATTCAAATAGAGGATGACGAAGCCTTCGAGATGACCCGGGCTCTCGCCCGAAGGGAAGGTATTTTTGCAGGGATGAGTTCCGGGGCCGCCATGGCGGCTTCTCTCAGAGTCGCCGCGGGCATGGAGTCGGGGCGAATCGTTGCGGTATTTCCCGACGGCGGAGAACGCTATTTGAGCACCGGTCTTTTTACGGCCAGAAAAAAATCGGGCATAAAGCTTTTCAACACTCTCAACCGCACCAAAGAGGAATTCGCACCGGTCGCCGACGGTAACGTTGCGGTCTACACCTGCGGACCCGCCTTCTGCCGGCCGCTGGATCTTTCCCAGTGCAGAAGACTTCTCTTTACGGATATCCTCAAACGCTACCTGAAGAAGAAACATTATCAGGTCACCCATGTGATGAACATCACGGATCTGGATGACCTGACGATAGAAGCCGCCCACATGGCCGGAAAAAGCATTCCTGAGTTTACCGGGCGACAGATGGAGGAATTCAACAAAAACCTTTCCATCCTTGGAGTTTCTCCTCCCGACTTGATACCCCGGGCAAGCGAGCACGTGGATGCCATGTTGGAAATCGCGGGTGAACTTGTAGAAAAGGGGTATGGCTACGCCAAATTCAGGTCCATCTATTTCGATATTTCAAGGTTTCGAAAATATGGCACCCTCTCCGGGCTCGATTTGGAAAAAATCAGGGTGGGAAAAACCGTGGACCTGGACCTGTATGAAAAAGACAATCCAAGGGATTTCACCCTGCTGAAACGTTCGACGTTGGAGGAGCTTAAAAAAGGTATCTTTTATCAAACAAAATGGGGGAAAGTCCGCCCCGGTTGGCACCTTCAATGTGCCACCCTGGCGCTGAAAAACGGAAAAACCCCGTATGATATACACACCGGTGGCGTTGAATTGATATTTCCCCATGACGAAAACACCGCGGCGATCGCCGAGGCGTTGGCGGAAAGGCCGCTTGCGAATTACTGGCTTCACAGTGAACCGGTTCTGATCAATGGAAAGTCGGGTTCGTCCCAGGACGGTGAGGCGCGGATCAGCCTACACGACCTGATCGAAAAAGGGATTTCCGGCAGAGAGATCCGCTATTGGCTGTTGAACCGTCACTATCGTAAACCGATTACATTCGAAGAAAATAATATTAGAGCGGTCAAAAATACTTTGCTCGGCCTGGATGGTTTTGTCGCCAGGGTGCATGCCGGTGGGTCGACAGTGGAAAACGCTGAAGTAGACCAGGCCGCCTATGAACTCAAGCAGCATTTTCAAGAGGCGATGGCCGATGATTTGAATGTGGCGGCGGCGCTTGCCGCGCTTTTCTCTTTTGTAAACCGGATCGAACGTCTCATGGCTCCGGCAGGGCTTTCTGCGCAAGGAAAGGAAACGGTTTTAAGTGCTCTCGAAAGTGTGGATGAGATCCTCGGGATCCTCGATCTCGAGGCCCCTCCCGTCGACCTTGAAATCCGTTCGTTGATCGAGCGAAGGGAGGCCGCAAGGAAGGACAAAAACTGGGACGAGGCCGATCGTATCCGCGAGGAGCTGAAAAGACGAGGCATTGAAATCCTGGACACCCCGAACGGACCGGTATGGAAAGGATCACAGAATGTCGCAATGGGCGGGGATGAACCCCGCCCCTACGAATAATGATTCGCATGTAGGGGAGGGGTTTATCCCCTCCCTTCTACGGATAATGATTGGAATGTCGCAGCGGGCGGGGATGTAACCCGCCCCTATCGGATATTGATTGGGATGTAGGGGCGGGGTTCAGGCTTCGCCAAGGCTACGCCCGACAGGTTATCCCTCCGTTCTACTTTTTCTCAAGGGCTTCTATCCACCCCAGAACACGGTCTTCTCCGTAAACCTCCTTCCAGGCCGCGAGGATTCTTTCAACCGGGACATCGGCAAAGGTCCCGTGATCGGTCACATATTCCATAAACTGCTGTCGTTCCAGGTTGAAGGGCTGAAACACGGAATCGTCGAAACCGTTGAATTCCAGCGGTTGGACATGGTGGCGTTCACAAAGCTCGCGGTTGAAGGCAGGTGTCGCCTTGACCCATTTCCCTTTCAGGAAAAACTCCACGTAGCCGTGAAACACGAACAGGTCGGAGCCAAGAAATTCCAGAAGCTGCCTGGTTGCAAGGTGGTTTTTGACATCCGCAAAGCCAAGCCTTGCAGGGATTCCAAGGGCTCTAGCCGCTGCACAGAGAACGGATGCCTTGCAGACGCAGTATCCCCTGCCGGCTTTCAGCACGTAGCTCGCACGGTAGTGTTCCGGCAGGTAAAACGGACAATACGGATCATACCAGATGCCGTCCCGGACCTTGTAATACAAACGGACGGCGCATTCCACCGGGTCGGCTGCGCCTTGTGCGGCCGATCGTGCAAAGTGTTGAACCATCGGGTGGTCACTGTTGATCATCGATGTGGGCTCAAGGTATTTTTCATCAACATCCTGCATGGACTCCTCCCTCGGAAAAACCCGGTCGGCGGGTGTTCGGATCGATGGTTCGGCGACGAAAATGCGCTTGACTTATAGTTACGTTGTAGCTAAAATGTAGTCACGATTTTTAAAGACGTCAACACCTAAGAGATCCCAGAATTCGGGCCGTCTGAAAAAAGTTGGCGGACGCAGCCTACATTCGGAAGTACGGTGCTTTCAATGCTGTCAAAAATAACCAACAATGAAGAAAAAGCCATGAAAAAACCGGAATCCTCCTCCGAAGGTGACAGGCACAACAAGGTGAAGCTGGAGGTCTACGGAGAGGAAATGGTTGAAAAAGTGGTCAGGTTGAGCGGTAACAGCGGCAGGGTGTATTTGCCCCCGGACTGGGTCGGCTGCCGTGTGAAAATCATTCGACTGGATTGAGATGACCTTATGATGGAAACGAAAGATACCTGTTCCATGAGAAAGCAAGGGGAAAGAAATGAGATACGCGGAAACGGGGTTTAACCTGGAGATTGATTTGTCCAGGGGGAGCATCGACAAGGTCGAAAGCGACCCGAGGGACACAGAGCGTTATCTGGGGGGGCTCGGCACCAATGCCAAGATCTTGTGGGACCGCGTTCCTCCGGAAGTGGAGCCCTTTTCTCCGGAGAATCTTTTGATATTCAGTGCGGGGCTTTTGTGTGGCACCCCGGCGGTCGGTTGCAACCGGACCATCGTGACGACGGTTTCCCCTCAAACCCGGTTCATGGCGTTTTCGATGATGGGGGGGTTCTGGGCGCCGGAGTTGAAATATGCAGGCTACGACAAGGTTGTCCTGCGGGGTAAGTCCCCCGATCTGGTCTATTTGTGGATCCACAACGACAAGGTGGAGATACGTGATGCTTCTCACCTTCACGGCAAAGGCGCGGTGGAAACGGGTGAACTTATCCGGCAGGAGTTGAAGGAACCGAATGCCCAGGTGGCGGCCATCGGTCTTGCGGGCGAAAGCAGGGTTTATTTCGCTTCGATCGAACAGGGAAGATCGAGTGCCAGTAGAGGCGGGCTGGGTGCCGTGATGGGGGATAAGGGATTGAAGGCGATCGCCGTGCGCGGAACGAAGGATGTCTATGTCGCTCGCCCGGTAGAATATATGGATTTGTGCAACCAGGTTCTCGACTACATAAAATGGCGCAATGAAAACCCTATTCCGGGGGTGATGCCGATCCTTGCGGGGTTGGGTTCCCCCCAGGAGATGCGGGTGCATGACGAGAAGTGGCACACCGAAAATTTTATGTGGGGCAACTCCCGAGTCCGAAGGAAGGGGTTCTGGACTGAAGAGGTCGAAAAGTCATGGACGGACGCCCTGGAGAGCATGCGTACCCGTTTGATCAGCTGTTACAACTGTCCGATGAAATGCGGGGCGACAATTTCCCCTCCCGGGCTCTCCACGTACATGATGAAATGTTTTTCGAAACTTACTTACACGATGGCGGCGTTTTCGGACCTTGAATTCGGGCTGAGCATCGCCCAGCGGGCCACCGAATACGGCGTGGACGCTTTTTCCTCTCCGCAGGTTATGGCGTTTGCACTGGAACTGTATGCAGACGGCATCCTGAGCGACAGTGATTTCTCGGGAATGCCGTCCGACAACGAGGGAAGATTTTACTGGCTGCTGGACAGGATTGTACGTCGCGAGGGAATAGGAGACATCCTGGCGGACGGGACCTACTGGGCCGCGAAAAGGATCGCGAAAGGGGCTGAGGCCTATGCTCACAATACGATTAAGAAGCATGAACAGCTGCCCTTGAAGCTTTCGATGCTGAATCCCATTTATTTTCTGATGTATGCGACCGGGGAGAAAATCAACATCACCCAGATTGAAGGGCAGTTTCCCCAGATGCCTTTCCCAACACGGGAACAACGGGAGGAATTCGTAAAGGACTGGTTCCAGGTGCCGGATGAAAAGTTCAAGCAATATTTCCTCGACTGGGAACTGCGCGGAGAAAACTCTTTTCCCTATTATCCGACCCCGGAGATGTGCTGCGATATCGTCGACTGGCAGGAAAAAATGCATTACATTGACGACGCTCTCGGGATGTGCGCCGGTTTGTCATCCTTTCCACTCAAGCCTCCTTATCACATTCATAACTATCCGAAATTCCTTTCCGCCGGCTCCGGCATCGAATTCGACGAAGCCAAGCTTTCAGAAGCCGTCAAACGATACCGGACCCTGGTCCGGGCCAACAATGTCAGGCGGGGTATGAGAAGAGAGGACGACAAGCCCCCTGAGAACCACTGGAAGAAAAGATTCCCGGAGCTGGAAAAGAAGCTGCTGGATACGTACTATGCATTCAAAGGCTGGAACGAGCAGGGAATTCCGACCCGGGAATCCCTGAACGAACTGGGTCTGGACTATGTTTACGACGATTTTGAAAAGCGTGGAGTTTACGAGAACAACGGCGGCAAGCCTCCTGCTGATAGTCCGGCTGAAGACGGAAAGGAGGTTTAACCGTGGGGGAGAAAAAAACGAAACGGGTCAAAACCATAAAAGTAGATGTCGACAAATGCAACGGCTGCCGGGCCTGCGAGGTCATCTGCTCCGCATTCCACGCCCAGCCGAAATACAGCAGCAACAATCCGGGCAGGGCCCGCATCAGGGTTATTCGTCACCCTCTAAAGGACATCTATGTGCCGGTTTATGCCGGTGAATACACCCCGGCGGAATGCATGGGCCGGGACAGGTACGTGATCGATGGTAAGGAATACGAGGAATGCGCATTCTGCAGGGCCTCCTGTCCGTCCAGAAGCATTTTCAAGGAACCCGATTCAGGTCTTCCGTTGAGATGCGATATGTGTGAAAGCGATCCGCCGCTGCCCGAACCGATGTGTGTTCAGTGGTGTTTGAACGATGCCCTGATTTATGAAGAACGCGAGGAGGACGTCGAGGAAGAGGAAAGACCCGGTGAGATGGAGGCGGGGATTGAAGCTCTGGCTGATAAATACGGGCTTGAGAAGATCATGGAGGCGTTGTCCCGTATGGCGGTGAAATCGTGAGGGGCCGCACCCCCGCCGGAAGGCTTACAACGCGCGGCCGGCACCCAACAGCGACCGGGAGGATGGATAAGAATCGTGGAAACGGTAACGCCTTATAAAGAAATAATCGAGCTGGTCCATGAAAACGGTGGAGAGGCCTTCAGCAGATGTTTTCAATGCGGACTGTGCGATGTCGTCTGCCCCTGGAACAGGGTCAGACAATTCAGCATGCGCAAGATCGTCCGCCAGGCGGCACTGGGTTTGACCGAAATCGAAAGTGAAGACATATGGCTCTGCACGACATGCGGTCGATGCCCGCAGCACTGCCCGAGAGACGTGAACCAGATCGAATCCGGGGTCTCCCTGCGACGGATCGCCGCCGAATACGGGGTTTTCCCGAAATCGGTCACACCGCTTAAAACCGTACGCGCAAGCCTTGTGAGCGAGGGCAATCCGCTGAATGAAGATCGCGCGAAAAGGGCGGACTGGGCCGAAGGCCTTTCTGTGGATGACTTCAGCGAGGAGAAGGAGATCCTGTATTTTACGGGGTGCTATTTCAGTTACGATCCGAGACTTAAAAAAGTGGCCAGAGCTGCAACCGGCATTTTGAAGAGGGCGGGGGTCGACTTCGGAATTCTCGGGACGCGTGAAAACTGCTGCGGAGAGAGTATCCGCAAGATCGGCGACGAGGAATTGTTTCGGCGCCTTGCAAGGGAAAACATCAAAACCTTCATTGACAACGGGGTCAGGAGAATCCTTGTTTCGTCCCCTCATTGCTATCATACCTTCAAAAATGAATACCCCGAATTTATGGTTCATTTTGAAATCGTTCACATGGCTCAATATCTAAATGAGTTGATTTGTGAAGGAAAAATAAAATTCAGCAAGGATTATCCGAAAGTGATCACCTATCATGATCCGTGTTACCTGGGCCGGCATAACGGAATCTATGACGAGCCGCGTGACGTTTTGAACAAAATACCGGGGCTTGAATTGAGAGAGATGCCGGATACCCGGGTCGACAGCCTCTGCTGTGGAGGTGGAGGCGGGCGGATCTGGATGGAAACCGCAAAAGGCGAAAGGTTTTCCGACCTTCGATTGCAACAGGCAATGGACACGGGAGCTGAGGTGCTTGCGACCTCATGCCCCTATTGCATCAATAATTTCGAGGACAGCAGGTTGACTCTGGAGGCAACCGAAAAAATGACCGTCATGGACATCACCGAGATCGTCGCGGAGGCGATTTAGGCTTTGCCAGTCAGGGGATAAATTGTGGAAAACGAATCGTCGTTGAACAGGAAAATTCGACAGCTCTGCCGGAGTCTTCGGGACGATCATTTCGGGGACGTCATGGTGGTCGGGGGTGGCATCAGCGGCATCCAGGCCTCGCTCGATCTGGCGACCGCGGGTTTCAGGGTTTACCTTGTCGAGAAATCGCCGGCAATAGGCGGTCACATGGCCCAGCTCGACAAGACCTACCCCACCAACGACTGCTCGATGTGAATCCTTTCACCGAAACTGGTCGAGGTCGGCCGGCATCCCAACATCGAGGTCCTTACCTATACCGAAGTGGAAGGTGTTCAAGGGGAGGCGGGGGACTTTCGTGTGACCCTGGTCAGAAAACCCAGGTATATCATTGAAGACAAATGCACCGGTTGCGGGACCTGTGCCGAGTACTGCCCCGTGCAATACCCGGATCGCTACAACCAGGAAATATCGAAGAACAAAGCCGTCCATATCTATTTCTCCCAGGCGATTCCGTTGATCGCCTATATCGACGAAAGCTGCCTCTACCTGAAAGAAAAGAAATGCCGCATCTGCGAAAGCGTCTGCCAGAATGATGCGATCGATTTCGGCCAGAAGGAGGAACGGCTGGAAGTGAACGTCGCGGCCGTTATCCTCTCCTCGGGTTACGAGCCCTTCGATCCCTCTGTGAAGGGAGACTACGGATACGGAAAATTTGAAAATGTCGTGACCAGCCTCGATTTCGAGCGGCTGTTGTGTGCTACGGGCCCGTATGAAGGGGAAATTCTGCGTGCTTCGGACGGCAGGCATCCAAAAAAGATCGCGTGGATTCAGTGTGTGGGCTCCCGAAGGGTTACGGCCGGAGATAACTCCTACTGCTCAGCGGTTTGTTGCAGCTACACCCAGAAGCAGGTCATTCTGGCGAAGGATCACGACCAGGATGCCGAATGCGTCATCTTTCACAACGATATCCGGTCCTACGGGAAAGATTTCGAGGCCTATTTCAAAAGGACCGAGCAATTGCCAGGCATTCGGTTTATCAGGAGCTATGTGTCGGTGACGAGAGAAATTCCGGAAACCAAAAACCTGATCGTCAGGTATTCCACTCCCGATGACGGTGTGAAAGAAGAAGCGTTCGATATGGTTGTGTTATCGGTGGGGTTGAGTCCGCCGGACGATCACCGGAAACTTGCGGAGGTTTTCGGGATCGAACTGGAATCGCACGGATTTTGTCGAAGCTCGCCGACCGACCCGG
>Ga0068714_10006440_pt1 | contig 11936 bp, 11 predicted proteins | sample MTBNYHSulfiMetaG_FD_62988 | JGI IMG/M metagenome (GOLD analysis project Ga0068714, IMG submission 62988) | Enrichment culture microbial communities from rom New York Harbor, USA that are MTBE-degrading - MTBE-NYH (New York Harbor Sulfidogenic)... | ecosystem: Environmental > Aquatic > Marine >... | reverse complement strand
ATTGAGCCACACCGATGCTGACGGTCACGAAAACCTTATCCCCAGGGGTTGGCCCGAAGACCTCCTTGCTTATTGCTTCCCTGATCCTTTCGGCTGTCACGGAACTCTCTTCCAGTTCCGTAATGGGCATCAGGACCAGGAACTCCTCTCCGCCGTAACGGAAGGCCGTATCGCTCTTCCTGATGTTGTTGATCAGGATCTGCCCGATCCTGGCAAGGACCCGGTCTCCTTCCATGTGGCCGTAAGTGTCATTGTATTGCTTGAAATCATCAAGATCTATAAGGATCAGCGACAAGGGCTGACCGTACCTTTTGGAGATCTCTATCTCTTTCTCCAGCTGGGCGAAAAAATACCTGTAATTGTAAAGCCTGGTCAGGTCATCTATGATGCTCATTTCCTGGTATCTCTTTTCGCTTTCTATAAGGGCATTCTGCATCATATTGCGCTCCGTGACATCCCTGCAAATGCAGAGGATCAGTTTCTGCCCCTTGTAGACCGTTCCGTTGGTGCTTAATTCCACATCTATTACCCTTCCGTCTTTCCTTCGATGCCTGGTCTCGAAATGGTCACCAGCGTCGCTTACAGTCCTGAGCATCTCAAGGAGATCTTCCCTGGCGTATAGGAAATCCCAGTCCCATATCGACAAACTGAAGACTTCTTCCAGAGAGTATCCGAGCATTTCGGCGAACCGTTGGTTCGCCTCATAAACACTGCCGTCAGGAAAAAGCACAACGACACCTTCTCTGGATTGATGGATCATCAGGCGCAACATGGCTATCTCATCCCGGAGTTGCAGTTCTTTCTCTTTCAAACTCTTTCTTATGACTTCCAGTTTTCTGACTCGTTCTTCGAGTTCTTCGGAGGTCGGTTTCTTTTTCATTGAACACACTCCAGAACTTTTTTTCTTGTCCCGGGTAAGTCAAGATCAGATTCTTTGGCAAGAACCATTTCTATGGTCATTGTAATTATCGTCCATTACTGACTTTTTACAACAGTATTTCTTCCTCTTCCAGATCCCGGGTTTCCTCTTCCCCCTAAAACCCGGGGATCCAGGCTCACAGGATTCAGGGTATTAGATCTGGAAGGTGACCCAACGAGAGCCGGATCAGTGTTACCCCGTTTTTTCATGCTATCCTTGCCCCATGACTGACAGCGGCTTTTTCTTCGAAGGAAATACTGACCTCAGAAGGAGAGCAGAACAACTCTCGGGCAGGGAAGATTCGCCCGAGATCCGCCAGGAATGGCTTCTCATTGCCGAGGAGGCATCCCTTGCCGGCGACTGGCTCCTTTCGGAATACGCCTACAGTAAGGGCCTGGGCCTTCGGGTCCTTTGGTGAGAACGATGTCTTCTTTCGCACAAGGAAGCCCTTTATACCGTGCAGCCAGGGGAAGGCTGACCAGGGGTGTTTTTCTCTCCCGGCCAAACCGCTTCCGCGTTGTATGTGAAACGGGAGGAGACCGGGTCGAGGCTTACCTGCCCAACCCCGGACGTCTCTGGGAACTCCTTCTTCCGGGGTCCAACCTCCTTCTTGAAAGATCAGAAGGCAACACCGACCGCAAGACAGACCACACCGTGGTAGCAGTCGAAACAGACCACGGCCCGGTCATGCTTCACACCCACAGAACGAACGACGCGGCGGAATGGCTTATCGGGCATGGGCTGATCCCTGGTTGGGAAAAAGCAAAGGTGATCCGTCGCGAGGTCGCTAACGGCAGCAGCCGTATCGACTTCCTCATGGAAGGTCCTCAGGGCCCCTTTGCCGTAGAGGTAAAATCCTGCACCCTTTTCGGGGAAAAGGTCGCGATGTTCCCAGATGCCCCTTCTGAACGGGCCTCAAGGCACATCAGACACCTGGCCGGAATGGGGTCTGCCGACAACAAACCTGGCCTGCTTATCATCGTCCATTCACGGCACCCCCGGTATTTCCTGCCCGACTTCCACACGGACCTTCAATTCGCCAGGGCGTTCCTTGAAGCCAGGGACAAACTGGAAATGAAAGTAGCCGGCATAGAATGGAACAGCGATCTTGTCCTTCAGCCACAGGCATCAATGCTGGATATACCCTGGAAGGTCCTCGAGGAAAACGTCTCTGACCGGGGCGGGTACCTCCTGATATTGGAACTTGAGAAAGAGATCTGCCTCTCTGCAGGGCGTCTTGAGAAGAAGGACTTCCCCGCCGGCTACTACTGCTATGTTGGTTCAGCAATGAAGAACCTTTCAGCAAGGATGTCGCGCCACCTTCGAAAACGCAAGAACTTCCACTGGCACATCGACTATCTCCGGGACAGGGCACTCATTCTGTCCTGCCTCCCCGTCCGGTCGGCAGGACCGTTGGAATGCGACATGGCCCAGGCCCTGAAGGAGATCGCTGACGGTTCGGTTCCCGGTTTTGGTTCTTCCGATTGCTCCTGTCCGTCACACCTCTTCAGGTTTTCCTCAAACCCTCTCAGATCGGCACCATTCATAAAAATGCTGCTGCATTTTCGTATCGACCGCTTGATGTGAAAAAACCCACAAAAACCGCAAGCTTTGAACTGCTTTGAACATCTCGCTTTGAACATCTCTCTTGCTAATCGTTGCCGTCATGACTATAATGAATCACCAATTTAAAGGAGGGGCCTAAGCCATGAATATTGTCATGCTATCTCCTCACTTTCCCCCGAACTATGACCTGTTTTCTGTCCACCTGAACAGCCTTGGTGCCACGGTCCTGGGTATCGGCGACGCCCCATCGGAAGAACTGACACCCCGTCTGCGGGAGGCCCTCACTGAGTATTTCTGGGTCGACGACATGCACATTGAGGATAAGCTTCATGGCGCGCTGCGCTTCTTTATCGACCGTTTCGGGGCCATCGACCGCCTCGAATCGCACAACGATCACTGGCTGGATTCGGACGCATTACTCAGGGAGATCTATGAAATACCCGGCCTAAAGCCAAAAGACCTTCTCTGCATGAGAAAAAAATCGCTGATGAAAGACTTTTTTGCAAGGGCAGGGGTCCGGACCCCCAGGTGGAAGATCGCGTCTACGTTGAAAGACGCAACAGCCTGGGCAAAAAAGGTCGGCTACCCCATTGTGGGCAAACCCGACAGCGGTGTCGGGGCCGCAAACACATTCAAGATCCGGAATGCCGATGATCTGAAGTCGTTCTTCTCGGCAAAACCGGAGGGAGATTTCTTAATGGAAGAATTCATCTCCGGTGTTATCTTCACCTTCGACGGCCTGACCGACCGGGATGGTCGCATAGTTTTCTGTTCCTCCCTCCGTTACAACATGGGAATGATGGAGCAGGTAAACGAACAACTGGATGTAATGTTCCACACCCTGAGGAATATCCCCGCCGACCTCGAGGAAGCAGGCAGGGAGGTAATCCGGGTATTCGATATCAGGGAACGCTTTTTTCATCTTGAATTCTTCAGGACCATGGACACGGAAGAACTGGTAGGCCTCGAGATTAACGCAAGGCCTCCTGGAGGCCCGATCCTTGACATTTACAACCATGCGTCGGAGACCGACCTGTACCTCAAGTGGGCCAGGATGATCACCGGGAACGTCGATGATCCTTGCGATATTGAAAAACACTGGCACTGCTCATTTGTAGGACGTCGCAACATCCGGCCGCATCTTCACTCTCATGGGGAAGTCATGGATCATTTCGGCCACATGGTGATACACCATGAGCCTGTCCCGGGTGTTTTTACTACCGGTATGGGGGATTACTACTACATACTAAGGTCCAGGGAATTGCAGCCCCTGAAGGAAGCGACAGATTTCATGATGGCCTGTGAAGAATGACCAATATTCTTATGACATCGGAACGGAAGATCGCGGGGTGCCGATAAGATGGAAATCGAATATCACAAATGGCAAAGCCCTGCCCTGGGGCAGGATATGGAACTTAAGGTCTACGGGTGGTACGGAAAACCCATGCTTGTTTTCCCCGCCCAGGGGAGCACCTTCCATGAATTCGAAGACACGGGGATGCTGGCTTCTGTATCAACATGGGTAGACAAAGGCAGGATCAAGATCTTTACAGTTGGGAGTTTCGACGGACGATCGTGGGCCAACGCGAGTATCCTCCCTGCCGACCGCGCAAAACGCCACCTGGATTACGACAGGTATATTATCGGGGAAGTGGTTCCATTCATTCGCAGGCATTGCGGTAATACGGATCAGAAGTTTATCGCCTGCGGGGTAAGCATGGGAGGCTACCATGCTGCAAATTTCTTCTTTAAAAATCCCGACGTCTTCGACACCATGATCTCAATGAGCGGCATCTTCCAGCTCAGCTCCCTGATCGGAGACTATTCCGACGAGACCGTCTACCTCAACTCCCCTCTCCACTACCTCCCCGACCTTGAGGATCCCCGATACCTGGAACTCTACAGAAAAAGTAATATTGTGATATCCGTAGGGCAGGGCCGATGGGAGGGACCCGCCATCGAGGACGCAAAAAATCTCGCTTCAATTCTGGATAAAAAAGGAATCAACTGCTGGCTCGATATGTGGGGCTACGACGTCGATCACGACTGGCCCTGGTGGAGGAAGATGCTGCCTTACTACCTGGAATCGCTGGGGATATAGCCAGGCAAGCAATTTAAATAAATCCAGATCACGACATCTCTCGACATCCGGAACAAACAGGTAGTGACTATTTCAGTCTAAACTGTGTTCGTATTGGATCTTTCTCCTGAACCTCAACCTATGAACTCCTCGAAACTCATGGCATGGTACTGTTCCAGGGGCTTGCCGGGCACGCCTATAGCATGGACCGGGCAGAAGGCGACGCAGCGCTGGCAGTTCTGGCACAGCTTCGGGCGTATTACCGGGGCATCATCCTCCGCTACTAACGCCCCTGCGGGACAGTTGTTTACGCAGCGCAGGCACCTTATGCAGACATTCCTGTCCACCTGGATGGGGAAAAACCTGTAAAAAAACGGGAGCGCCTTCCCGCTGGTCACGAACCAGTGCCACATGGACGGGAAAAGCGGAATTCCCCTTTTCCACCCGGCTTTGCCCGAAACAAGATCGTCGGCAAAACTCCTTGCCTTCTCCAGTCCTGCTTCGATCAGCTTGCTGTTTTTCTCAGCGGGCAAAGTTCTGTTGTTGTAGTTTGAGGGCATAATAGCGGCCAGGGAGCCCACGGGAACATACCCCTTTGACTCCACCATCCGGCGAAATTTGCCTTCCGATCCTCCCGTTGCCCCCGCGGCAGTGGTAACCATAAATATCTTCCTCCCCTTGCCTTCGGGAAGTTTCGATATGAAATCCAGCACAACCGGATAGGTCGAAAAGAAAGCCGTTGTAAAAGCAAGCCCCACCATGGAGTCATCAGAGGCCTCTTCCCCTGTCGCCCCTTCCATTCGTCGGACGTTGACCTCCCAACCTTTTTCCGAAAGCCTCTTCCCAACCTCTCTTGCTATCTTCAGGGTGTTGCCTGTTCCGGAAAAGACATAAAACTCAACCTTCATCGTTCGTCGCCTCCGTCTCCGATGAAAAACCGGCATGTTTCATTTATCCGGAAAACTCGGGCCAAGGCCTTTCGCACTTTCAGTTACCGGTCCATTCTGTCCTTATCAGGGCGCAGACCTCCCGCGACTTGCCCGTCTGCAGCCTGTGAAGGTAGACACCGTAAACATCCTCCACTTTCTTTACCTGGGAGACTATAACCTCGCCGTAACGGGCTGGCGCTCGGAAAAGGGCTTCTACCACCGCAGGCCTGGATGAACCCAGCACCTCCATGGGTATCGCCTCCAGGGCCCATTCAAGGTAACGGGCGTTGTTAACGTGTCGGTTGATGTCAAGATCGTGAAGGCGGACATTGAAAAGGATCTCGGTATCAGGATCGTCCAGCTCCGGTACCTCTGTAAAACCGGCAGGAAACTCCTCCGCCCTGTTCTTTTCATAGGACGCCGGCATCGCGGCACCAAGCCTGACGGGACGCCCCTTCTTCAGGTCCAGTACCACCCATGAGGATTCCGCGAACATGATCCTCTTGCCGCATGCGTCCTCCATGGAGAAGTTCCTCAGAGAGTAGAGATTCCGTTCCGGGCGGTACCAGGTGCGGACAGTGAGTTCCTCTCCCGCCACGGCTATCCTGCTGAAAGTAAGCCTCATCTGGTAGAGCACCCAGGTATACCCTTTTGAGATCAGATCCCTGACTCCCAGTCCCAGGCTGTCGGCGTGCTCGCCGGCAATGTCCTGGAACCGGTTGACGGCGTTCACAACCCTCATTCTTCCGTGAGCACCCACCTCTGAGTGCCCCACCCTGAAATCGATCCTGTACTCCACTTTCTATCGCCACCCTTGTATCTTTCAAAGAAAGACTTGCCGGGCCTGGAATATTTTCCCCGGGGATCTACTTGTATTCCAGTATCTTTTCGAGCAAGGGAATAACTGGAGGAAGATCGATCCTCACCGTATCCCGGATTATCCGGGTACTTACACCAAAGTATTCGTGAACCACTATATTTCTTATTCCTTTCATTTCCTGCCAGGGGATAGAGGGATGGTCAAGAATGATCTCTTCGGGGACATTGGTTGCCGCTTCACCTATGATTACGAGGTTGCGAATAACAGCATCAACGGTCTTATGGTCAGAGGCAAAATCCTCGAATACCACCATCCCCTTCGCATATCTTTCGATAGCCTGAATGGCATTAAGGATGTCATGTATGCGGACCCGCCAGTTTCTAGGCGACAAGGATGCGTTCCTCCAAGATAGAGTCTTTCATCATAGGATGCAGGGCATCAACTGTAACCATATTTACAGGACATTCAAGGATATCTTCCAGAAATCCCTGGAGCCTGACAAAAAGGAAAAGACCTGTAGAAGCTCCGGGTGTGAATTCCACAATGATGTCGACGTCGCTTCCAGATCCTGCCTCACCCCTGGCAACTGAACCAAAGACATAAAGGGCCTGGACATTAAACTCCGACAGCCTGTACTTTTCTTTAGCTATCTTTGCGGCAATTTCCTTCCTGTCCATGGTGTAACCCTCCCCGAAATATTCTACAACCTCTTGATTCTTCGCCAAACACAGGATCTCTCACGGGACGAACCGTACCCCCTGCATGGGGGCTGTATTCACCGTCAGGGAGAAGACATCCGGCCTGGAGTAGTGGCCGTCGGAATCCATAAGCAGGTGCCCTTCTGTCACAAGGTCCAGGTCCACCGTGGCGTGTATCGTCCCGCAGGCGTCAAAAAGGGGCTCGACAAGGCATGTTGAATCAGGCGATATTACCGTGCTCCCCCCCCTCTGAAGAAGTTCCCCGGGCTTGCCCATGGAAGAAAGCATCTCCCTGCCATCGGCCGTAGCCCCGGGAAGGGATCCGTAACCCTCAAGCACGTCGTCGATGGTAAGCACTGTCCCTGCCGCAAGAACAAAGCACTGCCCCTCGAAGGCGTAATGCCTGCTGGCGACCAGGTGCAGGTCCCTCACCCACGGCCACTGGGCAACGTGAACCACTTCCCTCTTCGCATGCATGGCCGCCCGGGCCAGCGGCAGCCAGTGCTCCCAGCAGATAAGCCCTCCCAGCACCCCGAAATCGGCATCGACCGAAACAAGGGTGCTCCCATCGCCCACCCCCCAGACCAGGCGCTCTGTGTAAGTGGGGGTAAGCTTCCTGTGGGTCTTGCAGGAGCCGTCGGGGGAGATGAAAAGCATGGTGTTGTAGAGGGTGCTCCCGATAAGCTCATGAGCCCCCATAACCATGTGAACGCCGGACTCGGTGGCGGCATTTACAAGGGATCCGAATTCTTCCCCCGGTATGACAAGGGAGTTCTCAACGAGCCTGCGGTAAAGCCCCCTGGCAGTGTCGTCACCCCAGATAGCCGCCCGGGGAGCGGAATCTATCCAGACCGGGTAGCCCGGGAGCCATGTCTCGGGAAAGGCCACTACCCTGGCGCCATCCCTGGCTGCTTTACGGGTCAGGCTGCAGGCTTTCTCCACGCTGGCCTTGAGGTTCAGGAAAACCGGCGTTTCCTGTATTATCGCGACGTTCAGTTTATTGTCTTGCTTTGTCATCATTGCCTCCTGTAGTCATGCGAATTGGTTTTTACAATTATATGCGTTAACAGGTTCAATGCGTTAAGAGCGAAAGGATATAATAGCGAATGATAACAAGGGGGCGAAGTACATATCATGAGATCCGGGGAAAGAGCGGAGGGAACAAAGATGCCGAAAGAGATCATCCTTGAAAAAATGACCTGGCCCCAGGTCGGAAAAGCCATTGAAGACGGATACGATACGGCAGTCTTTTCCTGCAGTGCTACGGAGCAGCACGGCCCGCACCTGCCTCTCTTTGTTGACGCCGAACACGGTGAGCGCATGGCCCTGGAAGTTGCCCGAAGGCTGGGGAAAGCCCTTGTAGCCCCATCAATAAGGGTGGGCTGTTCTGAACATCACATGGCCTTCCCAGGCACGATATCGATCCGCGCCGAAACGCTGGAAGCTCTAGCACTCGACTATTGCGAAAGCCTGTCCAGGCACGGCTTCAAAAACATTTGCATCATCCCTTCCCACGGCGGCAATTTTGCCCCGATAGCAGGGATGCTGGACCGTCTCCGTGAAGCCGTGATGCCCGGAACCTGCGTATTCGCGTTTACCGACCTGGACGGGATGATGAGGGCCTGGAGAAATGCCGTGCAAGAGGAAAGCGGACTGGGTAACAGGGTGGGAGGACACGCGGACATCGCCGAGAGTTCCATCATGATGGTGCTTCATCCTGAACTGGTCGATGAAAACATTGCCGAGCCAGGGTTTACAGACCCGGTAACGCCTGAGGTACTAGACCACATGTTCAAGATGGGATTGCAAAACCTCACCCCCAACGGCGTCATGGGCGACCCCCGGGGGATGTCGGTCCCGATCGGGCTCAGGTGTATAGACACCTTCGCGGGGATGATCTCCGATTTCTTTGCCGGCCAGATCAGGGAAGATAAAAAGGATTCCTGCTGAATCCTGTTATTTACCCTCTATTATCCTCATCAGCATGACCGTGACGTTGTCCTGGAAGGGATGCTTTTTGTCCATTACCCGCCCCACTATCAACTCCGCAAGGTTGCCCCTCCAGGGTTTCGAGGGATCGTGCTCAAGTATTTCCGTGACCTCCCGTTCAGGCATGAAGTTGTAAAGGCCATCGGTGCAGAGGAGGATCACATCCCCGTTCTTCAAAGATAGAGGTACCGCTGAGGTGTCGTATTCTTCGAGGATATCGATGCCGATGAAACTGGTCAGGGCATCCTGCATCGCGGGGGAGATCACGTCTTCAGGGTTTAATTCGCCTTTCTCGACCATCATCTGGAGTCGGGTCGCTACGTTATGGTCCCTGCTAAGGGGTTTCAACAGCCCTTCCCGGAAAAGATATACCCTGCTGTCGCCGACAGATATCCAGGAAAGGCAGTCCTTTTCCACAACTGCGGCTACAAGGGTCGTACCCACACTTCCCCGGAGGCCTGACCTGGCGGCCATCCCGAGCACGGCCTCGTTGGCGGCAAAAGCGGACCTGATCAAAGCCTTTTCCAAACTTTCGTCAGAACGCCTGTCCTCACAGGCCTCGATAAAAGACCTGACGGCCAGCACTGAAGACTCCCTGCCCAGGGGCATTCCTCCCATCCCGTCACACAAGACGGCAAGGGTCCCGGGTCCTTTGTCTGAAAACCCGAAGGCGTCCTGCTGCTCTTTCCTTTTCCCTATGTCCTGGCAACTCTCGCAGGTTACGGAAAGGATCGTGATCACACCCCTTCCCCGGGTCGGGGCACAAGAAAAAGGCCTTCAGGCTCCCGGACTTGCGGGGCCTGTTCTTTGAGATTTACTCCCTGTTGTCTTCTCCGGGCCAGCCGTTTGGCAACCTTCGTGGAAAGCAGGTCCAGGTCTATGGTCCTGCCGATGCGTTTCAATTCCAGCCGGTCCGCGTCCCACAGACATCCCGTGAAGGGATCTGAGGTTACCTCTCCGTCGGCGTGACCGGCGATCGCTTCGCAAATACGGTCCACATCAAGATGGGAGTAGAACCTTTCTATCAATCCACGGGCCAGGACTTCCGAATCACGGGCGTGGTCAATATCGTTTTTATCGTTCCTCCTGGCGCAGTCGTGAAGGAACCCCATCACGATTGCCGACTCCACGTCCTCACCCACGGCATTTGCCAGCCTCCCCGACAGGATCGCCACCCTTCTCAAATGCGAGATCCCGTGAAGGACCAGTCCCCCGCATGTACAGAAAGGGGCCAGCAGGATCTCGGCATCTTTTACCATGACAATTATCTTATCTTTCTTCATCTTCGTTCCTTCCTGTTTTGGGAGATGACCTTGTTTCAAACAAAAGCATGCATTCTTATCATACCGTCCGAAAGCCGCAACAGCCAGTACTCAGAACCACTCACAACATACGAGTAGACTTTTCGCTTCCACACCGGTTATCAGTTCCCGTAAAGCACGTGGAATGGGAACGGAAAATACCCTGACTAAAACGTTGCGGATCCTGGCCATTCATTTTTCAAACTGTTTCAGCCTTAATGGGGATTGTGTCAAAGGGAGCAATTCAGGCATGAACCAAAATAACAGGGGAGAGGGTCACCCCCGGGAAGATCCTTTTCTCCCGTTGTTGGTTCCCCTCTCCCGTTATTTATGGACCACTGTTAAAAAAGCCCATCTCAGCCCTTGTTCTTCAGAGCTCATTATTTAACTTGACTGGAGGTTTTCACCTCAAAAGAGGAGATCTTATCCCCAAACCTAGCAGAACGAATATCCTCAACACACTGGACATCGATACAAGCCTCCTCAGGCAACTCTTCGGGTAAACTCCGGGGCTAATATTGCGAATTATACGCCTGAAAAGATCCAAACAGCCCTCGAGCCCGACTGGTATCTTGAGTCAGGGGAATTGCATGATCACACTAAGTCTTCTTGCTCAATAGAACAGATGGCAGGAACCACTTGATTTTCATTGACATTTCGTGTGAACTGCCGGAAACTTGATTCTAGAATATTGAATGAAAGGAGGTTAGGCAATGAATAGACTGAAAAGGGTCGAGGATATCGATTTCGAGGCCGCTAAAGCTATCAAGGGCGGTAAAACATGTGACTGCAGCTGCGACTGTACTTGCGCTATCGACACTGTGACCGATGACACTATGACTTCCACCAGGGATTCGAATATGCTGAGCACCTATGCCAGCTGAGCGGTCGGGTAAATATAAAAAACTCAATACCTCCTGGTGCTTTCAGAATTTCCCCGTGAGCGCCGGGAGGCAGTTTTTTACCTTGCCGGAGGATCCTGAATGAATTGGCCGTCCTGAATATGATCCGATCCTGATGCTGAGAGGCATACTAAATGTTAAGCGATACCGCGATCAGCTATTTTGAAAAAGAATACCCTCTGGTCAAACTTTTTAAACAGGACGGCAAGAATGTCATCTACGACGCAAAACCCCATTTTGCCTTCATCCTGTCCGATGAAGAACTTGCGGTACTCCTGGATGTTCTGGAAAGCGAAGAAAATGGTGATACAGCAGACATTAATTTCCCTTCCCCAAGCCCTGAAAACAGCAGGGACCTTCGCCTTAAATTCATGGAGATGATCAGAAACGGCGTCTTCATCAAGGGCCCCCTTGAAGAGATATCGCCTGTCGACCGGGACAGGATCAAGGACCAGCTGAATTATTACGACGAGAATATCCTGCTGAGGAAGTTCTGCCTGGAAGTCACGGAGAACTGCAATTTCCGATGCACATACTGCAAAAGGACGATAGCTGCCGCATCCGGAGGCCATTATTCGACCGACCTGAGCGAGGAAAACGCGTTTATGGGGATCCGGTACTACTTCGGGAAATACACTTCGTTTTTTGCCGGGTTGTCCGAAGAGAAAAAGAAACTGCTGCTGCATGTCGTACCTCCCGGCCTTTCGTGGAACGGCGGCGAACCGTTCCTGA
>Ga0068714_10006439_pt1 | contig 11938 bp, 11 predicted proteins | sample MTBNYHSulfiMetaG_FD_62988 | JGI IMG/M metagenome (GOLD analysis project Ga0068714, IMG submission 62988) | Enrichment culture microbial communities from rom New York Harbor, USA that are MTBE-degrading - MTBE-NYH (New York Harbor Sulfidogenic)... | ecosystem: Environmental > Aquatic > Marine >... | reverse complement strand
GCCGTGATGAACTTGACGCCCTTCTTGACTTGGTCGACCTCGAGCTCCAGCCCATACGCCAACTGCCGGGCCTGATAGGCCTGAAGGCCGAGCAGCGGGTCCACGAAGACTTTCAGAATCTTCTCCGGCGACTCGGCCGCCACCTGCTCGATCTCCATACCCCCGGCGACACTGGCCATGATGACCGGCCGCTCGCTGGAACGGTCAATGACAATCCCCAGGTAGAGCTCCCGCGCGATGTCGAGACCCTGCTCGACAAGGACCTTCTTGACCTCTTTGCCCTGCGGCCCGGTCTGATGGGTTACCAGGTTCATCCCCAGCATGGCCTCGGCGATCTGCCGTGCCTCTTCAGGACTCTTGGCCAGCTTGACCCCGCCGCCTTTGCCGCGTCCCCCGGCATGAATCTGCGCTTTCACCACGACCGGCGTTGTTCCCAGCTCGCGCGCAATGGCCTCCGCGTCGGCGGCGGAAAAGGCCACTCGACCCTCCGGAAGCACCACCCCATACTGCTTCAAGATCGCCTTCGCCTGGTATTCATGAATCTTCATGTGCATCCTCAGCGATTTAGGATTTTGAAAAGGATAGACAGACTAGTGTGAGTCTAACAGCCACTGCACGTAATTTCAACAAAGGAGAGAGAGGACTTGAATAAACAGTTAGGCTTGAAAATCTAGAAACGATCTGAATATAAGTGCTAATACCCTGTATTGTAAAGGTTTAGAATCAACAAACTCCCTCCCTATATCAACGTAGAATCAGACCTTAACTTGATGAAAGTTGCCTCAAGCATTAAACCCGCTTGGCTCACCCTTTTTCTCAACCAACCGCCGCGCGCTGCCCTTATCCATTGCAGGCATAGGCGAGACCAGCCTGCCAGCAGGCATTGCAAACCCCTTATGCCCTTCCTCTTTGAGGGGAATCAGTAGGAATACCGCCAACGAAGCTCTCAATCGGAAAGGCACGAAGACAAAGAATCAACCTTGGGTGAACAGACCGCAGATCCCTGGCCCCCGGCGCTTGAATCATCATAATGAACCGCATTGCCGGGGTTGACGCCCCATCCATCAGGAGGAGTCAGCCGGATGAATCAGCCATCCGAGTCCACATTCAATTTCAACTCTTGCCCCACAAGAAAGTTGAGAGTTCCCATTGTCCGGTTGTTCGATCATTATAACCACCGGCCCGCCGACCGCTCGCCTTGCGGTCAAAGGGTCCTTCGCTCAACCGGATTTTCTAATGACTTCGAATCGAAGGGTGGACTTGCAGCACCCATGGTGCTCACTCGCAAGGGCCTAAGGAGCGCCGGAGTTCTAACCTCGCCTTATTATCTTCCCTTCTCTCCAACGTAAGGCGCAACAGAGCCGATAAAGGGAGAAGCAGAAAGCGGTTCACGCTGCGATCTGCTTTCCCCTCTCGCGATCATGAGGAATTGGCTAAGTGTTCAGAAGAATAGGGCAATGGAATTGATGATAGACTGGCAAGCTTAAGATATCATATTAAACTTAAGATCTTTTACCCGTGAAAATATAGGCTTAGACCTCAGATGCTATCATCAATTATAGGGTCTGATTAGAGCATAAACCTCAAACACATATAGGCCTCGGCCGCTTCGACCGAGATTTCCTTGCCCCGAGAATAGGCCATATGTTTGACGTTTTCGGGGCTGCTGTGATGAATGGAGGGACGGCGCTGGCTGGCATGGAGGCAAACCGCTTGAACCTTGATGTCGAGGAATGCCGAGATATCCACATAGAAATTGGGGTGAAACTTCTCGCGTTCCAGACTCCAGAACAGGGCGGTGTTATCGTAGGCCAAAACGATGGGTTGAAAGGCTTTGCGCTTCGGAAGGCCGGGGCGACAGGCGGTATGGGCGGCCCGGAAAACCGCCTCATGATCCTGATTGTAGGAGATGGCCGGGATGGCCACCATCGTGGGCTGAACCCGGTCCATCGCCAAGCGGCCGTCCCGCTCCAGCAGTTCAATGAGTTGCCTTCGAGGCACCTGGTCCAGGCGCTCGTGCAACTCGTCCTCCTCGAAGAGAATGTCGTAGTCATCCACCTCGAGTAGCTCCATCACCCGGGCCAATTCCGCCTTTCGCTCCTCTCCCCTGACAAAGTGATACTGCTCCTCGTCCCCATAGTGCTGCAAGTCGCCGACCGAGGTCACCACCACAAAAACCTGCCCGCCGAGCTTTTTGATCCGGGCCATCGTCCCGGCGCAGCCGAAGGATTCATCGTCCGCGTGGGGAGCAATGACCAGCAGACGCTGCCGAGACAGAAACTCATCGGAAGCCAGCGAATAATCCTGCATCCATCCCTCTCCCTAGACAGAGCCGGACCGGGGCGAATCAATAATGAGCGTCACAGGCCCCTGATTGACCAGGTCAACTCTCATCAGAGCGCCGAACTCGCCGTGGCGAACCTCCAGCCCGCTCTGCGACAGCTCCCGGATAAACATCTCGTACAGGGGAATGGCCTCGGCGGGAGGCGCCGCTTGATCGAAGCCCGGCCGACGCCCTTTTCGGCAGTCGCCATAAAGCGTGAACTGGGAGATGACCAACAGCGCGCCCTGGACCTCCTCCACCGAGCGGTTCAATTTGCGCGCTTCATCCTCAAAGATGCGCACCCCGAGGATCTTCTTCGCCAGCCAGCAGGCATCCTCCTCGGTGTCCCCCTTGCGCACCCCCAGAAGAATCAAAAGCCCCCGGCCGATTCCGACCCGAGGCTTCGATTCGACGCTCACTCCAGCCTCTGAAACGCGTTGGATGACAGCCCGCATCGCCCTGCTGAAAAAGCCCCCTACGCGCCCGGTTTCTTCTCACCGCCCGCTTTGCCTTGCACCGCCTGCACATACCGCATCCGAAGGTCATACAGGGCGTTGGCCAGCACACCCGCCTCTTCTTCAGTCAGGTTGCCTTTGGTCTTCTGCTCCAACATCGCCAGGATCTCGATGGCATGTTGCGCGGCGGGAAGGCTCTTCTCCACCTTGCCCGTCATCGGGTTCGGCACGATACCCAACTGAATCAAGGCCTGGCTGCTCATTAAATAGACAAATTCCTGGAAGGAAACCTGGTCGCCTTTCGCCTTTCCCATCTGCTCAGCGGCGGAGCGAAACTTTTCGGAAGCATCCTTTTCGAGGTTATCGGCCATGATCCAGCCCCAAGGAATCACACCTGCGGGTCTCTGCCCGACACCGACCCTTTATCCCTTGAGCGATCTTTGTATCACATCGAATCCCGCCGAGTCAACCCTGCCTGCCGACCTCCGAGACCTTGACAACTCGGCGGACCGTTCGTATGGTTTCCCTCTTCGAAAGGGTGCACACCAGCCCTTCTCCGGAAAGGAGAAATCATGCTCGTTCACCGCCCGCGCCGGTTGCGCCGCACGGAGAAACTGCGCCTCTTGGTTCGTGAGAACCGGGTCACGCCGAACGACCTGGTTTACCCGGTCTTTGTAACTCACGAGAAGTCCGCACGCCGGGAGATCACCTCCATGCCCGGATGTTTTCATGTCGGGGTGGACCGCATCGGAGAAGTCGCCGAGCAGGTCGCCGCCGCGGGCCTCCCTGCCCTGCTCCTGTTCGGGATTCCGGCCGCCAAAGATGAGCTCGGCTCGGGCGCTTACGACGAGCAGGGCGTCGTTCAACAGGCGGTGCGGGCTATCAAAGCCGCGCGGAGCGATCTGCTGGTCATCACCGACGTCTGCCTTTGCGAATACACCTCGCACGGCCACTGCGGCCAACTGAAAGGGGACACTGTAGCCAACGATCCGACCGTTTCCCTCCTGAGCCGGGTGGCGCTCTCGCACGCCCGGGCCGGGGCCGATATGGTCGCGCCTTCCGATATGATGGACGGCCGGGTGGCCGCCATCCGCAGCGCTCTGGACCGGGAGGGCTTTGAGGATGTCGTGATCTTATCCTACGCGGCCAAGTACGCTTCCGCCTTCTACGGCCCTTTCCGCGAGGCGGCCGGGAGCGCGCCTGCTTTCGGCGACCGGCGCAGCTATCAGATGGACCCCGCCAATCTCCGGGAGGCGATGCGCGAGATTCAGCTCGACCTGGACGAGGGGGCCGATATCGTGATGGTCAAGCCGGGGCTGGCTTATCTTGACGTGGTGCGGGAAGCCCGCCGACGCTTCGACGCCCCGCTGGCGGTCTATAACGTCAGTGGGGAGTACTCGATGGTTAAGGCGGCGGCGGCTCAGGGGTGGGTTGATGAGAGGGGGATTGTTCTGGAGCTTCTGACCGCGTTCAAGCGCGCCGGCGCCGACCTGATCCTCACCTATCACGCCTTGGATGCCGCTCGGTGGCTAAGAGAAGGGTGACGCGAGCGCCAGGCTCGCCGGATGCTGGTCCAAGCTCGGCTGTTTCGGCCTGACCCCGCAGCGGCGGGCGGAAGATTCCGGGGCGGCCGCCGTCTTCTGTAAACTTCCGACTTGCCCCTAAAAAGAAGTGTGCCTGCTGGAGAAAAGGGGGGCCAGTTTCTCCGAGACAGGCACAGTTCAAAGGCCAAAGCGTCCAATGGCCCTTCAAAACAGAATTACCAACCAACTATATCTCTCATACAGGATCGATGTCAAGCGAATAATATGCCAAAGGCATCATGCTATTTCTAAGATGAAGAATAGAGCTTTAACTCTTTAAGAATCAGCTTGTTATAGTATGTTCATTTGACATCATGGACCGCCTTTGATCGGGAGATATTCAGAAGTTTTGCACACAAGGTGCAGGCGCTTGCCCAGAAACAGCGGCGATCCGCAGTCGGTATGATTCTGCCCGCGAAAGATCCCTTTCCGTCGTCAAGCGGGGCTTTGGGGGTGAGGCAATCCTTTCCCGGCGGGATGCTAGTCAAACCGCTGGAGGTCCTTGAGCGATACCCGGCAGCGGGCCTGGATCCAGCGGCGCTTTCGAAGCATCGTCGGCAGCCTCCGCAACAAGTGATAATACGCTCCCAGCATGTGGGGCTGCTTCAGCACTAAGCGAAGACTTCGCCCCAGCTCATAGAACAGAGCCGGCAAGATGTAGGGGGCCAAAGCGCCTGCTCGCTCGTTCTTCAGATAGCAGAAGTACCGATTGGCGTAAGCACGGCGCTGCAACCAGCCCGGGCGGTTCGAGGGGCCTTTGCGGTCGTGCCAGGCGATTGCTTCAGGAACAAAGACCGATTCCCAGCCGAACAGCCGCAAGCGCCACGCCAGGTCCACATCCTCATAGTAGGCAAAGAAGTCTTCGTCAAACACTTCCGCCTCCAGGCTTGCCTCCGCCAACGCTTCCCGGCGGTACAAAGCCACCGCCCCGGTCGGGCCGAAGATCTCTTCCCGGTCGGCCGCGTCAAACTGTCCCTGATCCGGTTGGCCCTCGCCCCGGTCGGCCGGCGAGAAGCGCCGCTTGTGAAGACACAGCCCGGTCGAGTCGAGGGTGCGGCCGTCCGCGCGGTAGATCTTCGGGCTGGCCGAGCCGATCATGGACTCTTCCAGTACCCGCCTCATCAGCTTCTCGACACACTCCGCAGCCAGGCGGGCATCCGTGTTAAGCAGGAGAACCCAGGCTCCGCCGCACCGGGCGATGCCCTGATTATTCGCTGCCGCGAAGCCCCGATTGTCCCGATTTTCGACGAGGATCAGATCCTCTTGGCGGCGAAGAAAATTCACCGAGCCGTCCGTGGAGCCGTTGTCCACGACCAGCAGCTCAAGGGGTTCGTAGATCTGGGCGCGTACCGAATCGAGGCAGGCGGGCAAATCGTCGGCCCCGTTCCAGTTCACGACAATGACGGAAACCAAGGGAGGCGTGAAGCCGGAGGAGGAATTCAGCTCCATGGGGTTCGTTTTCTCAGAGCGCCTCGGGGCCGGCCTCCCCGGTGCGGATCCGGTAAGCCTGCTCCAGGGAATAGACGAAGATTTTTCCGTCGCCGATATTGCCCGTGCGGGCTGCTCGAAGCAGCGCCTCAACGACCGGCTCCAACTGCTCTTCGCGAACGACCACCTCGACCTTGAGCTTGGGCAGCAGGTCCACCACGTATTCGCTGCCCCGGAACAGTTCCTGGTGGCCTTTCTGCCGGCCGAAGCCCCGCACCTCGGTGATAGTCAGGCCGACGACCCCCGCCTCGGCCAAGGCGTCCTTGACTTCGTCCAGCTTGAAGGGTTTGATAATGGCCTCAACCTTTTTCATAAACCCAACTCTCGGCGGGCGGCGCCTCAGGCCAGCTCCAGGCTGTCCCGCCCTTGTTCCTTGGCTCGAAAGAGCGCTTTGTCGGCCTTCTGGACCAGCCCGTCGAAGTCGTCGGCGTCCGCCGGGCAGGTCGCGATGCCCGCGCTGATGGTCAACACCGCCTTTTCCCCCGCGGGGGAGGTATAGCCGAAATGGCGTTCCCGGATCGATTGCTGAATCCGGCGAATCATCGGAATCGCTTCTTCCTTGGAGGTTTCCGGCAGAATGATGGCGAACTCCTCCCCGCCGTAGCGGACCACCATATCATTTTCCCGCACAACCGAGCGAAGAATGTTCGCGATGGTCTTGAGAACCTCATTCCCGGCCAAGTGTCCAAGAGCGTCATTATAGTACTTGAAGTGGTCGAGATCCAGCATGACCAGGCTCAGGAGGCGACCGTAGCGAACCGAGCGGCTGATTTCCGTCGTGAGCACATTGACAAAGAAGCGATAGTTGTTCAGCCCGGTGAGGTAATCTTTGATCGTCGGTTCCTGAAGTTCCCGGGTGGCCTCTTCCACCTGTTGTTCGAGCTGTTCGTTTTGCCGGCCGAGCTCCTGAACCAGCCGGGCGTTTTCCAGCGCCAGGGCGTTTTTCCGCAGGGCGTTTTGCACCGAACGCTCCAACCGCTCCAGGTTAATCGGCTTCTCCAGGTAATCGAACACCTTTTCGCGCAGGGCCGCCAGAGAGCTGTTGATGGATGCGTAACCGGTAATCATAATCACTTCGCAGTGGGGGGCTTTCTGTTTGGCCTGGCGCAAGACTTCCAGGCCGTCCACCGGGCGCATACGCAGATCGGTCACCACGACGTTGCATCCGCTCTGATCGATCCACTCCAGAGCCTTCGCCCCGCTGGCGCACCCGGCCACCTCGAAGGGGGAATCCTCGAAGTAGTCGCAGATGAGCTCCAGCACTTCGGACTCATCATCCACCACGACAACCCGAGGTCTTGTAGCATTCATGGCATCTATCCCTCGCGCAACGCCGGCGTGTAGAACACGATTTGGTTGCGCCCCATTGACTTGGCCCGGTACAGCGCCAGGTCGGCCGCCTCGTTCAGCGCCTTGGCGTCCTGCGCGTCTTCGGGGCAGGCCGCCAAGCCGCAGCTGAGCGTAATGGTCTTCGGTCCCTCCGGGCTGCGGACCGCCAAGTCGAGGTCCCGAACGCGCCGGCAGACGCGCGCGATGTTTGTCCGCGCCCGCCCCTTGGGCGTCTCGGGCAGCAGAATGGCGAACTCCTCCCCGCCGTAGCGAAAGAGAATATCCACCTCGCGCAGGGTTGCGCGCATCCGCTCGGCGATGCGGCGCAGCGCTTCATTGCCTTGAACATGTCCATAGTCGTCGTTGTAATGCTTGAAATAATCCAGGTCGAGCATGGCCAGCGTGACCGGCCGGCCGTAACGAATCGCCCGGCTGACTTCGGTCTGGATCACTTCCGAGAAGTAGCGATAGTTATGCAGCCCCGTCAGCGCGTCCACCGTGGCCAACTGCTTCAGTTCCCGGGACACGTCCTGGATGCGCTCCCGAAGAATCTCGTGCTGCCGGTTCAGTCGGGAGATGATTCGCTCGTTCTCCCGGGCCAGCTGGTACTGTTCGAGGGCATTCTTCACCGTCCGGATGAGCCGATCCAAATCAAAGGGTTTCTCCAGGTAATCGAACACATGGTAGCGAATTGCTTCCAGGGTGCTTTCCAGGGAGGCATGGGCGGTGACGACAATCACTTCGGTCAGGGGATTTGCGGCCTTCACTGTCTCAATGATTCGTTCCCCTCGGACGGGGGACATAATCAGATCAACCAGGACAACAGCAAATTCCTGCCTTTGAATCCATTCCAGGGCTTCCGTCCCTTGGGTCGTTCCCCGGGCGGCGTACCCCTCGTCCGAGAGCACTTCGAGCAACATCCGCAGTGTTTCGGGTTCATCGTCAATGACCAGAATCGGATCCAACTCTTTCATCCTCATTCGCTGCCTGTCTGAAGAAAGTAAGCCACTTAATTCTCGGGTGTCAAGACCACGGTCGTAATTGGTTCAGGCAACTCTTTCGGCCCCAATTCCAGCGTGGTCTGGGGCACGCGCCGCACCCGGCTTTGCCCGGCCAGAAAGGCGTCGACGGGGGCCAGATCCATCGCGACTTTCGCCGTCTTAAAGTGCATGGGAACCACCAGGTTAGGCCGGAGCTGTCGGCAGATTTCCCAGGCGGTCGCCCCGTCAATCGTGTATCGCCCCCCGACGGGAATCAGCAGGATTTGAGTCCCTTCGAGGCGCTCCTGCTGGCGCTCGGACAACGGATGCCCGACGTCCCCCAGATGGGCGATCCGCAGGCCGTCCAGCTCGAAGCAAAACGCCCGCACGCCGCCCCGCAGGCGCCCTTGCTGGTCGTCGTGCGCCAGCTCGACCGTCTCGAACGCGACTCCTCCGGCCACCGCCTCCCCCCGCACGACCAGCGGCCGGCCCGGAAGACTCTGCACCCCGGCATGATCGGGGTGATCATGCGTCACCAGAACGATATCCGCCTGCTCGGTCACCGGGCGATAACCGATCGCGCCGTCATAAGCGCCCGCCCGGTAGGGGTCGATGAGGATACGCAGCCGCGGGCGGCTCGCCTCGAAGAGAAAACACGAGTGTCCCAACCATTTGATCTTCATTCAGCCGTGCTATCGAATCCGGAGACTAAGCGACGGGTTTCATCATTCCAATGAAACCCGCCGCTGGAGTTCTCCTCTTCTTCCCCACCCTACTTGTGGCCGAGCAAGGCGATGTTCTCTTTGTAGATCTTGGCGGACTTCTGTAGAGCCGCCAACTCATCATTGTTCAGCTCGAGTTCCACAACCTGCTCCACACCACCGCCTCCAAGAATGCAAGGGCAGCCGATGTAGACGTCCTGGATACCGTATTCGCCGCTGAGGTAGACCGAGCAGGGCATCATCCGGTGAGTGCCCTGGAGAACTGCTTCGACCATGTTGGCGGTCGCCGCCGCCGGAGCGTAATAGGCGCTGCCGGTCTTCAGCAGGGCGACGATCTCTCCCCCGCCTTTGCGGGTCCGCTCGACGATGGCGTCCATCCGGTCCTTCGGGATCAGTTCCGTTGCGGCAATTCCGGCGACCGTTGTAAAGCGGGGCAGCGGGACCATGCTGTCGCCGTGGCCGCCGAGCACCATCGCGGAAATCTCGCGCACCGAGGTGTTCAGCTCCATCGCCAGGAACGCAGCAAAGCGGGAGCGGTCCAGAATGCCCGCCTGGCCGAAGACCCGCTTGGGCGGAAGCCCGGTCAGCTTGTAAGCGTGGTAGGTCATCACATCAATGGGGTTGGTCACCATCAGGATCTTCGCCTCGGGTGAATGCTGGATCGCCCGGGTGATACATTCCTTCACGATGTCGGCGTTCGCCTGCTGGAGGTCTTCCCGGCTCATGCCCGGCTTGCGCGCCAGACCGGCCGTCATCACGATGATATCGCTGCCGGCCGTGTCGGCATAATCATTCGTGCCCGTCACCATCGCGTCAAAACCCAGAGGCCCGCCGGCCTGGGTAATGTCGAGCGCTTTGCCCTGCGGCATGCCCTCGACAATGTCGATCAGGATCACGTCCGCCAGGTTCTGCATCGCAATATACTGGGCGCACGTCGCGCCGACGTTGCCCGCTCCAATGACTGTCACCCTGTTTTTCATTTTCCCCTCCTTGCCCTCTGTGTAGTGATGGTCACCTCTTCGTGCCCCGGGACGACGCCCGGATTATTCCATGTTCTTTATGATCGCCTGTCCGAACTCGGAGCATTTCAACAGCTTCGCCCCTTCCATCTGGCGTTCGAGGTCGTAGGTCACTGTTTTCTTTTGAATGGCGTTTTCGATACCCCGGACAATGAGGTCAGCCGCCTCCGACCAGCCCAGGTACTGTAACATCATGACGCCTGAAAGAATCAACGAGCTGGGGTTGACCTTGTCCATGCCGGTGTATTTGGGCGCGGTGCCATGCGTCGCCTCGAACAGGGCGACTTCGTCGCCGATGTTCGCCCCCGGGGCCAGCCCCAGGCCGCCGACTTGGGCCGCGCAGGCGTCCGACAAGTAGTCGCCGTTCAGGTTGGGCGTCGCCAGCACGTTATATTCGTCCGGCCGCAGCAGGACCTGCTGGAAGGTCTGGTCAGCAATGCGGTCCTTGATGAGAATCTTCCCCTCGGGCATCTTGCCGTTGTACCCGTCCCACAGCTCAGCTTCACTCACCAGCTGCTCGCGGAACTCCTCCCGGGCCAATTCATAGCCCCAATCCCGGAAAGCACCCTCGGTGAATTTCATAATGTTTCCCTTGTGGACCAGGGTGACCGTGGGCAGCTTCTGCTGAATGGCATGCTGAATCGCTTTTCGGATCAAGCGCTTGGAGCCGGTAATGCTGATCGGCTTGATGCCGACGCCGCTGTCCTTGCGGATGGGCTTCCCCGCCTTCTTCGAGATAAACTCGATCACTTCGGCCGCTTCGGGCGTGCCCTGCTCGAACTCGATGCCGGCGTAGACGTCCTCAGTGTTCTCCCGGAAAATGACCACGTTGAGCTTCTCCGGGTGCTTGACCGGGCAGGGGACGCCCTTAAACCAGCGCACGGGACGCACACAAGCGTAAAGGTCGAGGTTCTGGCGCAAGCCGACGTTGAGGGACCGAAAGCGCGGGGTAACCCACTCCGAGCCGCATTTCACGCACTTCTCGGGCCGACCCTGTCCCGGCTCGCCCTGCTCCTGCGCGCAGACCAGGCAGACGTAAGGGAAGCCTCCGACCGGCGTGGTCAGCGGCCCCTTGATGGCCACTTTGTACTCAGTGATTGCTTTCAGGGTCTCTTCGGGGAGCACCTTGTCGTTTCCATAGGTCTTCAGGGCCGACAGTCCGGCGTGGATTTCAAACCAGACGATCCTCTTCTTACCCCCGTAGGCTTTCTGGACGGCGGCGTCCAGGACCATCTGCGTCGCCCGCCAGATGTCCGGCCCTGTTCCATCTCCCCGGATAAATGGAATGATCGGATCATCCGGAACCTTCACCTGCCCCCTATGGACCTCAATCCGACCGCCTTCCTCCGGTATCTTCAGTCTCTCAAACATGGCTTGATGATTCCCCCTCCTTTGGATTTGCGGCAGCGTGGCCGCAGCCTCCGCTCGTGCATGTTGTAAGTAACTGATATACAATAGGTTAACCAGCCCAGCCTAAGACTACGCTCGAAGTATCTGGCCGAGATATCACTGCCGCCTGTTTTTGTGCCGGGCAACAACAAAGGCCTGACTTGCGGAGTGAGCATTTGATAGGCCGAGACACTTCGACGCAGTTTAGTTCGCCATCATAGGTGAAATCCGTCCTCGGTGCAAGCGAAATGCGCCGGCCGCACCCTGTCGTCGAATTCCTCACCAACAATATCCGGTCTATCCTCCAATGTGAGCTTCTCACCTCGCTGAAACGTCCCTATAGTTGGGCCTTGCAGTCGGCTCATCTGAAAGGGGAGGCGGGTTGGACGACCGAAACTTGGCGGCCGCGGCGGCGAGGGGGGACCAGGAGGCGTTCACGGCGCTGGTAATGCGCTATCGGCGCTATGTTTACACCATTGCGTACAAAATCGTCCTTCACGAGGAAGATGCCTTGGACATCTCGCAGAATGTTTTTCTCCGGTTGTCGGAGCGCGTGGGCCAGTACGACGGCCGGGGAGCATTTCGCTCCTGGTTGGCGACGATGACCGCCCGCGAGGCGCTCGACCATCGCCGGAGAACCGGCCGCCGGG
>Ga0068714_10006438_pt1 | contig 11939 bp, 12 predicted proteins | sample MTBNYHSulfiMetaG_FD_62988 | JGI IMG/M metagenome (GOLD analysis project Ga0068714, IMG submission 62988) | Enrichment culture microbial communities from rom New York Harbor, USA that are MTBE-degrading - MTBE-NYH (New York Harbor Sulfidogenic)... | ecosystem: Environmental > Aquatic > Marine >... | reverse complement strand
CAGGCCGAACATCTCCAGGGCTTGGGCGGCCTCCTCCCTGATCCCGGCCTCCTCGGACTTGGTCCCCAGGCGGAACATGGACCGGCCGAAGCCGGCCTTGGAGCGGAGGTGGCAGCCGACCATGACGTTCTCCAGGACGGTCATGTTGCCGAAGACCTGGAGGTTCTGGAAGGTCCGGGCCAGCCCCAGCCGGGCCACCCGGTGGGGGGGCAGCCCCTGGATGGACCGCCCCCCGAACTCCACCTCCCCGGAGGAGGGGCGGTAGACCCCGGAGATGACGTTGATGGCCGTGGTCTTGCCGGCCCCGTTGGGCCCGATCAGGGCGGTGATGGTCCCCTCCTCCACCCCGAAGGAGACCCGGGCCAGGGCCATCACCCCGCCGAAGCGGACCTGGACCTGGGAGAGGCTCAAGAGGGGGGCTGAAGGGGCGGTCTTAGTCATGCCCGGCCGGCCTCCTTCCGCCTTGGCCTCAATCCCTGGGAGAGGAGGATGAACAGCCCCTGGGGGGAGAAGATGAGGATGATCACCAGCAGGCCGCCGTAGATGACCTCCTTCCACTCGTCGAAGAAGGCCAGGACCTGGGGCAGGGGGGTGAGGATGATGGCCCCCATCAGGGAGCCCCAGACCGAGCCCATCCCGCCGATGATGACCATGGTCACCAGCTCCACGGAGAAGAAGACGTCGAAGGTCTTGGGGCTGATGAAGCTCAGGTAGTGGGCGTAGAGGGAGCCGGCCAGGGAGGCGTAGAGGGCCGAGAGAACGAAGACCGCCGCCTTGAACCGGGCCACGTTCACCCCCAGGGTGGCGGCGGCCACCGGCGAGCCGTGAATGGCCCGCAAGGCCCGCCCGACCCGGGAGTCCACCAGGTTGAGGGCCAGGACCAGGCCGGCCAGGGTGAAGAACCAGATCAGGAAGTACCATCTCAGGTCGCTGTCAAAGGCGAAGCCGCCCAGGGTCAGGGTGGGGATGCCGGGAAAGCCGGAGGGGCCGCCGGTCAGGTCGTCCCACTGGACGATGACGATGTTGACGATCAGGTTGAAGCCCAGGGTGGCCATGACCAGGTAGTTGCCGGCCAGCTTCAGGGTAGGGACCCCGATCAGGAAGGCCACCAGGCCGGTCAGGGCCATGGCCAGGAGGATGGTCGGCCAGGGGGGGAAGCCGAAGGAGCCGGTCAGAAGCCCGGAGAGGTAGGCCCCCAGGGAGTAGAAGGCGGCGTGGCCCAGGGAGATCTGGCCGGTGTAGCCCACCAGGAGGTTGAGGCCGATGACGATCATCGAGTTGAGGCCGATGATGCAGAGGATGTTGACGTAGTAGGGGTTGGTGACCACCAGGGGCAGCCCGGCCACCACGGCGGTGAGGACCCCCAGGCCCAGCCTCCAGGGCCAGTGCCGGCCCATCAGACCCGCTCCCCGGCCCCGGTCCCCAGGAGCCCGGAGGGCCTTAGGAAGAGGACCAGGAGAAGGATGACAAAGGCGATGACGTCCTTGTAGGTGGAGGAGATCAGGCCGGCCCCCAGGGACTCCACCACCCCCAGGGTCAGGCCGCCCAGGATGGCCCCCAGGAAGTTGCCGTAGCCGCCCAGGACCGCGGCGGCGAAGCCCTTGAGGCCGATCATGACCCCCACGTCGTAGGCCAGGGTGGTGATGGGCACGATCAGCATCCCGGCCAGGGCCCCCACCCCGCCGGAGATGGCGAAGGCCAGGGTCTTCATCCAGGCCACGTCGATCCCCACCAGGCTGGCCGCCTTGGGGTTGTCGGCCACGGCCCTCATGGCCTTGCCCGGCCTGGTCCGGCGGAAGTACCAGGTCAGGGCGGCCACGCAAAGCCCGGTCAGGGCCATGACCCACAGCGACTGGGGCATCACCGCCGCGCCCAGGATCTCCAGGGGCCCCCCGCCGGAGATGGGCCGGACGGCCAGGGAGGAGCGGCCCCAGACGTGCTCCATCCCCCCCCGGAGAAAGATGGAGGCCCCGATGGTGATGAAGATCAGGATCAGAACCTGGTTGGACCTGGCCGGGCGGAGGGTCAGCCGCTCCAGGACCCCGCCGATGACAGCCACCCCGGTCACGGCCAGGGGAAAGTCCAGCCACAGGGGCAGCCCGGCCTGGTGGAGAAAGGTGTACAGCAGCATCCCCCCCAGGGTGACGAAGTCCACCTGGGCGAAGTTGACGATCCCGGTGGCGTTGTGGACCACGCAGAAGCCGATGGCGATCAAGGCGTAGATGGCCCCGGTGGTCAGCCCGGTGAAGAGAAACTGGATTGTCATCTGCCCCTGGTCCACCGACTCATTCCCTTCCCGGAGGTCAGCCGGACCGGCCGGCCGGAGGCTGCAAGGCCATTTGAGCGGTCAACAAAATACGTTCCGTTCGCTACTCCACGGATCTTAAGCAACCGGCGGGAGCGGCTCTGGAATCGGTGCGGACCCGGGGAGGCCGCTCCATTATACCTTGATGGCGAAACTTATAATCAAATGATCCCCCTGGCCCGGTAATCCTCCAGGGTCTCCTCGGCCAGCCCCAGGCTGCCGCCGTAAATGGCCCGGTTGTGCTCCCCGAACCGGGGGGGGAAGCTCAGCTCCCGGCCGGCCTCCTCCAGGAAGGGGGTCATCACCGGGGGCGGGGCCAGGGTCAGCTCCCGGCCGCTGACCTTGTCCTTGGACTTGAGGAGGGTCGGGGCGATGTAGGGGTCGGCCGCCACCTCGTCGATATCCGAGATCTTGGACACGGCCAGCCCGGCCTCGGTCAGCATCTTGATCAGGTCCTCGGTCTCCATGGCCGCGGTGATGATGGACAGCCTCTCGTTGAGGAGCTTGACCTCGGCGATCCGGCCGGCGTTCTTCTGGTACCCCTCCCGGGCCAGGGACTCGAACCCGGGGAGCCTGGTCAGGTTGGCCCACTGCTTGTCGTTGCCCACGGCCAGGTAGACGTAGGAGTCCTTGGTGGGGTAGACCGAGACCGGGGCGAAGAACTCGTGGGTGTTGCCCCGGCGGCTGATCCTCCGGCCGAAGGTCTGGGAAAGGGTCAGGGGAACGGTCAGCCAGGAGGTGGTCGAGGCCAGCATGGAAACGTCGATCCGGGACCCCTGCCCGGTCAGGGCCCGCTTGAAGAGGGCCTTCATGATCTGGCCGTAGGCGTGCTCGGAGGTGCCCATGTCCGGAAGGGGGATGCCCACCACCTGGGGGGCCTGACCCGGCTCGCCGGTCAGCTCCATCAGCCCCCCCCGGGCCTGGAGGATGGGGTCGTAGGCCGCCTCGTTGCGCTCCGGCCCGAACCCGGTCACCCCGCACCAGATCAGGTCCGACTTGTAACCGGAGAGGACCTCGTAGGAGATGCCCAGCTTGTCGTAGTTCTTGGGAAGCTGGTTGGTCAGGAAGATGTCCGCGTCAAGCTCCACGATCAGCCTCCGCAGAAGATCCCGCCCCTCCGGCTCGGCCAGGTTGAGGGTCAGGGCCTCTTTGCCGGAGTTGATGCAGAGGTAGTAGGAGTTCATCCGCTCCTCACCCAGGACGTTCTGTCCGATGAGCCGGTTGGGATCGCCGTAGACCGGGTGCTCCAGGCGGATTACCCGGACCCCGTCCTGGGCCAGACGAAAGGTCAGATAGGGCAGGACGGTGGCCTGTTCCAGGGAGAGGACGGTGAGCTTCTCCAGGATGTCCATTAACCCTCCTTTGCCGGGGGAGGTGCGGGTTGACTCGCTCGCCGGGTTGGGTTAAGTTGAGAGAAAATTTGTATACTGTATACAATAAGCAGATACCTGGAAGGCGGTCAAGACCCAATCTGAGAATTTAAACGTCCGCCCCAAGGCGCTCCTCCGGACTGCCGGGAGTGCCTGGAGAGAGGCCGTAGGGCCGTGGGTTGACCAGAAGTGGTTTCAAAACTTTCAGTCGGGTTCGAGGTCAAGGAAGGCGAAGAAGCGTAACCGGAGGAATATATGATAATATTTCGAGGATTACGCTTCAAGCCTGACCTAGAGATCGGGCCCGAGAGGAGGTTTTGAAGCCGCTTCTGTCAGGGAGAGGTGACCTTGCCCAAGCAGCTTCTATCATTTACGGTCAACGGGGTCTTAAGGGAGCTGGCCGTCCGGCCCAACGCCACCTTGCTGGAGGTCCTCCGGGAGGACCTGGAGCTGACCGGGGCTAAGGAGGGCTGCGGCGAGGGGGCCTGCGGGAGCTGCACCGTCCTGATGGACGGAGAGCCGGTCCGCTCCTGCCTGACCCTGGCCCTGGAGGCCCGGGAGCGGGAGATCACGACCGTCGAGGGGCTCTCCAAGGGGGGGGAGCTCAGCCCGGTCCAGAGGGCCTTTGTCGAGCACGGGGCGGTTCAGTGCGGCTTCTGCACCCCGGGGATGATCCTCACCGCGACCGCTTTCTTGAACCGGCACAGGAACCCCACCGAGGCCATGGTCAGGAGGGCCATCTCGGGCAACGTCTGCCGCTGCACCGGCTACGCCAAGATCGTGGAGGCCATCCTGGCCGCGGCCGAGGAGATGAGGAACCAGGGATGAGCCGGGACCGGCCTCAAAGGACCCTCGTCTCCCGGGACCCGGTCGAACCGGGAGAGAGGACCCGGGAGGAGGAGGCCAGGGCCCGGAAGAAGGAGATAATCCAGGCCCTCTACCGGGAGCTGGCCAGTTGAAGGACCTGCCCTCCGGCCGGTCGGCCGGATGACAAGGAGCCCGGGGAGGAGGAAGAGAGGCGGCCATGAAGAACCTGTCCCTGATCGGCAAGCGGCTGCCCCGGGTGGACTCCTGGGCCAAGGTGACCGGCGAGGCCCTCTATGCGGCCGACCTGAAGCTGCCCCGGATGCTGACCTGCAAGGTCCTCCGCTCCCCCCACCCCCACGCCAGGATCCTGAAGATCGATCTGGACCGGGCCCGGCGGGTCCCGGGGGTGGTGGACATCGTCACCGGCCGGGACACGGCCGGGGTCAAGTGGGGGGTCTTCGCCTACACCCGGGATCAGGAGCTCCTGCCCACGGAGAGGGTCCGCTACGTGGGCGACGAGGTGGCCGCGGTGGCGGCCGAGAACGAGGAGGCGGCCTTGGAGGCCCTGGAGCTGATCCAGGTGGACTACGAGGTCCTGCCGGCCGTCTTCGACCCCCTCTCGGCCATGGCCGAGGGGGCGCCGCTCCTCCACGAAGGCTTTGAGAAAAACATCAACGTCCACGTCCCCATCCACGTGGGCGACGTGGACCGGGGGCTGGCCGAGTCCCACCTGGTCCGGGAGGACACCTTCACCTCCCAGGAGGAGTCCTACTTCATGTCCGAGCCGTTGGCCGTGGCGGCCAACTGCGACAGCGCCGGCAACGTCGAGGCCTGGTTCCCCAACGCCGCCCCCCACCAGAAGGCCAAGGCCCTCTCCAACGCCCTGGGCATCCCCCTCAACAAGATCCACGTCCGCAAGATCGCCCAGGGCGGGGCCTTCGGCGGCCGGTCCGACGTCTTCCCCGGGGAGTTCATCACCGCCCTGTTGGCCCTGCGCAACCGCAGGCCGGTCAAGCTGGTCTACACCCGGGAGGAGAACTCCATCGCCACCCGCCAGGGCCACTCCATGATCGTGACCATCAAGACCGGGGTGGACCTTGAGGGCCGGGTCCTGGCCCGGGACGTGACGGCCTACATGGACGGGGGGGCCTACTCCTCCACCGGCCCCATCGCCACCTCGGTCCCCTTCCTCTGCCACGAGCAGACCTACAAGCTGCCCAACGTCCGCTACAACGGCTTTCGGGTCTACACCAACAAGCCGGTCCGGGGGATGATCCGGGTCCACGGCCGGGCCTGGGCCGCCGGCGTGGACACCCAGCTGGACCGGATCGCCGAAGAGCTGGGCAAAGACCCACTTGAGGTCAGGCTGCTCAACGCCCGCGAGCCCGGGGAGTACACCCCCACCAAGTCCTTTGTCCAGTCCTGCGGGCTCAAGGAGTGCATCCGGAAGGCGGCCGAGAAGGCGGGCTGGAAGGATAAATATGGTAAATTGCCCAAGTGGAGGGGGATCGGCCTGGGGACCAACTCGGTCCAGACCGGCTTTCCCCTGGGCATCCGGGGCGGGAGCCAGGCCTTCATCAAGTTCAACGAGGACGGCGGGGCCACGGTCATCTCCGGGGCGGTGGACAACGGCCAGGGCAACGACATGATGCTGGTCACCGTGGCCGCCGAGGAGCTGGGGCTGCCGCTCACCTCCATCGAGCTGATCTCGGCCGACACCCAGGTCACGGCCAACGACCCCGGGGCCTACTCCATGGTCACCACCTTCGCCGCCGGGAACGCGGTCAAGCTGGCCGCCGAGGACGCCCGGCGGCAGCTTTTCGAGGTGGCCGCCGAGGCCCTGGAGGCCAACATCGACGACCTGGTGGCCCAGGGCGGGCTGATCTTTGTCAAGGGCAGCCCGGACCTGGGCCTGCCCTTGCCCAAGGTGGTCCGGATGGCCCTGCTCCAGCAGCGGCCGATCATGGGCCGGGGCCACTTCGCCCCCAAGGTGGACCACTCCCGGGAGTGGGTCAAGAAGCCCGAGGGCCAGCTCTCGGAGACCTTCTCCTTCGGGGCCACGGTGGCCGAGGTGGAGGTGGACCCGGAGACCGGCCGGGTCAAGGTCCTCAAGGTGGTGGCCGCCCAGGACTGCGGCTTCGCCCTCAACCCGATGATCGTCGAGGGCCAGTTCGAGGGCTCGGTGGCCATGGGCGGCCAGGGGGGGATGCTCACCGAGGCCCACCGCTGGTTCGAGGGCCACCTCCTCAACCCCACCCAGCTTGAGTACAAGGTTCCCCTGGCCTGCGACATGCCGCCCATCGAGAGCATCATCGTCGAGACCCTGGACCCCACCGGGCCCTACGGGGCCAAGGAGGCCGGGATGTCCATCGCCATGTCGGCCGCCCAGGCCTACGCCGCGGCGGTCATCAACGCCACCGGGATCTGGTTCAAGGACTTTCCCATCACCCCGGAGAAGATCGTCCGGGCCCTGGCCGAGAGGGAGGAGCGATGAAGGCCCGGGCCGTGGATCACATCTGCATCGCCGTCCGGGATCTGGCCCAGGCCCGGCGGACCTACGAGGAGACCCTGGGGCTTGAGCCGGCCCAGGAGTACGTGGCCGAGAGCGAGAAGATCAGGGTGGCCCGCTACCGCCTGGGGGAGGTGGCCTTGGAGCTGATGGAGGACCTGGACGGGACCGGCGAGGTGGCCAAGTTCATCCGCCGCCGGGGGGAGGGAGTTTTCCTCCTCTCCTACCGGGTCGACGACGTGGCCGCCGGCCTGGCCGAGCTCATCTCCAAGGGCCAGCCGACCATCGACAGCCGGCCCCGGGAGCTGGTGGGCTACCGCTACGCCTTCATCCAGCCGCCGGAGAAGTTCTGCGGGGTCTTGACCGAGATCCTGGAGGGGGAGTTCGATCCTTCTAAGTGACCATCATCTAAGTTACCATCATCAATGACGCCTTATTATTCTCCCGGCCCGTTTCTTCTTGACAGAATGGTAACAAGAGGTAGTCTGGAGACCGTCCTAGAGGCGTGCTCTTTGACGAAAGGCATGGACCAGGAGTGCTGAGACTCACCCGGGCCGGAGATTATGCCGTTCGGGCCGTCCTCCATCTGGCGGCCCAGCCCTTCGAGGCCATCATCGATCGAGAGACCGTCTCCCAGGCCCAGGACATCCCCACCAGCTTCCTCTCCAAGATCCTCCAGCAGCTCTCCGCGGCCGGGATCGTCCGCTCCTTCAAGGGCTCGTCCGGGGGCTTCTCCCTGGCCCGCCGGCCGGAGGAGATCTCCTTTCTGGAGGTGATCAGGGCCGTGGAGGGGCCCCTGGCCCTCAACAAGTGCCTCCTGGGCAACGGGGCCTGCGAGCGGACCCCCACCTGCCCCGTCCACCCCATCTGGCAGAGGGCCCAAAAGAACCTGGAGGTGGCCCTGGATTCGGTCAACTTCGGAGGCCTCTCCGCGGACTGGCTGAAGATTCAGGGGAACGGCGGGGGCGGGGACAAGGTCTAGAGGCCGGTCAGTAACCTCCCCTCGGACCGCATCCCAATTCATCCGCTGACAACGATCCGACTGTTTTATTCATTTAGTTTCCAGACAGCCCCTAGCCAAGCTCATCCGGGGCCATTTAAATGCCCCCGGTTCCATAATTGTTACTCTGGAAACCGGAGGGCTGAAGTCCGCGGTTCAACTCATTACGTCCCGGGCAAAGCTCTTCATGTCCGGAAATTCCATATCAGGTTCGGCGGCCTGGGGAGCAGTGGCCACGAAACCGCCCTTGTTGGCCCGCCGGTTGATCCACACGGTGGTAAAGCCCAGTTCCTTGGCCGGCTTGTGGTCATGGTGCAGGCTCTGAGCCACGTGTAATATCCGCTCCTTGGGCAGTTGCAACCGCTCCAGCATCTTCTCGAAGTTATTGGGCGACGGCTTATAGCTGCCCACTTGCTCGGCCGTGACCACCCAGTCGAATTCCACTTGGAGTTTTTCTGCCGAATAGGCAAACAGGTTGTCGTCCACATTGGACAAGATTCCCAGTTTCTTCTTCGTCTTCAGGGCCTTGAGGGCGTCCGCGGAATCGGGGAAGGCCGGCCAGTCCTTTTGGGAATTACGCAGAGCAACCATCTGCTCGGGGGTTAGTTGGAATCCGTACTTTTGCCCGAAGCGGAGCAGGACAATGGTCAGGACCTCCTTGTAGGTCAGCATGGGTTGGCAGAGGGGGCAAACGGACAGCTCCGTGTGGGTTTCAAACTGGGCAAATGTTTCCAGAATCTCGTCATCTCCGAGGGAAATACCATGAGCGACCAGCACAGGTTTGATTCCGTTCAAGATGCCGCTCTCCCAGTCAATAAGGGTTCCGTAGCAATCAAAGGTGAAGGCTTCGAACTGACTCCAGTCAATCATTTTCAACCCTTTCTGTATTCATGTGAGAATCGCCCCCAAAAACCCGGAAAGGGATTGAAGGACAAAGGACCGGCAGAAGGTGTCTTAAGCCTAAATAACCCTGCAAACCCATTCCCAATCCACTAACCTCCCATTTTTGACCGTATCAATAGCCTAAATTCAGGACCAAGTCTTCGATCCTGACGGCACCCCACCAGTTTCCATCTTTCTGAGCCGCCATGATGGCGGAATCAGTATAACAGGTTGAAGGTGGTGCCGGGGTCCCCCCTCCCGGTATTGACGACACCTTTATCCCCTTCTCCGTAGGGCGGGTTAGCGAAGTGTAACCCGCCTGTCGCGTCTCCCGGGCCCAGGATCTCCCCTCCAGCTTCCTCTCCAAGATCCTCCAGCAGCTCTCCGCGGCCGGCATCGTCAGCTCCTACAAGGGCTCGGCCGGGGGGTTCTCCCTGGCCCGGGCGCCGGAGGAGATCTCCTTTCTGGAGGTGATCAAGGCCGTGGAAGGACCCCTGGCCCTCAACAAGTGCCTCCTGGGCAACGGGGCCTGCGACCGGACCCCCACCTGTCCCGTCCACCCCATCTGGAAGGTGGCCCAGAAGAAGCTGGAGACCGCCTTGAGCGAGGTCCACTTCGGGACGCTGTCCGCTGACTGGCTGAAGATCCAGGGGAACGGCGGGGGCAGGGGCAAGGGCAAGGCCTAGAGGCCGTTTCACGACCCAAACCTCCCCCTTGCATCCCCATTGCCAAGGAAACTACTCCATTTATTTCAACAGGTTAAAGGTGGTATCGGGGTCACACCCCCGACACCGCCAACTCATCAATCCATTCCCCGTAGGGTGGGTTAGCGAAGCGTAACCCACCGTCCCGGTCTCCTTTAGCGGTCTTCATGAAAATGCCGGTCAACCCTTCCCCTCCCCCCGTTAAAGGCGCCCCCGGATTCCCTCGCCCCCCAGCGGGGGGAGAGGGTTAGGGTGAGGGGGGGTATCCTGACCCGGGCCGGGCCCACCCCCGGGCAAAACCAATTATATAATTGTTTGGAGGTATTTATGACTATATTATGATAAACTGATAAAATAGTCCTTGAAAACGACCGTCCACAAAATGCCCTCCAAACAGCCCGAGAGACTGCGGCGCGGCAAAACTTTTCATCGAAAATTACAGCTGGAATGGGTAGGAACCGCTCAAGGAACCATCCTCCCGGAAAAGACAATCCGCCGTTTAACCAAGCGCCGGGGCAGGATTGATATCTTTGTCGCCGACGATTCAGGTGAGAACCACGTGGCGGTGGTCGAGATCAAGGGTTCTGACTGGGATCAGATGAACCCCGAGGCCGTGAGTCGAAACGCAATCCGTCAAGTGAGGCAAATCTGGAGCTATATTTATGCCCAGGTCGAACTTGAGGGCAAGGACGTCTCGCCGGGCATTATTTTTCCCAACCGCCCCAGTGACCTGGATCGGCTAAGGACAATCGAACAGCTCTTCAACGACCACGGAATTCAAGTAGTTTGGCATGATGAAACCATGGAGGAGCTCAAGGAAAGAATGAAAGCTGGTTAACAGGATGGACTTAAACCTAGTCCCCCGACCCCGCCTCCTCCTCCTCCGGGGCGTTGGCCTTCCGGCTCAGGATCCGGCGGAGGTCGTTGTCCTTGATGGAGGAGAGAACCTGCCCGATGAGCTCGCCCTGGTCGGGCTCGTTGGCCGCCACCCGGCTGATGACCTGGTCCACCACCGAGAGCAGGGTCCCGGCCGGGAGGTTGATCCTGGCCTGGGGCGGAGACCCCTCCTCCCCCGAGGGCCAGAAGCGGTCCAGGACCGACTCCACCTTGGCCTGGTCCAGGGCCAGCCGCTGAAAGGAGCCCCTCTGGGCGTCGCGGACCTGGTTCAGGGCCTGATCCAGCCTCTCCAGGCTGGCCCTGACCCTGGCCTGGCCCCGGCCCAGGTTCTCGGTGTACTCCTTGACCCGGCGCTCCTGGACCGCCATCTCCCTGGTCAGGCTCTTGAGCTGGCCCTCCTTCTCGGCCAGGATGGCCTTGAACCGGACCACGTCATCCATCCGCTCGGCCTCCCGGCTGTAGCGGGTCTGGTAGGCCGAGAGGATGGACTCCAGGCCCACCTTGGCCACGGTGGTGGCCTCGATCCTGTCCCGGAGACGGCTGCAGACCTCGGTGATATCCCGGAGGAACCTCTCCACCTGGGCCGATTCCAGGCTCTGCTCCTCCAGGGAGCGGGCCGCCAGCCTGACCAGCTCGGTCAGGTCCTGGCCGGCCAGGACCAGGTCAGAGTCCTGGCCGTCGGGGATGATGGGTCGTTGGTCAGCCATGGCTCTCAACTAAGGATACTGGTCCATCGCCCGCCCCCGGTCAAGAAAAATGGCAGGAGAAAGGCGGCTTACGCCCCCTCCCCCGGGGGTCCGGCCGGGGCCCCTCCGGCCGCCCCGGACCGGCCTCCCGGAGCCGCTAGCAGAGCCCGACGCGGCCAAAGAAGCAGTTGACACGGTGCTACCCGGCTGCTAAATAACACCTTGCTTTCAGGCGCGTAGCTCAGGGGGAGAGCGCTACCCTGACACGGTAGAGGTCAAGAGTTCAAATCTCTTCGCGCCTACCAGTTAACGGTAACCGGAGCCGACGCCCCGGCCGGACGGCATGCGGCGGAGGGTGGCGGTGTCTTTTTGTTTCAGGCGGGAGGTGACGGCAGGATGGCCGTGAGGATCACCATAGCCGGTCGGGACCCGGTGGAGATGGAGCCGGGGCTGACCGCGGGTCAGGTTCTGGCCGGGGAGTACGGCCAAAAGCCCCTGGCCGCCGTTCTCAACGGCGCCCTGGTGGACCTGGAGACCAAGGTGGAGGAGGACTCGACCCTGGCCCCGGTCCTGCCCGACTCCCCCCAGGCCCTGGAGATCCTCCGCCACTCCACCTCCCACGTCATGGCCGAGGCGGTCAAGGCCCTCTTCCCCCAGGCCAAGGTGGCCATCGGCCCGGCCGTGGAGGACGGGTTCTACTACGACTTCGGGGTGGACAAGCCCTTCACCCCGGAGGACCTGCCCCTCATCGAGGCCAGGATGGCCGAGATCATCAAGTC
>Ga0068714_10006437_pt1 | contig 11939 bp, 10 predicted proteins | sample MTBNYHSulfiMetaG_FD_62988 | JGI IMG/M metagenome (GOLD analysis project Ga0068714, IMG submission 62988) | Enrichment culture microbial communities from rom New York Harbor, USA that are MTBE-degrading - MTBE-NYH (New York Harbor Sulfidogenic)... | ecosystem: Environmental > Aquatic > Marine >... | reverse complement strand
CGCCTTCGACACGACCAATGCGCAGGAGAGCACGCCTACTGGAGCAGACTGTGCCAATCTACTGCGGTGCAGACCAGCACACGGTCCGCCCGGGCACAGCAGTTCCAGTACAACGACAGTGGTGTCGGAGATTGGCCCAGTCTTGACCGCCACGAAGATCTTCGTGTGCACCTGGTAGATCACGCTGCAAACACGACCTGCCCATTGCTCGCTAACCCCAAAATTTCGAGATGCACCCCCTGGCGCCAACGACATTGCAAAAACCCCCGTTGTGTGGTAACATGCTGGTTGTCCCTTAAGCTTGTGCCAGGTGGCAGATTACGGACAGGTGAATCGCCGGGCATAACACATTGCAATAATCTGAAAGGAGATACACAACATGCGACGGCCAATTCTTGCCGGCAACTGGAAAATGAACAAGACTGTACAGGAAGCAATCGCGCTGGTCCATGAGATGAAAGCGGGTTTGGAGGCTGTGGAAATCATCGACCGCGTTCTCTGCCCGCCCTTCGTGGCGGTGAGTAGCGTGTCTGAGATGTTGAAGGACAGCCAGATCGCAGTAGGCGCACAGAACATGTACTGGGAGAATCAGGGCGCATTCACCGGCGAAATCTCGCCCCTGATGCTGAAAGATATCTGTGAGTACGTCATCATCGGACACTCGGAACGCCGCCAGTATTTCGGCGAGACAGACGAGACAGTCAACAAGAAGGTGAAAGCGGCGCTGAGCCACGGGCTGAAACCCATCGTCTGCGTAGGCGAGAATCTGGAGCAGAACGAAGCGAGGCAGACACACGCGCTGATCAGTGGGCAAGTGCGCCTCGGGCTTGAAGGGCTCACCGCTTCCCAGGTCAGCGGTCTGGTAATCGCTTACGAGCCGATCTGGGCGATTGGCACCGGCAGGGCCGCCACACCGGAGATTGCGGGTGAGGTCATTGGCACCAGCATCCGCAAGGTGATCGCCGAGTTGTACGACGCGGCGACAGCGGAAGCGATTCGCGTGCAGTACGGTGGAAGCGTTACCAGCGCCAACATCGCTGAGTTCATGGCTCATCCCGATGTCGACGGCGGTCTCGTCGGTGGCGCCAGCCTCAAGCCGGCGGAATTCGTTTCCATCGTCGAGCTGTCCGCCAAGGCGAAAGGATTGTAGACAACCTTCCGGAGCCGTTGGGTAGCGCAGCCGGCCTGGTTTGCTTAAATCGGGTCGGCTTCCAATCTCACAGGACCGGGTCTGTCCATCCAAGGCCGTCCCGCCCCGGGGAAAAACGCGATGTGGTACACATTCCCCCCTCTCATTATCCTGGTCGCCACAATCTTCCCAATTCTGTGGCTGAAACGCTGGATCACGCTTCACCTGCAGGGCTTGGGCATTCTGTTGTGGGGTGACGCTGACGTAGCCATGCTGCTCTACTTCCTGACGCTGTTGCCGGGCATCGTTCTGCACGAGCTAAGCCACTGGGCGTTCGCCCGAGTGCTGGGCGTCCGGACCGGCAGGATGCAGATCTGGCCCTCGCGCAAGGGCGGCGGGCGCATGCGCCTTGGCTCTGTCCGCATCGGGCAGACCGACCCCTTCCGCGCCAGTCTGATCGGGCTGGCACCGTTCATCACCGGTTGCCTCGCCATCTATCTGATCGGAGATCAGATACTCGGGGCCAGCACGATCATCACCCCCCTGTTCCGCACGGACTTCACGACATTCAAGGCTAATCTCAGCGCGTATCCGCAGGCGTCGGATTTCTGGATCTGGATTTATGTCATCTTTACCATCAGCAACACGATGTTCCCCAGCGAATCCGACCGGCAGGCGTGGTGGCCCGTCGTTGCATTGCTCGGCGCGATGGCGTTGTTGGGCTATGCGTTCGGGTTGCTGGAGGAGATTCCAGCGCCCCTCGCCAACGCCTGGGCGGAGCTGGTCAGTTACCTGGCCTACGCGTCCATCCTGACGCTCGTCGTGAATCTGGCCTCCGCGGCAGTGCTCGCAATAACGGAGAAAATCGTCGAAACGATCAAGGGCACACGCATCGCCTATTAGCTCTTCACAAAGCGGGGTTAGACGCCGTCCGTACCGAGGAATGCGGTCTGGCCGGCAAGGTGCCGGGCTGGAGCCGCGCGCACAGCAGTGCATCACGCACAGCGGAAGCTGCTACGTCTCCGTATCATCGCTGGTAGCGGGAGGAGCGGAGTGTCGTCCCCGGCGCGAGAGCACGATGAGCAGCGCCAGCATCACAACGCCCAGACCCAGGATGGCATAGAGCTTGTAGACGCGGGAGGATATCAGCAGGGCAAGAACGCCGAAGGCGGCACAGAACAGGTACATGAGCAGCACGATCCAACGTTGCGGCAATCCCAGGTCCAGCAGCCGGTAGTGCAGGTGGCCCAGGTCGCCGCGCCAACCGGGCGAGCCACGGCGCAGCCGGGTCAGGATTTGCCAGGCGACGTCGATGATCGGGATACCCATGACCAGCAGCACAGTCGCCATTTTCGCTCCGGAGATGATCGAGAGCGTCCCCAACGCAAACCCGAGGAAATACGAACCGGAGCTCCCCATGAAAATGCGTCCGGGGTGAAAGTTGTAGGGGAGAAAACCCAGCGTACTGCCCAGCAGGGCCAGCGGCAACAGCGCGACGCTGTATTGCCCTTCGCGGTACATGTGGATCGCCAGGATCGCACAGGCGATCGCCGCCACACCCCCCGCCAACCCGTCCAGACCGTCCAACCAGTTCACCGTATTCATCATCCCCACGATCCAAAACGTGGTGAACAGGAGCGTCACGGTCCACGGGAAAACGACCACTTCATTCGTCAGTGGGTTGTTGACCCGCTCGATAAAAATAAGCGACGCGTATGCGATGCCCGCAGCGGCCAATTGTGCCAGGAGTTGCGGCAGTGCGCCCAATTCGCGCCGGTCATCGATCAATCCCACGACAAATACAAAGATCAGACCGGCCAGGAGACCGATCAAGCGTGTCATTTCTTTTGGGTCCTGTCTGGAAGGCAGCACGCCCTCAGGCAACAGCAACAAGAGCAGTAAAGCAACGCTGAAGGAGAGGAACAGCGCAATCCCGCCAGAACGCGGGATGACACCGGAGTGAATGCGCCGGGGACCGGGGGCATCGACCATGCCAAAGCGTTCTCCCAGCCGCCCTGCCAACGGTGTCAGCAACAGGGCCAGTGAAAACGAGATCAAGGGGATGAGGAGGAAGGCCATAAACTTCCTTTCAAAGCAGAGCAAAGCAGAACCGGCCAACGGACACGAGGCCCGAACAAACACACCCGATCCTGCGGGTGACGGCCGGTGATTTCACGCGCAATCCCACAACGTCATATTGTATGTCACGGGAATACCCTTGTCAAACACGGGACGTTTGCTCTTTCTCTGAGTATCTGTTATATTATCCCCGGTTTGGGAAACACAACGTTTGCACTTTGTGTGTATTTGTGTACTCAATTGCACGTATGGGTTGACTTTCGAGCCACAGTAGCTCTGGCGTGCCGAATCGCGATGGAGTACCGTAACGAGCGCGGGACGCGAATGGTCTGGGGTGTCCCGGATCTGCACGAGGTTAAGCGGTGAGTGATGTCCGGTTCTGGGTTGCTTTCAATATCGTACAAGGGATCGGTCCTGTCCGGTTGCGGGCACTGCTGGATTACTTCGGCGACCTGGAAACAGCCTGGACGGCGAGTTCTGCAGAGCTGGCGCGAACGGGTCTGAACCAACGAGCGTTGGCGAACCTCGCTAAGGTCAAGGCGCAGATCGACCTCGACCAGGAGTTAGAAAAGATCGCGCAGGCGGGTGTACGGGTCCTGACCTGGGATAGCTCCGAATATCCGGAGCGTCTGCGGCACATCTATGCATCCCCGCCGGTCATCTACGTGCGGGGAGACCTGCAGCCCAAGGATGAGTGGGCCGTAGGTGTCGTGGGGACGAGACGCGCCAGCAGTTATGGCAAAGAAGCTACGCGCAGGATTGTGACCGACCTGGCCCGCAGCGGGGTGACCATTGTCAGTGGGCTGGCGCGCGGTATCGATGGGCAGGCCCATCAAGCTGCACTCGATGCGGGTGGACGGACGATCGCGGTGTTGGGGTGCGGTGTGGATATTGTATATCCGGCGGAACATCGCCGGCTGGTCCATCGCATCGTCGAACAGGGCGCACTGGTCTCCGATTATCCGCTGGGCACACAGCCGGAAGCCCGGAATTTCCCACCTCGCAACCGCATCATCAGCGGATTGTCCCTGGGTGTGTTGGTGGTAGAGGGAAATTATGATAGCGGGGCGCGAATCACCGCCGAAGACGCTGTGGAACAAGACCGCGATGTTTTTGCGATTCCGGGCAATATCTTGCACCGCAACAGCGAGTTGCCCCACGGTCTGATCCAGAAGGGGGCCAAGCTGATCCGCTGCGCCAATGACATTCTCGAAGAACTGAATCTGACGCAGATCAGCCAGCACGCCGAGGTACGCGCCGTCCTTCCGCAGAGCAAAGAGGAGGCAGTGCTGTTGCGCCATCTCTCCCAGGAACCCCGCCACGTCGATGAGATCAGCCATCTGGTGCACATGCCTATCGAACAAGTGACGAGCACACTCACCTTGATGGAACTCAAGGGGATGGTCCGCCAGATGGGTGGCATGAAATACACAATCGTTCGAGAGAGCGAAACCCCATACACCGTCAAATAAGACATCAAATGCAACAGGAGGCTCGCATGACTCCCAAGAACGATACGTCGCAACATCTATTCGCGCTCATACTCGCCGGTGGCATGGGAACCCGCCTGTGGCCGAGAAGTCGCAGATCGCTGCCCAAGCAATTGCTGAACATCGTGACCGCCAATACGATGCTACAAGATACCTGCCGCAGAATCGAACCCTTGATCCCAGTGGCCAGGACTCTCGTCGTCACGAATAGGGCCTATGCCCCATTGGTTCAAGCACAGGTCCCGGACCTTGCACCGTCCAACGTTCTGATCGAACCGGCAGGTCGCGGAACCGCTCCCTGTATCGGATTGTCGGCATTGCACCTGAAACGCACAGATCCGGAAAGCATTATGGCGTCTCTGAACTCCGACCACGTCATCCTGGATGCGGCAGGATTTCGGTCGGCGCTCGAAGCAGCCGCGGTGATGGCCGAACGCGGATACCTGGTGACGCTGGGCATTCAGCCCGATTCTCCGCACACGGGATATGGGTACATCCAGCAGGGGGAGCAGATCGAGACCATCGATGGATATCCCATCTTCCGGGTCAAACGGTTCAAAGAGAAACCGAGCCTGGACACCGCGAAACAATTCCTGGCAGGGCAGGACCATTTGTGGAACAGCGGGATCTTCGTTTGGAAGGTCGCGGCGCTCATGGACGCGTTCCGCCAGTACATGCCTGAATTCTATGGACAACTCATGAACATCGACGCAGCCATCGGGACAGAACGCGAGAACCAGGTGCTGCAAGAAGTCTGGCAACAGGTCGAAACCATGAGTGTCGATATTGGCGTGCTGGAGAAGGCGGACAACGTCGTGGTCATCCCCCTCAGTGTCGGATGGAACGACGTCGGCAGTTGGGCACAATTGCCCGATATCCTGCCGGCGGATCAGGATGGGAACGTTACTATCGGAGCCAATCACGTTGGTATCGATACGAACAATTCACTGCTCTATGCCAGCAGCGACCGGTTGATTGCCACAATCGGTCTGCACGACATGATCGTCGTCGATACGGATGACGTCGTGCTGATCTGCCCCAAGTCACGTGCGCAGGACATCAAACAGATCATCGCCGAGCTCGAGAGACAGAACAAAGAACACTACCTGTAGAACAGCAAGAGGACAGTAATGGCGGATAACCCAATTATTGCGTATTGTGTGAAATGCCGCGAAAAGCGCGAGATGCAACAGGCGGAAGCCGTGTATACGGAGACAGGGCGAGCGGGAATGCGCGGCACTTGCCCGAAATGTGGGGGGACGATGTTCCGCATGGGCAAGACGCCCGCCCACGAACATCTCGCACGTCCAGAACCCAAACCGAAAGAACGGAAAGGGAAACTGGTCATCGTCGAGTCTCCCGCAAAAGCGCGCACCGTCGGACGGTTTCTGGGCAACGGCTACCGCGTGAAGGCATCCGTCGGGCACGTTCGTGACCTGCTGCGTTCACGGCTTTCTGTGGACGTCGATAACGGCTTCGCGCCCGACTACCGCATCCCCAACGAAAAACGTAAGGTCGTCAAAGAATTGCGTGAAGATGCCAACCAGGCCGCCGAAGTGTACCTGGCAACCGACCCCGACCGGGAAGGGGAGGCCATCGCCTGGCACCTGATGGCAGCAGCCGAGATCGACGAAGACCGCACACAGCGTGTCGTGTTTCACGAGATCACCGAAGACGCGATCAGAGAAGCATTTGCGCATGGGCGGCACATCAACATGGATCTGGTGAACGCCCAACAGACCCGCCGGATATTGGACCGCCTGGTTGGATACAAAATCAGCCCGCTGTTGTGGGACAAAGTGCGCAGCCGTCTGACCGCCGGACGGGTTCAGTCCGTCGCGGTGCGTCTCGTCGTCGACCGGGAACGGGAGATCCAAGACTTCGTCGCCGTCGAGTACTGGTCGATCGATGCACTGCTCGCCAAACAAAAAACGCCCACACAGAAACTGGCGCCCCCCTTCAAGGCTCACCTCCTGCGCATCCACGACAAGGATGTGGATCTGAAAAACGAGGCGGATACGCAGGCCATCGTCGCTGAGCTCGAGAAGGCCGTGTACACCGTCCTCAAGGTCAAGAAGGGTGAGCGGCGCAGAAACCCCGCGCCACCATACACCACCAGCACCATGCAGCAAGAGGCGTCGCGACGATTGGGCTTCTCCGCCAAACAGACGATGGGCACCGCCCAGTCTCTGTACGAGGGTATCGCGCTGGGCAAGGGCGACCCGGTCGGTCTCATCACCTATATGCGTACTGACTCGACCAATGTGTCCAGGCAGGCGCAGAACGAGGCGAGGAAATATATCGCCAGCAATTACGGTGACGAATACGTGCCCAAGAAGCCACCCTTCTACAAGACCCGCGCCAAATCCGCGCAAGAGGCCCACGAAGCGATCAGGCCGACATCCGTCTTCCGGACACCGGAGAGCGTCCGGCAATACCTGGACAGGAACCAGTACCGGCTCTATACGCTGATCTGGCAGCGCTTCGTCGCCAGCCAGATGGCGGCGGCGGTGCTGGACACGATCTCCGTGGACATCGGGGCCGGCGACCCCACCAGAGGCGCTCACCATCCCTACCTGTTCCGGGCAGCGGGTTCCACGATCAAATTCAAGGGTTTTCTCGCTCTATACGAGGAGAAACCGGATGACGATGCAATCCCAGACGCGGACGAAGGGAACATCCTCCCACCGCTGACCGAAGGAGAGATTCTGAACTTGCTGAAATTGCTCCCCGAACAGCATTTCACTCAGCCCCCGCCCAGATACACGGAAGCAACGCTGGTACGAACGCTCGAAGAATACGGCATCGGCCGGCCCAGTACTTACGCACCGATCATCTCCACCATCCAGGCGCGCGGTTACGTCGAGCGCGTGGACAAGCGGTTGGCGCCCACCGAGGTCGGTTTCATTGTCAACGACTTGCTGGTGCAATACTTCCCTGACATTCTGGATGTCGGGTTCACCGCCGACATGGAAGACAAACTCGACCAAATCGCAGAAGGAAACGCCGCGTGGGTCCAGGTGCTGCGCGAGTTCTACGGGCCGTTTTCCCAAGAGCTGGAAGATGCCGAACGGCAGATGGAAAAAATCAATCTGGGAGATGAACCTGCCGGAGAGGACTGCGAGCTCTGCGGGCATCCGTTGGTTGTCAAGTTCGGTCGTTATGGCAAGTTCATCGCCTGCAGCAACTATCCGGACTGCCGCAACACCAAGCCGTTTCTGGTCAAAATGGGTATCGCGTGTCCCGCCTGTAAGAACGGAGAACTGGTGGAACGACGTACGAAGCGCGGGCGTATTTTCTACGGATGCACCAACTATCCCGAATGCGACTTCACCACATGGAACCGCCCGGAGTCGCGACCGTGTCCCACGTGCGGCGGACTGTTGGTTGCAGCAAGAAAAGGGTGGGCCAAGTGCACGCAATGCGGGGAGCAATTCGCGCTGGACAAGCTCGCGGAACCTCAGTCCGAAGCCGTCTCTAATTGAGGGTGCCGAATCCGGGTGGCGCACAGGGAGACAGGTCACTCCGGACACTGGCGCAGTCTGGGGCGCGGTGTTCACCGGTTCGCTCGTATTAAGGAACAAGTGAGGCAGTGCTCATGCCCGAAACCGTTCAACTCGCGTGGGAAGAACAGCTCAGGAAATACATCACCTACCTGATCGCAGAGAAAAACGCATCGAAATATACGGTGCGTAATTATGAGAGTGAGATCAGGCAGTTTTTGAAATTCCTGCACTCCCAGCGGATATCCGGGTGGTCCGAAGTCAACATCGAAGTGCTGCGCCGCTACCTGGCGTGGCTGATGAAAGAGGGCTACTGCAAAGCGAGCATCTCACGCCGTGTCTCCGAGCTGCGTTCGTTCTGCCACTTCCTGGAACGAAACGGGGAGTTACCACGCAACCCCTTCACGCCCATTTCTTCGCTCAGAGTACCCAAGCGTCTGCCCAACTATCTGTCACGACAAGAGATGGAGGTGCTCCTGTCTGCACCGGATGCCGGCAAGCCACAGGGGCAGCGCGATCGCGCTATCCTCGAGCTGCTCTACGCCAGCGGACTGCGTGTCAGTGAGCTGGTCAGCCTGGATCTGGGAGATATCGACTTGAGCCAGGGGCAGATTCGTGTGCTGGGCAAAGGGGACAAGGAACGCATCACGTTGCTGGGTAAACCGGCAATCGGGGCATTACAGCTGTACCTGCGAGATGCACGACCGCAATTGATGGGCTCTGCAGCAACCCATGCGCTGTTTCTCAACCGCAGCGGCGGCAGGCTGTCCGCACGCAGCGTACAGACGACCCTGAACAAATACGCCCGCCAGGCACACATCATCCGGCCGGTGACGCCGCACATCCTACGCCACACCTTCGCCACACACCTGCTTGATGGCGGCGCAGATCTGCGCACCGTGCAGGAGCTGTTGGGGCATTCACTGCTGGGGACCACCCAAATCTACACGCACGTCAGCCAGGAACGCGCTCGCGAGGTCTACCTGGGGGCGCATCCGCGCGCGAAGCCGGATGCGGACGAAGCGTCGAAGAACGAGGGGACAGAAAAAGAGGACACCGCATAATGCAGCGTCCCCCTATCGAATGCGTGACTCGAATATTCGGCCTTTAGTAGGTGACCACCCGCGGAAGTCCTTTGGCCTGCTCGACCCAATCGGTAACCTGGGACTGAGTCGGCAACCTGCGGACCAGCTTCTTCTGTGCATTGACCTCCGCCATTTTCTGATACAGATTCTCGGGATTACGCTGAGCCAACTCCACTACCGTATCGACACCGGACTCCTCCAATAGATCGGAGTACTCCTCCCCAACTCCCTTGATGCGAAACAGGTCCGCCAAATTGACCCATTCCAGGATCAGTTTGCCGCCGATGCCGGACTTTTCCTCGATTTCTTTCCTGCCCTCAGGGGACGCGCCTTTCACCAACAGGGTTCCTGTCGTCGCGATCCCAATCTCTTTCAACTTTTGCGCATAGACCGGTCCCACACCTTCGATTTCAACCAAGCTGGGCATTGTTCACCCTCCTTCCCAAGCATCCTCGTATGTCCCAGTATACCCCAGACCTCGCCAACGTGTTTATGATACAACTCATACCAGAATATGCCAAATCAGCGGAATCATGGTAAAATGGCGCGACACTATCACCCAAGGGGATATTACCATGAACGAAAAACCCACACCACCTGATGTGCCCATCGAGAAACTGCACAGCCAAACTTTGGAACGGATTTCGCGAAGCCGCCCGAAGTTGATCAGCATCGGGCGCGCGCTGGAAGCAATCCCCCGCATGAAATCGAACCTGTTGCTGCATCCTGGCCCGCCGATCACCTGGGACAGGATGAGCGATGTCCTGCGCGGCGCAGTGATCGGAGCCATCCTGTACGAAGGCATCGCCGAGACGGAAGAAGAGGCACAGGTCATGGCCGCACAGGGCCGGGTGGATTTCGAGCCATGCCATGACCATAAAGCCGTCTGCGTAGGAGCCAGCGTCATCTCTCCATCCATGCCGGTCTGTATCATCAAGAACGAGACGTACAACAACTTGAGCTACTGTACGCTGAGTGAGGGGCCCGGCAAAGTGCTGCGCTACGGCGCCTACAAGGCAGATGCAATCGATCGCCTGGAGTGGGTGGAAAAAACGCTCGCTCCGGTCCTCCGGCAGGCCGTCGCCGCCGCTGGAGGACTCGACCTGTGCGACATCATGACCCAGGCGATCCAAATGGGCGACGAACTCAATCAGCAGACCAAGGCAGCGACAGCGCTGTTTATCAGGACACTGGTCCCCTACATGGTGAAGACCTGTCCGAATCGGGAAATGTTGACGCAGATCTTGTTCTTTCTCAACAGCCATACACCATTCTTTCAGAATTTGGCGATGGCGACGGCAAAATCCGCTCTGGATGCCGCCCACGGCATTCCAGGGTCGCGTGTCGTCACTGCGATGAGCCACAATGGGACTGATTTCGGAATTCAGGTGAGTGGACTCGGGGACAGCTGGTTCACCGCGCCTATCGACCCACCGACGGGCGCGTTCCTCCCCGGCTTTACCGAACTGGATGCGCAACCGACGATTGGGGACAGTGCGGTGATGGAAACGTATGGGTTAGGCGCGCTCGCTCTGGTCAATGCTCCCGCAACCTTCGCAATCGTCGGCGGGACAGCCGACAAGGCGCGCGAGATCACCGACGCGATGTACGCCATCACCGTAGGCGAAAGCGTTACCTACACACTGCCCTTCCTGTCGATGAGAGGGGTACCGGCCGGAATCGATGTCGAACAGGTGCGTCGCCGTGGGCTTGCCCCATACCTGCTGCTCGAGATCATCGACAAGTTGCCCGGTGGCGGGACCATCGGTATCGCATTGCAGCAGGCTCCACTGAAACCGTTCGAAGATGCCGCTTTGCGGTTGGAAGAGAACAAGCCAGATGACCAATAAGCCTGTTTTGCCTCAGAAAAGACACATTGGCACCATCGCCCGCCAATTGACCCAACCCTACACGGGTGCGGAAGTCGCAGCCATCGACGAGTTCGGGCTCAGTGTGTTTCTGTGCCAGGGCATGATCGCCTACCACCGCCACATGGACGAAGATGAGCTCTTTCTGATCTACAGCGGTGCAATCACCATCGACAGCGAAATGGGGCCGGTTTTCCTCCGCGCTGGGGAGATGACCGTCGTTCCAAAAGGGATCCGGCACAGAAACGCCTCTCCTCTGCGGTCCGAAGTAATCATTTTCCAGCAGCGGATGCTGGCCAACCAGCGCAACGGAGACCGCCGGCTTTATGCTGTTGACGAGGTGGGCGCGCTCTCCAAGATCAACCTCTACGCGACAGCCCTCAAGATGCGCCAACCGTTCGTTCCACAGCCGCTCGTGCAGGTCGACGATTTCGACGTCAGTTTGATCGTCTGTGAGGGCACGTCGGAGGAACGCTACAATCCGAGATGGACTGCCCTACTTCTGGTGCAACAGGGCGATATCGATATCCACACCGATGCGGGCGATGTCCAACTTCATGTCGGGGATACTCTCGCAATCCCCAGAGGAGTCCGCTACGCAGTCTCAGCGGAAAGCCGCGCACTGCTGCTGGAATTCTCGCGTAAAGCGGAGTAGCCGAATCCCGTTCGTGCTTAGGAGTACAGTCTAACGATTGCGGCTCGACTCTTCACCCAGCGCTGTGGTGGGTGAGGAAGAGAGCCTCACAGTCAGGAGGACGACACCATGTACATGGTTATGTTCGTAT
>Ga0068714_10006435_pt1 | contig 11942 bp, 15 predicted proteins | sample MTBNYHSulfiMetaG_FD_62988 | JGI IMG/M metagenome (GOLD analysis project Ga0068714, IMG submission 62988) | Enrichment culture microbial communities from rom New York Harbor, USA that are MTBE-degrading - MTBE-NYH (New York Harbor Sulfidogenic)... | ecosystem: Environmental > Aquatic > Marine >... | reverse complement strand
TCCCGTATCTGTATTCCATACCTCACCTCCAAGTTGGGGAGGCATTATACACGACCAATCGGGAGTGATAAATCTACCCGTCTGAAGACGGGGGCTTAAACCTTTACTGAGACCAGTTAGAAGATCTCTCCGACAAACAGCGCCTCCACGAAGTCCGCCACGGGAACAAGGTATCAAAGGTGCCTAAACCCCTGCTCGAACGAACTTCAGGTGGTCACCGTCGAACGGTGCTGCCTCCCGAGTTTCACCCCCCGTTCGCCGTTCTCGCGGTTGCGTATGAACCGCCGTTCCCCGGTGAACATTTTCGCGTATTCACTCGAATAATGCTCCTTGATCCATTCTCCAACGGCGTCCCAGAACTCCATGATGATCCTTGTGGGTTCCTCAGACATGGCAGATCTCCGTGGCAATGGCAAAGAAGCAATGGTGCCTTCAAATATACTAGAATCAGGGGGTGCAGTCTTTGATAAGCTATTGCAGTGCCTCATCCGGACTCATGCCAACCTCTCATCGGCGTTCGGATAAGCGGCAAGGAAAAGTTCCTCCGGCAGGATCAAACGAATTGTCTCCAAGCGGATCTGCCGCTCGTCATAATCAGGGTGGCGCTTCTGCACGCCTTCCCGCAATAGCTTGCGAAAAATTCTGGAAAGTTCAACGGTGGCACGCAACCTGCCCGCAGGCCCCATGCGGCTGAGGATCTCGATCTGCTTCCTTTCGGTCTCTCTCGCCGTATCTCGCGCGTTCGTTCGCCCTATTGGGCTGCGCGGCTCTCCTTGGGGAACTTCAACTTCCACAGCGTCGCGTAGATACTCATGTTCGCGAAGGGCCCCCCTCACCTCCCCTAACCCCAGTTTCCCGGCGTACCATCATAATGTATCTAAGCACATTACGAGCGGTTTTCACACCAGAAATTTCCGGGGTGATCCAGGTTGTACTGGGGAGACCGGTATCATCCGAGGCCACGCCTTTCCATGGCGCGATGAAACAGCCAAGGTAACCTTGTTTCATTGAGTGCCGGCGAAAAGAAAAGCCGAAAGCCGGTTTTCTCCCTCTTCAAAGCAAGGGTGATTTCGAAGAGGAGTTTTCCCCGGCCGAACTCCCAGGTAGCTGCCGGCTGATGCCAAAGATTTCATGTGACTCGATGCTCTGCCCGGTCCCATCTCATGCATCTTCTCCATATTCCTTAGAAGGCTCATTTCAGACCCCACTTTTCACCTGAGTTCAAGCCCTTGATTTGGTCCGACCCATCGAAACATAAACATCCGAAGGTTTTTCTCAGGCATCACATTCCTCTATCCCTGCGGTTACGCACATCTCTCCCGGCATTTGGGACAGCTTCAGTCTCTCCTATCTGAGAACCCTTGTCGTGGTTCGAGCCATGCGCAAAATGGGTGTCAAGAATAAGTGCACGGAGTAAAGAACGTCCCGCAGTTCATTCGACGACCGCGGCGCGGTCGGGGGCGTGGGTCGGACGATCACCGTTAACGGACGGGAACACGGCGCATGGAACCCCGAGGGTTTGAACTGCGATGCCGCTCAGACTTTCAGGGTTCCTCCGGTTTCTCTTCCCGCAGCGTTTTGAACACGAGGCCGTAAAAGCCGTCGTCAGAGGACATGTATTTCCAGCCCAACTGAGTGTAGCAGTTTCCGCAAAGCTGAATTTGCCACGCATAACCGCGGAACCACGAATACCCGTTCGAAATCCTTTCGACGCCGACGCATCCCGGGGCATTGCGATAGCAGCCCAGTCGCACGATGCCGCCGTAGTAGGGAAAGTCATGATGGTGGCGGCCGCGATAATCGATTCTTTCACGAACCGTGGTGACAAGGTGTCCGCAGGAAGCGCAGACGAGCCGCCGCTCCTCCAGGTTGTCATTATGCTCGAAGACGGAAGGCCTCTCCTCCAGGTAGGTCAGGTGATCCAGGTCTTCTTTCGATGGGTACTTTCCTTCATGTCTTCGAGTGACGAAAGGGGGCGCATCATCTTTTTCAAAATCCTTTGCCATGCACTCTCCTGCCCTGTCTTTTCAGATGATCTCCTTCACGCGACCGACCACTCCGCTCTCCAGACGCACTTTGATGCCGTGGGGGTGAGTCGCCGAATTCGTGAGAATGCTGAGAACGGTTCCTTCCGTGAGTCTGCCGGAACGTTGATCCCCTTTCCGCACCACCAACACCCGCGCCCCTATCTTGATCTCGGCCCGCTTTCTATGATCCATTCCCCCTCACGGTCTGCTATGCGATTTCACCCGGGAAATTTGAGGACGCCCCGCACCCATGCGCCCATCCGGAGAAAAACGACAAAACTATCGTTCATGTTCGTTTGCGAAGGATTTCGTTGACCGTCGTGTCCAGTGCCTGCAGGAAACGGGAACGGTCTCGTCTCTCAAAGGGCGGGGGTCCACTCTTGACATCACCTGCGTCGCGCAACTCGGAGAGCAACTTTCGGGTTGCAAGCGCAGGGCCGATATTGTCCTCCGTAAACGGCTTCCCGGTCTGTCCGAGCACATAGGCTCCTTTCTCAAGGCACCTTGCTGCGAGCGGTATGTCTGCTGTGACCACGATGTCGTTCGCCTCCACGTGTTCGATAATCCAGTCGTCAGCAGCATCTACTCCCTGGTCAACAACTTTGAGGGTTATCTTCCCACCGTCCGGAATCCGCATCCACGACCCTGCTACCAGAGTAACGGTAAGCTTGTAGCGTTCAGCCACTCGATAGACTTCCTGTTTCACAGGGCAGGCATCTGCGTCGACAAAAACATTCAGCAAACCGGCACTCCTAATCCATTTCCTCGGTAATGATCCTCCCGCGCTACTGGCAATGTTGCATACGGCATCGGCCTGCAGCACCGGCGTGACTCGCCGACGCTCGGCCCATCCTTCGAGTAGACCGGCAAGGCGGCTTTTGCGCATCACAAATTCGCCGGCTTCTCCTCGTCTTCTATCCCCCGGCGAGCTTGGCAGTGTATCCGTGTTTCTCGATCTCCTCCAACAGGCTTTGCCGGTGATCCCCTTGAATTACAATGACTCCGTCTTTGACGGATCCACCGCAGCCGCAACACCACTCAAGAGGCCCCTTCAAAGACGGACGCGGCGCAGTCGAGTCGAGAGTCTGCAACACCAGGCCTTGCCTTCGGAAGTTGCGATAAAATTATCACAGATTTCTTCTTTTGAGAATGATGAAAACATTCACTTTCCTCCAAAGGTCCTCTCTTTCTTGCTGATTTGCTTGACCTTGAGGAACGTTCCAACTATGCTCGCCCTAACAGAAACTCTTCTTGCTCCCGCGCCGTCAAAGTGAAGGACAATGACTGATTTATCCCTTGATGAAACCGGTGGCGATCAATGTTTCGAGGATTTCGTGCCCGGCGCTGTGCGCACCTTTGGAAAGGTCCTGGTGAAAGAGCACGAGATCATTGAGTTTGCCAGACGGTACGATCCTCAGGTTTTTCACACCGACCCCGTTGCGGCTCGCAAAACCCCGTATGGCGGTCTCGTGGCCAGCGGCTGGCACACGGCTGCCATGGCCATGCGCCTTATTGTGGATCACCGTGTTTCTCCGGTGCCGAGCGCAGGTTCACCGGGCCTGGATGAGCTTCGATGGCTGAAGCCCGTGCGGCCCGGAGATGAACTCTCCGTGCGGGTGACCGTGCTGGAAGCCAGGCGGTCGGAGTCAAAACCGGACCGGGGCGTTGTACGGTCACAGGTGGAAGTTATCAACCAGGACGGGGCGGTCGTGATGAGTTACAAAGTCGTGAGCCTTCTTCTCTGTCGAGACACCCGGCTCGCTTGAACCGCCTCCTTTCCCTGAGATGCTTCTTGACGGGAAAACGTGATGCCCGACAATCCGACGGCACGTGCCCGCAAGACTCGCCTTTGTCCGCGTCGGCGGCCGGGAGGGCTGTGAACTGGATCAATGCGAGGTCTGCGGGGGCATCTGGTTCGACCGCGGGGAATGGGACCACCTGGAGAGCCTCCACATCTTCCAAACCCATAGGGAAGACCTGCAGCGCCCCACTACCTGGGGGGAATGGTCATTCCAGTTTTTTCTGAAACTGCCGGTCGAGTTCAATGTCCCTGCCCGGCACTTCCCGGCGGTCACGGTGGTGATGATCACACTCTGTGTCCTCCTCTTCCTCGACCAGTTGCTCGTCGGGGAGGACCGTTGGCCACTCCTCGCGGCATATCCCGCCCGCATACATCATGGGCGGGACCTGTACACGTTGATCACCAGCACCTTCCTGCACGAAGGGCTGCTGCACCTGGTCGGGAACATGTACTTCCTCTACATCCTGGGCGACAACGTCGAAGATGCCTTGGGCCGGTGGCGATTCGTGCTCCTCTTCCTCGTCAGCGCTGTTGCCGCCGACCTCATGCATGTTGCAGTCTTCCCGGACAGCAACGTGCCTTTGCTGGGAGCCAGCGGCGCAGTCCTCGGCGTGATGGCGGCCTACCTGCTCCTTTACCCGCGGGCCCGCCTGACCGTGATGTTGGTGTTCTGGCAGTTCAAGGTCAAGTCATGGGTGTGGGTGGGCTTCTATCTCTTGATGCACGCCGGGGGGGCAATCCTGACTTTGCCCGGCCAACCCGGCGGCGTTGCGTACTGGGGGCACCTCGGAGGTTTCATCGCCGGCGTTGTGTTTGTGTGGCCGCAGCGCAGAGTGCTGGTCCGGAACCACCCGTTGTTGCGGCTGCTTCACCAGTAGCGGAGCAGACGATTGCCCTGGTGGCCGCCGTAAAACATGCCCGGACAGTCGGGATCAGCGATCATTTCGAGTACCTGGCAAACGGTGAGTTTCAGGGCTATTCGAATGAGGTTAAGGAAGCCGGGCTGAAACTCGGTGTCGAAATCGACGGGCATGCCTGGGCGGATGAGGCTGCACGCTGTGATGCCGACTACTCCATTTACCATTGCAGGAACCAGGACGATGACTATCGCGCTCTGGAGAAACTGCTTGCAGAGAATCGGCCGGTCATAATCGCTCATCCGAATGCACTTGGCACCGACCTGAACCGGATACCGACCGAGTGTCTGATCGAGATCAACAACCGTTACATATGGCGCTCCGATTGGGAGAAATTCTACGGGCCTTTCAAAGATAAATTCCGGTTCGTTTTGGGCTCTGATGCTCATCAACCGAATTGGCTCGGTCAGACCGTTGCCCTGTATGCCGCCTCCCTGCTCGGAGTGGAGGAGTATCTGGTTTTTTGACCGATGTCGGAATTCCTCGGCTTCACCCACACCGGCCTGCCCGATCTGCGCAGGACCGCGTGCGCAACGCTTCTGCTTGGGCTCGCAGGGCGAATCAGGGAGGATGTTTTATTGTTGCAGTCATCCGGGATCCCGTGTTATTAGAAAAGCTTAACTCTTACCACGAAGGAGAAGGTCATGAACCCGAAAGTAACGGCCCTGGAAGCCGGGAAGAAGATCACGCAGGCAAAACTAGAAACCCGACGCGCTTTCCTGAAAGAGAAAGGGCTCAGCGACGAAGCGATAAGAAAAGACGTTACGATCAGAAAGCTGAAAGCCGAAGCGAGGAAATCGGATTCCCGGATGGCCGCCATTGCCAAACAGGAGGAAATAACCCGGCGGGTGGCGAAGGCGAAGGCTGACAAGCTTGCCGCCGCCAAGCTCCCCAAGGAAGAGCCGCCGGAAGAGAAACCTGTTAAGAAAGAGAAAAAAGAGAAGAAAGGGAAAAAGGAGCGTTCGGCCGAACCCGAAGCTAAGCCGGAAAAGTCCGAGAATAAGACGGAGCAATAACAAGTGCACTGATCGCCTGGAGCCAGAGCTCCGATTCTATGCCGTTCGTAAGACTCTCCGCTTGCCGCCTGAGCAAAATCCGGAAGCGATCCCTCCTATGTGTTCTACCCGGGAAGGAGCTTGTACCCTTCCTCGGAAAGGAGTCGGCGAAGAAGCTCTCGGGCCGGCCCGAGTAACCGAGTCGGAGGCACGCCCAGCAGACGTATATAGGGCATCCTCCTCAGGGATCCTCGAAGCTTGCCTTCTCTCGCGTTGCCTATGCTGTAGTGAGGGTCATTCTCCGAACGCAGTCCTTCCCACGCGTTTCGCTGAAATGTTACTGCCGCGCCGCGATCGGCGAGAAAGCGTCGCGCTAAACCAAGAATGCGCGCTGCTTCGAGCGCTTCCACCTGTTTCAGAGCTCCGGCGCCTAATAGTTTTCGAATTCCTGCCACGCCTGACCAGGGACCGCCCGCGGGGCTGGGCATGGAGATGAAAACGCACAGCCCGATTCTGAAAGGGGAATCATAGTCAAGGGCCAGGACCTGCTTCATCCTCGTCCGGTTCTGTTCTTTCTTTATATCTCCTTCTTGAAGGCCGAATTTGAGAACACCTGCATTTCCCAAAAGGTGTTTCCAGAACCCGTTCTCCCGTCCGTTCTTGAATGCGAAAAAACATCCGGCCACAACGGAGTGGCTCGCTGGATTCCCGAAGATCAGTAAAAGAGGAGGCTTTTTGCCTGTTTTGAAAGGGATGAGTTGTTCACTCTTATAGGTGAGCAATTTTCCTTTGAGCTCGTACACCTTTTTATTCCAGTTGTCGCATTTTTCGGAACTGCAAAAGGCCTTATACCTCTTTTCAAACCCTGCAAATTCGCTTTCGGATGGATACAACCTGGAGAGGTCGAGAGCGCACTCGATGCGTCCTGCTGATGTTTCAACGCATTTCAGGATTTCATTTTTCATGTTCCCTGCTTCTTGTGGGAAATCCGACCACGCCGCAAACGAAATCGACCGGCTTGTAAGGGGACATCATAAAATGTTGCCTCCCAAACAATCTCATGGGGCGACGGTCGAACGGTACTGTCTACCGAGTTGCACTGCGAGTTCTCCGTTTTCGCGGCTGCGTATGAACCGCCCTTCCCCGGTGAACATTTTCCCATATTCACCAGGATGGTGTTCCTTGATCCATTCTCCAACGGCGCCCCAAAACTGCATTATGGCCCGTGTAGCCTCCGGGGCAGGCACCGCTCTCCACGAGCGAAGGAGGCCGTTGTCGAAAGACAAAGTGCAAGTCGGGTACTGTAGACTGTCGAGCCCTGCCAGGCGGATGCGCTCGTTTGTTTCGACCAGCCGGCAGTTGACCGTTTCCGTTGTCGAGGTGCAGTTTGTGAACTGGATATTACCGTCGACTCCGGCGTCGTACTCGAAAATCGACCGGATCTCGTTCTTGCCGACCAGGCGCGTCAGGCCCGTAAGCTCGAATTCCGCGTCCTCAGCAAACATTGCCATCACTTCGCCGATAGCATGGCGGTTGGCCGCATCCTGGAGAGCCGCGACAATATTCAACAGATCTGGTTGGATGAGCATGGCAGCCTCATATATTGACGATCATTCCCGAAATTTAGCAGTTCCAGCAAATCATTCAAGATCCTTTCGAAATCCAGCTTCTTCACAACAGAAACTTCCCTTTTCTGTGGTCAGCAAGGTTGTCCCGGGCGGGCCAGTACTGAGTTTCGTCAGGAGTGAAGATGGGGCGATCGCGAAGGGTCAGGATGTGGCCGGGAAGAGTTTGCTCGGTTCCCACCCTCCCGGACACGAGGACCTCGTACTCGACGCCGACGCTCATCAGTCCCTCATCAAACGACCAGTGGCACAGGCGGCAGAGGGAAAGGCCGTTCGTGGGCCTGTCATCCTGGTTCTCGCTCCATTGTTTGATGTCGCCGTTCTTTCCCGATCCTTCTGAGACCCACTTTGATACCGCGAATGCGGAGTTATTAACCACCTCATAATTATGCAGACTCACCGTCGTTCCGGCGAAAGCCGGAACCCAGTCTTTTCTGGATGCCGGATCAAGTCCGGCATAAAGAAGGCCAGATTATTCTGAGACTGTTAATATATTCCTGTGGACTCTACCCCTCCGATCAAGATTGCAGTGGGGCCACAAAGTAACAAAAGAACCAGCGTACCTCATCCTGGTTCCCTGCATAATTAAAGCCTCCTATCCGGAATCGTTGTCCGGTTTTTTGAGTTCTCTTGTGCCCATTGCTGCCGGCGCAAAACCCAATGTGGTTCATACCGATTTTGTGTTCACATCAGCATCAGGCACTGAAGTTTCGTTGCACCCATTTTTTCAGCATGGCGTCTTGGATGTGGTAGGTCCTATTCTTTGTGATGATCTCCCGCGCCGATAAGGATTCAAGGGCTCTTTTCAGCACGGCCCCCGCTTTGAATCCGGACTTTTGCAGCGCATCCGCGTAATAGATTCCTTCCCCCGCCGTCTCAGACAGCAATCGCAGTGCCTTCCGCTGGTTTGGGGTTAGGGAGTCCCACAGGATCATGAATTCATTTTCTCTGCGTTTCAGAATCTCCAGTTCAAGCCGATCGAGCACTTCCGGACTGAACTCATCCAGTCGCCACAGCTCGAAAAGAAATTGCTGAACGTACATAGGTTGAAAGTCACACCTTTCAACGATGTCGATGATTATTTCCCCGTCAAGATCCACTCCACGAGTTTTAAAAACACCTTGTGCCCAGCTGACATAGTCCTTCATTGCAATAGCGTTTAGGGGATAGCTTGTCGCCATTTTGTAAAAGGCCCGCTCCCCCGAGTTGAACATTTGAGCCAATATGTGCTTCTGGCTGCCCGCGAAAATGTAGCTGATGTTGACGTGCCTTTGGATATGGGATCGCAGCCGCTTCTCAAATCCCTTTTCCGTGTACTTGGCGATTTCCTGGAACTCGTCAAAAACCGCCAGCAGCTTTTGCTTGTCCGAATAGCCGCTCAAAGCGCGCATAGCGCTGTCCAGGTACCTTGGCCGATCGGTTGGGTTCATACTCACCGAAACCGATGGTTGGCCGGTAGTCGGATCGATGCTACTGCTCAATCTTAGGCCGGAAGCCAGTTCCAATAGCTTGTCGATTTTGGACTCAATCTGTGTAAGGCCTGTGAAAACCGACTCGATAAAGTCCCTTTCGTCAATGGTGCCGTAAAGGTCTACGTAAACAGTTCTTATTCTGGGCCTTACATTCTTCAGCGCCGATATCAGTTGGTGGATCAACGAGGTTTTGCCCGCGCGACGATGGGAATAGAGAAGCACATTCTGAGAATTCCTGGCATGGTAGATCAGATCGGCGATCTCGTGCTTGCGGTTGCAGAACGCAGTGCCGGTGACAATGCCGGTGTGGGAGAAAGGATTTTCCACAATGATCTCCCTCAATTAACATTATGTTAACTAACCTTGTGTTAAAAATATGCGAAGGGATGCGCCAAGGTCAAGAGAAAATTGCAGCAATCAGGGCCTGAAGCCGCCGATCTCATTTGTCCGCGATTGGACGTCTCCGTTTCTTAGAACGCTTGTTTTCAGGACGAAAATGCAGTTCTAAGGCCGCTCTCAGGGCCAAATTTCACTACTTCTCACCAGGCGTCAAATCCTTGCCTTGGTCCGACCCGGTCAGAAAAGAGTCAGAAAACAACCACTTTTCCGCGCACAGTGGAGTCACAAGCCATCAAAAGAATCAGCGTGTTCCGTCCCATGATCCACTTTCAAGCGGTGTAAACCCATTTGGCGCGTTTTGCAGATAATATGACGAGATAATCTTTGAGTTCCTCCGGCTTGTGCTTCTTCAAGAATGGGACCGGAAGACTCAGGACATTATTGGACGTGGCTGGATGAATCTCGATCCGGATCACACCAGGGTGTGCACTCAACGGCAGGATCACCCAGTCACCGAAATGTTCATCCAGTGTTATCAGAATACGTTTCGCGGATATGGTGCTCTTGAGTATTTCCGCATCATCCGCTAGGCTTGGCCCACTTCGAACGCTCGAACAACGTCATACCCTTCCTTACGAAGTGCCTCGACAACTTCTGTTCCGAACATTTGATCCAAATAAAGCTTATGGGGATTAGGCTCCTGCCGCTCTCACCTCTGTGTGATCCAAGGAAGCACTGAGGTCTTGGATTAAAAACCTGCACATGAGATGACCATCTGTTGCCGTGCCGCAATCGACAGTGCAGGGGCCACAAAGTAACAAAAGAACCAACGTCCGTCATTCCATTTAAATGCGGTTCTAGGCGGAAAAGGGCCCTTCACTCGAATCGGGCCCAGGAGATGATCTGCCTTTTGAAATCCACATGGTAATTCACTTCTCTCAGGAAGTTCATACCCAGCAGTCCGTCAAAGGGTTCCCGTTTTCCCTTGTGATCTATCAGGTTAGCCTTGAAATTCGACATCCTGTGCGGCCCCGCGACGATGTAATCCAAGTCCACCGAATAAACCCGGATCGACCTTCCGTCAGCAACGCGCGCGACAGCGGGCCGTGCGGATCTTATATTGAGCTGTTCCGCAACTCTCGTGTTGAGTGAGGTAGTCGATGCACCGGTGTCCAGCAGCAAGTTTGTCACGATCTCTTGTCCCTTGTATCCCAGCCTCACAGGAACAATGACCTGGTTGGCCTTTATGATGACTCTGGTTTCGACCGTCTTAAGGTGTTCAGCAGGCATTTGTCTGGTTTCGAAATTTGCCACATGGGTGGGGGGAGGAAGGTTGGAGAAATTGCTTACCCCATTTTCATCGGTCCAGCAGTACACGTTCTGCGCCGCGTCCCCACCCGACCTGGTGGGTGGCGGCTTCACTGTAAGCGACGACCGCGCCTTGTCACCGGCTTTCCTCGCGTACCGGTCGGCAAGTTCGGGCTGTCTTGCGGCATGCGCTGCCGGATCTGGTGCCACGGGTTCTTTCACTCCGGCAAAGTGGCCGGACACATAGAAAATGAACAGGAAGACAACTGCGTGAAGGGCAACCGCGATCACTATTGCCTGCACCATTCTCCTCGACTGGAAACGCTTTCGGCGCATTTTCATTTCACCATTGGAGGTCATCCGGACATGACTCTCTAACCATCTACCAGTCTTCTTGTATCAAGAGTCCTAAGGCCGCGCTCGCCACCCTGCTCTCTTGATCCAGATCATCATTTTGATTCAGTCCCACGCACGTACCGGGACAGGTGATAAGAGACGAGTTGAACATCCTCGGGGCTCATGGTTATGCGTTCGTGTTCGAGAAAGGCAGGCAGAGCCTTCGGATTGAGCACCCAGACCTCCGCACCTTTGGGTTGTTTATTTACATACCATCCCGGATAAAGAACGACGGGCCTCACATCGAATGACTTGCCGGTGCTTTCCCTAATGAGATCTCCAAGCCAGCTACCCAGCGCTTTGGCCTGAGCGATCGGATCACGATCAGGGTTGAAGCCTGCGACGGTAACTTTTTGTCCATCGTATTCGACCACAGCCTCGCGCCCCTTCGGTTTGCTTATCGTCTTGGTTTCAATCATGTAAATCCCCGCCGACCCGATGAGCACGTGGTCCAAGTTGAATTTCTCTCCCGCTATGTCGTGGAAGACCTTATATCCCTTTTCTCTAAAGCCCTCCAAAAATTGCCCGACGGCCTTCTCTCCTTCTTGCCCTTGTTTTAGATCTCGGAGTCTGTTCTTTGCTAACCTCAACTTGATTACGGCGAAGACGCAAAAGACACCCGCGCCAATAGAAATCCCAAGCGGTTGCGGCGCCCATTTTAAAAAGTATCTAGCCCATTCTAAGACAGCCATAAAGACAAACATCATGCCAACCAGCAGATACGGGTCCATATCCTCTGTCTGGAGTCTTCTTATTTCCTCTCCCAGGAACTCGCCGGGATTTCTCAATGCGCGAGCCTTTAGCGGTGATCTCGTAATTCTCGCCCTGGTGCCAATCATTTTTGCCTCCCCCGTTTCCCACAAAATAAAAGCCCCTGCTCCGCCTGGGTACGGGAGAGGGGCTGAAAAGATTTTAAGCATGACAATTTGTCATCGGCTCTTCAAAGAAAATGATGCGTAATTATATATAATGTCTTCGTAACTACTCACCCTGTTGAGCATAGATCTGGCCGGAGAGAGCCATCTGGATTGCGACGAGGGGGTTGTAGCCCTTGTTGGCCAT
>Ga0068714_10006433_pt1 | contig 11944 bp, 14 predicted proteins | sample MTBNYHSulfiMetaG_FD_62988 | JGI IMG/M metagenome (GOLD analysis project Ga0068714, IMG submission 62988) | Enrichment culture microbial communities from rom New York Harbor, USA that are MTBE-degrading - MTBE-NYH (New York Harbor Sulfidogenic)... | ecosystem: Environmental > Aquatic > Marine >... | reverse complement strand
GGGGCTCCCCCGCGTGCGCGGGGATAGACCCCACGATGACCACCCCGGAGAAGGGGGTCAGGGGGCTCCCCCGCGTGCGCGGGGATAGACCCCACGATGACCACCCCGGAGAAGGGGGTCAGGGGGCTCCCCCGCGTGCGCGGGGATAGACCCTGGTCCACCTGTCCCTGGGTCCACTGGTTGCGGGCTCCCCCGCGTGCGCGGGGATAGACCCCCGCCCCGGCATATGAGGCGATCCAGGGTCACGGCTCCCCCGCGTGCGCGGGGATAGACCCTGATCAATGAAACGAATGAAGCGATCTCATACGGCTCCCCCGCGTGCGCGGGGATAGACCCCGCCGAGGTCCCGCCCGAAAGGGCCGGAGAGCGGCTCCCCCGCGTGCGCGGGGATAGACCCTCGTAACATGGAGATTGCGAGCGGCCGCAGCCGGCTCCCCCGCGTGCGCGGGGATAGACCCATCCCGGTGTGGTTGGCCCAGGTCTCGGCCTCGGCTCCCCCGCGTGCGCGGGGATAGACCCCAGATCCCGGGATCCAGAACCACCTTGTCAGGGGCTCCCCCGCGTGCGCGGGGATAGACCCCATACATATTTTTGCGCCGTTCCTTCCAGCTCGGCTCCCCCGCGTGCGCGGGGATAGACCCCCAGCGATAATAGACCAGCTTGAGGCCGAGAAGGCTCCCCCGCGTGCGCGGGGATAGACCCTCTGGGAGGGCGAGGACACCCCCGACCCCAAGGGCTCCCCCGCGTGCGCGGGGATAGACCTCGGATACCGGCAACCCTGGCCGACGAGCCCCCGTAACGTACCGCGGCCAATAATCTTCGGTGACTTTGTCTTCGCCCGGCTGGAGAAAGGCGGCGGCCCCTACCGCGTCAAGATCGCCCCGGAGGGAGGCCAGCTTCTGGTACTGGAGGTGGGGGCGCTGAAGAGCGTCAGCCTGGAGGTGGTGGAAAGTGAGGGATAGCCCGCCCGGGCCTGTCTTTACTCCCTGCCCAGACCCAATCCTGGCGGGAGCCCCTTTGGTTTCAGACCAATCGCCTTGGTAACCGCTTTACGTCCTACCGCCGCCTGGTCTCCTTCACTTCCGACCTCTCCAACCCGGAGGTGAGGAGGTAGGAGGCCAACTGGTTCATGGTCGTCTTCTCCCGCTTGGCGGTCATCTTGAGCCGGCGATGGAGGGAGACCGGAATCCGGACGGTCAGGGTTCCACTGCACGAGGCCAACTCGCCCGGCTCGGGAATTTTCCAATCCCGGCGCTGGTACTCCAGAAAGAACTCCTCCCTCAGCTCCTCGGCGGCCTGGATGGCGTCCTCCTGGTCTTCGCTGCAAGCGATGATCCCCGGCAGGTCCGGATAGGTGACGATATAGCCGGACTCCTGGCCTGGCTCGATGAGCATGGGGTACTTTTTGGTCATGAACTCTTTCAGAGCGTCCATTAGACCCTCCTCAATCTATCTCCAGCCGATCAAGGATCTTTTCGATGGCTCCCCTGTCCACCGGCCGGGAACCGTGGGGCTCATGGACGAAGAAGACAATCCCATCCTCCCGGGAAAAGATCCTCCGGCTGCCCCGGCCCTGACGGAGGCTGAAGCCCTCACTCTCAAGGAACCTGACCAGCTCTCTCCAGCGGATATCCTGGGGCTTGTTCTTGATCTTGGCAAAAAGCTTATCCCGCTTGGTCACTTAATATTGATAGCATGGATGCTGTCATCAATCAAGACCCAGTAACCGACAGGGAGCGACGCTGTCTGAGACCGAGTCTTCGCCCGGCTGGAGAAAAGCGGCGGCCCCTACCTGGTCAAGATCGCCCCGGAGGGAGGCCAGCCCCTGAACCTTTTAAAAAAACGTTCCATATGGTTCGAGGTCAAGAAAGGCAAAGACGAGCCATCCGAGGAGTTTGTGTTAGTATTTCGAGGATTGGCTTCTCCGGCCTGACGACTAGATCGGGCCTGAGGGGAGGTTTTGAAACCACCTCGAAGGCTGCCTTTAAAACCCTCATAAGTTTTGGAGATGGATTCATGTCCGTCATGGTGATCGGCGGGAACGGTTTTGTTGGCTCGCACGTCATCAGAGAGTTGATCAACCATGGCCAGCGGCCGGTCTGCTACGACCTTTCTCAAGATTCGCCGATCCTGGCCGACCTGGAAGGGCGATTTGAAAGGGTTCAAGGAGACGTTCTGGATCTGGGCCAGCTTGTCCGCGAGATGCAGGCTTGGGAAGTGGACCGGGTCGTGGCCCTGACCTCGCTGGTGACCTTCGCCTCCCAGCAAAACCCCCCTGCGGCCTACCGGCTGAACGTGGGTTCAACTCTCAATATCCTGGAGGCGTCCAGGATTCTGCCCCTCAAACGCATCGTCTATGCCAGCTCATTGGCGGTTTACGGCCGCACCCCGGCGGGTCGACCGGTGAAGGAGACCTCGCCCCTCAAGCCGGCCTCCCTGTACGGGGCGACCAAGGTCTTCTGCGAGGAGCTGGGAGCGGCCTATAACCGCGACCACGGGGGCCAGTTCGTGGCCCTCAGGTTCCCCGGGATGTGGGGGCCGGGCCAGGGGCTCATGATGAAGGGCAAGTCATCCCTTTACGGCAGCGGTAAGTTCGCCGACATTGTCGAGAAACCGGCCCGGGGCGAGATAGCGATCATCCCCGGGCTAGCGGACAAGTACGAGCTGCTCTACATTAAAGATGCCCGGAAGCTAGTCCGTCTGGCCGCCTTTGCTGAAAAACCGGCCTATCAGGCCTACAACGCCGGGTGTGAGAGTTTCAACTCCCTGCAGGAGATTGCCGGGTTGGTCCGGGAGCAGCTTCCGGAGGCCGCGATTCGGTTCGAATCCGGAATCAGCTTCCCCGAGGGATTTGATTTCGCTCTCCCGGCCAGGAGCTGTCTGGACATCGGCCGAGCCAGGCGGGACCTGGGTTATGAACCTGAGTTCAAGCCGCCGGTAGCGGTTCTGGATTACTTGAAGTGCCTTAAGCGGCAAGCAGGAAATCAGTGACTGCTTTGGAGCAGATTCCACAGGGGAGACAGAAAAGGTCTGGAGCAGGCGAAGATTGAAGAGACCAAGAAATACAATATGTTCTAGTCACCAATTGCGTCGACGGTCGGCCCTCCGGCGGGAAGGATTGTCTTCCCGGGCCTGACCATGGGATGGGAGCGGAGGGGTTATGTGCGATGCCTTAGGCTGCCGTCCCTTTCTTCTACTCCATCAACTTCAACCCCGCCCGGTTCCTTTCCACGTACCTCTGATACCGCCTCTTGCTCTCCGTCCACCTGGTCTTGTGCCGCTCCTCCACCTGCCCGATCACCTTGACCGGCTGGCCCACGGCGATGGCCTCCGGGGGGATCTCCTGCCTGGCGATGACCAGGCCCATCTCCCCGATGATGCTCCACCGGCCCACCTTGGAGAAGTTGCTTAAGGTCGCCCGCATCCCGATGACGGCATAGGGCTCCACCGTGGTGTTGTGGAGCATGGCCCCGTGACCGATGGTCGCCTCGGTCCCGATGAGGCAGGTGCAGTCCACCGAGGTGTGGATGAGGACCCCCTCCTCGATGGCCGAGCCCTCCTCGACGATGATGGTCCCGTTGTCCCCCCGCAGGACGGAGGCCCAGCCCACGTAGACTCCGGGGCCGATCCGGACGTCGCCGATGAGGTCGGCGCTGGGGGCCACCCAGGCCCCGGGGTCGATGGCCGGGCGTTTGCCCTCGAACTCGTACAGAGGCACATGCCCTCCCAGTCTATTCTGCGGCCCTGAGGATGTTCATCACCCCGGCCAAGCCGATGAAGGGGCAAACAGCCCTGGCCAGGATGCCCCTGGAGATCCGGCGGGTCAATCGCCGTCCGGCTGCCTAGCCAGGATATTTCACGGCTTGGGGGTGGATGCGGTGGGGGGAGGCCATCCCGGGTGTTCCTCAAGGCCGCCCCAAAAAACAGGGCCGGGGCCTGAGGCCCCGGCCTTTGCCCGCTCCCGGCTTGCTATTCCGAAAGACCTACCCGGCCCCGGCTTCCGCCCGGGACGGGCCTGGTTCCCGGTCTTGAGCCTGCGCTCCGGTCCTTCTTTTCACCGGCTCGGGAGCCCTTGCCGGCGGCAGTCCAGGGATCTACCAGCGTTCCTTCCGGGGCCGATCCCCCCTGGGCTTGGCCTCGTTGACCTTGATCGCCCGGCCGCCCATGTCGGTCCCGTCCAGGGCCCGGATGGCCGCATCGGCTCCCGCCTCGTCCATCTCGACGAAGCCGAAGCCACGGGGCCTGCCGGTGTCGCGGTCCTCAATCAGGTTGACCGACAACACCTCGCCGTGAGCCCCGAACATATTGCGGATCTCGTCCTCGGTGGCGGTGAAGGGCAGGTTGCCAATGTAAATGTTCTTTCCCACTTGTCTCTACTCCTTTTGAGAGTTGGGGGCCGGGCCTTGACTCGGCCTTTTCCTGGCCCCGGCTCCATGAACCACCACGGCCCATGATAAAAACCGGACCGATCGCGAACGATCCGCAACCGCCTTTGGATACAACTGCTTTTTTTCAGGAAAAGCTCTGAATCCCCTCCGACCCGTTGAAGGGGACTATAACATCTGTGGGCTGAAAAGCAACTGGATAAAATAAACCCCTCCCCGGGCCGGCCCCCTGCCCCCCCCGGAGCCCGCCCCCGCCTGGGCAGGTCCTACCCGCGTCTCCTGGAAGGATGCGAACTTTTAACCCACCAGTGAACCCCACCGGCTCCGGCCTTCGTCTCTTAACTATACTAAATTAGTAGTGTTTCTTCCAACTCTCCCTCCCTGGCATGGATGTTGCCCATCTGACCATCGAATCGTTCACAAAAATGAAGGAGGGTCGGATGACCAAGAAGATCTTGATCGGCGTGGGTTTAACCCTGGCTTTGACCGTGGCGGCCATCCCTGTCCTGGCCCACATGGGCGGATGGATGGGCGGAGGCTACGGCCCGGGGGCCTACCCCTTTCAGAACGAGGAAGAGTTCCGCCAAGCCGAGGAGGCCCGGCAAGAGTTCTACGACCAAACCCGCCAGCTGAGACAGGAGCTGGCCGTCAAGCAGCAGGAGCTCAGGGCCCTGGCCCTGGATCCCCAGGCGGACGAGGCCAAGATCAACGCCAAGCAGGCCGAGGTCAGCCAGCTCTTGAGCCGGTTGGAGAACGAGGAGATCAAGCTTCAGCGCCGGCTGGCCAAGATCAACCCGGACCTGGGCTACGGCAACGGCTATGGCTACGGCCGCATGATGGGCTATGGCTACGGCCGAGGCTTCGGCCCCGGGGCTTGCTGGTAACCACCAATCCCGAAAGCCAACCGCAGGAGGGGCCGGGGGCTTTCCCCGGCCCTTGAGGAGGGATGAAAAATGAAGGCCAAGACAACCCTGGCCCTCATCCTGACCGGCCTCTTGGCCCTTACCGCCGGGTCAGCCCTGGCCATGGGCATGGGCGGCGGCATGGGCGGCGGCATGGGGTCCGGCCGCGGCTGGGGTGGCTTCTCCGATCCGGGAAACACCCCCGGCTACAACCAGCCCCGGTCGGACCGGTCCCCGGCCCGGGAGGGGCTCCGGCGGGAGCTCAGAGAGCTCGAGGACCTGTACCGGTCCCGCCTGGCCGATCCCCGGACCACCCGGCGGGAGCTCCGGGACCGTTATGAGGAGATGACCCGGCTTAAGGAGGAGCTGGACCGGACCGAGAGGGAGGACCGGCCCATGTCGCGGGGCGGGTCCCATTGGGGCGGCCGGGGAGGCCTGGTCTGGTGACCGGCCCGGCGGGTGGAACAAGGTCTCCAAACCCGAGGCGTCTCCCGGCTCGGCCGAGGAGGACCTGGGAGGTTGGAATGATGGTTCACAAGCGCTTGACGGTTCTGGGGCTGGTCCTGGCCCTGGGCCTGGGGCTGACCTGGGTTTCGGTCCCGGCCGCCGATGCCGGCGGCCTGGATCCCAACCATGGGCCCGGGATGAGCCCTGGTTCCGGTTGGGACGGCGGTTACGGACCCGGGATGGGCCCAAGCTCCGGTTGGGACGGCGGCGGTCACCCGGGCTGGGGGCCCGGTTACCCCGGCCACTGGGACGATCCGGCCTATATCTTCCGGGGCGAGCCCTTCTCCTTGACCGGCCTGGTCTCGACCTCGGATTACTACGGTCATCATGGCGGGGCGATCGCCCTTGATACCGGATCGGAGGAGGTGGTCATCCACGGACTGGGACCGTTCTGGTACTGGGAGGAGTTGGGCGCGACCTATCCGGCCGAGGGCGAGGCGGTGACCGTGGACGGGTACGGGGTTGATTTCGCCGGCTACACCTCGCTGATCGCCGTCTCCCTGACCAAGGCCGACGGGACTTTTATCCAGCTCCGCGACCCGGATTCCGGCTGGCCCCTGTGGACCCCGGCCGGGTGGAGATGAACGCGAGGCTGTCTCCCGGAGATCCAGCCTTGATTAAAGATCCGTCTCAGGGGGCGGGTGGATTCCTGATCCACCCGCCCTTCTTCCTCGACCCGTTGGCGTCAGCCCTCATGCCCGGTGTATCCAATCGCTGAGGTCGGCGATAATTGGCGCCTTTGGCCGCCCCGCCTTCAACCTCCCGCACCACGAAAAAAGCCGGTCAGGCGGGCCGCCATTGACCCGTGGAGGTGACCCGGGCGACCGTGTCCCCAATAGGGTCATCCCGGCTTTTACTGCATATTAAGGAAATTTCACGGGGCAAGGCTGCCGTCCCCCCGGTCTCCCCGGAGCAAGAACCGAAAAAGCGCGGCGGCTGTCAAGTAGCTTTGGTTGACCCGACGGGGAGCAGGGATGGTGACCCGTTCGTCCCCCAGGTTGACCACCTTAATGATATCGCCGGTTTTTTTCTTGACCGCCGGGTCAGTCGCGGCCCTGGCCGGCCCGGACCGGGGCCTTGGGGGTTGTTGAAGCCCCGGGGTGAAACCGCCCGGTCCCTGATCCCCCTTGCCGGCCGGTGTGGCGATATGCATCCATTTGCCGGGCAATCGTCTCAAAAGCAAGCATCGGCATTTCATATGTAAATCTTAGGTAAAAGCTATAAATAGTCCTAACTATATAAAACAAATGAATTAGTATTCCCCCGCCGGCTTGGATACCCTGCCCCAGGCATGTTGCTTCTCAATTTTTCGTACCCCTGGAGCCTTGATTACCGAGGAGGGCTGAAGAATGGCAGGTAAAAACTACTTCGCCTCGAGATGGGGAATAATGGGGGTCGGGGCTTTCATCGGCGTGTTCGCCGCCTTGCTCCAGTATTGGGGCAACCCGGGCAACATGGGCATCTGCGTGGCCTGCTTCGAGCGGGACATCGCCGGGGCCTTGGGCCTGCACCGGGCCGGGGTGGTTCAGTACATCCGTCCCGAGATCATCGGCTTTGTCCTGGGCTCCCTGATCGCCGCCTTGAGCTTCGGCGAGTTCCGGGCCAGGGCCGGCTCGGCCCCCATCGTCAGGTTCATCCTGGGCGCTTTCGCCATGATCGGGGCCCTGGTCTTTCTGGGCTGCCCCTGGCGGGCCGTGCTCCGCCTGGCCGGCGGCGACCTGAACGGCCTCCTGGGCCTGGGCGGCCTGATCTTCGGCATTTACCTGGGAACCCTGTTCCTCAAGGGCGGCTACAACCTGGGCCGGACCCAGAAGACCTTCACCTCGGTGGGCTGGCTCCTGCCCCTGCTTATGCTCGGCTTCCTGGTCTTGAGATTGGTCTTCCCCCCCCTGGAAGGCCTGCCCAATAACGACATCCTGTTCTACAGTCTCAAGGGGCCCGGGGCCATGTCCGCCCCCCTGGCGGTCTCGCTGGCCGTCGGCCTGGCCGTGGGCATCCTGGCCCAAAGGAGCCGCTTCTGCACCATGGGGGCCTTCCGGGACCTGCTCCTCTTCAAGCAGGGCCACCTCCTCTCCGGGGTCCTGAGCCTTCTGGTCTTCGCCTTCCTGACCAACCTGGTGGCCGGCCAGTTCCACCCCGGCTTCGTCAACCAGCCGGTGGCCCACAACCTCCACCATTGGAACTTCCTGGGGATGACCCTGGCCGGCCTGGCCTTTGCCTTGGCCGGGGGGTGCCCCGGCCGGCAGCTTTTCCTGGCCGGAGAGGGCGACGGAGACGCGGCCGTGTTCGTTCTGGGGATGATCACCGGGGCGGCCTTCGCCCACAACTTCGGCCTGGCCAGCTCGCCCCAGGGGCTCGGTCCCCACGGCGCGGCCGCGGTCGTCATCGGCCTGGCGGTCTGCCTCTTCATCGGTCTAACCATGAGACAAAAACAGGCCGCCTGAGGCGGCCAGGGGGTGGATAATGAGTCAGACCATCGACGCGCGGGGGTTGTCCTGCCCCCAGCCGGTCATCCTCACCTTGGACCTGATCGAAAAAACGCAGAACGGCCGGATCGAGGTCCTGGTGGACACCGATACCTCCAAGGAGAACGTCACCCGGGCGGCCGAGAGCCGGAAGTGGAAGGTGGCCTCGGTGGCCGGGGAGGGTGAAGGGTACCGGCTGGTGCTGACCAAAGGCTGAGAATGGCCCTCTTCAGGTCCCGTAAAAAAGAAGCCCCGACCCCCAAGGGCAACCTCCAGGACCGGGGCATTCTGGTTTTCGAAAACACCAGCGAGGTCATCCGGGCCGAAGGCCTGCTCAAAAAAAATGGCTGGCCGATCAAGGTCAAGGGGCCGCCTCCGGAGATCAGGTCGGGCTGCGACCTGGTGATCGAGTTCCCTCTCATCCAGGAGCTGGACATCATCCGGGCCCTGGAGGAAGAGGGCCTCAAGCCTTTGGAGGCGGTCCCCGTGACCGGCCCTCTCCTCCAGCCGGTGGACCTCTTTCAGGTCACCGACTTCGGTCCCTATCTCATGGTCCGGGCGGCCAACATGAAGCTGACCGTGGACAAGGCGACGGAACGGATCGTCAACGTCTCCGGCGGCGGCTGCCCGGACGTGCCCTATCTGGCCAAGCTGATGGTCGGCCGGGGCCTGTCCGAGTCCCCCCGGCCCAGGGAGAAGGGCCACACCCTGTGCGGCTACGCCCTGGAGCTGGCTTTCGAGGAGATGAAACGCCGATGCTCGGGGTCGTAGGCACCGTTCCCGACCCGGACTTCCCGGTCCTCGTTGGGGAGGCCGCCTTGGAGGGGGACGAGGTGGTGCTCTCCGGCCGCCGGGTGGAGCTCAACCGGGGCACCCCGGCCCTCCTGGCCGCGGCCGTCAAGACCGCCCAAAGCCTGGGCGCGGGCCAGGTGACCGCTTTTCTGGTCGGCGACACCGGCCTGGGCCAGGGCAGCCGGGAGCTATACCGGCGGCTGACCAGGGACCTGGCCCATCGCCGGCTGAGGGTCCTGGCCTTTCACTATCTCCAGCCCGACGTGGACTGGCACAACCGGGTTCTTTTCGCCGTCCAGGAGATGGCCCCCCGGCCGCTCCTGGTGGCCGACGCGGGGTTCATGTACGCGGCCAAGATGAGCGGCCAGGCCCCGGAGTACGACCTTTTCACCCCTGATTCGGGCGAGCTGGCCTTCCTGGCCGACGAGGCCGCCCCGCACCCCTTCTACACCCGGGGCTTCATCCTCCAGGAGGGCAACAACATCGAGGAGATGGTCAAGCGGGCTTACGGCCACCGTAACGCGGCCCGGCATCTCCTGATCAAGGGCCCCCTGGACTACCTCGCCTCCGGGGACGGACGGATCCGCCTCCTCAGGGGGCCCAGCCATCCGGCCCTGGAGGCCATCGGCGGGACCGGGGACACCCTGACCGGGATTGCGGCCGCCTTGCTCGACGCCGGGCAGGCCGTGGACCGGGCGGCCGAGACGGCCGCCCTGGCCAACCGCCTGGCCGGCCGGCTGGCCCGACCCACCCCGGCCACCCAGATTCAAGAGATCATCCGCTGGATACCCGAGGCCCTGAAGCTGGCCCAGGAGAAGATCGACCATGAGTGATCAGGGAGAACTGTCCGCGTCGAGCCGGCCCCGGATCACGGCCCGGATGGAGGTCCTCGAGGTGATCCACCGCCACCGCTCCACCGAGGCCGTCTTCAAGGCCTACGAGGCCGAAACCGGAGCCTGCCTCTGCTGCGAGGCCCTCTTCGACACCCTGGAGGAGGCGGCCCGAGGACACGGCCTGGACCTGGCCCGGCTCCTCCGGGAGCTCAACCGGTCCATCGGGGCCGACCGCGGCCCGAGAGAGTCCGGATCCGGGCCCTAGGCCGAGTACCCCCCGTCCACGGGGAACAGGACCCCGGTCACCCAGGAGGCCTCGTCCGAGGCCAGGTAGACCGCCGCCCGGGCGAAGTCCTCCTCCGTGCCCTTGATGCCCAGGGGATAGCTCCGGCTGACCTCGGCCCAGTCGCCGCCCTCGTTTTGGAGGTGCTTGACCAGGTCGGTCAGGATCCGCCCCGGGCAGAGGGCGACGGCCCGGATATTGTCCTTGGCGTGGTCCACGGCCAGGCAGCGGACCATCTGGTTGACCCCGCCCTTGGTGGCCCCGTAGGGGATGCGGTTCTTGGCCCCCTTGAGGCCGATGACCGAGGAGGTCACCAGGATCACCCCGCCGCCGTTCTCGATCAAGCGGGGCAGGCCGTACTTGCAGGTCAGGAAGACCCCGGTCAGGTTGATGTCCAGGGTCAGCCGCCAGTCCGCCTCGCTGGTCTCAAGGATGTTGGTCCGGGAGGGGTTGACCCCCGCGTTGGCCATGACGATGTCCAGCCGGCCGAATTCCTCCACCGCCCGGTCCATCAGCCGCCTGACCTCCTCCGCCCGGCGCACGTCGGTGGTCTGCCAGACGGCCCGGCCGCCGGCGGCGGCGATGGCCTCGGCCGCCTCCCGAAGGGGCTCCTCCCGCCGGCCGGAGAGGACGACCCTGGCCCCCTCCCGGGCAAAGGCCAGGGCCGTGGCCCGGCCCAGCCCGGTTCCCGAGCCGGTTATGACCGCCACTTTGTCCTTGAGTCTCATTCACCGCTCCTGGTTCCGAAGGGCTATGATCGCCCCCAATGCCGCGGCCGTCCACCAACGCCGAGCGCCTCAGACGCCGATCATCTTATTGGGCAGCCACAGGGCCAGCTGGGGGAACAGGCTCAGGATAACGATCCCGATCAGCAAAAGGACGATAAAGGGGATCGACCCCCTCAAGATCTCCTTGAGGGGCACGTCCGGGGCCACCCCCTGGACCACGTACAGGTTGACCCCCATGGGCGGGGTGATCAGGCCGGCCTCCATGTTCAGGGTCATGATCACCCCGAACCAGATGGGGTCGAAGTTCAAGCCGGTGATGATGGGGTGCAGGATGGGGGCCACGATGAGGATGATGGCCACCGGGGGAATGAAGCAGCCCAGGATCAGCAGAAAGACGTTGATCAGGCAGAACAGCAGCCACCGGGACAGCTCCAGGTCGACGATCATGTTGGCGATGGCCTGGGTGACGTAGAGCTTGGTCAGGGCGTTGCCGAAGAGGGCGGAACCCACCAGGATGAAGCAGATCATGGTGGTTTCCTTGATGGTGTGGGTGAAGATGGTCCCGAAAACCTTGAGGGAGAAGAGCCGGTAACAGATCACCACCAGGGCCAGGGCGGTCAGGGCGCCCACCGCGGCCGACTCGCTGGGAGTGGCCACCCCGCCGTAAAGGGAGAACATGATGGCGATGATGATGAGCATGAAGGGCAGCACCCGGGGCAGGACGACCAGCTTGTCCCGGAGGGTGATCTTCTCGGTCTTGGGCGGGGGGAAACCGGCCTCCACCAGCCTCCGGCTGTCGCGGATGGAGCAGACGTAGGCCCACCCGGAAAAGAAGACCATCATCATGAACCCGGGGATGATGCCGGCGATGAACAGCTTGCCGATGGATGTCTCGGTGGCGATGCCGTAGACGATCATGGTCACGCTGGGCGGAATCAGAATCCCCAGGGTTCCCCCGCCCACGATGGCCCCGGTGGCCAGGGCCGGGGAGACGCCCCGCTTTATCATCTGGGGCACGCCGGTGGTGCCGATGGCCGCCGCAGTGGCCG
>Ga0068714_10006432_pt1 | contig 11946 bp, 13 predicted proteins | sample MTBNYHSulfiMetaG_FD_62988 | JGI IMG/M metagenome (GOLD analysis project Ga0068714, IMG submission 62988) | Enrichment culture microbial communities from rom New York Harbor, USA that are MTBE-degrading - MTBE-NYH (New York Harbor Sulfidogenic)... | ecosystem: Environmental > Aquatic > Marine >... | reverse complement strand
GAAGAGCACGGCCGTCTAGACTACATGTTCAACAACGCGGGGGTCGCGTTGTGCGGCGAGGTTCGCGATCTCGGACGCGAGGATTGGGAGTCGGTGTTGGATGTCAACCTCCGGGGAGTGATTCACGGAACGACCTCCGCGTATCGCATCATGGTGGACCAGGGGTTCGGACACATCGTCAACACCGCGTCGTTGGGCGGGATTGTCCCGGAGCCCTTTGCCGCGCCGTACTCAGCAAGCAAGTTCGCCGTGGTGGGGCTCACGCTGGCCCTGCGGATTGAGGCGCGGGGTCTTGGCGTCAAGGCGAATGTCTTCTGCCCCTCGTTCGTGAAGACGAACGTGCTCGAGAATGCGAGGTACGTAGGGGTTTCTCGAGAACAGGCCCTGCTCGAGATGGGAGCATTGCGCAGCTGCCCACCCGAGAGGGCCGTCCGCAGGCTGCTCTCGGGAGTGATGCGCAATCGGGCGGTCATCACCGACGGCATCGCGACCAGCGTCCTCTGGAGGCTCTACCGCGCGAGCCCGAGACTCGTCGAGCCGCTTCTCCGAAAGGGCGCGAGGGACCTGCGACTAATCAGGGAACGGTGTGGTGCTTCGATCGCTTCTCCGGCCTCCTCGGAGTGAAAGGATCGCAATGAGCCGCAGGCAAAACGGCGAAACCGCCGCATTACCGCCCCTGCCCTGCAGGGACAGGCTGAGTCTAGTAGTGCGGAAGGTATCCAAGAAGCTCGCGCCGGCAGGGATGTCTGCCTGTGTGGCGAAGCCGGGTTTCGCCCCGTGGTGCGGCTCGGCCAATCTCCCCGGGCAGGATGGTCCGGCGGCTGCCGCGGCGGAGCCGCGATTCCTGATCGCGAGCATCGCCAAGAACTACATGGCTGCGCTGACTCTGAAATTCGCCGCGCAAGGGCTGCTCAATCTTGATGATTCTCTCGGCAAGTGGCTTCCGTCCCAGCACCCGATGATCGACCCAGGAATCACCGTGCATCAGCTTCTCAACCACACGAGCGGACTCGCCGACTACGTGAGTCACCCCGATTCCCCGTACCGGCAAGGCTACGCAAGGATCGAACATGATAGGATGTGGTCCTCATCCGAGATTCTCGCCGACATGGCGCCACGGCCGATTGCGAGACCTGGAGAGACATGGGTCTACTCGACGACGAACTACCTGCTCCTGAGAGACATCCTCGAGGCAGCAACAGGGACTCCCCTCCACAGGGCGATGAGGAGGCATCTCCTCGATCCGCTGGACCTAGCGGACACGATCGTGATCGGCGACGCCGCATCCCTGGTGCGAGATGAGCTAAACGTCGCTAAGAACTGGCTTGACGTCGATGCGGACGGAGTCGTCGAGGACCTGAGCCGAGACTCCCTGGCGTGGCTGAGCTTCGTCCCGCACGTCATGTTCGCGACAGCTCGCGATCTCGCAGCGTGGTCGCAGGCTTTGCTCGCCGAACGTGCTGTGCTTGGCGACACATCGCTGGACATGATGCTCGATGCCTACGCTCCGATTCGCAGCGCCGAGGATCCTTTGATCGTCGGGTATGGGCTCGGAGTGGCCGAGTTTCCCGAACGCCTCTTCGACGGGAAGCGTACAGTCGGCCATTTGGGGTGGGATTTCGGATGGATGGGCGCGTTGGTCCACGTGATCGAGGACGACCTCACGATCGTCGTCCTCATGAACACGAACGACGAGCGTGCCATGACCGAGGCTGTCCTCGGGCTTTGGACTGAGGCGAAGGAGGTCTCTCTGAACGAGGCGTGAGAATGGTATCGTGCCGGATGCGCTGGCGTCTCCCGATGATGCTATGCAGGTAGCAGGGCGACCGCGCGAACGGGCGACGCCTCGACGCCCGCGAAAGGGAGCGGAAACGCGACGAAGTAGATCGGCCCGGCCTGCCCGATCAGCGGCTCGAGATGAACCAATCCCTCGACAATCGGGACACCGGCTTCACAGAGGACGTGATGCGCGGGGCAGTCCGGTGTCTTCCGGACATCGTCGCAGCTTGGCGTGTCGAAGCCGACGAGCGCGACGTCGGCGTCGACCAATCGCCAGGCCGCCTCCAGCGAGATCGACGGGTGGCCGGTGAAGTACTCGCGCGATCCAGCCTTCCTCTCCCAGCCGGTGGAGAAGAGGAGTGCACGTCCCGCGCAATCCGCGGGAACGTCGTCGGCGCGGATCTGTCCGCTGACGATGCTCAAGACGGTGGCTGGGAGGACGCGAAGCGGCACGCCAGCGATGTCCGTCGCGCTAGGGACGAAGTGGAGCGGCGCATCCATGTGCGTTCCGGCGTGAACGTCGAACGCTTCCAGCCGCGAGAGGAGGATGTTCGGCTGTCCCACATCGACGGACTCGACGCGAAACGCGGGGTCGGTGCCCGGGAAGCTGAGGGTCCCGGAGTTGAGGGGTTGGGTCAGATCGTGCACCACGAACATGCTGCCTCCTTCGACGGCCGGGCCGGAGAGTTCGAGGACGATTCGCCTTCCGCGTCTACAGAATGATCTCCAGTTCGTCTCCAGTTCGCCTGACCGTGGTGTCGTCAATCCGCTCGAGGCCGGTGCGATTCGCCATCATCCAGTCCGCCAGATCCTTGGTGTCGAATTCCGTGCGCGTGTCATAAGGAGGCTCGACGCGGAACGGTTCGATCTCACCGATCCGTTCCAGCGAGGCCGCCGCGCCCGCACGGATCCGCTCACATGCTCGCGCCGGGGAATCGGAGACCAACGGTGCCTGCCCCACGTGCAGGCTGACATCGGTCAATCCCTCCTTCACGGCGACGGTCGTGATCCCGGGGATCAGGTTCTGGGCTTCGAGGCAGCCCGCTAGATCGCCTGAAAGGAAGATCGTCGGTACCGCATGCCTCCCCGCTTCCCAGCAATTCGAGGCGATCTCTCCCCACTTGCAGCCGTTGACCCAGACGGCTCTGACGCCGCCGAAGAAGCTGTGCGCCAGGCGGCCACGCGGTGCTCCATACATTCCATGCAGACCGACCATCATCATCGCATGGAAGCCACGATCAAGCCCGACGGGTCCGCCGTCTCCCGCACCCATTACAAGCCGGCACGCGGGGTGTACGTGCTCGATGTCAAGGCCGCCCGGGAACGGTCCGTGGCCATCCCATGCCCAGACCTCCGTGGCGCCGCCGTCGAGAGCACCCTGCACGGCGGCGTTCAGCTCGAGCGTCGCCAGCCGACGAGCTTGTTCGTAGTAGGGAGCGAACCATTCTTTCTCCCCATCGAAGCTGCACTGCAGACGGGCGTCGACGACTCCGGCCGTCCCCTCCAAGTCACAGATGATGTAGATGTTCACACGGCACTCCTCTCGTGCTAGCCGGCGATCGGCAGATACAGATCGAAGACCCACTTCTGCGGATCCGTCTCGTTCGGGTTGACGACCTCCTCGAGACACGTGCACCGGTTCGGTGGGCGTGTATAGGGGCTATCCTCGAACCAGACGACGAGTTCGCGCCAGATCCGACCGATGTTCGACAACCCCGTGAACCGCGCCACGGCGTACTTGCCGCCGGGAACGTCTTTGATCGTGACTGGCTCCTGCACTTCCACTTCGGGTCCGACCGGCATCCAGACCTCGTACCCATAGTTCGGGCTCCCGGGAGTCGGACTCGGGTTGTTGAATCCGAACGTGCGGTAGCCGGGATCGCCCGGCTCGAGTCCGATGCTCTTCGCGAACGGAATGAGAATCGAGAAGGCTTCATCCTCCGGCTGTGTGCCGTAGCCGAGCGCGCTCGCCACGCGCATCGACGGAAGATCGACGATCCGCACGTCGCTCAGTGTCATGTTCCACCTCCCTAGAGAGTGAGCCGCTCGTCTTGCGGTAACGCGTTTTCGTACTCGTAGAACTTGAACGGGACCTCGGGCTCTTCCGTGATCGAAACCCGAGTGAACCCCATCCGTTCGCAGAAGCTGTGATTCTTGACGGCCCATTCCGGGGTACCGAGGGTCCAGCGGACGACGTCTGGGTGGCTCCGGTACATGAGACGGAGGATCTCCTTGCCGATCCCCCGATCCTGGTAGTCGGGATCCACGTAGATCCCTTCGTATCGCCCTTTTCCCTCTCCGAGATCGGTGCGGGGGACGATGAACAGGCCGCCGACGATGCGATCCTCGCCCAGAATGACCTTGTAGAAGGCCAGGCCGGAATCCTTCCGCTTTCCCGTGCACACCGACTCGAGGACGCGTCGCGTCCATTCGTACGACGTGTGGGCCGACCCCTTGTCGGGATCGTCCTGCGTGAGGTTCTGCTCGCGGAGCCACGCCGGCTGCCATTTGCGGTCGTCGTAGAAGGCGAGCGCGGCCACGACCGCGAGCGCGCCCGCGTCCTCCGGTGTCGCCGGCTCGATTCGGACCGAGCGAGTCTCCCTGCGCTTGCCATGGCTATCCGACATGGGTCCTCCTTGCAGACGGGCGATGGAGGGCGCGATCGATCTGCAGATGGCGCTCCCCCGGTACGTTGCCGTGTAGTCCCGAGGGGGTTGTCGGCACATCCATAGCCCATGCCGGGGCTGCCGAGGCGCGACTTGTGCACCTGAGATCGAAGCATTCCCCGTTTCCAGCTGTGGTCTTCGTGCGCATTGAACCTCCTTCACGCCGACGAGTATGGCTTCCATTTATGACATCCAGTGTCATGGTTGTAGAATCCTGGCGAGCGAGGTCTCGAGGAGGTGGCTGTGCGGGCGGATCGGCTCCTTTCAATCCTGATGTACCTGCAAACTCGGGGCCGAACCGCAACCGGGCGACTTGCCGAGGAATTCGAGGTTTCGAGGCGGACGATCATCCGCGATCTCTACGCGCTCCGCGTCGCCGGGTTCCCCGTTTACACCGAGCGCGGGCCGCACGGCGGCTGCTATCTGCACGAGGAGTATCGGAACACGCTCACGCAGCTCACGACCGACGAGATCGCGGCGCTGTTCCTGTCGAGCATTCAGGAACCGCTCAAGGATCTCGGGCTCTCGGAGCCGCTGCGCGGTGCCGTGCTCAAGCTGACCGCGGCGCTCTCGGAATCTCGACAGGCCGCCCGGAGCCGGGTCGCGGAGCGGATCGTCATCGACCCCAAACCGTGGACCCGCCCGTCCGAACCGATCGGACGCCTGGATACACTGCACCGGGCCGTCATGGAGGATCGGTGGGTCACGGTGAAGCTGACGCGTCCGTTCGGGGTCGTGACCGAGCGGCGGATCGCACCGTACGGGCTGATCGCCAAGGCGGGCGCGTGGTTCGTCGTCTGGGCCGGCGAGGACGGTCAGTTGCGCGTCGACCGTACGTCTCGCGTCCTGGAAGCGCAGCTTGAGACCGCGCCGTTCGAGCGGCCGGACGGCTTCGATCTCGAGGGCTACTGGACGGATTGGCGCGATCGGCAGGAGAAGGCACGACCGACCTTCGACGTCCGCCTGCGTGTGCGGAAGGACGCGATTCGATACGTCGAGGACGCGCTCGGTGCGCGGCAAGGCGTCTTCTATTCGATCCCGACGACTTCGGCCGGGTGGACGACGATGGACGTTTCCTTCCCGTTTCTGGAGGAAGCGCGGCGGGAGCTTCTCGCGCTCGGTGGCGCGGTCGAAGTGATTTCGCCGGACGCGTTGCGCCGCTCGATGGCGGACTTCGCCGAGCAGATCGGCCGCGTGTACGGCGCCGCGGCGCTGGGTGTCGGCTAGCGCGCGCGCGGTCCGCGGCTCTTCTTTGCCCTTGTGCCGTTGTCCGTGCCGTTTGCGCCCCTTTTCGGGGGCGATAGAATCCGCCCCGAGGAGGAACTGATGAGATCCGAGCATGTTCTGCAGAGCCTGACCGGATCGATCTCGGGCGCCCGCGCGAAGGACCACGTCTCGAAGATCGCGGAGTTCCATCGGATTCAGGGGTCGCCGGGATACGACGACGCGGTGGATGCGGTGCAGGACGCGCTCGGGCGGTTTGGGGTCGAGGCGTCCGTCTCGTCCTTCCCGGCGGACGGGCGAACGGAGACGCACGGTTGGGCCGCGCCGATCGGTTGGCAGATCCGGTCCGGATGGCTGCGCGAGCACGCCCCGCAGCGGCATGCGCTCTGTTCGTACGCCGAGTCGCCGATCTCGATTCTCGGCCAGTCGGGACCTGGCCGGGCGGAAGCGGAGCTGGTGCACATCGGCGAGGGGACTGCGGCGAAAGACGTGAACGGCAAGGATCTCGCCGGTCGGTTCGTCCTCGCATGCGGGCGAGCGACGGAGGTCTTGGAGCGGATCCGCGGCCGCGGCGTCGCGGGACTCATCATCTACCCGACGACCGAGCGGGCGGCGGCTTCCTACGATCTCGTCCAGTACGCGGGGCTCTTCCCGCACGCGGACGCGCTGGAGACGACGCCGATGGGGTTCTCGGTCTCGCGCCGCGTCGCCGACCGGCTCCTGCGGGAGCTCAACGAGGGTCCGGTCCGGCTGGCGGGCGAGGTCGACGCCGACTACTTTCACGGCGCGCTCAAGGTTGTCGAAGCAGAGATCGCCGCCGGCGCCCGGCGGGGGGGCGAGGTCCTGCTCGTCGCGCACCTTTGCCACCCGAGGCCGTCGGCGAACGACAACGCGTCTGGGGCGGGCCTCTTGATCGAGATCGCCCGCGCGCTCGCCGAGGTCGGCCGGCAGGCGGGATGGGAGAATGCAGTGCGGCTCTTGTGGGTCCCCGAGTTCCACGGGACGATCCCGTGGGCCGCGGCGAACGCGGCCCGGCTACAGGACGTTTGCTACGTGCTCAACCTCGACATGGTCGGGCAGTCGCCGGAGAGGATCGGGGAGCCGCTGCGAGTCTTCCGCGCGCCGAGTGCCCGTCCAACCTATCTCAACGCCTGTCTCGCGCCGATCCTGACGCGGATCGCCGCCGATGAGGGGGCGCGCTCCCCGCGTGGTTCGCGCCGGCCGCTTCACTGGATCGTCGACGCGCCGAGCGGGGGCAGCGATCACCTCGTATTCCAGGCAGCGCCGTACGGGCTCGCGGCGGTGATGCTCGGGCATGACGATCCTTTCTGGCACACCGATCTCGACACGACGGACAACGTCGATCCGACCCGGCTGAAACAGGTCGGACTGCTCGCGGCGACCCTCGCGACCCTTCCGACGTGGGCGCCCAGCGAGGCGGCGAGGCTTGCAGGCTGGCTCCTCTCGTACAGCGGGTGGGAGATCGCCCGCGCGGCGCAGCTCGCGAGGGCGGAGGGCGCTTCGTTCGGTCGGGGATTGATCGACGTCGCGTTGCGGATCGAACGGGCGCGGGCCGAGGCGCTCGACAGGCTGGTGGGCCGGGCGTCCTGGGATCTCGAGGCGCACCGCGCCGCGCTCGACTCGATCGCGCGAGCGGTGAGGGGATCCCTGCCCCGGGGGGAAGGGCCGTGCGGCGCACGGCCCCGCCGGATCGTTGACGGCCCAGTCCGGTTCGCGATCGCGGAGCGGTTCACCGCCGAGGAGCGGGCGTTCTTCGAGGAGACGCTCGGGGCACACCATCGCGCGGCGGTTGAGTCGCTCGTCAACCTGTGCGACGGGACGCGCGCCGTCTCGGAGATCGCATCCTGCATGACCCTCGACTGCGACCGACTGTTCTCGGTTGACGACACGGCGCGAAGCGTCGAGCTGCTTGCCAAGGCGGGGTATGTCGCAGTCTGATCCGAAGTCGAGGAAGCGTCGGCACCGACGATGAGCGTCCGAGGTCGGCTGCGGGAGACGGTGTCGGCGTACGACCGGCGGTTCTGGACGCTCTTCGTCGTGCAGTTGATCGTCGCCGTGGGCTTCGGGGCCGCGATGCCGTTCGTCAGCATCTTCCTGCACAATGTGCTCGGCGTGTCGATGACGTACGTCGGCACGATCATGCTCATCTCCGCGTTCGTCGCCGCCGCCGGAAGAATCCTCGGCGGGGAGATCGCCGACCGCTTCGGACGGCGTCCCCTGTTGATCGGCGGCATGACCGCCCGCGTCGCCGTCTTCGCGGCGATGGCGTACGCGATTCACGTCCACGCGCCGCCGCCGGTTATCGGCGCGGTGTTCGTCGCCGTTCGCTTCATCGGTGCCGTCGTCCAGCCGGGGCTGTCGGCGATGGTCGCGGATGTCGTCGAGCCGGCGAGGCGGGTCGAGGCGTACGCCCTCTTCCGCATCGGCAGCAACGCGGGCTGGGCAGTCGGCCCGGCGATCGGCGGCTTCCTGGTGGCGACGTCGTACGCGTCGCTCTTTCTGCTCACCGCGTTCGCCAGCCTCGTCGGCCTGCTGATGGTCGTCTTCCTGACCGACGAGTCGATCCGAACGGCTGAAGCGGGGCAGTTCACCCTCCGGCGCGTCCTCGACGTGGCGCGCGACCTTCGGTTCCTCGTCTTCTGCGGCTGGAGCGTGCTCCTATTCCTCGTGATGGGGCAGTTCTCGAGCACGCTGGCCGTATTCTCTACCCAGATCGTCGGGATCGCCGAATCTCAGCTGGGCATCCTGTTCACGGTCAACGGGGTCGCCGTCGTCCTCTTCCAGTGGCCGGCGGCGCGGTTGTCGAACCGCATCGGCGCCCGATGGGGTCTTGTCCTCGGCTGCGTCCTCTACGCGCTCGGATACTTCTCCCTCTCCTTCGCGGCGGGGTTCCTGTTCTTGATCGGCTCGATGATCGTGATCACGCTGGGCGAGGTGGTTTTCTCGCCGACGTCGATGGCCGCCGTGGCGAACATGGCGCCGGCGCAGCGGATCGGCCGGTACATGGGGCTGTTCGGGCTTTCCGAGGCGCTTGGCTGGTCGCTCGGCCCATTTGTCGGCGGAATCCTGTTCGACGCGATGAGCGGGGCGCCGCCCGCGCTGTGGGGGATCCTCGCCGCGATCGGGCTCGTCGCCGCGGTCGGATTCGGGACGACGACCCGCATCCGCTGAGCCGGGGGTCAGTGCGCGAGGAACTGCTGGATGATCGTCTCGGCGACGTCGTTTCGCGGCGGAGCGCTCCGCAGCGCCCGAAAGACGCGGCTTGCCGGTTTGAGGCCGAGCAGCAGGCTGATCCAGAGGAACCGCTTTGCCTTGCGGGAGGAGATCTCGGGGTGGGCCTGGATGCCCCAGGCGGGGTGGTCTCCGTAGCGCAGCACGTGGGTGTCGCAGTGGCGGCTGCGGCCCAGCTTCCGCCACGGCGGCGGTGGGTCGACGACGGCGCCGAAATGGAAGACGAACGCTGTCCATGGGTTCGGGAGCCCGTCGAACAGCGGGTCAGACACCAGCATCTCGACGTCGGCCCATCCGACCTCGGGCGGGTCGGCGGGTCCGAGATACTCGGGCCCGGAGAGGGCGTAGACGAGCATCTCATGCCCGAAGCAGGATGCGAGAAGCGGGATCCCCCGGTCGACGGTCTGTCGGATCGCCTGGGCCTCGGTTTCGAACCACGGTTTCGGCTGGAGAATGGATGCCTCGGATCCGGTCAGCAGGACGTGGGTGAACCGATCGACGCGGGGAATCGGCGCGCCGGAGGGGACATTCACCGTTTCGGTCTCGATCCCACGCAGGTGGGCCTTCCACGGCCAGGCCGGCTTGTAGAGGCGGCGGTGGGTCGCGTTGTCGAGGAGGAGGACGCGGGGCGGCATGGGAAGCGTCGCGTGAAGCAGCGGGACGGTCCCGGCTCAGCGCTTGCCGAGCCGCTTCGGTCGCTCGGCGGGGGCGCGCCCGGTCGCCTTGCGTTGGGATTCCTGCAAGTCGGCGATCGCCCGCTCGACCTCGTCGTCGGTCGGCTTGCGGTGCAGCCGTTGCTCGAGCTGGCGGATCGTTCGTTCGCGCAGGCGAGCCTTTTCTCGTCCCATGATCGGCCTCCCGTGTGTAGAGATGTGCCCCGATTATGCCCCGCCGGCGGTGGGCGGAGCCAGTCGTGCGTACAATCGGCCGCGGTTGGGGAGGGAGCATGCCGGAGCTGCCGGAGATCGTCTGCCGCGCGCGGGAGATGGAGGAGGAATTGGTCGGGCGCAGGATCCGCTCGATCGACGTCCTTCAGCCGAAGTGCCTCAACGTGTCGGTCGACGCGTTCGAACGGGGGCTGCTGCGGGCCGAGATCCAGCGGGTGACGCCGCGGGGGAAGTGGCTGTGCGTCGAGACGTCGAACGGCCACCTGCTCCTCAACCTGGGGATGGGCGGCGAGCTGCTCCTGATGGAAGGGGAATCTCCGGGGAAATGGCGGCTTCGTTTCGGGTTCGAGGACGGTGAAGCGTTGTACGTCAACTTCTGGTGGATCGGGAACGCGCACTATGCCAGCCCCGGAAGGCTGGATGAGCACCCGCCGACGGCGAAGCTCGGACCGGGCGCGCTCGATCTTCGGCGCGAGGAGTTCGCCGCCCGGCTCGCAGGACGCCGCGGCGCGGTCAAGACGTTCCTCCTCGACCAGTCGCGGATCGCCGGGATCGGCAACGCCTACATCCACGACATCCTGTTTCGCGCTCGCCTTCATCCGTTGCGGAAGATCCCGACCCTCTCGCGAGCGGAGATCGACGCGCTGCACACTGCGATCCGCGAGGAGCTCGGACGGAGCATCGAGGCGGGGGGCGCTTGGTACGAGGTCGGTCTGCGCGGGCAGCGTGGCGGGTTCACTGCGGGCGATCTGCTCGTCGGCTACCGAGACGGCAAGACGTGTCCCGTCTGCGGGGGCACGATCGAGAAGCTGAAGACCGGCGCGACGACGAGCTACGTATGCCCGTGCTGTCAGCCGCCAGACGGCCGGCGCGACCCGGAGGCGACGCGGTGCTCGTCGGCAGGCGGGTGACCCTGCGGACGGTCCGGCCGGCCGACCTTGAGGTGCTGTTCGCGCTGAGCGACGACGTGCGGCACGCCGGGCCGTTCTACCCGCTCGAGATGCGACAGGAGACCGGCTGGTGGGACGACGAGTTCGGCGTGCTGCTGATCTTCGATCCCGAAGACGTGATCCTTGGGCAGATCGTCATCTTCCGCCCGGCGGCGTATCAGAACGCGCTTGAGCTGGGCTACCGGCTCTTCCGCCCGGGGGAGCGCGGAAAAGGGGTCATGTCGGAGGCGGTGTCGATCGCGGTTGCGTTCCTGTTTGAGGCGAGGCGGGTCGAGCGGATCCAGGCGACGATCCTCCCCGGGAACGAGGCGTCGCGGCGCGTCTTGCAGAAGTGCGGCTTCTCGTTCGAGGGTGTAATGCGTGCCGCGATGTTCCACCGGGGGCAGGCGACCGACCTCCACCTGCATTCGATCCTCGGGGCGGAGGCGCGTCCGCTGTGCGAGCTGCTCGCCGGCTGAGGATGCGACGGCCGGGGCGCCCACGCGACGCGATAGAATGCGGGTCGGCTTCGGGCAAAGGAGGGGCGCGTTGGCTCATGTGACGCTGCGGCTGTTCGGGACGCCGCAGCTCTGCGTGGAGGACGGGCAGCTCGACCTCGGCCGCCGCAAGGCGATCGCGCTCCTGGCGTACCTTGCGGTGACCGGCAGCCGGCACCCCCGCGAGGCGCTGGCGGCGCTTCTGTGGCCGGAATCGAGGCCGGAAGCGGCGTACTCCGCGCTGCGCAATGTCCTGTGGATCCTGCGCCAGACCCCTATCGGACGATGGATCCGCGCCGATCGAAGGGCGGTCGCGCTCGTTGCGGAGGACGGGCTGGAGGTCGATGTCCGCCGCTTCCGCGACGGAACGGGAGCCTGCGCGTTCGGAAAGCACGCCCGCACGAAGCTCTGCCCGGACTGCGTGGAAGCGACGGCGGACGCGGTCTCGTCGGTGCGCGGGCCGTTCCTCGAGGGGTTTCTCATCTCCGCAGCGGAGCGATTCGACGACTGGCAGTTCGCGGAGCGCGAGGCGCTGCAGCGGGAATTCACGGAAGCCCTCGATCGGCTGAGCGCGTTCTACGTCGAGAGGGGGCAGTGGGCGGCTGCTGCTGCTTACGCGCAGCGATGGATGGACGTCGATCGGTTGAGCGAGCCGGCCTGCCGCCGGCTGATGGAGAACCTCTCGTCGCTGGGGCGACGCAGCGACGCGCTT
>Ga0068714_10006431_pt1 | contig 11946 bp, 7 predicted proteins | sample MTBNYHSulfiMetaG_FD_62988 | JGI IMG/M metagenome (GOLD analysis project Ga0068714, IMG submission 62988) | Enrichment culture microbial communities from rom New York Harbor, USA that are MTBE-degrading - MTBE-NYH (New York Harbor Sulfidogenic)... | ecosystem: Environmental > Aquatic > Marine >... | reverse complement strand
CATTAATAGCTAAATTATAGCTACATTGTCAAGTTAAACCCGAGGCGTAACTAGCTAGATAAAACGACATGTATAGCCGATTGTGGGCTTCCGAGGTTCGAAATCAGTTGCACGACGAAAGAATTACGGCAAAAATTAGACAATTGGCCAAAGAGGGCAAGGCAATACGGATGGCCATTGAAACAAGGTTTTGCTTTACAAAATTCCACAAGGTTTTTATAGTAACCAATTCTTTAGCGCCCGGCGGAATCCGGGGATTTAGTTTATTCTGAAGGGAATGGAACGCGTCTGATGTCAAAACGAACGCATTATTGCGAGGAAATCGGGGAACCACTGGTGGGGCATGAGGTCTGTCTCTGCGGTTGGACTCAAACCATACGGGACCATGGCAACGTGATCTTTCTTGACTTGAGGGATCGCACCGGGGTGGTGCAGGTCGTCTGTAATCCGGAGGTTTCCGAAGATGTTCATCGCACGGGGGAATCGTTGCGCTCAGAATATGTGATCGCAGTTCGGGGTGCGGTCCGGATTCGGTCTGAAGATACGGTCAACCCGGCGCTGCCCTCGGGCACAGTGGAAGTACTGGCCGACCGGTTGGAAATCCTGAATCGCTCCGATACCCCTCCTTTCAGCCTTGATGAAGACGATGTCGGCGATGCGGTGAGGCTGAAATATCGCTATCTGGACATACGTCGCCCCGCGATGATGCGCAATCTGCTGTTTCGGCACAAGGTAAACGAAACCATCCGTGGATTTCTCAATGAACGGGGGTTTGTGGAGGTGGAAACCCCGATTCTGACACGAAGTACTCCTGAAGGAGCCCGTGATTTTCTTGTTCCGAGCCGTTTGAATCCCGGAACGTTCTATGCCCTACCTCAGTCGCCCCAATTGTTCAAGCAACTCCTGATGGCAGCCGGACTGGACCGTTATTACCAGATTGTCCGCTGTTTCCGGGATGAAGACCTCCGAGCGGACCGACAGCCGGAATTTACCCAGTTGGACCTTGAACTCTCTTTCATCGATGAATCGGTCATTATGGACGTGATTGAAACACTTCTTGTCCGGTTGTTCCGGGAGACGTTGGGCCGGGAAATCAAGACGCCGTTTCCTCGAATTACTTATGATGAAGCTATGTTGAAATACGGCACCGATTGTCCGGACACGCGTTTCGGACTTGAATTGACGGATGTATCTCATCTATTCCGGGAGACCGGAGTCAATGTCTTCCGAAAGGCCATCGCTGAAGGCGGGATGGTAAAGGCCATAAACGTTAAGCAAGGCCACGTGCTTTCCCGGAAAGAGCTGGATGAACTGACCGAACTGGCGGGACGATTCGGCGCCAAAGGCATGGCGTGGATCAAAGTGGAAGGATCGGAATGGCTCTCCCCGATCGTGAAATTTTTCAGTGATGCGGAGAAAACCGGACTTAAACAGGCCACAGGCATGGACGATGGGGATCTTATACTGTTCGGGGCGGATCATGCCAAAGTGGTCAACGATTCGCTGAGCCAGGTTCGATTGGCGGTGGGAGAGCGTATGGGCTTGATCGATTCCAACCGTCTGAATTTCATATGGGTCAGTGAGTTTCCTCTGCTCAAGTACGACGTGAACGATCAAAGATATGTAGCGGTCCATCATCCTTTTACAGCCCCAATTCCGGAGGACTTGCACCTGCTGGAAGAAAACCCGGAGCGTGTGAGATCGCGGGCGTACGACATTGTCCTCAACGGTATCGAGATCGGCGGTGGGAGTATCCGAATTCATGATTGCGAGCTACAGGAGCGCATATTCGAAGCCCTTTCCATATCGAGGGAAGAGGCTCACCAGAAGTTCAGTTTTCTGTTGGAAGCGTTCCGATACGGCGCCCCGCCTCATGGGGGCATCGCACTGGGTCTGGATCGGCTGATCATGCTCATGTTGGGTGGGAAGACCATACGAGACGTGATCGCATTTCCCAAAACGCAGAAAGGCGCATGCCTGGTGACTTCAGCCCCTGCCGAGGTGGACGTTATGCAGTTGACCGAACTGGGGCTGCGGCTGGAAGTAGGCCGGAAAAAGAAATGTTGAAAAGTCCGAGGACGAAAGGCTCTGTTGGAGGAGACAAAGACCTCGGACAGCTCTCATGTGGCGTCTACAAGGCCGGGTACGTCAGCTGGATGGTTCGGGAGATGAGGGAAAATGGTTTCGCAGGTCCCGCATGAGAAAAATTCAGATCATTGTTCCAACATGGCGAGAAAATCCTCTTCCGTAATGATCCTGATACCCAGTTCTTTCGCCTTGTCAAATTTGGATCCGGGATTTTCTCCGGCTACCAGGTAATCCGTTTTAGCGCCTACGGAAGAAGATACGCGGCCTCCCAGAGATTCTACTCCGGCCTTGGCCTGAGATCGGGTCATACGAGCCATCCCGCCCGTGAAAACGAAAGTTTTTCCTTCGAGTTCCTCCCGGCCTGAAGGTTCTTTCATTTGAAATCGTATACCGGCTTCGAGAAGCCTTTCGATCACGAGCCTATTTTTATCATTGGCAAAAAAAGCTGTCACCGATTCCGAGATTTCCGGTCCTATTTCTCGAATGGAGAGGAGCTCTTCCCGAGTTGATTCGGCGAGGTTGTCGAGTGTGTGAAACTCATGGGACAACACTCGAGCCACATGCACGCCCACGCCGGGTATGCCGAGGGCATACAGAAACCGGTCCAGCGTCGTGCTTTTGGAGCGCTCGACGGCTTCAAGTAGGTTCCTGCTGGACTTTTCCGCAAAGCCCTCTAGGGAGAGCAATTGATCCCGGGTAAGATGATACAGGTCGGAAACGTCCTTGAGCATGCCCAAATCCACCATGGCTTCTACCGTCCTTTCGCCCAGACCTTCGATGTCCATGGCGTCACGAGAAGCGAAATGCCGTATGGCGCCCTTCAGTTGTGCGGGACAGGATAACTCGTTGACGCATACGTGATAGGCCCCGCGAACAACAACCGCGCCGCCGCATACCGGACAGTATTCAGGCATGATGAACGGGTCCGAACGCCGCTCACCGGGTACCGGTATCCGTTCGATGACCTCGGGGATCACATCGCCTGCACGGGCAACGCGAACGCAATCGTGTTTCCGAACGTCCTTTCGATGGACTTCGGCGAGGTTATGGAGCGTGGCACGGCTGATGGTGACCCCTCCGACGTCCACCGGTTTGAGCAAAGCCACCGGAGTAAGTACGCCCGTTCTGCCGACACTGACAGCGATATCCTCGATAACCGTTTCTTCCTTTCGAGGCTCGAACTTGTATGCGACCGCCCAGCGTGGGCTTCTGGTGCGGGATCCGAGAATACGCTGGTGTTCCTTGGTATCCACTTTGACCACGATCCCATCGACCTCATAGGCTAGGGAGTCGCGGACTTCCACCATTTCCCGGTAGTATTCCAGAACATCCTCTAAAGAATGGCAAAGCTTTCGATGCGGATCGGTCCGCAGTCCCCAGGCCATAAGCCATTCGAATTCTTCCGTATGTGTGACCGGTTCCCGTCCGTCGGCCCAAAGAATGTCGTAACAGAAAATATCCAACGGTCTGGAGGCAGTGAGCCGGGAGTCCAGTTGGCGCAATGATCCGGCGGCCGCATTCCGAGGGTTGGCGAACGGTTCTTTGCCCTGCTCAAGCAGAGACTTGTTCAGACGATTGAACCCATCAAGGGGCATGATGACTTCGCCGCGCACGGAGACTAAGGGCGGAATCGTGGACTCCGACAGCAGTCGGAGGGGTATGCTCCTGATGGTTCTGAGGTTTTCTGTCACGTCTTCTCCCACCAGACCGTCGCCCCGCGTGCCGCCCCTGACAAAGCGGCCGTTTTCATAAACGATTTCTACGGAAAGCCCGTCGAACTTGGGCTCCACTACATAGCGCGAGCTATGCCCAACCGCCTTTTCGACCCGCTCGACGAATCGACTCAGATCCGCTTCCTGGAGCGCCGTATCCAGGCTGAGCATGGGAGCCAAGTGCGTCAGCTTTCGGAACTCATCTTTGGGACGTTCGCCTACCCGTTGTGTGGGCGAATCCGGCGTCACGAGATGAAAACGATCTTCCAGATTTTCGAGTTCCTTCATGAGAAGATCGTACTGCTGATCCGAGATCTCGGGACGGTTCAGAACGTAATATAAGTAGTCGTGCCGCCGGATCACGCTTCTCAGCTGTTCGACCATTTCCTTCGCCTGTTCGGGCGAAATCGACTCGTTCATTTGGATCCTCGGAATGTTGAACTCGAAGTGCCTGTCGATGACGGATCGTCAAGAGAAATTGTGAAAAGCCTCGTCATCGGGAGTTCCGGTTCTCTCGAATCGATATTAGAACTCAAAAAAAGGCGATCGGGATCGATCCCTCTGCCGCTATTGCGAAGCCCTAAGCCCTCACGACTGCCCTTGTTTTAGTAGTGGTCGTTCCCCAAGCATTTGGTAGACTTTGGGAAAGTACTTTTGCTCCGTATGGGGAAGAAACATACTTGCTACATAGTGATCCATGTACCGGGGTGTCTCGCTCAACTCGAAATTGGTGATACGTGAAACCGCCTCTTTCACGTCAATACGAACTTCGTTGCTGAGGGATGCCATTTTGGCGCCCAACAGGGCGCCATTACCGACAAAAATAAAACGGTCCAGGTCAATTTCGGGCAACAGACCTATGGTAATCGCGTTCTCGATGTTTACGTGATATCCGAAACCGCCCGCAATGACGACCTGTTCCAACTCTTCCATTGTCAGACCGACGCCCTCGAGAAGCGTCAGATATCCCGCAAACATGGCGCCTTTGGCTCTGATCAGGTTATCAATGTCGATTTCAGTGAGTACAATATCCTCCCCCCCTTGAGTGTTTTCCGCGGACGCCAGCACGTATTCGAGACATACATCGTTTTCTCGGATCCGGTTTGTGGGCAAGTCCGGGTCGAACTTGCCTTTTTCATTGATCACGCCCGTTTTCAACATGGCGGCCACGGTGTTGATGAGACCGGAACCGCAGACGCCTCTCGGTTTGCTCTTGCCAATGGTTACCAGCATGGGTTCATAGGTCTGAGGATGGATTAGAATTTCTTCGATGGCCCCCTTGCTGGCGCGCATGCCGTGTTTGATTCCCCCGCCTTCGAAAGCCGGACCTGCCGAGCAGGCGGCGCAGACCATCCAGTCTTTGTTGCCCACCACGATCTCTCCGTTGGTACCCAGGTCGATGAACAACGAGACCTTTTCCGACCTGTGGAGGCCCGCTCCTACTACCCCGGCCACAATGTCTCCGCCCACATAAGAGGCAATGGAGGGAAAAACCACGGCCAGCACGTCCCGCGGGACGCCGATGCCGAGGTTGGCCGCCCGGACCGGTGGAAAATAGTTGGCTGTGGGTGTGTACGGCCGGAGCCGTATGTATTGGGGGTCCACGCCGAGCAGCAATTGAGTCATTGTGGTGTTTCCCGCCAGATTGATCCGGGAAATGTCATGAATGGATACTTTGCTTTGGCGCAGAAGCACTTCGAGGATGGAGTTGATGTTGGATACCACGAGTTCCTGCATCTTCTGGAGTCCCCCCGGACGTGAGGCGTAGTTAATTCTGGAAATCACGTCCTCGCCGTATCCTATCTGGGAATTGTACTCACCGTGCTCGGCCATAACTTCGCCGGTAGTCACGTTCATGAGCGCTCCCCAAACGGTGGTCGTGCCCACATCAACAGCGAGGTGGTAGTTGCAGTCGGAATGATCACCGGATTCCACACTCACCAGGTGAACCCGCTGATGTTCGAGACGAGGCGCGAAAGCCACTACGGCCGTTACTTCAAAATCACTTTTTCGCAAAGTTTGAGGCAGCTTGCGGATCACCTCTATGTCCACCAGCACGTTGTGTACGTTGTGCTGTTCGGCAAGCGCTCGAAGCAACCGTGAGACGTCGCTGGACTGATCTTGGATCGACGGCGGTGTCACTTGAACCCGTAACTTTTGAGTGGGCGGGTTAAGTCGGTTTTCCTTAATCAGTCTTGTCAGGCCGAAATCCTGAATGGCCCGGTAAGCATTCTTCGAGGTCGCCAAAAGATTCAGTGTCTTGCTGTCCAGTGCGGCTTCCGGCGGCAGGTGAACCGTGACGTTGCTCTGCACCTTCGATATACAAGCCTGACGGACTCCGGCCGCGTACTCTGATTCCGAGATGAATTGAGTCTTGGGAGAGTCCACTTCTCCTTCGTCCAAAATGATCCGGCACTTTCCGCAAACTCCCGCTCCGCCACAAGAGGCGTTCAGGTGGACTCCAACCTTGATAGCGGCATCGAGAATGGTCTCGCCTTTCCGGATGTCGACTGAGATATCGATGGGTAAAAAGCGTACAGAGACCGTCATGGATGCCCTCTTTTCATTAGGATTCAGGATCCTTCCCGGTTTTGCATTGTTTCAGCCGTCTGAGCTTGCGGCATCCCACCGAACCCTGTACAGAATGGATTCCATGTCCTTCAAGCCGGAACAATGGATACGGGTTCACCGTTCCTTTCCGGCGGGGATTGGGGCTCAGAAAGCAGGCTAGGCCTCGACGGCGCGTTTCCTTCTCCGCAATCGTTCCTTCATGAGTTCATTGATTACGCATTGCGTCCGGAACTTACAGTACAATTCAGGGTCTATACAAGTTGGATCCGAATAAAGGCACTCGCGGCACAGACCGGTCAGATGTTTCTGACATAACACGAAAGCCTCCCTGTCCGGATGATTCCTACAAGCCGCCATTTACATGGCCCTCCGATACTGCCCCCCAACTTCATATAATGCTTGGGTGATCTGGCCCAAGGAACAGACGCGAGTGGTCTTTATCAATTCTTCGAAGATATTGCCTTCGGACAGCGCCGTCTCTTTCAGCCGTTCGAGGGCCTGCGAGGCTTCCTTCGCGTGCGCTGAATGAAATTCATGTAATCGCTTGAGTTGGTTCTGTTTTTCGTCTTCCGTAGCGCGGGTCAGTTCCACGAGGCAGAACTCTTCTTCGCCCTCTGTGGCATGGGGACTGAGGAAGGTATTCACGCCGATGATCGGCAGTTCTCCCGTATGCTTTCGAGCCTCGTACACCAGGGATTCTTCCTGGATCTTGCTGCGCTGGTAGCCGGTCTCCATGGCTCCAAGAACACCGCCCCGCTCGGTGATCCTGTCGAATTCCTCGAGCACCGCCTCTTCCACCAGTTTCGTCAATTCTTCCACAATGAAACTGCCCTGATAGGGGTTTTCGTTCTTAGCCAGCCCCCACTCCCGATTGATGATCAATTGAATGGCGAGCGCCCTCCGGACGGACTCCTCCGATGGAGTCGTAATGGCTTCATCGTAAGCATTGGTATGCAACGAATTACAGTTGTCATATATGGCGCACAACGCCTGGAGGGTGGTCCGAATATCATTGAAATTCACTTCCAGGGAATGCAACGAACGTCCGGATGTCTGGATGTGATACTTCAGCATCTGGGAACGTTCCGTCCCCCCATACTTCTTCTTCATGGCAATAGCCCATATTCGGCGAGCTACGCGCCCGATGACGGTGTATTCGGGGTCCATTCCATTGGAGAAGAAAAAGGACAGATTCGGGGCGAACGAGTCGATATGCATGCCGCGGCTCAAGTAGTACTCAACGTATGTGAAACCATTAGCCATTGTGAATGCCAGTTGGGTGATGGGGTTGGCTCCCGCCTCGGCGATATGGTATCCGGAAATGGAAACCGAGTAGTAGTTTCGTACTTTATTATCGATGAAGTACTGCTGAATATCGCCCATCATACGAAGGGCGAACTCGATGGAAAAAATGCACGTGTTTTGACCCTGATCTTCCTTGAGAACATCGGCCTGAACCGTACCCCGGATGTTTTGAAGGACCAATGTCTTCATCTTTTCGAATTCTTCGGGTGCGGGCGCCCGTCCTTTTTCCTTCTGGAAGCCGGCCACCTGCTGGTCTATGGCGGCATTGAAAAACATGGCCAGCATAATGGGGGCGGGTCCGTTAATGGTCATGGATACGCTGGTGTTCGGAGCGCAAAGATCAAAGCCGCTGTAAAGAACTTTGACATCGTCAAGCGTGCAGATGCTGACGCCGGAATTGCCCACTTTGCCATAGATGTCCGGGCGGGTATCCGGGTCCTGGCCGTACAAGGTGACGGAATCGAAGGCCGTACTGAGCCGTTTGGCCTCACTGTTTCTCGAGAGATATTTGAACCTCCGATTCGTACGAATGGGATCGCCTTCACCCGCGAACATGCGGGTGGGGTCCTCGTCTACTCTCTTGAAAGGGAACACCCCGGCGGTAAAAGGAAACTTTCCGGGCACATTCTCTTCCCGAAGCCAGCGGATGATTTCTCCCGGATCGCTGAACTTGGGCAGAGAGACCTTGGGGATTTTCTTTCCGGCGAGACTCACGGTGTTCAACGGGACTTTGATTTCTTTGCCCCGCACCAAATAGGCAAATTCTTCCGCAGAATATTTCTTGACCAGATGAGGCCAATCCTCCAAAAGCTTCACGGATTCCGGGGACAGCCCCTGTTCCGCTTTTGCGATTTCCTTCTTCAACACGTCCAGGGCGCTCTGGTCGGTTTCCGTCAGAACCTCTTCCACGTGCTTCAGCGCTTCTTTGAGAGTCCAGGCCTTGCGTGCCAAACCGGACTGTTCCTCCGTTTCACAATGATACGCCCGGACGCTTTCGGCAATCTCGGATAAGTACCTTGTTCGTTCCGAGGGGATGACGATGGACTTACTGGAGGAGACTTTATGACCGGATCGGGGTAAGCGGGTTTTCCATTCAATCCCCAGTTTGTTCTTCGCCGTGTCCAGAATGCCTTGGTAGAGGGCCGTGAGGCCATCGTCATTGAATTTGGCGGCAATGGTTCCGTACACCGGCATGCTGTCCGGAGACTGATCCCAGAGTTCATGATTGCGTTGAAATTGTTTGCGAACGTCACGTAAGGCGTCCTCCGAACCCTTACGTTCGAATTTGTTAATGGCCACCAGATCCGCAAAATCGAGCATGTCGATTTTTTCAAGCTGCGAGGCGGCTCCGAACTCGGACGTCATCACATACAGGGCAATATCCACCAATTCGGCAACGGCGGCGTCACCTTGACCGATCCCCGCCGTTTCCACGATGACCAGATCGTATCCCGCAGCCTTCAGAACCCAAATTCCTTCACGCAATACGTCGGAGAGTTCGTTCCGAGATTGCCGTGTGGCCAGAGATCGAAGATAAACGCGCGGATTGTTGATAGCGTTCATACGGATGCGATCCCCTAGCAGGGCTCCCCCGCTTTTCCTCCGAGTCGGATCCACGGCGAGAATGCCCACGGTCTTATCCGGGAAATCATATAAGTATCGGAGGACCAGTTCGTCTGTCAGTGATGACTTCCCCGAACCTCCCGTACCGGTGATTCCCAGTACGGGAACCGCAGCCTGGGCGGCTTTCTCACGCAACTGGTTCCGTAGCGCCGACAGGTGGCCGTCTTCACCCCCCAGGGCCTGCTCCATAAGGGTAATCATACGGGCAACGCAGAGTTTCTTATCCGGAGAGAGATTTTCGATACTCAGGCCCGGGATGTCTTGTGTGACAGGCCTGTCAATCGACTGTAAAAGGTGGTTGATCATTCCCTGGAGGCCCATTTTCCGGCCGTGGTCCGGTGAGTATATTTTACTGATGCCGTACGCTTCCAGTTCCTTGATCTCTTCGGGTACGATGACGCCTCCACCGCCGCCGAAGATCTGGATGTGCTTGGCGCCACGTTCGTTCAAAAGGTCTCTCATGTACTTGAAAAATTCGATGTGGCCGCCCTGGTAGCAGCTCGCGGCTACGGCCCCGGCATCTTCGTCGATGGCTGCGGTGACGATGTCGTCAACCGAACGGTTGTGTCCCAGGTGGATGACTTCGCTCCCGCTGGCCTGCATGATCCGGCGCATGATGTTAATCGAGGCGTCGTGGCCGTCGAACAGGGATGCGGCGGTTACTATGCGGACGGGATTCGCGAGCGTGTACGTCTGTGGATTTTGAGGCATTGGGTTTTCCTCCGCTTTCCAATGAAACGATACCGGATCATGACGGGTAGACGACGAACCGCGAACAAAGGGGCACGGCAATGTTCATAAAGGTGTCGTTCAGTCGATGAAATTCAGTATCATCTCGGTCTGGGTCTTGGTATATTCTCCCAGTGTAAAATTCCGATGTAAAGACCATCTCCGGAAGGTCCACATGTGCCCTAAGACGGCTATGGTATGCGCCATGATGGTTAGCGTTTTTCCGTCTCGTATTTTAATGGTGCCGTTTTCAACACCTTGCTCCAGGATATCCCGAAAAATGTGCGTAATGCGCTCCTCGTCCTGCAGCACGTAGCGAAGAGAGTCGGGAGGCAACGAGTTGGTCTCCTGGTAGATGAGGAGAATCATATCGGCCATTTCGTCGCAAACCTGGAAGTACTCGTTTATGGCCTGTTCGATTTGGGTTTTGCCGTCGCTTTGAACCTGAAGATTTTTCTCGAGCCGTTCCCGGATGGCGGAGTGAATCGTTTCGCAGACGAGGTATAGAACGTCTTCTTTGGATTGAATGTATTCGTACAGGCTTCCAATGCTCAGACCGGAAACACGGGCGATTTCTCTTGTGGTGGTCTTGTGGAATCCTTTGTCGACGAACAGTCGGACGGCCGCGTCGACGATTTGGCAGCGGCGTTTTTCCACGAGTCCTGGGTCCTTGACGAGGGTAGGTATGTCTTTTTTGTGTGCCAGAGGGTCTTGCATGGGTCCTCGATTCTGACTGAACGCTCGCTCAGATTACAATCAGTTTACATGGTGAGGATTCCGGAGTCAATGCTTTCCTGCCGAAAGAATCGTTGAATTGTGTACCATGCTCTCCATGAGAGGGCGGCATGTGTCTCCGATGTTCTTCTCGGGAAGGGAGAAAACGGGCGCGACCTTGGCTATCCGTGATTTGGTGACTTCGTATCCGTTGTTGTCAACTTCGGGATATCCGCACTTCGAGGCTCGGGTCTCCCATCTCGTCCGCTCGGCCGAGATTTCCGGATATCTCGAGCCGTCCGCTGCTTCCGAATAAAGCCACCAAGGATCCCGGCGCCACATTCGAATATGAGTTCTTTATGCCTTCCATCATATGTACTCCCCAAAGGACCTGTAAAGGCTCACGAAAGTGGGCCTTTTTCAGATGTGTACTCGAAATATTCGTGATCAGATTGCCGAAACGGTCTATGTGAATGATTGATCCTCGAATACCATCGTCTCTCACCGTAGGTTCCGGTATGCCCAGATGAACCATGGAATTCAGGGGACTTCCCATTTCCTCGAGAGGTGCGCCCAGGGCCAAATGGGCCGCCACAGGGGCAAACACATCCCGTCCGTGAAAGGTCGAGCTTACCTCCTTCAGGAAAAAGCGTTTCTGGTCCAGATGGAAGATCTCGATACTGTTACAGTCTCGAACCGCGAGAGAAAACAGGCCGTTGTCCGGTCCTACAAATATCCCGGCTTCCGTTCGGATGCCGATGGGTTTACGTTCAGAACCTACCCCGGGGTCCACTACGGCGACGTGTATGGCGTGATCGGGAAAAAAAGCGGAGGAAGTCTCGAGCGCCAACGCGCCGTTCATGATATCCTGAGGGGGAATTTCGTGAGTGATATCAACAAGATTAACGCATGCATGGATCGATAGGATGACGCCTTTCATTGCTCCGACGTATCCGTCCGATGTACCAAAATCCGTGGTCAGAGTTACTATTGGATTGTCCACAGCATCCTCCACAGCCTATACCACCAGATCATGGCGATACTTTTTTTCGTCCGTTCGTGTCACATTTGAGGTATATATATTAAGCACAGGGAAACACCGGGAATCCGGTGACGGAAGGTTCTGAGCCGAGGGTCTTCCGAGCCAATGTTCACCCCTCTTGGAGCAGGAAGAAGCGTACTATGTCTGAAGGATTCATTCGAG
>Ga0068714_10006429_pt1 | contig 11950 bp, 12 predicted proteins | sample MTBNYHSulfiMetaG_FD_62988 | JGI IMG/M metagenome (GOLD analysis project Ga0068714, IMG submission 62988) | Enrichment culture microbial communities from rom New York Harbor, USA that are MTBE-degrading - MTBE-NYH (New York Harbor Sulfidogenic)... | ecosystem: Environmental > Aquatic > Marine >... | reverse complement strand
CTGCGCGAGTATGGCTGCCCGTACCAGAACGTAGCCGTGGGCAACCGGGCAGTATGCGAGATGGAGCGGCAGGTAATGGCTCGACTGCTGGAGTCGGGCGTCGAGTTGACCGAGTGCGTTCTCGATGGACATCGAGGGTGTGAATTCACTATTGAGGATGGAAAGTAACTGACAGGCATCAATAGCTGTGGGGAGGAGCATAATTCGAATGGGTGCTGATCTGGTAATCAAGAATCTGCACGTGAGCGTTGAGGGGCAGGAGATCCTGAAGGGCCTCAACTTTGAGATGGACAGGGGAGAGGTCCATGCGATCATGGGGCCAAACGGCTCGGGCAAGAGCACGCTGGCCAATACGCTGATGGGGCATCCTGCGTACCGGGTGACAGAGGGCGAGATCTGGTTCAGGGGCAAAGACATAGTCGGGCTCCCGGCCGACGAGCGTTCGAGGTTGGGCCTCTTTCTGGCCTTCCAGTATCCCAGCGCCATACCGGGGGTCAGCGTGGGCAACTTTTTGCGCACGGCTATCAACGCTCGCTATGAACGGAAGGACCCTGCCGGAAACGGCAACGGACAGCAGGGCATTTCCATGCGGGATTTTCGCAAGTTGCTGAAGGAAAAGATGGCCCTGCTCCAGATGGACCCTGGCTTTGCCAGCCGTTACCTGAACGAGGGGTTTTCGGGCGGCGAGAAGAAGCGGATGGAGATATTGCAGATGGCGATGCTCCAGCCGCAGATCGCGATCCTGGATGAGACCGACTCGGGCCTGGACATTGATGCCCTGCGCATCGTGTCAGAAGGGGTCAACGAGTTGCTGAGCCCGGAGCTGGGCGTGCTGGTGATCACGCATTACCAGCGGATCCTTGACTATATCAAGCCGGAGCACGTGCACGTTCTGGTTGCCGGGCGCATCGTCATGTCGGGCGGGCCGGAGCTCGCGTTGGAGCTGGAGGATCGGGGTTACGATTGGGTAAGAGAGTCGTTGGCCCGCTAAGGATGGCTGTACGCTTCTCACTGTTTCGGTAGAAAGGATGGGGCCATGTCTGATCAGGTCGTGCTGGGCGCGGACTTGAGCCAATACAAATACGGCTTTCGCGACAAAGAGAACTATGTCTTCAAGAGCCGCAAGGGGCTGGATCACGAGATCGTGGACGAGATCTCGTGGATGAAGGGCGAGCCGGACTGGATGCGCGCCTTGCGCCACAAGTCCCTGGATATCTTTTACGCCAAGCCGGTGCCCACGTGGGGCGGGGATCTCTCGCGGCTGGATTACGACGACATCTATTACTACATCAAGCCGGTAGAGCTGCAGGGACGCACCTGGGACGAGGTGCCTGACGACATCAAGCGCACCTTTGACAGGCTGGGCATCCCCGAGGCAGAGCGCAAGTTCCTCGCCGGCGCGGGCGCCCAGTACGAGTCGGAAGCGGTGTATCACAGCCTGAAGGAGGAGTGGGAGCGCCAGGGAGTCATCTTTATGGACAGTGACAGCGGCTTGCGGCAGTATGAGGACATCTATCGGGAGCACTTTGGGACGGTGGTGCCGGCTGCCGATAACAAGTACGCGGCCCTGAACACGGCGGTGTGGAGTGGCGGCAGTTTTGTGTACATCCCGCCCGGCGTCAAGGTCGACATCCCCTTGCAGGCCTATTTCCGCATCAACGCGCAGAACATGGGCCAGTTCGAGCGGACGCTGATCATCGCCGACGAAGGTTCACAGGTACACTATGTTGAGGGGTGCACGGCGCCGACCTACAGCACCGACTCGTTCCATTCCGGGGTTATCGAAATCATTGTGCGGCGGGGAGCGCGCGTGCGCTACACCACCATTCAGAATTGGAGTCACAACGTGTATAACCTGGTGACCCAGCGCGCTGTGGCCCACGAAGACGCGACCATGGAGTGGGTGGACGGGAACCTCGGCTCCAAACTGACCATGAAGTATCCCGCCGTCTATATGATGGGCCGGGGCGCCAAGGCCGAGATCCTATCCATCGCCTTTGCCAATCAGGGCCAGCACCAGGACGCCGGCGCCAAGGTGATCCATGGCGCGCCGCACACGACGTCCACCATAACCTCAAAATCGATCAGCAAGAGCGGCGGGCGAGCAGGCTATCGGGGCCTGGTCAAGGTCCACAAGGGGGCCCATGGGTCCAAGAGCAACGTGGTCTGCGATGCGCTGATCTTGGACGAGCACTCTCGCTCGGACACCTACCCGGTCATGGAGATCGACGAGGAGGATGCAGCCATCAGCCACGAAGCGACTGTCAGCAAGGTGAGCGACGAGCAGTTGTTCTACCTGCAGAGCCGTGGGCTCTCTGAGGCGCAGGCCACGATGATGATCGTCAACGGTTTCATCGAGCCGATCGTGAAGGAACTGCCCATGGAGTATGCGGTGGAGATGAACCGGCTGATCCAGTTGGAAATGGAAGGATCGGTGGGCTAGGTGGGTGGAAAGGGATCCGGAACGTGAACAAGCTAGCGACGTATGAACCAGAGACCAGAGTACGATTGCCCGAGCGGGGCTTGAGCCGCGAAACAATGGAGGCGCTCTCCACGGATCGGGGCGAGCCTTCATGGCTGTTGGAGAAGCGCACCAAGGGATGGTATCACTACCATGAGCTGGAAGCGCCCTTGTGGCGGCGAACCGACATCGGCAAGCTCCGGTGGGAGGAGCTGATCCCCTACGCGCCGCCGCAAGCATCGGTAGACGGCCTGGAGGCGCTCCCACCCAAGCTGCACGCAGCTCTGGCTGCCTATGGGACGCGGGCCGGGCTGCTTTTGCAGCGGGATTCGGCGCGCGTGCACCTGGATTGGGCCGATGATGTTCGCGCTCAGGGTGTGATCTGGACCGACATGCATACGGCTGCCCGCGAGCATCCTGACCTGGTGGCCAAGTACTTTAGGACAGAGGCTGTGCCGGTTGTGGCCGACAAGTACGCTGCCCTGCACGCGGCTTTCTGGAGCGGCGGCACGTTTCTGTACGTCCCCAAGAATGTGACCGTGGATCTGCCCTTTGTCTCGGTTCTATGGCAGGAGATGCCCCAGCTGGCGGTGTTCCCGCCGATTGTGCTTGTCGCTGAGGAGGGCAGCCAGGTGACACTGGTTTCGGAGCTGCTCTCGATGGGGTGTGATGCCTGCCCGACCACGCTTCACGCAGGGGTGACCGAGCTGTATGTGGGGGCGGGAGCGCGGGTACGCTTTATCAACGCCCAGGACCTGGGACGGCAGGTTTACGATCTGCGGACCCAGACCGCGCTCTTGGAGCGTGACAGTCGACTCGAATGGCTGACGGTGACGCTGGGAGGGCGGGTGAGCCGCTCGACGCAGCACAGTATCCTGCGCGGGCCGGGCGCCGAGGCGGTCGTGACCGGATTGTACCTGCCCGACGGCAAGCAGCACATGGCCTTTGATACGCTGCAGGATCACGTGGCAGCCAATGGCACGAGCGACCTGCTCTATCAGGGGGCGCTGCTGGGCCGATCGCGATCGGTGTACGAGGGGACGATCCGCGCGTGGCCCGGCGCGCAAAAAACCAATGCCTACCAGTCGAACCGCAATCTGCTGCTGTCGGGGAAGGCGCGCGCCGACTCGCTGCCCCGGCTGGAGATCGAGGCCAACGACCTGCGCTGCACCCACGGCGCGACGGTGAGCCAGGTGGACGACGATCAGGTATTCTACCTGATGAGCCGCGGCATACCCCGCGCCGACGCCGTGCGCCTGATCGTGGAGGGCTTTTTCCAGCCGGCATTGGACCGCCTGCCAGAGACGCTGGCGGGCCTGCGCAGCCGCCTGGTGCAGGCCATCGCGGATAAATTGCGGGGATAGCGCCGAGAGGAGGGGGCCAGATCACATGCTAGATGTCAGCCGGATTCGCGCCGATTTTCCAATCCTGCAGCGGCAGGTACACGGCAAGCCGCTGGTTTACCTGGATAATGCCGCCACGTCTCAGAAGCCGGAGGCGGTCATTGCGTCGATGTCGGACTATTACCGGCGCTACAATGCCAATATCCATCGCGGTGTGCACACCCTGGCCGAAGAGGCGACGGCGGCCTACGAGGATGCCCGGCGCAAGGTGGGCCGCTTTATCAATGCCTACCGGCCCGGCGAGGTCGTCTTTGTGCGCAATACCACCGAGGCGATCAACCTGGTCGCCATGTCCTGGGGGCGGGTTACCGTCCGCGAAGGCGACGTGATCATCCTGAGTCTGATGGAGCATCACTCCAACCTGGTGCCCTGGCAACTGCTTGCCCAGGCAACGGGAGCGCGGCTTGAATTCATCGGGCTGGATGCCGCAGGCCGGTTGTTGCTGGACGATCTGGACGCTCTGCTGGAGCGGTATGGGGCGCGGGTTAAACTGGTCGCCATCAGCGGTATGTCCAACGTGTTGGGGACGGTCAACCCGGTGGGCGAGATAGCAGCGCGCGCACACGAGGTGGGAGCGCTGCTGCTGGTAGACGGCGCGCAGAGCGTGCCGCACCTTGCCGTGGACGTGCGGGCCGTCGGCGTGGACTTGCTTGCCTTCTCGGGGCACAAGATGCTGGGGCCAACCGGCATTGGCGTGTTGTGGGCCCGCAAGGAGATCCTGCAGGCGATGCCGCCGTTTCTGGGCGGCGGTGACATGATCAAGAGTGTGGGCCTGTACGAAAGCGAGTGGAACGACGTCCCGCACAAGTTTGAGGCAGGCACGCCGAACGTGGCCGAGGCCATCGGGTTGGGCGCCGCGGTGGACTATTTGAGCGGGTTGGGGATGGAGCATGTGCATGCGCACGAACAGGTGATGGCGGCCTACGCGCTCGATCGCCTGGCAGAGGTGCCCGACCTGCACATCTATGGCCCTCCCGCCGGTGAGCGGGGTGGGGTGGTCACCTTTAATCTGCTACGCGATGGCGAGCTGCTGATCCATCCCCACGATCTGGCGAGCATCCTGGATCGGGAGGGGGTGGCCATCCGGGCCGGGCACCACTGCGCCCAGCCGCTCATGGAGCATTACGGCGTGCCGGCAACGGCGCGGGCGAGCTTTTACGTGTACAATACCGAGGCTGAGGTAGATGCCCTGGTCGAAGCGCTGATGAAGGCGCGGACCATTTTCGGGCTGGCGTAGCGGGGTATGCGGCGCATGAAGTACAACTGGCTGTTGTTTGATGCAGATGGGACGCTTTTCGACTTTGACAAGGTCGAGGAGGCCGCGCTAAGGAGCACGTTTGAGGCGCTGGGGGTTGCGTGTGATGACCGCTGCACCGAGCTCTACCGGCAGATCGATAGGATGATCTGGCTCGACTTTGAGAATGGCGGCATTTCGCAGGAGAGATTGAGGACGCGGAGGTTCGAGTTGCTATTGGATGCCATCAGGCTGGATGGCGATCCCGGCGAGTTCAGCCGCAGGTACCTGGCGTATCTGGCGTGCGGCACGGATCTGATCGACGGCGCGGAGGATCTCCTCAGAAGCTTGCATGGGCAGGTGGGCCTGCTGCTGATCACCAACGGGCTGGCGGATGTACAGCGGCCCCGGTTCGCCCGGTCTGCTGTGCGCCGGTATTTCTCCGACGTGGTGATCTCTGAGGAGGTGGGGGCCGGCAAGCCCGATCCGAAGATCTTTGATGTGGCTTTTGGCAGGATGGGCCTTCCCAACAAGAAAGAGGTCTTGATGGTGGGCGACAGCCTGACAGCTGACATCAAGGGGGGCAACAACTATGGGATTGACACCTGCTGGTTCAATCCTCAGGGGAAACCCAGCGGCGATGGCCTGGTCATCCACTACGAAATCGGCGCGCTGCAGGAATTGCTGCCACTGCTGGAGGGCGCCTGAGCGGGTGCGGATTCTGGGCGAAGATGGGTGACCGAGGTACTGCTTGGTTATGAGAGCTGACAGCTTTCGAGAGCTATAGGGGAAGGATGAAATGGGACAATTGACACCGGCAGAAAAGCTGCGTATGCAGCCCGGACAGAAGGTTCTGATCCTCAATGCCCCGCCGGGCTACATCCAGGGACTCGGGCCCTTGCCCGAGGGGATCGAGCTGGCGGACGCGCCACGCGGGCAGTACGACCTGGTGCATCTCTTTGTGGCAAGTCGGGAGGAACTGGAGCGACTGGGCCCAGTGGCGCTGCAGTCTGTGAAGTATGACGGGCTGTTGTGGATCTCGTATCCGAAGCAGAGCGCCAAAGTAAAAAGCGACCTCAACCGTGACGTGGGTTGGGATGTCGTCACCGGCGCCGGATTGAGGCCGGTGACGCAGGTAGCGATTGATGAGACCTGGTCGGCGCTGCGGTTCCGGCCGGTTGAGCGAGTGGGTAGGAGCAAATGAATCAGGAGCAGGGACTTGTGAAGACTGGACGGCCAGACAGCGAGACCGCGACCCTGGCAGGTGGTTGTTTTTGGTGCCTGGAAGCGGTCTATGAACAACTGAAGGGCGTCATCCGGGTGGAGTCGGGCTACGCCGGCGGCGTGCTGCCCAATCCGACCTACGAGCAGGTGTGCACGGGGCGTACCGGCCACGCGGAGGTGGTCCAGGTCACGTTTGATCCAGGGGTGATACCCTTTGAAGAGCTCTTGGAAGTCTTTTTCACCATTCACGACCCCACGACCCTGAACCGGCAGGGGGCGGACGTGGGGACGCAGTATCGCTCGGCAATATTCTATCACGATGAGGGGCAACGGGCGGCGGCCGAGTCGGTGATTCGCAGGATCGAGGCCGCGGGCATCTGGGATAGTCCCATCGTGACCGAGATCGCACCCCTTGAGGCATTCTACAAGGCCGAGGCATATCACCAGGGGTACTATCGGGGCAACCGGGGGCAGTCCTACTGCCAGGTGGTGATAGCGCCCAAAGTCGCCAAGTTCCGCAGGCAGTACATGGAGAAGCTGAGGCAAGAATAGCCCGCTTTCACCGGTGCCGGCAGGCGCCGGCTATTGCGGCCACAGAGAGACGCAAATCATGGATGACTTTTATCGAGAGGAAATTCTGGAGCATTATACCCATCCACACCACTATGGCACCCTGGAACATGCCGACATCAGCCACGAGGAGAATAACCCCCTCTGCGGCGACAGGATCAGGTTTGACATCAAGCTGGATGAGGATGGCAAGACCGTAAAGGACGTGCGTTTTTCGGCGGTCGGCTGTGCGATCAGCAAGGCCTCTGCGTCCATGCTCAGCGACCTGCTCATCGGGCAGACCCTGGATGAGATCAAGGCGCTGACCAACGAGGATGTGATCGAAGAGTTGGGCATTGACCTCGGCCCGGTGCGGCTCAAATGCGCCTTGCTGCCCCTCAAGGTGGTCAAGGTGGGCGCGTATGGGTTGGCCGGATGGCAGGAGAGTACCGAGCAAGACGTGGAAGAGTGGTAGGAGCGAGGAGGCAACAGACATGGCGTTTGTGGTAGCGGCCAAGGTCGGCGATGTCCCGCCGGGCCGGGTGAAGGTGGTCGAGATTGGCGAGGAGGAGGTGGCCCTGTGCAACGTGGGGGGCGAGTTCTATGCCATTGCCAACGTATGCACCCACGATGAAGGCCCGTTAGGTGCGGGGTATCTCCTGGGCGACGAGATCGAGTGCCCACGCCACGGCGCCCGGTTCAACGTGAGGACGGGCGAGGTCAAGGTGTTGCCCGCCATTGTGCCCGTTCCGACGTTTGAGGTCAAGGTGGAGGGCGACACGGTCTTGGTGAACGTGGACTGAGCGGCGGGCAACCAGGAGGGTGCGAATTGACGGACAGAAACGAAGTCGTGGAATCGCTCCGGGAAGTGAACGACCCTGAAATTGGTGTCAATATCGTCGATCTCGGTCTGGTGTATGGCCTGGACTGGGATGAAAGGAAGGGGCGGGTGCACGTGGACCTGACGTTGACCAGCCCCGGTTGCCCGTTGGGGCCCGAGATCATACGGGACATCAAGCGAGTGCTGGGCGAGTTGGAAGAAGTGATCCAGGTGGAGGTCGACCTCGTATGGAGCCCGCTGTGGCACCCGTCGATGATGAGCGACGACGCCAAGGATGAGCTGGGCTACGACGAGGAGCTTGGCCTGGGCCTGGGGTATTACTGAGCGCTGTGAAAGGGGGGGGGAAATGAGTCGCCAAAGCCACGATCCATTTGGCGCCAGGGATACACTGGCGACCGTATCGGGACCGGTCACCATCTATCGGCTGGACAGGCTAGCAGAGCTGGGCCTTGCCGACCTGGAGCGGCTGCCGTTCTCGATCCGCGTGTGGTTGGAGGGCCTTTTGCGGCAGTGCAACGGGCGCGAGATCACCGAAGCCCATGTCCGCCACCTGGCGGCCTGGGATGCGGGGTCGCCCGGTTCGGCCGAGCTGCCGTTCAAGCCCGCTCGCGTGCTTTTGCAGGACTTTACCGGCGTTCCCGCCGTTGTAGATCTGGCGGCACTGCGCTCTGCAGTCGACAGACTGGGCGGGGATCCCCGCCGCATCAATCCCCAGGCGCCGGTGGATCTGGTGATCGATCACTCCGTGCAGGTGGACATGTATGGCAGCAACGCGGCGCTCCTGTATAACGCCAGGCGAGAGTTTGACCGCAATCGCGAGCGGTACGAGTTCCTGCACTGGGCGCAGAACGCATTCGAGAACTTGAGGGTGGTGCCGCCTGCTACCGGCATTGTGCACCAGGTGAACCTGGAATACCTGGCTGCCGTGGTGCGCAAGCAGCAAGAGCCCGATGGGAGCTGGACGGCTTTCCCCGACACGCTCGTCGGCACCGATTCACATACGACCATGATCAACGGCCTGGGAGTAGTGGGCTGGGGCGTGGGCGGGATCGAGGCCGAGGCCGCCATGCTGGGTGAGCCGATTACAATGTTGCCTCCGGAGGTTGTTGGCTTGGAGATGGACGGCGAGCTGCCGGAGGGGGCGACCGCGACCGATCTGGTACTGGCCGTCACCCAAATGTTGCGCCGGCGGGGCGTCGTGGGCAAGTTCGTAGAGTACTATGGTTCCGGTGTGAGCAAGCTCAGCCTGCCCGACCGGGCTACCGTGGCCAACATGGCGCCCGAGTACGGGGCGACCATCGGGTTCTTTCCTGTGGATGCCGAGACGCTGCGCTACTTGAGGGGCACCGGCCGGCCCGCGGAGTTGGTGGACCTGGTGGAACGTTATACCAAGGCCCAGGGTCTGTATCGTGCGGACGATGCCCCGGCGCCGGTCTATTCCGAAACCCTGCGCCTGGACCTGGGCATGGTGGAGCCGAGCCTCGCCGGGCCCAAGCGGCCCCAGGACCGCGTCGCCTTGGGCGACATGAAGAACGGGTTTCGATCGGCCTTGCGCGCGCCTATCAGCGAGCGTGGTTTTTCGCTGGCGTCCGGGGAGCTCTCCCGAACAGAGCGGGCGGGCGAAGCAGAGATCGGTCACGGAGCGGTAGTCATTGCTGCTATTACCAGTTGCACCAACACGTCGAACCCGTCAGTGATGCTGGGAGCCGGCCTGCTGGCAAAAAAGGCCGTGGAGCGCGGCCTGGCGGTGCCGCCCTACGTCAAGACCAGCCTGGCGCCGGGGTCTACCGTGGTGACGCGCTACCTGGACGCGGCCGGGTTGAGCCCCTATCTGGAGCGACTTGGTTTTCACGTCGTGGGGTATGGCTGCACGACCTGCATCGGCAACAGCGGCCCCCTGCTGGAGCCAGTGGTGCAGGCCATTGAGGACGGCGACCTGGTGGCGGCAGCGGTGCTTTCGGGCAACCGCAATTTTGAGGGGCGAATCAATCCCCATGTGCGCGCCAATTACCTGGCATCGCCTCCGTTGGTGGTGGCCTACGCGCTGGCGGGTACGGTGGACATTGACCTGGTCAACGAGCCGCTTGGGAAAGGCACAGACGGCGAGCCCGTTTTCCTGCGGGATATCTGGCCCAGCCAGGCCGAGATCCAGGATACGGTGGCGGAGGCGCTGGCGCCGGGGATGTTTACCGAGCAATACGCCAACGTCTTGTGCGGAAATGAGACCTGGAACGCGATCCCGGTCCCCGAGTCCGCCCTGCTTTTCGACTGGGATCGCGAGTCGACCTATATTCAGGAGCCGCCTTTCTGGATGGACCTGGCAGCCGGCGCGCCGCCGATCGAAGAGATCCGCGGCGCGCGGGTGCTGGCCCTGCTCGGCGACTCGGTGACGACGGACCATATCTCGCCCGCCGGCAGCATTGCGGCTGATAGCCCGGCAGGACGCTATTTGCTCGAGCACGGCGTAGAGCGACGGGATTTCAACTCCTATGGCTCGCGGCGCGGCAACCACAGAGTTATGATGCGCGGCACCTTTGCCAACATCCGACTCAAGAACCTGCTGCTGCCCGGCACAGAGGGGGGCGTGACCGTTCACCTGCCGAGCGGTGAGGTGATGAGCATCTACGATGCCGCCATGCGCTACCAGGGGGAGGGCATTCCGCTGGTTGTGCTGGGCGGGCGCCAGTACGGCACAGGGAGCTCGCGCGACTGGGCTGCCAAGGGCGCGTACCTGCTCGGCATCAAGGCGATCATCGCCCAGGGCTACGAGCGGATCCACCGTAGCAACCTGGTGGGCATGGGTGTGCTGCCCCTGCAGTTCCGGCCGGGGGAGGGTGCTGCGGAGCTGGGGCTCGATGGTCGCGAGACGCTCGACATCACGGGACTGGCCGGTGAGTTGCTGCCGGGCCAGATGGTGACGGTGCGGGCCGTCCGCGAGGATGGGAGCGAGCAGATTTTTGAAGCAGTCGCCCGGCTGGATACGCCGGTGGAAGTGGAGTACTATCGCAACGGCGGGGTGCTGCATACCATCCTGCGCCGCATGGTACAGCAAGCCGGTTGATGGGGGTTTGATGGAACGCGATGTGATCACAATCGTCTCCGGCTTGCCGCGGTCTGGCACCTCCATGATGATGAGGATGCTGGAAGCGGGTGGCATGGAACCATTGACGGACGGAATCCGCACGGCCGACGAGGATAATCCCAAAGGTTACTACGAGTTCGAGCGCGTCAAGCAGATCGAGCACGATAAGGGATGGCTGGAGGATGCCCGCGGCAAGGCGGTCAAGATGATCGCGGCCCTGCTAAAAAACCTGCCGCCGGAATACCGCTACGAGGTGATTTTCATGCGGCGCAACATCGAGGAGGTGTTGGCCTCGCAGCGCCGCATGCTGCTGCATAGAGGCGAGGCCGCAGACGCGGTGCCGGATGAGCGGATGGCCGAGTTGTTCAAGAAGCACGTGGAACAGGTTGAGGCCTGGCTCGCGGAGCAGCCGAACATGGCGGTGCTGTACGTTGATCACGGCGATGTGCTGCGGGATGCAGAGAGCGTGGCGCGGCGCGTAGCCGGCTTCTCGAGCTTGACCCTCGATGTGCGGGCGATGGCCGTAGTGGTGGATCGGAGCCTTTACCGGCAACGCCAACCTTGAGCGCCCCCTGGGATTGCCGGTTCTGACTGTCCCCGAGTTGACACGTTTCGGTCACCGTCCTGCCGCAGAAACGCTTGACGCCGGGCCCGTCTTCTGTTAAGATGGGGATGGGCCTATTTTCGGACGGGGCCACGTGCGAATACGGAGGTACAGGTGCCTGCCCGGATCCTTGTCGTCGATGACGAGCCGTCGATCGTGGATCTCTTGCAGTACAATCTGCGGCGAGCCAACTATGAGGTGCTCGTCGCCCGCGATGGGCAAGAGGCGTTGGCCAAGGCCCGTCAGGACGAACCCGATCTGATCATCCTCGATTTGATGCTCCCCCATTTGGATGGGCTGGAGGTGTGTCGCGCCCTGCGCCGCGAGCGGGACGTGCCGATCATCATGCTTACGGCCCGCGATTCCGAGGTGGATCGGGTAGTTGGCCTGGAGTTGGGGGCCGACGACTATGTGGTCAAGCCGTTCAGCGTGCGCGAGTTGATGGCGCGGGTGGGGAGTGTGTTGCGGCGGGTCGCGCCCCGGCAACCGGAGGTGGCTTCCGACGTGGTGAAGGTGGGGGGGCTGACCGTGGATGCCGCGCGCCACGAAGCC
>Ga0068714_10006428_pt1 | contig 11953 bp, 13 predicted proteins | sample MTBNYHSulfiMetaG_FD_62988 | JGI IMG/M metagenome (GOLD analysis project Ga0068714, IMG submission 62988) | Enrichment culture microbial communities from rom New York Harbor, USA that are MTBE-degrading - MTBE-NYH (New York Harbor Sulfidogenic)... | ecosystem: Environmental > Aquatic > Marine >... | reverse complement strand
CACCTCTGTACTGACAGAGATAGTGACCAACAACGCCGCCGTGGCGCTGGTCTTCCCCGTGGCCATAATGGCAGCGCAGTTGCTGGGAGTGAGAGCCCAGCCCTTCTTTATAGCCATAGCAATGGCAGGAGCAGCCAGCTTCATGACAGCCGGAGGATACCGTTCAAACCTGATCATTAAATCATTCGGAAGATATTCACGAAATGACTTCTTCAGGATAGGAACACCTATGCAGGTACTTGCATTCATAATCAGTGTGATAGTAATACCATATATCTGGAATTTCTAAAAAGCATTATATCCCTGAAATAATCAAACAGTTGAAAATGAATCATAAAGAGAATCTTCTAAATAAGATAGCCAATAACAAAGAGATAGTCGGTGTAATAGGATTAGGCTACGTAGGTCTGCCCCTCGCCGTCAACTTCGCCGAAGCAGGAGTAAAAGTCATCGGATTCGATAAAAATCCCGAAAAGACAGAAAAGATAAACCGCGGCGACAATTACATCAAAGACATACGCGATGCCGTTCTCCGCGAAGTAGTGGATAATGTATCGCTCTCAGCCACCACCGACTTCACCAGGATAAAAGAGTGCGATGCACTGCTGATCTGCGTCCCCACGCCCCTCGACATCTTCAGGAAGCCCGACATGAGCTATATAGAGAGCGCCTGCACAGAGATAGGGAGATTTATGAAACCGGGAACCTTTATCAGTCTGGAGAGCACCACCTACCCCACCACCACGGAAGACTTCATGCTACCGGTAATCGAGAAGGAGAGCGGTTTGAAGTCGGGCGAAGACTTCTGGCTTGCCTACTCACCCGAGCGTGTAGATCCGGGCAATAAAGATTTCCATACCAGGAACACACCCAAGGTACTGGGAGCGATGACAGACGACGGACTGGAGATAGGCATAGCGTTATACAAAAAAGCCATCAACGAGATACACCCCGTCAGCTCACCCAGGGTAGCAGAGATGGTCAAGATACTCGAGAACACCTACAGACTTGTAAACATAAGCCTCATCAACGAGCTGGCCCTTCTCTGCGGAAAGATGGACATAAACATCTGGGAAGTCATAGAAGCCGCAAAGACAAAACCCTTCGGCTTCCAGCCTTTCTATCCCGGTCCCGGAATCGGTGGACACTGCATTCCGCTCGATCCCTTTTACCTGGAGCACATAGCCAAAAAATTCAGCTTCGCCCTCAGCATGATACACGCGGCAGGACACATCAACATGAGGATGCCCCACTACATGTACATCAAGATAGCCACAGCACTCAACAGGCACAGGAAATCGGTCAATGGCAGCAGGATACTCTTCCTGGGAGTAGCCTACAAACCCGACATTGACGACGCCCGTGAGTCGCCCGCACTTGAGATCATGAACATAGTGGCACACAAAGGAGGCATTATAGAATATAATGACCCGCACATACCAAAGTTAAAACTAAGTGCAGAGATAACAGTCAAGGAAGTAGGTATGACACCCCACGGGGAGGCAACACATAAAAACGGCATAATGGAGTCAGTCCCTTTAACCGCCGAAACATTAGCAAAGGCCGACTGTGTAGTACTGACCACCAACCACTCAGCCTTTGACAAAGAATTTATAAAACAACACGCCAAACTCATAGTAGACATGCGCAACATGATCAAAGAATCCAGCGAAAAAGTCTATAAACTATAGATTTGAAAGCTGTCGAGAGGTAAGTCATTGTGAACCATTTTATTGCGAACAAAACGCCGCAAGCTATCACAACAAAGCAACGTCATTGGTAGCGAAGCGAGGCCCGCAACCGCTTGCTTGTCGATCTATTGGCGCGTACTGATTTTATGGAAAAAGCAGGCACTGGTATTAAACGCGTCACCGATACTTGCAATGCCAACGGCAATAAATGCACCTTTAACTTTTCTGATGTGTTTTGGGTGACCATGAAAACGAATAATAAAGATAATGTCCGCGATAAGGTCGGTGAAAAGGTCGGTGAAAAACTTACAGAAAACCAGATAATAATTTTAAACCAGATGCAAAATGACCCGTACATTTCAGCCAAAGTATTAGCAGAAAAAGTAGGTATCTCGGTACGTAAAATTGAAACAAACATCAAAAAATTGAAGGATTCGGGATGTATTCAGTCAGCTCGTCAACTTTCTGCCAAAAAGAGTTTTTGATATGATTGTCAAGCGACATAACGGAGACAAATGGGTGAAGACATTCATCTGCTGGAAACAACTGCTTGTTATGATATATGGGCAATTGTCTGCCTGTGACAGTCTCAGAGAGGTCGCGTATATCGTTGATTCTATCAAATACAAGAGATACCATCTCGAATTTGGCAAAGAAGATATTAAACTGAGCAATCTTTCTTACGCCAATGTGAACCGGGACTACAAGATATTTGAAGAGTTTGCCTACTACATGATTAATCTTGCTCAAAGCAAGCGAATTAACAGGCCGTTCGAACTGCACGGAAAGTTCTATGCGTTCGACTCCACAACGATAGACCTTTGCCTGAGCTTGTTCAAGTGGGCATACTTCAGGAAAAACAAGGGTAGCATCAAAGTCCACACGTTGTTTGACGCTGTAACCCAGATACCGACTTACATTCTCACGAAAGCAAAAGTTCACGATGTGAATGCGATGGGTGAGATTCTGTATGAGCCATATGCGTTCTACATCTTTGACAAGGGGTATTATGACCTTGCAAGGCTGTATACAATCAACACTATTGGCTTCTTCTTTGTCATCCGACAGAAGTCATACTTCAGGTATGAAATTGTTGATGCTGAAGAGCTTCTGGATGGAGAGGATAACGTCCTGCTTGATCAGACGATAAGCCTTACGGGCTATCAGACCAGGAAGAAGTATCCTTTGATGCTGAGGAGGATAGTTTACTATGCTCCCGACCTTAAGAGAACGTTCACATTCCTGACCAACAACCTCAGCATCAAGGCGAAAGACATCGCTATGCTGTGCAAACAACGCTGGCAGGTGGAACTTTTTTTCGGTGGATAAAGCAACATCTCCGGATTACTTCCTTCTGGAGCAATACGGAAAACGCTGTGAGGATACAAATTTATGTTGCGGTTATCACATACTGTCTCGTGGCTATCTTGGAAAATGACTGCCAGCTGGGCAGGACGACATTCAATGTGCTCCGCGTCGTTAGCAGAGTACTGACAGACAAAACGCACATCAGAGATCTTTTCCTGACCTCCGAGACAATTGAAGATGTATGTGAAAAAACGTTCAACTTGAATTTACTATTATTCCAAAATCCCCTTGGATTTTCATTAACCTGCTAACAAATATAGAAGTTTGTTGATTGTTCTCTCCTCTCGTATTAATTTTTTAATTCTACGTGGTATTTTACTTTCAATTTTTCCTGCATCTTTCATCTTTGTAATAATTTTTTTATGGTCAATATCTGCATATTTTTCTTCCAGTGTTTTTGATTCACCAAGTATAAGTTTCAAATAATCCGGATTATCAAGGTTCTTAACCAACGGGGTATCTGCAGACATTGTTTGAAGTTTTTTGCACATTGAGTTGTTGCCTGTTCTTCTTCTGCAGGCTCGTCTGACGCCTCTGAAAAACTGCTCCGGAATATTGTTTGTTCGCTGTGGCTGTATTATAGAATCACCTTGCGGAGAAGAAATAATTATTGGATCGCAGAATAACTTATCCCAGTATTTATCAGTCTGGGCGATCAATTTTTGATAATCCTTATTTTTATGATAATATTTTTGATCGCTCAACCATTGTTTAAAATCTTTTACTTTAGACTCAATGGTAGAGATTTCAACTTTTTGTCCATTATCGTTCAGACCATTGTCCGTGGTTGACAAAGTAATAAACAGTGCCTGACGCAATTTATCAAAAACAATCTCTTTTCCAGATAATATTTTAGATGCTTTCTTTAGCTCGATGTCATTGACTAGTGGCATAAGATCGCCTATAAGCTTTCCTATTATTTTTGACATGGGCTTATTTATTTTGCACCTGGTCTGAAATCCATTCAATTTATCAGACAATATGCGTAATCGTTTGTAAAACTCTGCATGAGGTCTGTCAAAAGGAAAGCCAAATCCGTTTCCATGATTTTTACCATCTAATACCCAAAGAATTAAAACATGGTAGACCTGCTTAATAATCCGGCTTTCGGTAATAGATATTTGCTTTGTTTTTATGACCTGATTTATTTGACAGGCATTGATATTTTCTCCCTTTTTTTCAAAATAATAATTAAGGCGATAACGAAGACGGGATTTAATACCATATTTTTTCAACTTATTGCGGATAACGGAATATTGTTTTTCTAACAGATCTTTGCCTGTGTCTCTTAAAAAGTGAAAATGACAGATATAGTTTGGCCTGTCGGGAAAAACCTCAGATATAGCGCTCAAAAAAGCACGTCCCATATCACTGGTTACGGCAAGCGGGCTACCGTATTGATTTTTAATTTCCTTAAGAAACGGAATAATCTGCTCCTTGCTTTCTGCCGGTACTTTCACATTGGTAAGTATAAAATTGCTTACCTCGTCAATAGCAGTGATCAAATGAGGGCTTGCTCCTTCGCTTGTATCGTCTGCATGCAGGATATAGCCTCCGTTATTATGCATCTGCATTTTTAGTTTTAGCCCTGCTTCACAATGTATGGTTGAGAGGTAAATAATAAATTTTTGTGCAAGGTATGCCACTTCGGAAGATGAAACGAGTCATGAACTATCGTACACACAGGAGAAACATTATAAATGACGAGTTCCATTTCATACCTTTAAAATAAACAATTATAATGAAATGAAATGTAAATATTGCGGCTTTCCAATACTGCCAGGGTTTCTTTAATAGTGTGGTGTTTTAGAAAAATCAACCTGCCTATAAATACAATTACATCATATCCTGCATTTGAAAACTATGGTACCATTTCTTCGAGTTCTTCAGGCGGATGAACCTTTTTGCATACCGGGCAGTACATAAAAGTTCTGTGTGCACTGAATGCGCCAATATGCAGGCTATATATTTTTCTTGTATCGGTATAATGTACTTTCAGCTTTACTTTGCATTTTGGGCACAACGTTTTTGCCGTTATATATGTTATAATAAAAAATATAAACATATAATACGACATATCCAAAATATATATATTTTTATTTATGACTGATTTTCATAAATTTGTATGGACATAATACGAATGCCATAAAAACCAAATCAACATATATTATGACAAAATGCAAAATTGCTTAAAAGAATATTGCTGATTATGAGGCGATTAGGAATTAACAGATAAAATAAACCTATGCTGTAACTATCTATAAATCAATAAACAAGGGGATTTTGTAACAATAGTTTTTTCTTAGTGTATCTTTGCCTAACACCCAACGGTTAATATTGGAAAAATTATCAAAGTATACAAATTGCGCACTATGCACCCCCATTCCGAATACCTGCAGATTTTTAGTTGGCTAATTTTTAATTTATTTCCATTTTTCCGTATATTTGCGGAAAACAGGAATCAAATATGAACTTTCAGGATTTCCGGGAAGCATTTTTACATCAAATTAGCTTTACAACCAACCAGGTACAAACCTGGCATCCCGGTTTTGATAAAAACAATTTAATCCGTTGGGTTACTAAAGGCTATATTATCAAGCTCCGAAACGGATATTATACCTTTAAAGAATACATTGGCACACAAAATATTGATTTATACCTGGCCAACCGGATTTATCGGCCCTCATACATAAGTTTGCATACAGCACTGGCATTTTACGGGTTAATTCCCGAGTCGGTTACACAAACAACCAGTGTAAGCACATTAAAAACAGCCCGGTTCAGTAATCCTATTGGCATTTTTTCATACAAAAATGTAAAACCGAAACTTTTTTTCGGTTACGAACAGCTTCCGTATCCCGACGAAAAGAGCATACTCATAGCATCGCCCGAAAAAGCCCTTATTGATCTGCTTTACTTATATCCTTTTTACAATAGCAAAAAAGAAATCATGGAATTAAGGCTGGATGAAGTTATTTTGGATGAAGCAATCAACACTGAACGATTTTTATTGTATCTCGATCAAACAAAAAGCAAGGCTTTGGAAAAAAGAGCCAAATTGTTGTTAAAAGTTTATAATATTCAATAATCAACCATGATACAGCCTGAACAACTAAAACATTTTTTCCCTCCCTACTTGTGGAAAAATACCTCTCACCGTAAATACATCATCAAAGAGTACATACAACTACTTATACTCGACTATCTTACAACAACCGCATTTGTAAAAAAAACCGTGTTCATCGGTGGTACTAATCTCAGGCTCGTTAAAGGTATTGACCGGTTTTCTGAAGATCTTGATTTTGATTGCAAAAACTTATCAAATGATGAATTCATGTCCATGACGGATGGAATTGTTGAATTTCTGAAACGGATGGGATACCATGTAGAAACACGCGATAAAAAAAATGATAAATTAAAAGCATACAGGCGAAATATCTATTTTCCCGAACTATTATTTGAACTGGGCCTCTCGGGTTACAGACAGGAACGATTTCTAATTAAAATTGAAAGCCAGGATCAGCAGGTAATTTACAAACATAAAATGGCCACCATTAAAGGATGTGGTCTATATTTTACATTTCCGGTACCTGCCGACGATGTACTTTGTGCAATGAAATTATCGGCACTTCTTTCCCGTCAAAAAGGAAGAGACTTTTACGATGTTATGTTCTTATTGGCACAAACTGCCCCAAACTTTGATTTTTTAAAAGAACAATGTGGTATTGGCGATATAAAGGAGCTGAAAAAATCACTGTTCAAAACACTGGAATCAGTCGATCTGCAACATAAATCGAAAGATTTTGAGCATTTGGTATTTCATGAAACCAGTACTAAAAAAATAACTTATTTTAAAGAATTTATTGAGGAATGGGAAATTGAGTAAAACGGTTTAATCAGTTCAGGGTCATGCTAAGGATTAAATCCGCGCCGGGGGAAAACAAATTTCTTTGATTATATCCGCAATTTTAATAAATTTGATAAAAATTTTCAGATATGCAAACAACCATAAAAATAAATACAGATTCAATTCCTCCCGGTTTTGTTGAAGGAATCAAAAAATTATTTCCTCACAAAGTGGTTGAAATTATTATTCAGCCGGCAGATACAACCGATTTTATTTTGAGTAATCCGGAATACACCCGGGTTTTACAGGAAAGAATAGAAAAATATGAAGCTAAAAAGCAGGTGATTTCTTTAAAGGCCGACGAATTAATATGAGAAGTATTGAATTTGTCCCCGATGCCTTTAATGAATACCAGCGCTGGATTGAAACCGACCGGAGAGTAGCACTAAAAATCGGAGATTTAATACGAGATATATTAAAAACACCACTCAGCGGAATAGGAAAACCCGAACCATTAAAATATCAATTTAAAGGATATTGGAGCAGAAGAATCAGCCAGGAACACCGGTTAATATACAAAGTCACAAAAGCCTCAATCATTATCTTTTCCTGCAATTCACATTTTCATAAAAACATTAACCGGTAATTTTGCAACATCCACTGTCAGATTCACACCTGAATAATTCGGCAAACACGTTGATGAGTTTCTCAAGAATTAACATTAAGGCAAGCAGCCGAATCAGCCTGTTGAAATCACTTTTTGGTAAAATAACTATTACTAAAATTGTAGCTGATGATTTTGGAAAAGCCCTACCTGAATTCGTTGAAATTGAAAACCCTAAAGACAAAAAATACCAGAAAATATTAGAAACCTTTTTAGATCCGGGAGAAGCAAGTGCGATGGCTTTGGCATTGGAAAAAGAAGAATGCTTATTAATAATTGATGAATTTAAGGGCAGGCGGGAAGCCGGACAATTGGGATTTAGATCATTCACGAAAAAATATTTAAATAAATTTCCAAAATATAAATAGACTAACAAAATGCGGAACTGCTGCTTCTGATAAGGCAAATTTGTTTATTGTTAAATAACAAACTATATTTACCCTTATTTTCAAAAAATAAAATTATGAACCCCAACCCAAATTTATTATTAATCAGCCTGACAGCCATATTCTTTTTAACCTTTAACTCATGTTCAGATGATCATGAATCAGATATGCAATCTATTGCCGGTGACACTCAGGATCAGCTTATCACATTTATATCTGAAAAAAACAGCAGCTATACCGGGAGGTTTCCTGACTTCCCCGGAGGCATGGCTGCGTATGTGCTGCATGATAGTGTAGCAGAATATGCTCATGCAGGCATGGATGAAGGATTTACCGATAACTTTCATTTCCGCGCCCAAAGTACCACAAAAACATTTACCGCTGCTGCAATCATGCTGCTGCATCAGGAAGGAAAACTTGATATCAGCCACTATATCACCAATAATATTCCTGGGAAAAAACAGATGTTATATTCCGTACACGCCCGATTATGATATCCCTTACAAAGACCAGATCACTATATGGCAGCTTCTGTGTCATCGTGCAGGCGTTTATGACATAGTAAACTACCCTGTAAACGGAGAGATGTACGTGGAAAAAATCCTGGAAGAAGATCCGGACCATACTTTCACTCCCGGTGAAATCATTGGTGTTATAGCTGAAAACCAGCTGTCACTTTTCGAACCGGGGACTGACCGGGGCTATTCCAATGAGGGTTATGTTATGCTTGTGAAAATTATCAAGGAGGTGACAGGCAAAACATATAAGGATTTTATTATAAACAAATTATTCCGGGAACTGGATTTAACTGAAACCAGTATGGTTGTCACAGGTACAGAACAAAGCCTGCCCGAGCCCTTTGTCGATTCCTGGTATTATCTACAGGATATAAATATAAATGCCACCCAACAAAACATGTCGGCAAATATCGGTGAAGGCAATATAATAACATCTTTGCACGATTTGGCAAGGTTTTACCGTTTGTTATTAAGAGGTGAAGCCGGCATTACCCTTTCCGGCGTTAGTAAATATATGATCAATTGCCGGCCAATTGCTGATCACAGCATTTTAGGCTACGGAGCAGGGCTGTTCCACTATCCAAATCTCGGTTACGGGTATGGGGGCGACGGCTCCGGGATCAGCGCCAAATGCTATACTGATCCTCATACAGATATCACCATTGTTATCTTGTTCAACTGCTGGAATTTTTATAATGGCCCTGAAGACACGTCCTTGTTCATTGAACAAAGTAAAATGATGGAAGAAATGCTTTACAGTATTAAAAATATTTATCCAAAATCGTAAATATCGCGGTCATGGAAAGTAAATAGCATCGATATATCCTTCTAAAAAGAGTTAATATCTGCAGGAATGTCATACGAAAATTAAATTAAAAAATTACTTTTTATGAAGTTTTTTTGGGGGCAATGTCGTCCGAAATTTCCAGGTGGTAAAAAATCATTTTATTAATCCTCATTTTATTAAGTGATACTTTATAAAAAAGGCTATATTTGTAAAGTATCTTTTAATAAGGCGAGAATAAATGGAAGAAATTCTTAAACGTGTCATACTGGAAAACCAGGAAATTATTGCCGGGAAAACGCTGGTTTCCCGGCATTACTGCATTCCGGAAACAGGCAACATTACGGTGTTAACCGGCATAAGACGTTCCGGGAAAACCTATACCTTATATGAAATTGCCCGGACAATGGAACCAGAGCGGATTTTGTTTCTCGATTTTGAAGACGAAAGGCTTTTGTCATTAAACAGCCTTGCCGGTTACGACATCATTATCGATACTTATAAAATTCTTTACCCCAATAACACTCCCATACTGTTTTTCGATGAAATACAAAACTTAAAAAACTGGCATTTCTACCTCAAACGCCTGCATGTTGCAGGCTATAAAATTTATGTAACGGGCAGCAATGCCCACCTCATAAGCCGCGAAATTGCCACCTACTTAAAGGGACGAAGTCTGGAAACCACCATATTTCCTTTTTCCTTTCCCGAGTTTCTGAGTTTGAAAAATGTAACTTTTCAGCCAAAAGATGCCATTGTGAATCAACCTAAGATTCTGAATCTGTTCGATGAATATTTACAATACGGAGGATTTCCCGAAGTTATAAAAGCTGAGCTGGCGGATAAAAGGGCTGTGGCTAAAAATATTTACAACCTTTTGTTTTATAGAGACCTTGTAGCTAAATACTACAAAAATGATGTGCTTTTAAAACTTATTGTAAACAAAATTGCCGAAAATATAACCAAAGATTTTTCCATTACCAGCCTGGCCAATAAAATAAATCCGGTATATGAAACCAGTGTACCAACAGTTACCGATTATTTTAGCATATTGCCCGAACCATTTCTTACCACCAATATCTATCCATTCCGCAACTCCTTTGTAAAGCGCGAGTCGAAACGGAAAACCTATCTGGCCGACAACTCATTTATCTGGCTGAACAGGGTTTCATCCGATAGTTCGCGTCTGTTTGAAAATTTAGTTTTTAATTTCCTGAACCGAAAACATGCAGAAATATTTTATTACAAAACCGGCAATAACCTCGAAGTGGATTTTTTTATGGTGGAAGGAGAATCAAAAAAAATGATACAGGCATGTTATTCGCTTGAAAACAGGGACACACGCGACAGGGAGATCAGGGCACTTTTAAAGGCCATGGACGAACAAAACCTTGAAACAGGTTATATTTATACATACAACAACACAGAAAAAATAAAAATAAATAATAAAATAATTGTTGTTACCCCGTTATGGAAAGAAGCATTGGCTTTTACTGATAATTTGTAGAAAAAGGAATATCATCAAAAAATTATAAGATGCAGCAACATCATACTGCTCAGCTACGGCCTTGCAGAAGTGAACATGATGTGGATTGTCAATGCTCTTCGCTGATGTTCCACAAAGGGTATAAAGATATTTTAGCAAAAAAATAATCAGTGGAAAATATTTGATGGCATATTTTTTTATATCTTTGGTTTAATTTATCCTGATAATTTAAACTCAAACTTTAAAATATCATGTATAAAAGAAAACAGGATTTTGAAGGATCAACCGGTGAAAGCTTTTTTTTGTGGGGGCCTGGGCAAACCGGAAAATTATCCGGTCACAAGCTAATTTACTTGGCGGCAGGGCACTCCGTTATGAACTTTTTCCACTGGTAAGTGATGAAATTCCTGATTTTGATTTGTTACGGGCGCTAAATAATGGATTATTGCCCCGTCATTATCTTTCAGAAAATCCCAAAAAATTAATTTCGGCTTATATCGGAAATTATCTGAGGGATGAAATTATGGCTGAAGCCCGGTTAAGAAATTTTTCAACTTTCTCTCGTTTCCTGGAGGTTGCTGCTTTTTCGAACGGTAAAATGGTAAACTACTCAAACATTGCATCAGAATGCAGTGTAAGCTCCCCAACTGTAAAAGAATATTTCCAGATACTTGAAGATACTTTGACCGGACGCTTTCTGCCCTCATTCCAAAAAAGGCCCAAAAGAAGAGTAATACTTGCCCCGAAATTTTATTATTTTGATGTAGGTATAGTAAATTACCTGCTAAAAAGGGGAGGGATTGAACCGGGTAGCGAAATATTCGGTAATGCTTTTGAACATTTTATTTACCAGGAGATAGTTGCCCACAGTCATTATTCAGGTATCCAATACCCTATTTACTATTGGCGCACCACATCACAAATCGAGATAGATTTTGTAATGGGTGATCATGAAGTTGCTATAGAAGTTAAATCAACTGCCAATGCAAACCCCCGGCATGCTAAAGGATTAAAAAGTTTTGCCGAAGAATATACAGTTAAAAAACAAAATTTGGTAACCAACGATTCTTACCCCCGGCAAATGGACAATACACTGGTCCTTCCATGGAATATTTTCTTGCAAAAACTTTGGGCATGAGAAATTATTTATTGATGGTAATAGTGGAATCCTTATACCAATAATCAACCAGCAGGTTGTTCAGGTGCACG
>Ga0068714_10006427_pt1 | contig 11957 bp, 8 predicted proteins | sample MTBNYHSulfiMetaG_FD_62988 | JGI IMG/M metagenome (GOLD analysis project Ga0068714, IMG submission 62988) | Enrichment culture microbial communities from rom New York Harbor, USA that are MTBE-degrading - MTBE-NYH (New York Harbor Sulfidogenic)... | ecosystem: Environmental > Aquatic > Marine >... | reverse complement strand
CACCTTCGTGATCGCCGCTGTCAGCGTCGTCTTCCCGTGGTCGATATGCCCCATCGTGCCCACGTTCAGGTGCGGCTTCGTCCTGTCAAACTTCTCCTTGCCCATTAGTGCCTTCTCCTTTTGAAGATCAAATCATACATCAAATCAAGACAAAAAGATTGCTCAATTCTATCCAATCGAGGATCACAGCGCTCCAGCCAATTCTTTGACTTCTTTGGTGGCGACCTGAGCGTAATGCTCAAACTCCATCGTAAAGGCGCCGCGTCCCTTAGTGGCCGAGCGCAGATCGGTGGCATAGCCAAACATCTCCGCCAACGGCACCAAAGCCCTCACTGCCTGGGTATTGCCGGGGCGTACTTCCATGCCCAGGATGTTGCCGCGACGGCTGTTCATCTGGCTCACGATGTCGCCCAAGTACTCCTCCGGCACGATCGCCTCCACCTTCATGATCGGCTCGAGCAGGACCGGCGCGCCGGCCTGCATCCCTTCCTTGAAGGCCAGGGAAGCCGCCATCTTGAAAGCCATTTCGCTCGAATCCACCTCGTGATAGGAACCGTCGTACAGGGTCACGCGAATATCGGTGACCGGATAGCCCCCCACCACGCCCCCCTCGGCAGCCTCCAGCACGCCCTTCTGAACTGCCGGTATGTACTCCTTGGGAATAACGCCGCCGGTGATCTGGTCAAAGAACTGCACGCCACTGGCAGGCTCTCCCGGCTCCAACTCCAACACCACGTGGCCGTACTGGCCGCGTCCGCCGGTCTGCTTGACGTAGCGATATTCAGCCTTCTCCACCGGCTGGGTGATGGTCTCTCGATAAGCCACGCGCGGCCGTCCTACGTTGGCCTGCACTCTGAATTCGCGCAGCATGCGATCCACCAGGATCTCCAGGTGTAACTCACCCATCCCAGAGATGATCGTCTGCCCGGTCTCCTCATCGCCCCGAACCTGAAAGGTTGGGTCCTCTTCGGCCAAGCGCGTGAGCGCCTCAGACATCTTATCCTGATCGGCGATGGTCTTGGGCTCGATGGCCACCGAGATGACCGGGTCGGGGAAAGCGATGCTTTCCAGCACGATCTGCTGCCCTTCGTTGCACAACGTATCGCCGGTGAAGGTGTTCTTGAGAGCCAAGGTCGCGCCGATATCACCTGCACCGATCTCTTCGATATCCTCTCGACGGTCGGCGTACATGCGGATCAAACGGCCGATGCGCTCGCGACTGCGCTTGGTCGAGTTGAAGACCGCAGAACTCTTCTTGATCTTGCCCGAATACACACGGAAATACACCAAACGACCCACGTAAGGATCGGTGACCACTTTGAATACCAGGGCGCTGAGGGGCTCGTCCACATCTGCCGAGCGCTCGATCTCCTCTTCCGTTTTGGGATGAAAACCTTTGACCGGGGGGATATCCACCGGCGAAGGCAGAAACTCGACCACCGCGTCAAGCAGCGGCTGCACACCCTTGTTGCGCAGCGAACTGCCGCAGTACACCGGTGTAGCCTGGTTAGCGATCACCGCTTTGCGCAGTGCACCTCTCAACTCTTCGACGGAGATCTCCTCGCCCTCCAGATACTTGAGGGTCAATTCATCGTCGGTCTCGGCGATGGCTTCGACCATCTGGGCGCGCATTTGCTCGCTCTGCGCCCGCAGGTCTGGAGGGATATCCAGGGTAACCGGCTTGCTACCCTCTTCATCTTCCCAGATGATCGCCTTCATGCTGAATAGATCGACCACGCCTTGAAATTCAACCTCGGCGCCGATGGGCAATTGCACGGCAATCGGGTTGGCGCCCAAACGCTCGCGCACCATATCGATGGTGCGTTCGTACGCACTGCCCACGCGGTCCATCTTGTTCACGAAACAAATACGCGGCACTGCGTAGCGGTCTGCTTGTCGCCAAACCGTCTCGCTCTGCGGCTCCACCCCCTGCACCGCATCGAAGACCACAATGCCGCCATCCAGAACGCGCAGCGAGCGCTGCACCTCGGCGGTGAAATCGATGTGCCCGGGCGTATCGATGATGTTGATCTGGTGATCGCGCCAGAAAGCCGTCACCGCCGCCGAAACGATGGTGATGCCGCGCTCGCGCTCCTGCTCCATCCAGTCGGTCACCGTGGTTCCCTCATCAACGGAACCAAGCCGGTGCGTCTTGCCGGTATAGAACAAGATACGCTCGGTAGTGGTGGTCTTACCGGCGTCGATATGGGCAATAACCCCGATATTTCTAAACTTCTCTAGCGGATACGCCTTTTCCATCGTAAGCACCAATACTCATGGTCGGTTGAATGAATGCTGTTCCTAGATACGATAATGTGAGAATGCCCGGTTGGCCTCAGCCATGCGGTGTGCTTCTTCCCGCTTGCGCACTGCCGAACCCTGACTGCTGGCCGCGTCCACCAATTCGGCTGCCAGTTTCTCGGCAAAGGTCTTGCCGCTGCGCGCTCGCGCCGCCTGGATCAGCCAGCGGGTTGCCAGCGCAAATTGGCGATGCGGGGGGACTTCCATCGGCACCTGGTAGGTCGCACCGCCCACCCGGCGAGGACGAACCTCCATCAAAGGCGAAACGTTCTTGAGTGCCGTCTGGAAAACCTCCAGCGGATTCTGCTTGCTGCGTTCCTCGATCAGGTCGAACGCACCGTAGACCTGCTGCGCCGCCGTGCTCTTCTTGCCGTTCTTCATCACGCGATTGATGAACGACTGCACTTCGACGTTTTGATAGCGCACGTCCGGTGAAGCTTTTCTTTTATCAGGGCGATATCGTCTAGGCATTCAACTGCTCCGTTCCAGATCAAACCGCATTACGCAACGAACCGCCGGCTGGTCTGTAATTCCGGCGATTCTCTGTTACTTTAGCTCTTGGGCCGCTTGGCGCCGTACTTTGAACGTCCCTGCTTGCGCTCGCCAACACCCATCGAATCAAGGGTACCGCGCACGATGTGATAGCGAACGCCCGGAAGGTCCTTCACACGCCCCCCGCGCACCAGCACTACCGAGTGCTCCTGGAGCGTATGCCCTTCCCCAGGGATGTAAGCCGTCACTTCGATCCCATTGGTCAAACGCACACGGGCGATTTTACGCAAGGCCGAATTAGGCTTCTTGGGAGTCATCGTACGAACGATGGTGCACACGCCGCGCTTCTGGGGCGCGCCCTTAGGCAAACGGATACGCCGCTGCTTATAGGAATTGAAAACGTACTGCAGCGCAGGCGCTTTGCTTTTGACCTTCTTGGATTTGCGGCCCTTGCGGACCAACTGATTGATCGTCGGCACAACTGCCTCCAAAAAATCCGGTGACTAATTTGCGGCCCTTCTTGTCGTTCGGCGGGCCAAACCGTTCAATGGGCTGTGTTCACTAATCGAGGCCATCGGAAGTACATGATGGCCTCGATTGAACAGACACGGTTGGGTAGGGCACGGATGCCCCGCGATAGTAATATTCACACAGCCACGAAGGTGGATTCTAACATCTTCCTATACCCTAGTCAAGAGCGAAAAATGTTGTCTTACAAATTATCGCCCAGTTCAAGCAAACCAGTTCCTAGCTTCGGCAGGCGGGTGCGCTCTTCTTCCTTGCCGAAACGCACCACGCCTTCCGGCGTGACCGCCTCCACCGCCAGGCCGAGGCTCTGCAATTCCTTGACCAGGACTCGGAAGGAGGCCGGGATGCCCGGCTCCTCGATAGGCTCGCCCTTCACGATGGCCTCGTAGGTCCTCACGCGCCCTTGCACGTCGTCGGATTTCACCGTCAGCATCTCTTGCAAGGTGTAGGCGGCGCCGTAAGCTTCCAGCGCCCAGACCTCCATCTCGCCGAAGCGCTGGCCGCCGAACTGGGCCTTACCCCCCAGCGGCTGCTGCGTCACCAGGCTGTAAGGGCCGGTCGCCCGGGCGTGCACCTTATCCTCGACCAGGTGGTGCAGCTTGAGCATCGTCATGATCCCGACGGTCACCGGCTGCTCGTACGGCTGGCCCGACATGCCATCACGCAGAAGCTGTTTCCCAAGCGTGGGGACCGGTTCGCCGGTCTCCATCATCTTCTCTTCGGCTCGCTCGCGCAGTTTCTCATCACCCAGCCGACCGGCCTTCTCGCCCAGGCTCGCCAGCCATACCTGCAGGCAAGCCCTCACGGCCTCTCTTCCACGGGCGCGGCGTTCCTCCAGGGGCAGGTCTTGCTCGTCTTCAAAGCACAGCAATTCATCGGGGTTGTACCCCTCGTCAATCAGCCATTCTCGCAGAACCGTGCGGCGGGCGTAAGTCTCATCTGAGATCAGCCGATACACATCGTGCCCTCTCTCACCCAGCCACTGCTCGAGATAGAGATGGCGCACCTCGTTTTCATCCTCAAAGTTCTCAGGGTCATACTCAGGGTCTTGCTCTTCAAGCCACTTCCAGGCCTGCTCTTCAGCCTGCTCCCAGGCGTAATCCACCAGCCAGGCACGCGCCAGTTCGGCTTCGATCTCATTTTCCGAAGCGCCGTCGAACACCGGCACGATCGCCCGGAAGCCGAGCCGGTCGGCTGCCCAGCCTAAATGGGTCTCCAATACCTGCCCGATGTTCATACGTCCAGGCACACCCAATGGATTCAGGATGATATCCACCGAGGTGCCGTCCTCCAGGAAGGGCATATCCTCCACCGGTACGACCTTGGATACCACGCCTTTGTTCCCGTGGCGGCCCGACATCTTGTCGCCGGCGGTGATCTTGCGGCGCTGCGCCACCGAGACGCGCACCATCGTCTCCACGCCGGCCGACAGATCGATGTTGTCCTCTCGCGAGAAGACCTGCACGTCCACGACCTTGCCGCGCTCGCCGTGCGGCATGCGCAGCGAGGTGTCTTTTACGTCCCGCGACTTCTCCCCAAAGATGGCCCGCAACAGGCGCTCTTCAGGGGTGAGTTCCTTTTCGCCCTTGGGCGTGATCTTCCCAACCAGGATATCGTTAGGCCCGACCTCCGCACCGATGCGGATGATGCCGGCCTCATCCAGGTCTTTGATGGCGTCCTCGCCCACATTGGGGATATCGCGAGTGATCTCTTCGGCGCCCAGCCGGGTATCGCGGGCCTCCACCTCGTACTTTTCGATGTGCACGGAGGTAAAGCGGTCCTCCTGCACCAGGCGATCGGAGATCAAGATGGCATCCTCAAAATTGTTGCCTTCCCAGGAGAGGAATGCCACCACTACGTTCTGCCCTAAAGCCAGCTCCCCACCCTGGGTGGAGGACGAATCGGCCACAACCTCACCCTTTTCGACGCGCTGCCCCTTAACCACTGCCGGGCGCTGATCGATGCAGGTATTCTGGTTGGAGCGTTGGTACTTGCGCAGTTGATACACGTGCTCGCCCTTATCGGACGTTTTCACGGCGATGCGGTCTCCCGTAACCGAGACGACCTCGCCATCTTCTTCGGCCACCACCACCTGTCCCGAATCCTGGGCGGCGTGCTTTTCCATCCCCGTGGAGACCAGAGGCACCTCCGGCTTGACCAGGGGCACCGCCTGCGACATCATGTTCGAGCCCATCAAGGCCCGGTTGGCGTCGTCGTGCTCCAGGAAGGGGATCAAAGCCGCGCTGATACCCACCACCTGGTGCGGCGCTACGTCCATGTAGTCGATCTCCACCGGGCTGGTGAAGAGGAACCCGGAACGGTAGCGGCAGGATACACGTGGCCGCACGAATTCGTTATATTCGTTGAGCGGGGCGTTGGCCTGCCCGATGTGGTAGCGATCCTCCTCATCGGCGGACAAGAACTTGATCTCCTCGGTCACAAAAGGCTCAACCATGACCTCCGGCGCATCAACCTTGGCAATCACTTTCGCCAGCTTGTCGTCGATGCGCTCTCCAGCCTTGGCGACCACTTTATCGTTCTTGGGGTCAATTACGTCTTCACGCAGCATATGCCCGACCAATTGCTTGACTTTGGGGGGCACACTGTGCCGCACTACCCGGTAGGGCGTCTCGATGAACCCATATTCGTTCACGCGTGCGAAGGAAGCCAAGCGACCGATCAGGCCGATGTTCGGGCCTTCCGGGGTCTCGATTGGGCAGATGCGTCCGTAGTGGGAGTGGTGCACGTCACGCACGTCGAAGCCGGCGCGCTCGCGGCGCAGGCCGCCTGGGCCAAGCGCCGAAACGGTGCGCTTGTGCTTCAATTCAGATAGCGGGTTGGTCTGCTCCATAAACTGCGATAACTGGCTCGAGCCATAGAACTCTCGCAGCGAGGCCACCACCGGGCGGATGTTAATCAGGGTCACCGGCGAGAGCTGGTCCTGGTCGCGGATCGACATACGCTCCTTGATGACCCGCTCCATACGGCGCAAGCCTATGCGCAGCTTGTTCTGGATCAATTCGCCCACCGTCTTCACCCGGCGATTGCCCAGGTGGTCAATGTCGTCAGGTGCCTCCAGGCCATTATTGATGGCGATCATGCGATGCACCAGCTGCACGATATCCCACTTGGATACCGTACGGTGCGTTAGCGGCACCTGATCCTTCAATTCGAGCTTCTGGTTGAGCTTGTAGCGCCCCACCCGCTCCAGATCGTAATGGCGCTGGTCGAAAAGCTGCGCCTCCAGGAACTCCCTGGCGTTATCCAGAGTCGCCGGGTCGCCGGGCCGCATGCGCTTGAAGAACTCGATCAGCGCCGCCTCAGCCACACCGACCTTGTCATCGACCTCCCACTCAGGCTCCTGCCGCAAAGTGGTGGGGATGAACATACGGTCAGGGTTGGTGTCGACGTCCTCAAACAGGGACACGATCTCCTCGTCGCTGCCCTCTTGCAGCGGCGATCTCTTCAAGCCGTCGTCCACCGCCGCCAGGGCGCGCAGGAAAATGGTCACCGGCACCGTGCGCTTGCGGTTGAACTTCAGCGTGAGGTAATCGGTTTTGCGGGTCTCAAACTCCATCCAAGCCCCCCGGTCCGGGATCAGCTTGGCCTTGGCCAGCGGGCGGCCGGTGGAACGGTCCAGTGGCGCCTCGAAATACACGCCTGGCGAGCGGATAAGCTGCGAGACCACCACCCGTTCGGTGCCGTTAATAATGAAGGTGCCCTTCTCCGTCATCTCGGGGAAGTCGCCGAGGAAGATATCCTGTTTGATCGGCTCGGGAATATCCGGGCCTGCCAGCAACACCGAAACGTACATCGGGCTGGCGAAGGTCAGATCGCGCTCCATGCACTCGGCGATGGAATACTTGGGCTCATCGAACCAATACGCCAGGCCCCACTGCTCCGATTCCGGGCTGCGGCTGGGAAAATAAAGCTTCATCCCCCCGTTATATGATTCAATTGGTGAGATCTCGTGGAAGAGATCGGATAATCCTTCTTCCTTAAGTCGTTTGAACGACTCCAGTTGTACCTCGATCAGGTCCGGCAACGGCAATTGCACCGGAATTCGCGAATAAGACTTGGTCGGGATCATATCAACCATTCAATCGTCTCCTAGATTCTCGCCAATTGTTCTATTAAAAATGAAATTAACATCCAGCCCTCTACGCTGCATGTGCATCGGTTCACTGCGACGCTAAATAGCCTTGTCAAAATTAACCAACCAAACGCTCATTATAACCGTTTTTTTCCCCCGGAGTCAAGTTTTCGGGCGCTATTCTTGGAAACGGAAGCGCCACACTGCCAGCACGAAGAAGCCCACCGCGAACAGCAGCAGCGTCCCCGCCGGCAGCCAGGCTGCATCCAGCCCTTGACCGCGCGCCAGGATGTTCTTGAAGCCGTCCATGCCCCACGCCACCGGCGAGAGGTGCCCGACCTTCTGCACCGTATCGCTGGTGAATTCCAGCGGCACCCAAGCCCCACCAATCCCCGATAGCACGAACATCGGGATCAGCGAGAAGGTTACCACGCTCTCGTGGCTCTTGGCTAGCGCGCCGATCAGCAGCCCCAGCGCGGCGATGCAGGCTGCCACGCTCACAGCTATCAGCAGCGTCGCCCCCGGGGCCTGCAAATAGTCCAGTTGCAGGAAAAGCTGGCCGAAAACGATCAGCACCATGATCTGTGCAAAGATCATGACGAACATCGCCAGGTAATGCCCCAGCAGGATCTCCGGTCGTGAGATCGCCGTGGTGAGCAGCCGTTGCAGCGAGCGCGTCTTGCGCTCTTCGATGATGATGTCCGCCGCCCCCATCAGCCCGGCGATGGCGAACTGCATCATCATGCCCGGCGAAGAGTGGATGAAAGCGTTGTCGTACTCCAGCCCATCTTCTTCGCTTTCGACCACCTGCCCGGTCTTGGTCACCCTGGTCTCGATCGGGGGGGCCTCCCAGGCGCTCACCGCCCCTTCAAAAGCGGCCTCAAAATACGCCTGGCGGGCCTGCGCGTCGGGAAATGCAGCCACCCTCTCGTAAGCCTCCACGCTCAGCCGCGCCGTGAGCACGGCGCTGTACAAGCGGTTGGCGATCACGGCCACATCTTGTTGGACGCTCTGTCCGCTAAGGCTGTCGGGGACGACGATCAAGGTCAATTCCGGCAACTCGCCCTCCATCAGGGCCTCCCCATACTCTTCCGGGATCACCAGCGCCCCACCAAGGTCTTCCTCGGCGACCTGCTCCTTCAGCCGGTCAATGTCGGCCCCATCGTCTTCCACCAGCCGGAAGACCTCCGAATCCCCCAGGAAAGCCACCAATTGCCTCGCCACAGGGCTGCCGTCCTCGTCCACCAGCGCCAGCAGCAGGCGCGGGTCCTCCTCCCCACCGCCGAAGCCGCCAAACATGAAGCCGAACAGCAGCGTGAAGGCCAGCGGCATCACCAGCAGGAAGAACAGCGACCGGCGGTCCTGGATCAGTTGCTTCAAGTCTTTGAGTGCCAGATCGATCACACGCATGGTCGTGCTCCTAGGCAAAACGCCGCTTGAAACGCTGGTTGCCGATCAGAAAGAAGGCCGCGCTCCAGGCCAGCAACACGCCCAGGCTGAGGGTTACCGTGCTCGTCGCGCCGCCCTCCATCGTGGTCATCAGGGCGTCCAAGGCCCAGCCCTGCGGCACCAGATGGGACATCACCATCACCGTTTGCGGTGGGTTAGTGACGCCCATCGTGAAGATCGGGATCATCCCCAGCATCCCGGTCACCGTCACGCCGCCGCCCAGGGCGATGCCCGCCTGGCGCGAGCTTTTGAGCAGCGAGATGAGGAAGATGCCGAAGGTGGCCGCCGAGACCGTGATCCCCAGCACCACCAAGCCCACCCACAGCGGCGGCCCCCAACTGAAATCGAACACCAGACTACCGAAGACCAGCAGCACCAGCGCCTGGATGAATACCGTGACGCCAGCAGCGATGAACTTGCCATACAGGATATCGTGCTGCGGAGTCGGGGTGGTGAACAGGCGCGGCAAGGTGCCTTCCTCTTCTTCTCTGATGATGCTATGCACCATATTAGCCCCGGTGAAGAAGGCGTAGAAGATCATCATCCCAGCCATAACCAATTGGATCATGCCGCCCAGCACGCTGCCCTCCCCCTCTTCCCCGCTGGGGGACTGCACTGCCACCAGGCTGCCTGCCCCACCCACCGCCGTTGCGGCGGCGATGTAATCGTTGATGATCGTCTCGATGTCCTCCTGATCGAAGAACTGCCCGCTAGCCATCAATTGCTCCAGGGCCACGCCCAGCGTGATCTTTGAGCCGGAGAATGTATCCACGAAGCCATTCACCAGCGAAGCTACGATGCTCGGACCCAGGGTCAGCGTTGGGTCCTGGTAGATCTCGACCTCCGCCCGGCCCTCCGGCGCCATCATGGCCGCCGAGAAGTTCTCCGGGATGAGCACTGCCACTCCAGCCTGCTGGGAATCCACCGCCTGGCGGGCGCTCTCGGCCCCATCCGCACGGGTGACCTGCATCGGGATTGGCAGGTTTTCGTTGGTCAGCCCCTCCACCAGCATTTCGCCCAGTTGCTCCTCGCCGCTATCCAGGTTGGCGACCTGCACGTAGATCGTCGGAATCTCGGTTTGCTCTTCGTCACCGCCCAGGCCGCCGAACAGGAACACGAACATGGCCGTCACCAGGATCGGCACGGCGAACATGAAAATCAGCGCCGTGCGGCTGCGGAAGGCCTGGAGCATATCCTTCAGGGCGATATCAAGCATTTTCATCCCGCACCTCAATCGCGCAGCGCCCGCCCGGTCAGGTGCAGGAACACGGTCTCCAGATTGGGCTCGAAAATCTCCACCGAACTGACACGGGCATTGACCTGATTGGCGGCCTCAAACAGTTTCGGCAGCACCAGATTGCTATCGCCCACCAACAAGGTCACCACCCCGTCCTCAGTGCTGAGTTTCTCCACCCCCTCCACCCCACGCCAGGCATCCAGCACTTTGGCGCCGTCCTGCGCGAGGGTCAGTTCGAGACGATCCAGTTCGCCGACGATCTGCACCAGTTCGTCGTGGGTGCCCCTGGCGATGATCTTGCCGCGGTCCATGATGGCGATGTGTTGAGATAATTCCTGGGCCTCTTCCATGTAATGAGTCGTATACAGCACGGTCATGCCCTCGCGGTTGAGGGCTTTCACGCTTTCCAGGATGTTGCGGCGGCTCTGGGGGTCGATGCCCACCGTGGGCTCGTCCATGATCACCACCTTGGGCTTGTGCAGCAGCGCCACGCCGATGTTCATGCGGCGCTTCATGCCCCCTGAATAGGTGCCCACTTTGTGCTTCTGCCGCTCGGTCAGCCCGATGATCTCCAATATCTCGTCCACCCGCTTTTTCAGTGCCGCGCCGCGGATGCCGTACATCTTGCCCCAGAAATTCAGGTTCTCGCGCCCGGTCAAGTCTTCGTACAGGGCGATGTCTTGCGGTACCACACCAATGTATTTCTTGGCCTCCCCCGGCTGCTCGATGACCGAGTGCCCCATCACTTGAGCGTCACCCTGCGTGGGGCGCAGCAGCCCGGAGATCACCGAGATGGTCGTGCTCTTGCCCGCCCCATTGGGCCCCAGCAAGCTGAAGATCTCTCCCTGCTCGACCCCGAAAGACACGCCCTCCACGGCGTGGATTTCCCCGAAATACCGGTGCAGGCCCTCGACCTGGATTGCCCTTTGCTCCGCCATTGCAGCCTCCTCAGTTGCCTTTGGGATAGCCTCAATACCAAGCAAGTAAGCTACCATTAAACCCCAACTTTCGTAATGGACAAATGTCCCCTCTCCTTGAGGACATTCGCGCCGCTTGATTCCCGTAGCCTAGGGCCTAATGTCCCCCGGATACCGTGTTCGTTTTCATCCAAATTTCCGTATAATGGAATTGACCAATTTCATCCCTCTATACATACATATAAGGAGAACGGACATGATCGAGGTAAACTGTCGGCACTGCAATGGGAGCGGCGTGCACACCTGCCTGGACTGTAAAGCACATGATAACGTTTGCCAGGTCTGTGGTGGGACTGGCGTAGGGTATGACCCTCCCGACAACAACTACGTCAGCTGCCCCCACTGCACCAGCGGAACGACCCCCGCCGATCGGATCTGCCAGGAATGCGGAGGCACCGGCATCCTGCCGACCTGAGACGCCGTTCGCCTACGAACTCACTGGATCGCTTCGTCCTCCGGCGGATACGCCCGAATATCATCGACGTACACCGTGGCTGACTCGCTCGTGCCGACCGCCCAGACAAAAACGTGCAGCGATCTTGCGGTATCGGGAATGGTTGTCGTGGCAACCACCCGGGTCCAATCCGAATCGCCTGGGACCGCCGGGGCGAGCAAAGAGCCAACGTGCCCCACGCCGCAATGGAGATCATCACTAAAGATCCCGTTCAGCGTCACCTCGCCGATCTCGGCATCCGTACGAAGGTACGCTTCCAGGCTCAACTGCCACCCCTCATCGCTCGCCGGCCAATCATCCAGTTGCCCACTGAGATCGATACACTGCCCCATGGAGGCGCGATACTCCATCAACCCGCTGGCATCTGTGGTCACCAGACGGGCGGCGCCCGGTTCGGTGTAGTATTCCGAAGCCGTGTGGCTCAGC
>Ga0068714_10006425_pt1 | contig 11963 bp, 10 predicted proteins | sample MTBNYHSulfiMetaG_FD_62988 | JGI IMG/M metagenome (GOLD analysis project Ga0068714, IMG submission 62988) | Enrichment culture microbial communities from rom New York Harbor, USA that are MTBE-degrading - MTBE-NYH (New York Harbor Sulfidogenic)... | ecosystem: Environmental > Aquatic > Marine >... | reverse complement strand
AGTTTGGGATGACAGGCCAGAGCCATGGCGATCATCACCCGCTGGCGCATGCCCCCGCTCATCTGGTGCGGGTAATCGTTGATCCTCGACTCCGGCGCCGGAATTCTTACAAGACGGAAGGATTCGATCACCCTTTCCCTGATTTGCTTTCCCGAAAGTTTCTCGTGAAGAGCGATCACCTCGGCCACCTGATCCCCCACCGTGAAAACCGGGTTGAGCGACGTCATGGGTTCCTGGAAAATCATGGAGATCTTGCTGCCCCTGATCTGCCGCATTCTCGATTCGGGCGCCTTGAGAAGGTCTTCGCCCTCGAAAACAATCTCACCTCCTGCTATGAAACCGGGCGGCATGGGTATCAGGCCCATGATGCTGGAAGCGGTCACGCTCTTGCCGCACCCGGACTCTCCCACCAGGCCAAGGGTCTCACCCTGCTCGATCGTCAGACTCACATCGTCGACCGCCTTGAGCACGCCCCCCCGCACCTGAAAATAGGTTTTTAGATTGCGGATGTTCAGGAGGGGGTTGTTTTTCATGGCATCAATCCCTCAGCCTGGGATCCAGGGCGTCCCTGAGCCCGTCGCCGAGCAGATTGAACCCCAGTACGGCAAGGAGAATGGCCACGCCCGGGAATGTCATCACCCACCAGGCCCTGAGGATCATGGCCCTGCCTTCCGCAATCATCGCGCCCCACTCGGGAGTGGGAGGCTGGGCGCCCAGGCCCAGGAAGCTCAAACCGGCGGCATCCAGGATGGCGGCGCCGAAACCCAGGCTCGCCTGGACAATGACCGGCGCCATGCAGTTGGGAAGGATCGCATTGAAAATGATTCGAAGATCTCTGGCTCCTGCGGCCCTTGCTGCGGTGACATAGTCTTTTTCGTATTCATCCATGACCGAAGCGCGGACGATGCGGGCAAATCGGGGGATGTTGATGATGCCGATGGCCATCATGGCATTTCTCAATCCCGGGCCGAGATAGGCCACAATGACAATGGCGAGGAGAATATGGGGAAAAGCAAGCACGATGTCCATGAAGCGCATGATCAGGTTGTCAAGCCAGCCCTTGTTATACCCCGCAATAGCGCCCAGGAACGACCCGAACACCAGGGCGATCCCCACACTGACCACGCCGAGCGTCAGGGAGACACGGGCGCCGTGAATGAGGCGTGACAAAAGATCCCGCCCCAGATCGTCCGTGCCCAGAAGATTCTTGGTCGCCCCGCCCTCCTGCCACACAGGAGGCTTGAGCTGATCGTAGAGGGCATTCTCCACAGGGTCATGGGGGCTGATCCAGGGGGCCAGAATCGCAGCAAGGGCAAAACAAGCGATAATGATCAGTCCTGCCACACCGGTCTTGTTCTTGAAGAGCTTTTCGATCTGGTCGAAAAAAGGATGGCGATCCTCAGGATTGGTGATCCGGGCCCATGTGCTTGTTTTTGGTACGGCGTTGTTGGACATGATCTATTTCACACTGATCCGGGGATTGATCACGGCATAAAGAACATCCACAATCAGATTGACGACGACAAAGGTGGTTGCAACCAGCATGGTCCCCCCCTGGATGACCATGTAGTCTCGCTTTACAACACCGTCGAAAAGCCATTTCCCGACGCCGGGCCAGGCGAACACGGTCTCGGTCAGGATCGCGCCTCCCATGAGAATGCCGAATTGAAGCCCTACGACCGTGATGACCGGGATGAGACCGTTGCGCAGCGCATGCTTGAGAACGATCTTGGCCTGGCTGAGTCCTTTGGCCTTGGCGGTCTTGATGTAGTCCTGCCGCAGGACTTCGAGCATGGAGGAACGGGTCATCCTGGCGATGATGGCAAGAGGGATGGTGCTCAGGGCGACGGACGGCAATGTAAGATGCCTGAGCGCGTCTTTCAAGGCAGACCAGTCCCGAGCCAGGATGGCGTCGAGAACATAGAAGTTGGTGATGATCTCGATGTCGGTGCCCACACCGATCCGGCCCGACATGGGCAACCATCCCAGGGTGAGAGAAAAAATGAGCATGAGCATCAGGCCCAGCCAGAAAACAGGCATGCTCACGCCGAATAGGGAGGTTACCATGGAAAGGTAGTCGAACCAGGAATACTGCTTTGTGGCCGAGATAATACCGAGAAGGATGCCGAAAAAACAGCTTATCACCATGGCCACCAGAGCCAGCTCGATCGTGGCCGGGAATCGTTGCCGGATTTCCCTGGAAACCTTTTCACGGCTCCAAATCGTCTCTCCGAGATCGAATTTGAGGACACGCTTGATAAACATGCCGTATTGAACGTAAAGCGGTTCGTTCAGACCCAGATACTCTCGCATAGCTTCCAGAGCTGTCGGGGTTGCCCGTTCACCGAGAAGCAGTTCGGCGGGGTCTCCGGGCGTGATTCGCAACATCAGGAAAACAATGATGGTCACACCGAGAAGGGTGGGGATGACGATCAGGATTCTTCGGATAATGAAAGCAAGCATGGCTTGAAGAAGGGGTCCGGTCCTATTCCTTGAGCTCACATTTTGCGCAACCGTTGTGACGGCAGGCCGGTGAGCTCCCTGTTAATGCTCTGAACGTAAAAGCTTCATAAAAAGCTCCCGGGGACAAGGCTCACGCCTAATCCCCGGGAACGACCTTATTTGTCCAGCCAAACGCTTTTCAGTCTGACCGATCCTGTGGGGTGCAGTTTGAAATTTTTCACGCTATTGAGCGCCGGCCACATCACGGTGGAATGGGCGATGGGGATCACCGGCACTTCTTCAAACATGAGTGCCTGGGCCCTTTTGTAGATCTGTGCGCGCTTAGCCTGATCGATGGTTTGTTTCCCATCGAGCATCAGCTGGTGATACTCTTCGTTGTGCCACTGGGTTCGCACGGCCTCCGAAGCCAGGCCGTCAAAGAGCACGGCAAAGAAATTGTCGGGATCGCCGTTGTCCCCGGTCCAACCGAGCTGGAAAAGATCCATGTCATCGGGCTGCTGTCTCTGGCGTTTAAGATAGGTTCCCCAGTCATAGCTCACGATTCTGGCGCTGAGACCGATCTTGCCGAGATCCCCGATCATGGCCACGCCGACCTTCAAGCCTTCAGGATTATAGGGTCTTGCAACAGGCATGGACCAAAGGGTGATTTCCGGGAGCCCTTTACCTTCGGGATATCCTGCATCCGCAAGATATTTCTTGGCCTTTTCCACATTGTAATCGTAGCCTGGAACGTCGTGGTTGTAACCCCACATCGTGGGAGGAATGCAATTATTGGCGACCTCGCCCATGCCCTGGTAGATGTTGTCAACGATGGCTTTGCGGTTGATAGCATGCGCAACGGCTTTCCTAAGGTTTTTGTTGCTCTTCCAGGGCTCTTTCTTGTGGTTAAAGCCCAAATAGCCGATGTTCATTCCCGGCTGTGAGGGAACCCACAGATTGGGATCCTTTTTCGCCATCGGAATATCCGCCGCATTGGGGAACTGGCAAATGTGGATGTTTCCCGCCTTGAGCTCCAGGAATCGAACCGCGTTCTCAGGAATGGCACGGAAGATCACCCGGTCCATATAGGGCCCTTTGGTCTTCTCCCAGTAATCCTTGAATGCTTCCAGGACGATTCTGTCGTCCTTCACCCAGTTGACAAACTTGTAAGGGCCGCTGCCGACCGGGTTGCGCACAAATCCGCCGGGATCTTTCATGAAGGCGGTGGGGCTGATGATGTCGGCAAAATCCATGCCCAGGTTGGCCAGGAACGGTGCTTCGACTCTTTTGAGTTTGAAAACGACCGTGAACTCGTCAACGGCTTCGATGGCGTCGATCGTGTTGTCCATTTCCATAGAGACCCAGTATTCGGGTGGGCGATCCTGCTTGGGGATCTCCCAGCCTTTGCCGAAGAACTTGACCTTTCGCTCCTTCATCTGCCTTCCAAGGGAAAAGACCACCGCATCGGCGTTAAAAGCCGTGCCGTCATGGAATTTGACCCCCTTGCGAAGTTTGAAGGTGTAGGTGAGGCCGTCCGGGCTCACCTCCCAGGAGGTGGCCAGCAAAGGCTCCAACTCAGTAGACTCGTCCTTGTATTCCACAAGGGCTTCGAAAACATTGTCGCAAATCATGAAAGAGTTTCCGTCCGTCTCATAGGCCGGGTCCAGTCCGACACTGTCTCCGCCTCTTCCAAAAACCAGGGTTCCCCCCATCTTGGGCGTCTGGGCCAGGGCCGTGCCGACCATCAGCAACATGGCTGCGCAAAACAGGATACCAATCTTTTTCACCATACCTTTTCTCCTTTCTTTCCTTGTTTGTTGGATAGAACGACATCACCAAAACATGCCGTTTGATCGTACTTGTAAAAGCGCTCTTTGTCAAACAGGCTTAACGGTCTCGCAAAAGGCCGGCAGACTCGACACGCCGGCAAAGCCTGTCCTTGAAAGGAGGAGTCGGGACCAGAAGTCCCTGATTTTCCGGGATTCCGGCCTGTCCACCCTCCGTAGCAGAGCTACTGCGGAGGACGAGCGCCGGAATGACGCCCCCCCTTCCGGGCTTTTTACGAGATTGTCAGGCTTTCGACGGAATCGGAATTCTCTCCGCGAACTCATCCAGGATCTGGTATAGAGCCAAGGCGCTTTCGATATTCAAGTGTTCCTCCCCCGAGTGCTGGCTCATATCGCCGTCGGCCCCCCACACGATCCCCTTGATACCGTAATCCGAGAGAAAGCGGGCATCGCTTGCGCCGTGCTCAAAACCGACCACTGTGTCTCCTGCAATTCCTAGGATCAGATCCAGGTACGGAGAATCCCCGCCGCGAAACAGGGGCTCAACGGTTTCCACCACGAGCTCTCCACGCACTTCTCTGCGCATGGCTTCAACCAGGCCTTCCACATCGTCATTTTCCGTGTAACGGATGTCGAACAGGGCCTCGGCATAATCCGGGACTTGGTTCGCGGATTTCCCGGCCTGGATGAGGCCCAAGTTCAGGGTTCGATGCCAGTGTTCGGCCGCGGTAAGTTCAAAGAATGGTTTGATTTTCAGGTAGTCCGAGATCAAGTTGTCGACGGCGTTTTCTCCGAGCCATGGTCTGGCACCGTGGGCCGACCTGCCCCTGCTCAACAGCTTGAGCCTCAAGATGCCTTTTTCTTTGGCCACAATTTTCTTGAGCCCCCCTCCGTCCAGGGCAATGCAGAATTCGGCCTTGATTTGAGCCAAAGCCGCTTTGGCGCCCTTTTTCCCGCCCACTTCTTCATCCCCCGTGAGCAGTATCCCGAAAGCAAGATCCCCCTGGGCCCCGCCCTTGTCCCTGTGCCGACGCAGGTGTTCTTTGAAAAGGACCATGGAGAGAGCGACCGCATATTTGTCATCAATGCTGCCCCTCCCATAGAGTTTGCCTTCCTTCTCGCAGGGCTCAAACAATTCATCGGGGGCATCCACGACGTCGATGTGCGACATGAGGAGGACAGGGGTCTCTTTTCCTTTAGGAAGAGCGAGGAGAGAAGGCACGCCGTCCCGATCCAGGCGCCTCCAAGCCACACCGTTTTCCGTCAGATAAGCACCGATAAAATCCGCGCAGGCCATGATTTCATCAGGACGGGAGTGCATGGTCTTGAAGCGAATCAGCGATTTTGTGAGTTCAATGATTTCGTCCACGGTCCATCCTCATGCCGGACCTTCGGTCCCTTTCAATGTTCGATATTCACAAAATCTGGCTCAGAAAAAGCTTTGTCCGAGCCTGCTGAGGGTTGCTGTAGATCTGCTCGGGGGTTCCTTCCTCGACGATCGCTCCCTCGTCCATGAAAATCATGCGATCCGCCACTTCCCGCGCAAACCCCATCTCGTGGGAAACCACCACCATGGTCATTCCTTCCCTTGCCAGGGTCTTCATGACGTCCAGTACTTCCCCGATCATCTCAGGATCCAGAGCGGAGGTCGGTTCGTCGAAAAGCATGACCTTGGGATCCATGGCAAGGGCCCGGGCAATGGCCACCCGCTGTTGCTGGCCTCCGGAAAGCTGATCCGGATAGACCTTGGCCTTTTCTGCTATGCCCACCTTCTTCAAGAGAGCCATCGCCTTTTCGGTCGCCTCCTGCTTGGACCTCTTGCGCACCACGCTCTGGGCCAGGGTGACGTTTTCAAGAACGCTCTTGTGAGGAAAGAGGTTGAAAGACTGGAAGACCATGCCCATTTCGGCTCTTGCCTGATTGATGTTCGTCTTCCGGTCCAGGATGTCCACACCGTCCACGATAATGTGTCCCTCGTCCGCCTCTTCAAGCCGGTTCAGGCACCGGAGCAGAGTGCTCTTCCCTGACCCCGACGGGCCGATGATGACCACCACCTCCCCTTTTTCTATCCTGCAGGTCACATTCTTGAGGGCCTTCACCTCGTGGCTCACATAGAAGGTCTTGGAGATGTTCCTCACGTCAATCATGAGATCACCGCCCTTCTCTCCAAGTACTGCACAAACATGGAAAGAGAGAAGGTGAGGATGAGATAAAGCAGGGCGCACATGAACCAAAGCTCAAAGGGCTGAAGACTGGTGGTGACCACCTCGCGGGTCGCTTTGGTCAATTCCCGGATAGCGATGAGTCCCAGAAGAGAGGAATCCTTAATGAGGCTGATGAACTGGCCTGCCAGGGGCGGCAGAATTCTTCGCAAGGCCTGGGGCAGGATGATGTGGCTCATGGCCTGGGGGTAGCTCATGCCCAGGGAGCGGGCCGCTTCCATCTGTCCCCGGTGAATGGACTGGATTCCTGCGCGCACGATCTCGGCCACATAAGCACCGGCAAAAAAGGCCAGGGAGGTCACGCCGTACCAGATAGGGGAGAGCTGAGAAAAGCCTCCCTGGGCAAGCAATGTGTTAAAAAGGGTGCCGAGGACGAAGTACCAGATGAAAATCTGCACAAGAAGGGGGGAACCGCGGATCAGTTCCACGTAGGTGATGGCGGCCCACTTCAGGGCGGGGTTGGATGAGATCCGGCAGAGGCCGGCTGCAAGACCGATCAATATGCCGGCGAAGATCGCGACGAGGCTGACCTTCAAGGTCATCCAGAGTCCGAGGAGAAGAATCCCCGTGCGCCACTCCCTGTAAGAGCCTAGAACATCGCCGGGATAAATCGTGTCGCCTTGTTCCACATGAACGGCGTCCGCAGGAAGCTTGTACTCGCCCCTTTCTCCATCGCCGATGACCAGAACGTGCGCAACATCTCCTTGCCGGGTGATCTCACCCACTTCTCCGCGAGTATAGGCCCGAACCTCCACCTTTTCCTCGTAGTAGAAATACTGGGGGATGCGGTACCAACGCCAGACATAGTCCACTTTGAGGGTGGCGTAGTAAAGACCCGAAAGGACGGCCAGAACGCCGAGAAAGAAGAACGACATCCAGAAATGGTTGTAGAATCTACCCCTTGCGAGGCGTGACCGTTGTCCGGGTCGTCTCATGTTTTTCCCTCAACGCTTTGGCTGAAGCGCATCACCGATCATGGCCCATTTTTCAATGGCCCCTACTGCACGTCCTTAATCCAGTCCGTGGATTTGATCCACTTGTTGTAGATCTGCTCGTAACGGCCGTCATTCTTGATCTGGCGGAGGAAATTGTTGAGCCAGTTCAGGAAATCGGGGTCGCCTCTGTTGACGGCCCAGGCAAGGGGTTCAAAGGTAAACGGCTCGTCCAGGAAGATCAGCTTGTCTTTGCCCTGCTGGGCCATAAAAACCACGTTATAGGGCAGATCGTACACAAAAGCGGCCGCCTTGCCGTTGACCACCTCGAGGGCGGCTTCTGTTTCCGTCTCAAAGGACTTGTAGGTCGCCCTGGGGATCATCCTTTTTACCGCCTGCTCCCCGGTGGTGCCGAGCTTTGAGGTGACGATGTACTGTGGGTCATTGAGATCCTTGTACGACTTCACGGTCCCGCCGTATTTTTTGTCGATAAGAATGGTTTGCCCGACAATGATGTAGGGTTCCGCAAAATTTACCTTGAGATTTCTTTCCTGGGTAATGGTCATGCCGCTCATAATAATGTCAAACTTGTCGGTCATGAGGGCGGGAATGATACCGTCCCACGCAGTGTTCACGGGCGTAAATTTCACCTTCATGGCCTTGGCCATCTCTTTGGCCATATCAATGTCAAAGCCCACAAAATTTCCCTTTTTGTCGGTCATCTCGAAAGGCATATAGCCTGCCTCGAAGCCGACTCTGAGTTCTCCACTCTTGAGGATCTGCTCCACCGTGGATTTTTTCGCAAGCTCGATGTCCGCACCGAACCCCGTCGCTGCGACCATGAAAACCACAAAACCCGCCATAAGCATACCTTTGATGAAACGATTCATGATACCCTCCTTTTGGTTTTTGAATGCTTTTGTTCCCATATTTCTCTCCTGACAAGACTCTCACCGGATGGCCTTCATTGGATGTTTTAAAAGGTTGATAAAGACGATGCGGAAAAAGACAAAGACGGACCAAAACGGACGCTTTCAAAAGAGCCGGAAACCGTTCTTGACAGGGGCGAGTATAGGGGGCGGGCGGCGGCGTGTCAAGGGGAAAGACTACTTCATTAGGCCTTTGCGGACTTCACAAGGGCGACGCCGAGAAGAACAACCGTGGTTGCCGTGGCCACGGACCAATCCAGCCTTTCGTCGAGAATCAGCCATCCCAAAATGACCGCGATGACCGGATTGATGTACGCATACATGGAGACCGTGGTGATCGGAAGTTTCGACAGGGCATAAATAAACGAACTGTAGCCCACGATGGATCCGAAGACGATCAGGTACGCGATGGCAGCCATGCCTTTACCGTCCAGCGTGAATTCGCTCCATTCTCCAAAGGCTGTCCCTATGGCGGTCAGCACGAGGCCGGCAATGAGGGTTTGGGTTCCGGCGGCCACCAAGGGGGGGCATTGAATGGGGTGGTGTTTGGAATAAATGGAACCGGCGGACCAGAAGAAGGGAACAAAAACAAGGACGATCACCCCTTTCAAATAGGCTTTGTCAAAAGATTCGCCCATATCCGGGGCAAACAAAATGATCACCCCGGCAAAACCGATCAGGATGCCCAGAACCTTCCTGAGCGTCAGCCGTTCTCCGGAAGGCAAAATCGAATCCAGCCCTGCAGACCAGAAAGGCAGGGTGGCGATGATCACCGCCGTGAGGCCGCTCGGCACCCACTGCTCGGCCCATACCACGAGGCCGTTGGCCATGACCAGCAGGCTGATGCCCACAATCGCCATGTGGAGCAACTCCTGCCTTTTGGGCATGGGGTAGCCTCTCCACCGCAAGTAGGCAAGGAAAAGCACCCCGGCGATAATGAAACGCACGCCGGCAAAAAGCGCCGGAGGAACCCTCTGCACGCCGATTCGAATGGCAAGGTACGTCGTTCCCCAGAAAAGACAGACAGCGCCCCACGCCGCGTAGGCTTTGATCGTCTCTTGTCTGTTCACGGAAGAAAACGTGTCATTTCTTTAAAGTCCTTGCGTGGGATCTGGGGGATTTCCGCGCTTGCCTTTCCGAGGCAAAGAAGCGCAACCGGAACCCTCTCCTTTGGGATACCGAGGATCTCTCTCAGCGCTTTGCGGTCAAACAAAGTGAACCAGAGCGCCGCATACCCGAGCGCATAGGCCGCGAGCTGCATGTTCTGGATCGCTGCGGCGCAGGCATGCTGGTACGCTACTCCGCCCTCTTCCTGAAACTGATCCACGCCGCCCTTCTCAGGATCACCGATGACCCCGACAAATGCCGGGACCCCCTTCAAGAATTCCACCTGATAGCGGGCCAACCACTTCCAACCGCTTTTGTCGATCGCCCACTGCCTGCAACGATCGGCTTCAAGGAAGATTTTTTCCTTCACTTCCTTGCCGGTGATCACGATGAATTCCCAGGGTTGCCCGTTGAGCGGAGAAGGCGCCCATGATCCTGCCTCCAGGACCTTATGCAGGTCCTCTTCCTTCACCGGGTCCGGTAGAAAATTCCGGCAACTCCTTCGGCCTTTGATCGCTTCGAACAGGTCCATTCTTTTTCCCCCTCTTTCAACGCATGTTCCTCGTGCACCACAAACACTCAGGGCACCATAGGAAAAAACAGGCTGAAGTGTCAAGGCATCTTATTGGATCGTACGGTATCCCTTCCTGTCTTCACGAAACCGAGGTTTTTAGAGTTCATGATGCTTCAAATTGACGAAAATGTTTTTAGGCATTAGACTTTTACGTAACTCAAAGTGCGCACTCTTCAGGCACCGGGCTTCCGGCATTAGGACAAAAAAACCATATACCCGAAGAGCGGGAGGAGATGATCAAGAGAAGTGTATTTTTTTCGCAGTGCCTGAAGAGCTTGTTTTGGGCGGGAGTTATTGTGCTGCTTTACGGCATGATGCCCGTTCAAAGCGCCTCTGGCGAATCCGTGAAGGCATTGGAAACCCTGATCGGGCCCAAAGACGCCATCATGATGGCCGACCCCAACGGCAACGTGCTGTTGGAAAAAAATGCCGACCGGCCGCTGGTGCCCGCGTCGATTCTGAAAATATTCACTTCCCTGGCGGCTATCCACCACCTGGGTCTGAAACACCGCTTTATAACCGAGTTTTATCTGGATGACGGGAACAATTTGACCATCAAGGGTTACGGTGATCCTTTATTGATTTCAGAGACCGTGGCGGAGATGGCTTCAGCTCTTGCGAAGAAAACAACCCGTTTGAACGACATCGTGCTGGACGACTCTCACTTTGCCCAGCCCTTGGAAATCCCGGGTATATCCTCTTCAAGCAGGCCTTACGATGCGCCGAACGGCGCCCTGTGCGTGAACTTCAACACCGTCTTCTTTAAAAAGGAAAACAGCGTTTTTGTGAGCGCCGAACCCCAGACCCCGCTCCTCCCCATGGCCCTTGAACGTGCACGCGCCTCCGGGCTCGACCATGGTCGCATCGTGCTTTCCCATGAGGAAAACCAGATAACCCTTTATGCCGGTCGCCTTTTTGAGCATTTCTTTCGGCAAGCCGGCATCAAAATCTCCGGGAAGCCTCGCGTCGGCGCCGTGCGACCGGGCGCGGATCGCCTCGTTCACAGACACCTTTCAGCTTTCACATTGCGGGACATCATTATGAAATTGCTGGATCACTCCAGCAATTACACCGCCAACCAGGTTCTCATCGCTGCAGGCATCGAAGCCTACGGCCCTCCCGGCACCCTGGAAAAGGGCGTCCGCGCAGCCCAGGTCTTTGCCCGAGACATCCTGGGACTCAGGCACATCATGATCAGCGAAGGCTCAGGGATCTCGCGCAACAATCGCGTGTCGGCCACAGATATGGTCAAGGTCCTGGAAGCGTTTGCCCCACACCACGCGCTTCTTCGCAGCGAGGGGCGCCAATATTATAAAACCGGGACTCTACAAGGCATTAGCACCAGGGCCGGATACGTGGAAGATCGGGAGGGCAGACTGCATCGCTTTGTGGTCATGATCAACACCCCCGGCAAATCCGCCGGCCAAGTGACCCGAAGGTTGCTCGCCCGGCTGGAATGATTTCGATCAATTCCACTTGCCTTTTCCTTTTCCCGCTCCCTTCTTCTGCAGTCCTGGGGGGTATTGCTTCACGACATCGGGGTGGTAGCGGTAGGGTTCGGAGGTGTCCATTTCAAGCGTCACGTAATCGTTCACGTCGATACGGATGAGGGAGGGGAGAGAAACGGAGGCTTCCCATTTCCCTCCTGAGTAGTAGAAGTACAGGCTTCTTCCCGTGTCGTAATAGACATGGGAAGAGGGATAGTAACGGTATTGATGCTTGGCCCTGTAACCGTGCGCCGGCGCCCACGGAGGGGGGCCGGGAGCACGGGAAGGAGGCGGCGCTTCATGCCGGTAGGTCGGCTCATTGCCGACCACAACCCTGGTGGGATGGCATCCGGCAGCCGCGAACAAACAGAGACCTATAGAACAGCTCATGCTCAGCCGAAGATGTTGTTTCCTCATATCCCACTCCATGTTCGTTGGTTTATCGATTGGCTGGAGAAAACCCGGGGAGGAAAAGGACGGCAC